>Ga0136611_10001244_pt1 | contig 17682 bp, 15 predicted proteins | sample AntDrymUQ2232306_2_FD_106645 | JGI IMG/M metagenome (GOLD analysis project Ga0136611, IMG submission 106645) | Polar desert sand microbial communities from Dry Valleys, Antarctica - metaG UQ223 (23.06) | ecosystem: Environmental > Terrestrial > Soil > Desert | place: Antarctica: Dry Valley...
CTACGCCGACTACAGCCTAACCGAACTAGCTGATGCCGCCGCTACCGCCACCACCAACCAAGACCCATCTACCCACAACGAAGCCTGGTACCACATTGAGGAGAGATTGGATGGGAAGGCTAAGGATGCTAAATACGGTGAAGAAGATTTACTGCTTATGAGAATTGCTCTTGAGGCAAGAGCAGGACAATCAATGAAGCGGCCTGCTAGTACTAATTCTGCTATACCCAAACCTGTTCCAGAAGCAAGTTCCAGCCAACCCGAAACCAAAGAAAAATTAAAGCTGTCGGTAGCATCGCTGTCGGTAAGAGGTTGGGATGAAGCGATTAGGCTTGAGCAAACTGACAAATACCGAGATTATTATGAACAGACTGAAAATCAGGATAATTTACTTGTAGACGAGGCAAGAAAACTATTTATAGTTTCTGACGGTGTTGGTGGTGGGGATAATGGGTCAGTTGCTAGTAAGTTGGTTGTTAAGGCTTTTGAAGAAGAAAGCCACTTAGCAGGCGAGAATTATTTAAGTACACGAGATATTGCTGAGAACTTTCAAGCTGGTCTACAACAAGCTGATTTTAATTTGGCTAAGTTCATGCAGGATAATGGCGGAACTATGGGGGCAACTGTTATTGGAGCCCGGATAGTTGGCGATAAATTGGTATGGGTTAACGCAGGCGATTCGGCTATAGGAGTCTTGAGAAATGGGGCGTTTAATGTATTGTCTAGCGAGCAATGTGTAGGTAACAGGCTTACTAATGGAATATGGGGCTCTCTTGCACGAAGACCGTCGCCTGTAGATGCTGACGTGAGTCCGAGTAAGTCCAAGGACGAGATAGGTATATTTGATCTGGAAGCCGGAGACCGCATTGTGCTAATGAGTGATGGAATTATGGGTGACTGGGAAAATCAGTTATTAGATGAGTCTGAGTATGTGGCTGCTCTAAGTAATAACAGTGCCGAAGAGGCCGCCCTGGCCCTAAAAAACGCCAGTAAAAAAGTTGATGACACGACTGTAGTTGTTGTCGACATAAACTAGCATAGCCAATTACAATAAATGACGATGGCCGGCCAGGAAATCCTGGGCGGTCATTTGTTTTTTGCCGGCCGGTTGGAGGCTATCGATTTGCAAGTCGCCTTGGGCGGTGGCGATTATTAGGTTGGAGTCTTCAACGTAGACGGTACTAGGAGGGTGAGGGCCGGGGGGAAGTACGGTTGCAGCCGTAATTATGACGTCTTTGCCGGCTAGCGTGGTGCGGCTGCGCGGCCAGTCCAAGTAGGCTCGGATTTCGCGCTCCAGAACACTAGCGGGTTTATTGAAGTCGAGGTGGCCGTCGGCTTTGGTAAGTTTGCGGGAGTATGACGGCTGGGGGCTGAGGCCGTGGGCGGCCGCGTATTCGGTTTGCGAAAGGGCTGTGATTGATCCTGCGTGGTAGTTGGCGAGCGTGTCGCACAATAGCTGGTCGCTGAGTAATATGAGCTGGCCGGTTAAGGACGGGGTTGTAATGCTTGGGGGCATATCGTAGGTGCCGTGGGTTAAAATTGGGCCTTCGTCCAGCCCGGCCGTGATGACCATCAGGCTGACGCCGGTTTGCGGCTGCCCGGACAGGACGGCAAAACTGATGGGGTCGGCACCTCTTAGGGCAGGCAGCAGGCTGAAATGGCTATTAACTATGCCGTGGGCAAAATAATCTATAACTGTTTGTTCAATAATTATGCCGTAATCTATAACAACACCCAGAACACTGGATAAGTGTTGACTGGCAACTAATGTTGTAAGTTCTACCTTGTTGGCGGGCGTATACATTTTTAGGTTTTGGCGTTGGCAAAGCTCGATTACCGGGAAGCTGCCGTGGTGGTGGGGCGGTTGCGGTTTGGTGACGACGCATTCAATGGTGGCGTGTTGTAGCAGCAGCTCCAACGAGCTGGCGGCAACCGGGCCGCTGCCAAAAAAAACTATTTTTGGCCGGGCGCCTGTGGGCTTGCCGCCGTCAATTATCGGCTTGCCGTCGGCACTTGGCGGCGGGGTTACGGCGTCGCCCATAATTGATCGTTACTTTCAATTTTTGCTTTGTAGTCGAGTGATTCCAAATCGCCGGTATCGGTTAGCCTGAAAAACGCGTCCTGCTTGTCCTGGATGTGGTCGATAAAGACAATACCGTTGGTGTGGTCGATCTCGTGTTGAAAAATGCGGGCCAGAAAGCCTTCGGCCCGGACACGGATTTCTTTGCCGTCAATATCGAGGGCTTTGATGCGGACTTTGGTGTGGCGCGGGACTTTGCCGTAGATGTCTAAGATGCTGAGGCAGCCTTCGTAGCTACTCTCAATTTTGCCTTCGTATTTGGTGATTTCGGGGTTAATAAAAACCAGGAATGTTCGATCGTTTTTGTCGTCGAAGTTATTGCGGATGACGACAATCCGTAGCAGCACGTCAATTTGGACGGCCGCCAGGGCAACGCCGACTTCGTGCTTGCGGTTATCTTCCCAATCTAGCGTGGCGGCTTGCATGTCTTTGATAATGTTTTTGACTTCAGCGGTTATGAGGCCGACTTTTCTGCTGCGCTGGCGCAGGGCCGGCTGAGGTAGCGTAATTATACTGTCTTTGGTTTTCATCTGAGGTATTATATCAAACCTTGGCGCGGCCAGTGAATTGATAAGATTTATAGTAAATTGGTTGGATCGAGATCGTACGTTACTGTGCCCGGCAGGGCGGCGACAATTGTTAACAGGCTGGCACGGGAGGGGGAGCGGGCAACAATGTGCCAGCGGTAGGAATTGTTGACCTTTTCGGTGAAAGCCGGGGAGGGGTCGGTCAACTCAACCGCCGCACCCGCGCTGGCATTCTTGACGCCCGCGCTCGCCGTGGTAGCGTTCACGCCACTCGCGCCCGCACAGAGTTCAGCCAGCTTGGCGTGGAGAGTGTTGGCGGTTTTGATGGCACCGGCTTGGGACTTGCGGCTGATGATGATTTTTAGCAAGAAGAAGTAGGGCGGGAAACGGTACAGCTTGCGCTCCAGCAGTTGTTGCTGGTAGTGAGCGGCATAATCCTGGGTTGTGGCGGCTTGGAGGGTCGGATTGTCGGGGTGGAAAGACTGGATGACGACGGACGAGTCGCGGTGGCCGCGGCCGACACGGCCGATAACTTGGGTGATCATCTGGTAGGTGCGCTCTTCGGCGCTGAAATCTGGGAAATGCAGGCTGGTGTCGGCCGCTACCACGCCGACGGTGCTGAGGCGGGGCAGGTCGAGGCCTTTGGCAAGCACCTGGGTGCCAACCAGAATATCGACCTGGCCGCTGGCGATTGATTGGTATTGGGCTTCTAGCCGGTCGGCTTTACTGGTGTCGCCGTCAAACCGGCTAATGCTAGCGGCCGGGAACATCCGTTGCAGTTCGGTGACGATGGTTTTGGTGCCGATGGATTTGTAAATGATGTCTGTCGACTGGCAATCCGGGCAGCTACTGGGCGGGTGGGCGGCGTAACCGCAGGTATGGCAGCGGGCTTGGTGGGTGTCGGCGTGGAAAGTGAGTGGCAGGTCGCAGCGCGGGCAATGCGATTCCCAGCCGCAAGCGGTGCAGGTGACTAACCTGGCGCTGCCGCGTCGGTTCAAGAAAACCAGGCTTTGCTCGCCCGCGCTCAGGCTGGTGCTAATGCGGCTGATGAGCTGGTCCGATAAATTATAGGAGCGGCCAAATAGGGTTTTATCGCGCCGGTCAACGATGGTTATGGTTCGTTTGAAGTTCGATACGACGGCCGGGTCGGTTAGGCTGATGATGGGCAGGTTTTTGTGCTGGAAAGCGTAGTAGTCGCTGATGAGCGGCGTGGCCGTCCCCAAGACCAGCTTAGCCCTATGGGCGGCGGCCAGCGTGGCGGCCACCCGGCTGGCTTGGTAATGGGGGGCCTGCTCTTGTTTGTAAGCCCCGTCATGGGCTTCATCGATGATAATGATGCCCAAGGCCTGGATGGGCGTAAACAGGGCGGAGCGGGGGCCAACGATAACCTGCGGACGTAGGGCGTTGGCAATTTGCAGCCAGGCCTGGCGGCGTTCGGCTGGTGTTAAAGTGGAATGCATGATGATGACCGGGCCGAAAGCCTGTTGGAGGGTTAGTGCCAGCTGGGGTGTCAGGCCGATTTCAGGTGTCAGCACCAGGGCCGAGCGGCCGGCATCGAGTGTTTCTTTAATGAGCTCAATGTAGACTCGGGTTTTGCCGGTGCCGGTTTGGCCGTGCAGTAAATATGACCGTTCGCTGCCGCGGCTTATTCGTTCGACGGCGGTTTGTTGCTGGGGGTTGAGCGGCGGCTGCGGTTGCCGGTCGCCAGTCGGCACTAGATGGTTACTGGTCGTGGCGACTGAACCGCTAGGTGGGGTGGCACGGGCCTTTTGAGCCAGCGAACCCGGCAACAACAGGTTGACGATGGCACCGAGCGGTGCCGGGTAGTACAGCCTCAGCCAGTTAATTAAATCAATCATTTGCGGCGGAACGGCGCCGGCATCGATCAATTTTACGATTGGTTTGGTGGTAAATGTCGGTTTAGCCACGCCGCCGCTGATAATTCCCAATATTTTTTGCGGCCCCAGCGGAATTACAACTACGGCCCCGGTTTTCAAGTTGTCCGGGCTGGAATAGGTTAGTGGTTCGTGGCCGTGATAGCGGGGGCTAGCCGGTAAGACCTGGTAAAACTTCATATTACCAGTATACCGGCCGGCCTCTTTGTTGGATATGATCAGCATGCCGATATTAACTTTTTAGCATCCATCAGAAGTGATAATTTATCCGCATAGTCATTTTTACTACCTACTAAAACTATGCAGTATGCTGTATACAGATTGTTGTAAAAAGTAATCCACATACAGCACTGTTTGGTGGGGGGTAAAAAAGGGGATGAGTTGAAGGTGGCGCGGCGTTAAATGAAAAATGGGGCGGTTAGCAGCTACTGATGATGTCGTTGACAGATACAATTAGAAGGCTACAATTGTAGGATGATGGGTATGTATAAAATTAACTGGAACCAATACGGCGGTCTTATGCTCGGGGATGCTTTTAATAAGTTGGTGCTAAAGGATTTTGAATCTATTGACAGCTAGATGTAATAAGAATAGCCAATCGGGTCTTGAAATCGAACGCTTGGGCGGTTATAATTCTCGTTGTCAGGATAACAATATATAGAGCTTATGTTAGACGTATTCATTACATCAAGGGTTCGCCGTAAAATTATCGTTGTGTATGCCAAATACCCCGATTTTAAAACCCATGTCCGGGGGTTGGCCAAACTCATTAAAGAAGATGCCGGCAATATCCAACGTGAACTCAAGCGGTTGGAAAAAATCGGCTTCCTTATTTCAGAGCGCCAGGGTAACACCAAGATTTATTACACTAACAAGCACTTTGCAATCTTTAAAGAGCTGCAAAGTATAGTGTTGAAGTCACAACGGGCCAATCAGCGCAAAACGTCAAGTTCCTAGGCAAAACGTTTTGTATTGCTAGTCAGTTCATTAAATATTCATTAAAAAAACAAGGGAAGGTTTGCAATCCGATAAGGGTTAGTTTACAATAGCGCCAGTATGATACAAGTTACACGAAAAGACGGCAAAGAGTCGGTTGAAAATCTATTACGGCGGTTTACCCGCAAGGTCCAGCAGGCCGGCGTTGTGGCCAAGGCCAAGCAAGGCCAGTATTTTGAGAAAGAAATCAGCAAGCGCGACCGGCGTACCAAGGCCATTATTCGTCGCGAACGCAAAGCCATCAAAATGAATAAATTGCGGCTCGGTGGCCGCTAGGCTATCCAACAACTAAGCCACGAACCAAACTATCAATCAGAGAACCGTTAAAATATGTCGCTAAAAAATCGCCTGGAACAGGACATTAAGACCGCCATGCTGGCCAGAGATAAAGACCGGACCACTATTTTGAAGGGTCTTAAAACGGCTGTTCAGTATGCAGAGGTAGCCGGCCGTCCGTCTGGGCAGGCTATGTCGGATGATGACGTGACTCAACTATTGGCCAAAGAAGCTAAAAAGCGCCAGGACAGCGCCGATTTGTACCGCCAGGGCGGCAGTCCCGTTAGGGCCGAAGCGGAGGAGCGTGAAAAAGTCATCATCATGACTTATTTACCAACCCAATTGAGCGAAGCTGACGTCCAAGTGATTGTCCTAGAGGTCATTGCTGGTATGGTTAATCCCCAAATAGGTCAGGTAATTGGTGCTGTTAAGGCCAAAGCCGGCGTAGGCGCCGACGGGGCAATGATTGCTCGCTTAGTGAAAGCGGTCATTAACTAGACTATATGGGTATATTCTAATGATATTATTTTTCGGCCCGCCCGGCAGTGGCAAAAGTGTCCAAGGCAAAAAACTGGTCGAGGTAAACGGCTGGCTCTGGTTGTCGACCGGATTGTTGTTCCGCCAGTCCGATAACCCGGAGGTGCTGAGCCGGCTGGCTTCGGGCGAGCTAATTGACGACGAGCTGACCAATCAGGTTCTGGACGAAGCCCTGCACGACATGAACGGTACTAGCAACCGGGTGATTTTGGACGGCTACCCGCGCAACGTCGCCCAGGCTGAGTGGTTGGTCAAACGACTGCCCGAGCATGGCCGTGAAATTGCTACAATTATTGTTTTTGAAGTTCCCAACGATGAACTTATCAAGCGCCTGTCGGGCCGGGGCCGGGCCGAAGATGTACCGGCGGTGATTGAGCGCCGGTTGAACATTTACCATGATAAAACCCAGCCGTTGCTAGATTATTTTGAATCACTCGGTATTTCTGTCCAGCGAATTGATGGCTTGGGCAATGTCGACCAAGTCCATGGCCGGGTTGAGGTGGCGTTGCGCTCATGCATACCCGGGTAAAAACTGCCACCGAGCTGGACGCCATGCGCATAGGCGGCCACATGCTGGCCACAATACTGCAAACTTTACGGGCCGCCACCGCGCCCGGTTGCACACCGCTGGACATGTCGGCCCTGGCCGCCCGTGAGCTGCGCGCTCTTGGCGGCGAGCCGGCCTTTAAGGGTTACCACGGTTTCCCAGACATTATTTGTATATCGGTTAATAACCAGGTCCAGCACAGCATCCCATCGAATATCCAGCTGCAAGCCGGCGATGTCGTTAATTACGATTTTGGCGTCCGCTATAAGGGTATGATAACGGATGCTGGTATCAGCGTTGGTGTGGGAGGTTCAGGCGCTACTGACGGCTCGGGTGGCGCTGACGGCTTGGGTGGCGGCTTGTCGGCTGATGCCCAGCGCTTACTAAGTGGAACCGAGGCGGCGCTGGCCGCCGGCGTGGCGGCAATTAGTGATGGCGTCCGGGTTGGCGACATATCGGCCGCCGTCGAGGCCGTGCTGACTAAGCATCGGTTGGGGATAGTACGTGATCTGGTGGGGCACGGCGTCGGGCATGAACTGCACGAGGAGCCAAATATTCCCAACTACGGCAAAGCCGGTCGTGGTCCAATTTTAAAGAGTGGAATGACCATTTGTGTTGAACCAATTACAACACTCGGTTCATACAAAATTATGGAAGACGATGATGGCTGGACGCTTTGGACGGTCGATGGCAGTTGGTCGGCCCAGTTTGAGCATACTATTTTGGTGACGGATGACGGGGCGGAGATTTTAACCATAGGCTAGCGGTTGCCGTTTTCTACCGTAAGCGCTATACTGCCAAATATGCGCGATCAATCGCAAGTCAGTTACGTCGGCCTTGATATAGGGACCTCTATGGTTCGTTGTGTGGTCGGCGTAGCCGATAGCGCCAACCCGAGCCAGATATCGGTTGTCGGCCACGGCCAGGCGCCAAATTTGGGGATGCGGCGGGGGATTGTGACCCATATCGATGATGTGGCCGATGCGGCGGTGCGAGCAATTACTGAGGCCGAACGGTTGTCGGGTATCCAGATTGCCGGAGTGACGGTTAATATTAACGGCGTTCACGTGGGCGGTATCAACTCCAAAGGTACGATTGCTATTAGCAACGCCAACCGTGAAATTACCAACGATGACCGTTTGCGGGTCGAAGAAGCTGCTACGGTGGTCAAGTTACCACCGAACCGTGATATTATCCAGGTTTTTGCCAAAAATTACCGTTTGGACGGCCAGGATAATATCAAAGACCCGGTTGGCATGCAGGGCGTCCGGCTAGAGGTCGACACCCATATAGTAACGGCCGCCATACCCAATCTGCGATCTATGGATATGGTTCTAGATAAAGCTCGGCTGCAGGCCTTCCACAAAACGGTGTCCAGCTTGGCGGCTGCAGAAACGGTTCTTAACCGGCAGCAAAAAGAATCCGGTACGCTGGTGCTAGATATAGGCGCCGGTACGACCAATCTGTGCGTAATTGAAGACGGCGAGGTCCAACACGTTGCCGTGCTGCCGATAGGCGGTATCCATATTACTAATGATTTGGCGATTGGACTTAAAACCGACCTCGATATTGCCGAGGCTGTCAAACTTCAGCATGCGGTTTTGGGCGACAAGCAAAAACACGGCCAGGTAACTTTGACGCATGAAGGCCAAAAACATTTCTTTGAAGCTGACGGCGATTACGGTATCAATAACATCGTTGAAGCCCGGCTGGACGACCTGTTTGACATGATCGACAAGGAGCTCAAAAAAATCCACCGCTCGCGCAAGTTGCCGGGCGGCGTGGTGATGGCCGGTGGCACATCCAAACTGCCCGGAATTGCTGAGTATGCCAAGGAGCGCCTGCAGTTGTCGGCCCGGGTTGGCACCATGCAGCCTCTGGGCGGATTGGTTGACACCGTTGCCGACACTGCTTTTAGCACTGCTATTGGGCTAATGCTACTGGATATGATTTTAATCCCGCAGAATGCGCCACCTGGCCAGCCGCCGGCTGGCGCTTTTGGGTTGGTGACGGGGTTGCTTGGGCGCTTCAAGCGCTAATTTAATTTGGGTCGATTGACCGCCGGAACGAAAAGACCCTATAAAGGATTATAATGAAGGTTTATAATAAAGGATTATAGCCGGGGCTATACCGTAGCCTGATAGTCTGGTAAGATAATCACTAAACGCAGCATAATATAGGGAAGTACCAAAAACATGCCACAACAAGTCGCTCCGGCCATCGAAACGTTCGCGCGGATTAAAGTAATAGGTGTTGGTGGCGCCGGCGGGGCGGCCGTTAACCGGATGATTGAGTCCGGCGTTCAAAATGTTGAGTTTATTGCCGTCAACACTGATGCTCAAGCCTTACACCACTCATTAGCCAACAATAAGCTGCACATTGGCAGCGATACTACCCGGGGCTTGGGCGCCGGGGCTGACCCAACCGTCGGTGAACGGGCGGCTCAAGAATCGGTGCAGGAAATCCGGGCCATCGTGGACGGTGCCGATATGGTGTTCATTACGCTGGGCGCCGGCGGCGGCACCGGCAGTGGGGCTGGCCATGTCATTGCCACTTGTGCCCGCGAGGCCGGTGCACTGGTAGTTGGCTTTGCTACCAAACCGTTTGCCTTTGAGGGCGAAAAGCGCCGCCGCAACGCCGAGCTGGCGATTGCCAACCTGCGGACGGCCGTCGACACGCTGATTATTATTCCTAATGACCGCCTGTTGCAGACGATTGATCGCCAGACGCCGCTGCTGGAGGCCTTCAAAGTGGCCGACGACGTGTTGCGCCAGGGTGTGCAAGGTATTTCCGACCTTATTACCGTCCATGGGCTGATAAACCTCGACTTTGCCGACGTCAAGGCCGTCATGCGCAACGCCGGCTCCGCCCTGATGGGGATTGGCCGAGCAACCGGTGACAACCGGGCCGTAGAGGCCGCCCAGCAGGCAATTGAGTCGCCACTGCTAGAGGTGTCGATTGACGGCGCCCGCGGCATACTATTTAACGTTATTGGCGGCAGCGACCTGTCGATGCACGAAATCAACACTGCCGCCGAAGCCATCACCAACGCCGCCGATCCGGACGCCAACATTATATTTGGCGCGACCATCAACGAAGAACTCGAAAATGAAATTATTATTACAGTCGTGGCAACTGGCTTTGACGCTTCGTATTTTGCTAACCGGGCAGCCGATACCAACCAGGCGTCAAGCGCCGCGGTTGGTCAGGGCGTATCCGGCTTAGCCGGCTCTCAGCTTAGCCAGGGCCTGAGCCCTTTAGTGCCACCTGCCCAAACCTCGACGGCCTCGACGGCGGCCAGCGACGAACGCATGATGGCCAATATCGATATGGACTTGGACGTCGAAAAACCTGACGATAAAACCAGTTTTGGCAATGAAAGCCCGATGCCAAATATTTGGTCACTTGATAACCGCCGCGAGGATGAACCAGCCCCAGAGCCTGATAACCAATCGGAAACGCCACCCGCACCGGTTGTCCAGGGCGGTAGTATTATGGACGATGAAGAGCTGGAACGGCCGTCTTTCTTGCGCCGGATTAAACTGCGCCGTGATGCCAATGCTGGTTCCGACGACAAAGCCGCCAACTCGGATCACAAACCGACTGACTCTGACAAATAAGCCGCCAGCGGTGATAAAAACCGGTAAATAATACACCGACATTTGCTTGAAAAACGCTAGCACTAGCGGTATTATAGATATCGAAGCGCTATATGTGGTGTAGAGTTCCAAAAGAGGGAAAAATAAACATTTTCACATATAACACCTTGCACCTTAATTTGGACTTAACCAAAACAATTAATTAGGGGGTAATACAACTTGAAATGCCTTCAATGTACGCATACCGATACTAAGGTTATTGAGTCCCGCGAGGGCACCGACGGCGAATCAATTCGCCGCCGCCGTGGTTGCGAAGCCTGCGGCTTCCGCTTTACAACCTACGAGCGGATGGAGCGCCCGCAGGTCATCGTGGTCAAAAACAATGGTAATCGGGAATTGTTTAATCGAGCCAAGCTATTGGCCGGGCTATACCGGGCGTGCGAAAAGACACCGGTCACTCAACTCCAAATGGAACGGGTGACGGCCGATATTGAGCACCAGTTGCAGCAGGGGTCCGAGCAGGAAGTGCCGACCAGCGCGATTGGCGAAATGGTCATGCACCGGCTGGCGCTGACCAATGAAGTGGCCTACGTCCGATTTGCCAGTGTGTACCGCCGGTTTACGGACATCGCCGGGTTCGAGCAGGAACTGTTGCAGATCCGCCAGGCTAGAAAATAGATCACCAGCGCCCGTAGGGCATGAAATAAGCGCCCGTGTAGGCTAAAGGATAAGCGCCCACCCGAGATATAAATAATAAAATAATCCGAGGTAAAATATATGAGCCAACCAGCAATTTTAAACAAGCGCCGCTACTTTACGCCGGCCAACAGCAAAGCCTATGACCAGTTAAAATGGGTCAAGCGCGACTCAGTCATTATGAACCCGATGACCGGTAAGCCGGTGTTTGAGCAGCTGGGGGTGGAGTTCCCGGAAGCCTTTTCGCTCAATGCCATTAACATTGTGGCCCAGAAATATTTTAGCGGCTCGCCCGGTACGCCGGAGCGCGAGGCCAGTCTTAAAACGCTGATTAACCGAATTGTCGATACCGTGACCCGCGCTGGGCAGCAGGAAGGCTATTTTGAGTCGACGGCCGAAGCCGAGGATTTTCGGGAGGAATTGAAGTTTGTACTGGCCACCCAACGGGCAGCCTTTAACTCGCCGGTCTGGTTTAACATTGGCGTACCGGAGCGGTCGCAGCAGGCCAGCGCTTGTTTTATTTTGTCGGTCAAAGACACCATGCCGTCAATTTTGAACTGGTACCGCGACGAAGGTATGATTTTTAAGGGCGGTAGCGGTGCCGGGGTGAATATCAGCTCCATCCGCAGCTCGGTCGAAAAGCTAGGCAAGAGTGCCGGCACGGCCAGCGGGCCACTGAGCTTTATGCGCGGCGCCGATGCCAGCGCCGGGGCTATCAAAAGCGGCGGTAAGACTCGCCGGGCCGCCAAAATGGTCATTTTGGATGTTGACCACCCGGATGTCGAAGAATTTATTTGGGCTAAGGCCATCGAAGAGCGCAAGGCTTGGGCCTTGCAGGTGGCCGGGTTCGATATGAGCATGGACGGCAAAGACAGCTTTAGCGTGCAGTACCAGAACGCCAACAACTCGGTCCGGGTGACCGACAAGTTTATGCAGGCTGTCGAAGCCGATGACGACTGGGATCTCAAAGCCGTCACTACCGGTAAAACCGTCAAAACCGTTCGGGCCCGCGATTTGTACCGCCAGTTTGCCGAATCGACCTGGGAATGCGCCGACCCCGGCATGCAGTTCGACACCACCATTAACAAATGGCACACCACGCCGAACGCCGGTCGCATCCGCGGTAGCAACCCGTGCAGTGAGTACATGCACTTGGACGATTCGGCCTGCAACCTGGCCAGTATCAACTTGTTAAAATACCTCAACGACGACGCCAGTTTCGATATTGAAGCCTTCAAACACACCGTTGAACTAATGTTCACAGCTCAGGAAATATTTGTCGGTTATAGCGAGTATCCAACCGAGAGCATCGGCAAAACCGCCCGGGCTTACCGCGAGCTGGGACTGGGCTACGCCAACCTAGGCGCTATGCTGATGGCCCAAGGCCTGCCGTACGACAGCGATGAAGGCCGGGCTCAAGCCGGTGCCATCACGGCACTCATGACCGGCCACGCATACGCCACCAGCGCCCGGATTGCCGGGCGGGTCGGTGCCTTTGCCGGGTTCAACAAAGACAGCCAGGGGATGCTAAAAGTCCTGCGCATGCACCGTGAAGCCGTCAACCATATAGACGCCAGTCTGGTGTCGGAAGAATTATTGAGCGCCGCCGCCACGTCGTGGGACGATGCGGTCGAGCTGGGCGAGCGTAACGGCGTGCGTAACTCGCAGGCCAGCGTGCTGGCGCCAACCGGTACTATTGGCCTAATGATGGACTGCGACACCACTGGCATCGAACCAGACCTCGGACTGGTCAAGCACAAAAAACTGGTTGGCGGTGGCAGCATGAACATCGTCAACCAAACTGTACCGCGGGCTTTGAAGGCGTTGGGCTACAGCAAGACTCAAATTGCTGCCATTGTGGCCTACATTGATGTCGAAAAAACAATACTAGGTGCACCGGGTCTTAAAAAAGACCATGAAAACGTGTTTGCCTGCGCCATGGGCGACAACTCCATTCACTACATGGGCCACGTCAAAATGATGTCGGCCGTCCAGCCTTTCCTATCCGGCGCTATCAGTAAAACTGTCAATATGCCAGAATCGGCCACGGTCGAAGACATCGAACAGTTGCACATGGAATCGTGGAAGCTCGGCATCAAGGCTGTGGCCGTCTACCGTGACAACTGTAAAGTCGGCCAGCCGCTATCGATGGCAAAAAAAGATATTCCAGCCTTAGCGGCCGTTGTTGATGCCGCCGTGGACGCCGCTTTGGACGCATCCGGTTCTAAGTATGTCGTGCGCGGTGTGGTTAAACGGGAACTGCCGAAAGTCCGCCCCAGCAAAACGTATGAATTTAAAGTGTCCGACCTGAAAGGCTTCTTTACGGTTGGGGAGTACGAGGACGGCACCTTAGGTGAACTGTTCATTAACGTCAGCAAGCAGGGCAGTACGTTGTCCGGGCTGATGGATTCGTTTGCGATCAGTGTTAGCCATGGGCTGCAGTACGGTGTGCCTCTCAAGAGCTATGTCAAAACAATGCGCGGCACGACATTTGCGCCCAGCGGTATTACCGATGACAAAGATATCCGGACTGCCGGATCGATTACCGACTATATTTTCCGCCGATTGGCCCTAGACTATTTGAGCTTTGATGACCGCCTGGAACTGGGGTTGGCATCGATTGATGACATGCCAACTGATGACCAGACCAGCTTGCTGACCGACACTTTGGACGAGCCAGCGGCCGATAAGGCGCCTGCCGCTTCGCCTGGCCAGGTTGTGACTAGCGGTAGCGATGCCGCCAAACAAACGCCGGCTGCCAACGCGCCAACCGGTCAGCTGGTAGCCGACAGGCCGCGGACCTTCCAGGACGATACAGCACCGCTGTGCTACAACTGCGGCAACCGGACCCAAAAAGCCGGTAGCTGCTACGTATGTACCAGTTGCGGGTCGACCACCGGCTGTTCTTAAGCTTATGATATGATAATGGTATGAAAATCAATATCCTGTACCGGCCTAGTACCGAATACGCCCGCATGGTCGAAGAGTACGCTCATGATATTCAGCGTCAACATGATGCCAAAACCGAGCTAGTCAGCCTGGATACTAGGGAAGGGTCGGCTTTGGCCAGCCTATACGACATCATGGAGTTCCCCTGCATTATGGTACTGCGCGATGACGGCCAGATGTCGCATAGCTGGTGCGGTGAAAGATTGCCGTTGATGAACGATGTTATGGCGGCTTACCGCAGTTAGCGCCCAGCGCCCCAATTCGGCTTACCTTAACTAGCGGCCAGCCCCCCGGACAACTGTCAGTATGTGCTAAACTTAGGCGAGTATGAAATTCCAAAAAGGCAACCGCCGCAAGGCGATCGATTACGAACCGGACTTAGTCCAATACTGGAAGGCCAACCGGACATTCGAGAAGTCGGTCGAGCAGCGTCCGGCCAGTAACGCCTATGTGTTTTACGATGGGCCGCCGTTTATTACCGGCGTGCCGCACGCTGGCACTCTACTAGCCAGTATTATTAAAGATGCCATCCCACGTTATTGGACCATGCAGGGCAAGCGGGTTGAGCGGGTGTGGGGCTGGGATTGCCACGGCCTGCCAGCCGAAGTGTTTACCGAAAAAAAACTGGGGATTGCCGACCGTCGTGATATTGGCACCAAAATAACGCTGAAAGATTACATAACGACCTGCCGGGCCAATATGGTTCAAACCGGCAACCTGTGGGACGACACGATTGACCGGATAGGCCGCTGGGTCGACATGAATCGCGCCTACAAAACGATGGACAAAGAATATATGGAGTCCGTCTGGTGGGCTTTCAAAACTTTATATGACAAAGGCAAAATCTACGAGGGCGAAAAGGTGCTACTATATTGCACCCGCGACGCCACCCCTATCAGCAAGGCCGAAGTGGCCATGGACAACAGCTATCAGGATGTAACCGACCCGAGCGTGTTCGTTAAATTCAAGCTCAAAGACGACCCAGCGTTTGTGCTGGCCTGGACGACTACACCGTGGACACTGCCAGCCAACACGGCTGTGGCCGTTAACCAAAAAGAAACTTATGTGCGAGTGGAAGTGGCCGGCGAGCAGTTTATTATGGCCGAAGCCCGATTGGCCCATGTTTTGACCGACGAGAAGCACCAGCCGGTGCCGTTCACGCTGATTGGGACGTTGAAAGGCGGTGAATTGGTGGGGTTGGAGTATGAGCCGCTATTTGGCCAGCTGGACGCCCTGCCGGACGGGCATCAGGACGTTTTGGCGGATAGCCAAGCGGGCCGCCAGCCGCTCGCCGATCAAGCCCACAAAATCTGGCACGCCGATTACGTTACTATGGACGATGGCACTGGCATTGTGCACCTAGCGCCGGCTTACGGTGAGGAGGATTACGCCCTGAGCCGCCAAAATGGTTTCCCGTTTGTCAGTAATATTGATGACAGTGGGTTTTATACCTCGGGTGAGTGGAAAGGGCAGTATGTGTGGGACGCCAACAAGCCAATTGCCAAAGAACTACATTCCCGCGGTATAATTTGGAAGATTACTTACTTCCAGCATAGCTATCCGCACTGCCACCGCTGCGGCACTAAGCTGATGTACCGGGCCCACCCCAGTTGGTTTATGGATATTGACGGCCAGCGCAGTGAAATGATTGCCACCAACCAGCCAATAAATTGGTTTCCGGCTCACCTCAAACAGGGGCGGTTTTTGAAAACTGTTGAATCGGCACCGGATTGGAATCTCAGTCGCGACCGGTTTTGGGCCACTGCCATGCCGGTTTGGAAGGGCCAGTCGGCCAATGGCCAGGAGCTTATAAAAGTCGTTGGCAGTTACGCCGAGTTAAAAGAATTGTCCGGTGTTGAACTGGACGACTACCACCGGCCGTGGATTGATGATGTAACGTTCACAATAGACGGCGTGGTTTATGAGCGGATCGACAAGGTCATGGACTGCTGGTTTGAGTCCGGCAGTATGCCATTCGCCCAGTTCCATTACCCGTTCGAAAACGTCCAAAAATTTGAAGCTAATTTCCCGGGCGACTTTATTGTGGAGTACGTTGGGCAGGTCCGGGCCTGGTTCTATTATTTGCACGCCATCAGCGTGGGTTTATTCGGCAAAAACGCTTTTACGAACGTAATAACGACCGGCACATTAGCTGGTAATGATGGCCGCAAAATGAGCAAAAGCTTTGGTAATTACACCGATCCTAATCTACTGATGGACCAATATAGCGCCGACGCGCTGCGGCTGCTGTTGTTATCTTCACCACTACTAAATGGCGAAGATTTTAGTTTGCAAGATAAAGATGTCGGCGACATTGCCCGCAAACTAAGCATGGTCTGGAATATGTACGATTTCTTTACGTTGTACGCTGAAGTTGATGGTTGGGAGTTTGAGCCGCCGGTCGGGCCGGCAGTGGTTGACCCGTCTGAGTCATTGGTGAACCCGTTGGACCAATGGATTGTATCGCGCATTCACCAACTTAATGCCGAGGTTTCATCTTCCGTCGAAGCCTACGACATCCCGAACGCCGTCAAACCGTTACTGCCCTTCATCGATGACGCCAGCAACTGGTACGTCCGCCGCTCGCGCCGCCGGTTCTGGAAATCGGAGGGCGATGCCGACAAACAGGCCGCCTACCGGACTCTCCACTACGTCCTAACCCAACTGGCGCTGATTATGGCACCATTCACACCGTTTTTGGCCGAAGAGCTATACCGCAAACTGACTGGCCGCGAGTCGGTCCACCTGGAAGCCTGGCCATCGGCGGGCGCCGTTAACGTGCAGATAATTGATGATATGGCGCAGATTCGGGCGGCGATTGTGCAGGGGTTAGCTCAGCGGGCTGCGGCCGGTGTAAAAGTCCGCCAGCCGTTGGCATCAGTTACATTGGCCGGTTTAGGCGTAGAATCCGGTGAATTATTGGATATTGTGAAAGAAGAGCTGAACGTTAAAACCGTCATTTTGAACGATGGAGCCAAAGCAGTTGGGTTGGATTTGAATATTTCGCCGACCTTGAAAGCCGAGGGTCTAGCCCGAGAGGTCATCCGCCACGTACAGACCGCCCGCAAGACCGCCGGGCTTAATGTTGAGGATAAAATAGTGCTGTCGCTTGCCACCGAGGCCGTGGAGCTGGCCGTTGCGGTTAAGGCTCATAGTGACGTCATACTGGCTGAAACTTTGGCTGAGGGCTTTGAGGAGGGGTTGGTGCCGCTTTATACGGCAGCTGTGGTGGTTGATGGATTTGCGATGGAGGTGAGTTTGCGCCGGGTTTAGCCAGGTATCTAGTACGCAGAATTTGTGGAATTAAAAAAAAATTCATCATGTTGAGCTGTGGATTGAAAAACAGTCTCACCACATACAATAATGCTGCCGGTTAACGTCGGCTTTACAGGAGTCATTATATCTGTTAATATTTGATGGTAATTAAATTTGTAAGGTAACAAACTAACATGAAAAAAGCTGTAATTGTAACAGGTGGCAAGCAGTACCTCGTTACAGAAGGTGAGACTCTGGAAGTCGAATTATTAAAGCTGGAAGGCGAAACTGCTACTTTCGAGCCCCTTCTGGTAATTGACGGTGA
>Ga0136611_10001245_pt1 | contig 17674 bp, 18 predicted proteins | sample AntDrymUQ2232306_2_FD_106645 | JGI IMG/M metagenome (GOLD analysis project Ga0136611, IMG submission 106645) | Polar desert sand microbial communities from Dry Valleys, Antarctica - metaG UQ223 (23.06) | ecosystem: Environmental > Terrestrial > Soil > Desert | place: Antarctica: Dry Valley...
CGGACGCAATTTCAACTTTGGCAGGTTACGTCTAATTCAATCAACCGACCGCTCGGCAAATCATCTTTTAGATGTCGAGCCGTCGCCGCCGGAAAACATTTTCGCAAATTTTAAAAGATTATGTTTGCGTTCTTTTCTTTCGCCGTTACCGTCGGTGATACTTTCTTCGATAAATTCTCCGACAAATTCGGCAACGTCTTTTCCGGTTCCTTCAGCCTTTTCCTGAACGATTTGCTCGATCCTTTCCGAAACCGAAATCGTAATATCTATAAAGTCACCTCACGTTAAATCCAACGTATTTTTAACGCCGCTTCGGTCAAAATAGTTTAGGGCGCTGCGTGAATCTAGTCCGATTTGCTTTTTCAATTCTTCGATGCCGCCGAATTTTTTCTCGTCCCTGATGCGATGCAGAAAACGGACGCGCAACACGTCGCCGTAAAGGTCGCCGTCGAAGTCGAAAACGTAAGTCTCAATCGAAGGTTCTCGGTCGCCGTCGAACGTCGGGCGCACGCCGACGTTCGTGATGCTGCGCCGCCAAACGTCGTTGATTAAGGTCGCCGTCGCGTAAACCCCGTATTTCGGGATGACGCGGTTGCGCGGTTTCAGGTTTGCGGTCGGAAATCCGATGGTTCGCCCGCGCTGGTCGCCGCGCACAATTTGACCTTCCACGCCGTAAGGTCTGCCGAGCATTCGGCGCACGAGATTAGTTTTTCCGTCTTTAAGAAATTCGCGGATTTTTGACGAAGAAATCCGCTGACCGCGAAGACAAACTTCGGGAACTTCGTCGGCGACGAATCCGAGTTCCGCGCTTATTCGCCGTAAAAGCTCGATGTTGCCGCCGCGGTTTTTGCCGAACGCGAAGCCTTTGCCCAAATAAACTTCTCTTGCCTGCAAGCGTTCGTAAACGATGTCGCGCAGAAAAATCTCCGCGTCCCGGTTGGCAAAGTCACGGTCGAAGCGGATGACGATGGTTTGTTCGATTCCCAAAACTTCAAAGTTCGATAATCGCTGATCGAGCGTTTGCAGCAGTGGCGGGGCGTTTCCAGGATAAAGAACCGAGCGCGGATGCGGATCGAAAGTGATCGCAGTCGGCACAGCGTTCACAGCTTTCGCGCGGCTCACAACTGTCTGCATAATACGTTGGTGTCCGAGATGCAAACCGTCAAAAACGCCAAGCGTCAAAACCGTCGAGCGCGTGATATTCGCATTGTCCGTGCCGTGAAAAATTTTCATTTTTATTTGAAACCACAGATTGACACGGACAAACGCGGATTCTTTATTTGTATTTATCCGAGTTTATCCGTGCCAGTCGGCGGTTAAATTTCTTTCGATTCTACGACCAATTCATCGTGTGCAAACCAAACATTATCGGGCAGAAGTTTTGAATCGCGTTCATATAAAACATCGTGATTAATATGTGTTAAAAAGGCGCGTTTCGGTTTCAGTTTTTCGATGTATTCGAGAGCTTCATACAAACAAAGATGCGTCGAATGCTGTTTGATTCGTAAGCAGTCCAAGACCAACACGTCCAAATCTCGCAAGCCGTTCATTGTTTCTTCCGAAAGAAAATTCAAATCCGTCGCGTAGGCGAAATCGTTAAAGCGATAAGCGATGACGGGCAGTTTGCCGTGAATGACTTCGAGCGGCGTAACCATCAGCTTTTCGCTAAAGCAAAACGGCGCGTTTTTTTCGATGCGGTGCGGGATGAGTTGCGGCAGTCCGCCGCCGAAATGCGACGGCTGAAAAATGTATTGAAAAATGCGGCGCAAATCCTTCCAGGCAATTTCGTCGGCGTAAATTCCCATCGCGCCGTAACGAAAATTCAGCGGGCGAATATCGTCCAAGCCGAAAACGTGGTCAACGTGGCAATGCGTAATCAAAATCGCGTCGAGCTTTTTGATTTTCGCGCGAAGCGCCTGCTGGCGAAAATCCGAAGAAGTGTCAACAAGAATCGTTTTTCCGTCGTGTTCGATTAAAATCGAAACGCGCAGCCGTTTGTCGCGCGGATCAGCAGACAAACAAGTTTCGCAATCGCAGGCAACTGAGGGAACGCCGGTTGATGTGCCTGTGCCGAGAAAAGTCAATTTCATAAGTTTTTAGAGTTCATAAAATTTGTAGAGTTTGCAGATTAGTGCGCCAACCTTAAAAACTTTACGAACCCTACGAACTCTACAAACTATTTTTTACCGAGAATATCTTGTGCTGAAAACTTCTGCGCCGCTTTTTGTTTGAGTTTTTCTTCGGCGAGACGCGTGATTTGAACGTATTGCATCCGCAAATCCGAGAGCAATCCGTCAAATATCTCGGCTTCTTTCGGGTGCAGGTTATTTTTTGTTTTCTCTTTGAGCATCGCCAGCACGTCAACCCAATACTTGCCCGACTCCAAATCTACGGTGCGCTGCCCGGTCGCCGGATGCGGCATGGCTCCAAGCGCGGCGGCGGCTTGTGAAGCCAGCGTCGTCAGGAAATTAACGAAACTGGTCGGATCGTCCGCGCCGGGAATATCGCTTCCGTCAAATGTTTCTTCCGTTTCCGTCTCTTGCTCGGGTTTAGCCAGTTCGGATTCGACGTGCGAAACTAATAAGGCTGACGAATCATCAATCGGTTTGGGTTCGGCTTTCGGCTTCCGGGGCGCAATCTCCACGCCTTCTCTGACAGAGCCGTCAACATTAAATTTGCGCCGGTCGGTAATGACCAACTCGGGTTGTTCCTCGTTGTTTGTATCTTCTTTTCCAATCATTGTTTTTCCACTAAATTTCTCAAATTTGATATTTCGATAGTAGCATTTTGGCAAAAGAAAGTTCAAAATCGTTATTCGTTCACAGCTAATCGCTAGTTGTTATTTGTATCGTCAGCGAACAGATTCAATTAACTTTAATAAAGAATATGTCAAAAAACTTTGATGAATTGGTTAACGTAATGACGCGCCTCCGCGCTCCGGGCGGCTGCCCCTGGGATAGAGAACAAACTTACGAAAGCCTCGCTCCGTATCTGTTGGAAGAAGCGTTCGAGAGCTTTGACGCGATTCACGAAGCGACCGAAGGCAAGCCGGACAACTTACGCGAGGAACTCGGCGATCTTCTCCTGCAAATAATTTTTCATTCGCAGATTGCCGAAGAATTGGGCGATTTTACAATTGAAGATGTGTGCGCGACGATTACCGAAAAAATGATTTTGCGTCATCCGCACGTTTTCGGCGATGCGAAATTCGATACGGCAAATGATGTTCTCGTTAATTGGGATGAACTTAAACGCGCCGAACGCGAGGTTACAAAAAAAGAAGAAAAGCCGAAGAATTCGATTCTCGACGAAGTTCCGCTCGTGTTCCCCGCGCTGATCGAGGCAAACAAACTTACGAAAAAAGCTGCTAAAGTCGGCTTCGACTGGGAAAATACGGAACAGGTTTTCGATAAGTTAAGCGAAGAAGTTGACGAATTGAAAGCGGAAATCCTTAAAAGCGATAACGGAAAAATTGAGGAAGAAATCGGTGATTTGTTGTTTGTGATAGTTAACCTGGCGCGAAAACTGGACGTCGAGCCGGAAACCGCGCTCAAGAAGACCAATCGTAAATTCCGCAGGCGTTTTTCTTTTATCGAATCCGAACTAAAGAAACAAGCGAAATCGTTTGAGGAATCGAATTTAGAGGAAATGGACGCGCTCTGGAACAAGGCAAAAAGATAATGTTTTTAACTTTTGCGAGGGGAAGTTAACTTTATTTAAACAAAACCGCTAAAAAAAGTTGACTTCATTAGGCTTAAAGGCTAGATTACTTATTACAAAGTTCAAACAGCAATGTTTCGGACAGTTTTTGGCTTTAGTTTTTCAAAATTATTAAGTTTTAATAAAGGTATAATTGGATTTAGGTGATGTTTACTTAAGTTCGGCAAAAACATTTAAATTGGCAAAAGCAATCCGAATGATTGGAAATTACAAAGGAGTTCTTAAATTATGAGGGAAAAATTTTATATGAATTGGCTTCGCAACATCACCGCCGCTTGTTTGGCAATGGTGATTTTCACAACTTCTTCAATGATTGCTCTGGCAGGTAGTGAGACAAAATCATTGATGGGCGAAATCACAGTTTCGGGACAAAATACGAACGGCAACGCTCCTTCTGTTTTGTTAAACGGCGAAAATGCTTTCACGGGACGCACGTTCTTTTCAAATGGCACTATTACTACATCAGAAGCGGTGACTTCTACAGTCAAACTCGGAAAACTGGGTTATGTGACAATGAGTCCGAACACGACTTTGACTTTAAGTTTTGACGAAAAAACAATTTCGGGAACCTTATCTGCCGGAAACGCTCAAGTTTTTAATGCTGAAGGCGTTGACGTAAACATTCAAAACCTCGGCAATGCGACTACTTCGGTTGCGCCGATGAATAAAGCGCAGGATGATGATGACGACGACGGTGTTTTCAGTAACAGCGCGGTCGGTCCGATTATTGTTTTCGCCGGAATCGTTGCAGCGGCGGTTATTCTCGTCGTTGTCAATGACGACGATGATGAAGATTTGGTTGTCAGCCGGGTCAGATAACTAAAAATAAATATCCAAAGTAAAAAGCGCGAACAAATTTTGTTCGCGCTTTTTACTTTGACGACAATTTGATTCAGGCAAACCGCCGCATCTATGATAGAACAATGTCTTTACTTCCACCTGTCAAAATATCAAATCTCGCTGACTTTCGCCGCAAATTTCCTTTGACCGTGGAAAATCTCGCCTCGCTCCCGAATCGTGAAGCGTGGCTGAACCGCATTTGGGAAATCGAACAGCGGTGGCAGACGTTTCGGGAAAGTCCAAACAAAACCGAAGAAGTCGTTTTCTACGATTCTGAGCCGAAAAATTTAGAGCTTGAAGCGGAATTTGAAATTATTTATGCGGGCGGAACTTTAGGATTGCTTCACGCGGCAGTAATGGCAAAAAAATACAATCGTCGGGTTTTGGTGTTCGACGCGCACACGGTCGGCAAAACACACCGCGATTGGAACATCTCCGACGAAGAATTGCGGGAATTCGTCCGCTTAGAACTTTTTACCGGAGAGGAAATCGAAACCGCCGTCGCCAATCGCTACAAAACGGGCTTCGTCAAGTTTTTCGACGCAAATTCGCCGATCAAAACGCCGCCGCTTTTTATGGATAATGTTTTGGACGTAGCGATTGAAGCCGATAAATTACTGAAAATCGCTGTCGAAAAAATTAAAAAAGCCGGTTCAAAAATCATCAATAATTTGCGTTTCATCCGCGCTTTTGTTCTTAAAGACAAAGTTTTAATCGAATGCGAAGATGCGAAAAACGGGCGGCGGCGAGTATTTTCCGCCGAGCTCTTCGTTGATTCGACCGGCACGAATTCTTCCGTTTCGCGCCAGTTAAATTCGGGAAAGTCAATTACGCACGTTTGTCCGACGGTCGGTACGGTTGCAAAAGGCTTCAAGCGCGGAAGCGGCGAAAAGGAAGTTGATTTCAGCGTCGGCGAAATACTCGTCAGCACCGAAGATGCCGCTGACCACCGCCAATTGATCTGGGAAGGTTTTGCGGGCAATCCGCGCCGCGACGAATATACGACTTATCTTTTCTTTTATGATTCGATTGAATCGAAAGCCGACAAATCCTTGCTTCGACTTTTTGAAGATTACTTTGAAAAACTGCCCGATTATAAACGTAAAAACGGCGCGTGGCGCGTCGTCAAACCGGTCTTCGGTTATATTCCGAGCGTTCATCATCACGGCTGGAAGAATATAAAAAAAACCGCGACGAGCAGAATTTTGCTCGTCGGCGACGCAGCCGGTTTGTCTTCACCTCTGACGTTTTGCGGTTTCGGTTCGCATGTGCGGAGTTTAGGAAAATTGACCGCTCTGACCGAGGACGCTTTGCGGGAAAAGTTATTAGATGAAAAATCTCTGTCAAACATTAACGCCTACGAGCCTCGCGTCGCGCAGATGGCGAGCCTCGCCGAGTTTATGCGCCCGACCGAAACGGGCAAAGCGGTCGTCGTCAACGAAACAATGAACGCCGTGATGTTGGCTCTGCAATCTTTAGACAAAAACATCGCCCGCGAGATGTTTCAGGACAGAATTTCATTCGATTCGTTCGTAAAAGTTTTAATGGAAACCGCGAAAATTCATCCAGCCGTCTTCAAAAAAATGTTCGCGCATCTCGGAACGAAAGGCGCGTTTTGGTGGATTGCCAACATTGCGAAATCGGCTCTACACGAAAAGAGCGCATAGAAATTTCCGCCCGCAGAAGTCGTCGAACGACCGAGTTAAAGCGGGCGAAACCGAATTCACACAACGTTAAGTTTAACCAGCGACGTTTTTAAGAAAGTTGTTTCGCCTCGCATCCGATTACTTCTTCAGCACGTTTCCCCAACAGATTCTAATTGGGCAAAAGAAATGATTAGGGTTTAGCCTCATACACCAAATTAAAAGGCGTTTCCGTCGCGCGGTGAAAATGTGAAAAACCGCCTTTCGTTACCACCTCGCGCATTCGCCCTTCGCCCGCTTGCGCTCCTAATGCCAGTCCGGTTTCCTGCGACAGCGAAGCCGGAGTGCAAATCAGCGTCGAAGCCGAATAAAAGGCGCGTCCGATTGGATTCAGATTGTCTTTCACATCGTCGTGAGCAAACGGCTCAACAATCATCCACGTTCCATCCGAAGCTAAAGATTCCCGGACGTGAGCCGCCGCGCCGACAGGATCGCCCATATCGTGCAGGCAATCGAAATAAGTTACAAAATCGTAATCGTTTCCGGGAAAATCTTTTGCCTTGGCGACTTCAAACGAAACACGCTCGCCGACTCCGCCTTCTGCGGCTCGCTGGCGCGCCATTTCGATTGATTTGTCGTGATAATCAAAGCCGACGAAAGTAGAATTCGGATACGCCTGCGCCATCAAAACGGTTGAAGCCCCAAGCCCGCAGCCGATGTCGGCGACTTTCGCACCGGCTTTCAACTTTTCTTCAACACCGTCCAGAGCCGGAATCCACGAACCGACAAGATTCGCGGCATAACCGGGACGGAAAAACATTTCAGTCGCGCGAAAAAGTCCCGCGTCGTGTTCGTGCCAGCCTAAACCTTCTCCTGTTTTAAATTTTTCGGTCATTTTCGGCACGGCTCGAAGCGCGGAAACGGCAAGCAGAAACGCGCCGGGCATATAAGCCGGACTCTTTTCGTCAGCCAGCGCGAAGGCTTGTTCTTCCGAGAGGAAATAGGTTTGATTCGCCGCGTCGTAGGAAACGTAACCGCCCGCCGCTTGCGCGTTGAGCCACTCGCGCACGTAACGCTCATTTGTTCCCGTTAGTTCGGCTAATTCGGCGGGCGCGAGCGATTTGCCCGCTTGTGCCATTGCTTTGTAAAGACCGAGACTTTCACCAATAACGACCAATCCGGCGTGCATCGTCGCGCCGAAATCCGTAATGCAGTTACCTAAAAACTGATTTAGTTTTTCTTCGTTAATAGCCATACCATACTCCTTATAATTGGGGCTTGCCCAAATTTAAATACTCGCGTTAAAAGCGAAGTGGCGAACTTCGATTTATGCTCAATTACTGTTATATGTCAGCGAATCAAAAGGGAAATTTTGACGATAGGCAAATGCTGTTCATTTTTGAAATCTACCAGCGGTTTTTTAACTTTTCATTGTTGATTCGCTGACATACCGAAGTTATTTATTGAGAATTCTTCATCGAATTCTCCTTTTGTTTATCAGTTAAAGCGATGCCCATTTTTTCGAGCGTCACTTGGTTGAGCGTTCCGGTTGGCGATACAGCGTTTGCTGCCTGGTATTTCTTCAAGCCGTCACGCGTCGCGTCGTCGAGCTTTCCGGTGGCTTCGCCCGCGTAAAAATTATTCGTTTTTAACATTTTTTGAGCTTCCATAATCTGCTCTTTCGAGGCGCGGAAAATCGTTCGTTTGGGTTTTGTCGAATCAGTCGGCTTATCCGTCTCTGCGCTCGCCAGCGAATTGGGCGAAACGGGAATTTCCTTTTGTTTGTCGGTTAATTCAATGCCCATTTTTTCGAGCGTGGCGCGGTTTAAAGTGCCGGTCGCTTTTAACCCGTTTTCCGGTTGAAATTTTTTGATGGCGGCGCGGGTTTCGTCGCTGAGTTTTCCGGTTTCTTCTACTTTTAACTGTTTCTGCGCCTGCATAATTTGGTCTTTGGTCGCCCGGAAGATTTGTCTTTTAGGTTTTGTTTCGGTCGTCGCCTGAGCGTTTGACGGGCTTGGAGTCGGTGTGGTTTGCGCGTTGATTGAAATGCCGACCAGAAAAGTGACGAGTAGTGTAAAGATAAATTTTCTCATTTTGATTTCCTCTCACAGAATGTGATTGTTCGGTAGCGATTCGGAAAAATGCCTTTTGAGTATGCGGACTGCACTCGCATTATTTGCGAATCACTGAGTTAATTGAGTGTTGGCAGTATCTACCCAATCGTCGAATCTGTCAAGCCTACATTTTCTATCTGATCTGAATTGGGAAAGGCGCAAAACAGAGAATGAAAATTATCAGCGTCAAAACGGCGACGATTTTTCTCGTGAAATTCAGCGGCGCGTCGTCGAGCGGTTCGGGGTGTTTGATTCGCATCATCACGGCGAGCAGCACGGCGAACAAAAATCCGCTCGGACTGTTGTAAAGAAACCAGCCGAGCAGGGAAATCGCAGACATTACGGCGAACGCAATTCTCCCTGTCCAAAAATGAAATCGCTCGCCGAAAATCGAATAAACGGCGTGTCCGCCGTCGAGCTGCCCGGACGGAATCAGATTTAAACTCGTCACCAGCATTCCGACCCAGGCTGCCGCGAGAAACGGATTGAATTCGCCGAAACTGGGGTCAACACCCAAAAACATTGCGAACAGTTGAGTCATTAAAGGGCTGGCAAAATACAAACCATTTTGCGCGGCGACTTGTTCGGGCGACGCTTGCTTCATCGTCAGCAGCCCGAAAAGAAGAACCGGAACGAGCGCGAGAAAGCCGGCAATCGGACCGGCAACGCCGATGTCGAAAACGGCGCGGCGCGAAGGCATCGGCGAAACGATTTTTATAAACGCGCCTAAAGTTCCCGCCGGACCGATCAGAGGCGGCAGCGGAATAAAATACGGCAGCGTCGCATCTACTTTGTAGAGCCGACACGCCACGTAATGTCCGGCTTCGTGCGCCGTCAAAATCGCCAGAAGCGAAACGGAAAAACTCACGCCGTTTTTCAACGTCTCAAAGTCGTTATAAAGTTTACCAATCGTGGCGAAGACGAGTTGAAAATAAAATGCGGGCAAAGAAAGCAGAAAGTTAAAAATTTCCGTCCAATTCTGCGGGTCTTGAACGTTTGACGGGAAGATAGGAATTTTTCCAAATGGTTCTATAACGCCCGCAATCGTGACGGTGCAAAAAGCGGCGAGCAGGAAAGCAAAATGTTTAACCCACGTTCGAAGAGTCGGACGCATTGCCTCACGGCGGTCAAAAAGTTGGTTGGCGAGTGAGTTTAGATTAGGCACAAAAAATACGAATTACGAATTACGATACTGACGTAATTATATCAAAATCGTAATCTAAAACTTGTAATTCGTAATTGAAAATTATTTCTTGACGGCTTTGGCTTGCAGTTCTTTGCCCGGTTTGAAGCGAATGGTTTTGCCCGACGGAATCGGGACTTCCTTGCCGGTGCGCGGGTTGCGCCCGATGCCGCGTTTTCTCGGTTTGACGACGAACACGCCGAAGCCGCGCAGTTCGATGCGTTTGCCTTGCGCCATCGCCTCTTTCATCGCGTTGAAAAGCGCGTCAACGACTTGTTCCGCTTTTTGTTTCGGCACGCCGGTTTTGTCAGCGACGCGGTTGATAATATCTAGTTTAATCATATCTTTCGCCTCTCGTTCGGAAAATGTCGGAAAGAAATATCGTTGGAACTGTAAATGAATAATAATGACCTAAGTCCGCATCTGTCAAGATTTTGCGATATTAAATTTAAAATACTCGTCCAAAACGAGCACGGGAACTTCAAAATGCGGAAAATGTCCGATGCCTTCGAGTTCGATGATGTCCGTTTGATGCGGCACAACCTCCCGGAATCGTTTGACCAGATGTTTGCCCGAAACTTTATCCGCCAGTCCGTTGATAAAGCGGAGAGGAATTTTCGTTCGCTGCAGCGCACCGACCCAACGCGTCCGGTATTTCGCGCGTTCGGTCATATAACGAATGAGTTTATGCGCGATTTTTCGCCCGTCGTTAAATTTAAAAACCGCTAAAAAATCATTCAATTCATCTTCGGTCGGCTGAGTTTTTTCGCCGAAAATCGAAGCCAGACTTCGTTTAAATTTAGAATCGCTAATTAGTCTGCCAAACACGAAACCAATCGGACTGATGAGGATTTTCTGCGCGAGAATCGGGCGATGCGTTTCGGGAAACAACGCGCCGTTCAAAAGGCAGATGCTTTCGATTGAAAAATCAAGACGATGTTCTTCGGCGCGGGCGAGCAGTTCCTGCGTAATCGTGTTGCCGTAATCGTGCGCGAGAATGTGAACTTTTCGGATCTTTAAATGTTCGAGCAACGCCTGCAAAACATCGGTTTGATTAAAAGTCGTGTAATCAAAATCGGTCGGCTTGGGGGAAAACCCGTAACCAATCATATCGAATGATAAAACCGAAAATTTTTCGGCGAGCGCATTCCAAATTTTATAATAATCAAAAGATGATGTCGGAAATCCGTGCAGGCAAAGCGTAACTTCGCCCGCCGTTTCGCTCCGACGATAAAAAATCGGGAAACCTTTATAATCGTAATAACTTCCGCTTTCGAGCCAATTTTTTAGTTTCATTGATTAATTTAAAAATGATAGTATCTTTTACAAATAAACTTCAAAAAGGGGATTGAAAAATTATGTTAAGAGGAAGAGAAAGCTCAAATATCGAAGACCGGCGCGGAATGGGCGGCAAAGGTCTCGCGCTCGGCGGCGGCGGCATCGGAACATTGCTGCTGGTGCTTGCCGTCTGGTTGTGCGGCGGAAATCCGCAGACGCTGCTCGACCAGCTTGGCGGCGGTTCAGCTCCGACACAGCAGGAACAGCAGCAACCGCAAACTAATCCGAATCAACCGAACGCGAAAAACGACGAGCAGAAAAAATTTGTCGCGTCCGTGTTGGGCAGCACCGAAGACGTATGGCGCAAAATACTGCCGCAGCAAGCGCGGCGGCAGTATCAAGACCCGAAACTCGTTCTTTTCACCAATCAAGTTCAATCGGCGTGCGGCGTTGCCGGTTCCTCGACCGGACCGTTTTATTGTCCGGGCGATAATAAACTTTATCTCGATTACAGCTTTTTCAACGAATTATCTCGTGAATTCAAAGCACCGGGCGATTTCGCGCAAGCCTACGTCATCGCGCACGAAGTCGGGCATCACGTCCAGAATTTACTCGGCACAATGGACAAAGTTCAGCAGGCGGGAAACACCAACGATCTATCGGTTAAATTGGAATTGCAAGCCGATTGCTACGCGGGCGTGTGGGCTTTTTACGCCAACCAGCAAGGCTTAGTCGAAGCGGGCGACGCGGAAGAAGCGATTCGCGCCGCCTCAGCCGTCGGCGACGATTCGATTCAAAAACGCGCTCAAGGCTACGTCGTCCCCGAATCATTCACGCACGGCTCGTCGCAGCAAAGAATGCAGTGGTTTCAACGTGGCTATCAAGCGGGCGATATGCGGCAGTGCAACACTTTTGGAAGATAGAGAATTCTAAGAAAAATTAAATTAAAGAAATCTCGAAACATATATGTTTCGAGATTTCTTTAATTTAAATCGAAATTATATGTGAACAAATAAAAGATTTTGGTGTCTAATGTAAAAGGTATGAAACGAAAATTTAAGACAGCGTTGATTTATATACTTCAGCCGCGAACGGTTGTACTTCTCGTTGCACTTTTTAATTTCGTTTGGTTTTTCTCTCAGTCAAGCACCGTCGTTGAATTTGGCTCGAACACTCACACGTTCTGTCAATGTCCTTGGTATTGGGAATGGTCGCCTTTTAATTTAGCTTCTTTTTCACTTATTGCAACCGTTTCTATGTTTGTTGCACGATGGAAAGGGTGTTTGGTAGCTTGTCTAATTAGTGGTTATCAGGTTATTGAGGGGATCAACTGGTTGTCCAACGCTTCTGGGTTTTTAGGCGGCTTTTCACAGCGACTTCAAGTTGTTTCGGACAGCAATCTGACAAATTTTTGGGAGTTGTTGGACGTTCAATACCTATTGGCTTCAATTATTTTTATAGCGTCATTGATATATTTAGCTAAAAATATTTTCGATACTAATCAAAAGCCCACAATTTCTTACCCGTAGATTAATCTCTATAACTCGCGTCAATCTTATCCAACTTCCTGAGCAGCGCGGGGAAAACCAAATCCGCACCCAAGCCTTTTGTTACCGCCGCAACCTGCGCTTCGATGCCGTCTAAAATCTCCGGCGCGGTGTGAATCAATTCCTTGCCGCCTGATTGCGCGAGGATTTGAATGCGGCACGAAGTTTCCAGCAGATACATAAACAAAAACGCTTCACCGACGGATTTGCCGACGGTCAAAACGCCGTGATTCCGCAGCATCATAAAATTTTTCGCGCCCAAATCCGCCACTAATCGCGGCTTCTCGTCGGCGTTCAAAGCCACGCCTTCGTAATCGTGATAAGCCAAACCGGAGAGCGGGAAGAGCGACGTTTGCGCGATTGGCAGAAGCCCTTCTTTCTGCGCGGAAACCGCCGTGCCGTAAAGCGAATGGGTGTGCAGAACGCAGACGGCATCTTCGCGGGCGGCGTGAATCGCGCTGTGAATCGTAAAGCCCGCCGGATTGATAAAATGCCCGGTTTCCAAAATTATATTGCCGTCCAAATCAATTTTGACCAAACTTGAAGCCGTAATTTCGTCGAACAAAAAGCCATACGGATTGATTAAAAATTGATGTCCTTCATTTGGCACACGCGCCGAGATGTGCGTGAAAATCAAATCGTCCCAACCGTAATGCGCGACGAGACGATAAGCGGCTGCCAAGTGAACGCGCGTTTCCCATTCTTCGGGCGAAACTTTTTCTTTAATTGATGTCATAATTTTGGAACGCCAGCATCTTGCTGGCAAACGCCGCCCAAACGACGTTTTTGATAATCAAACGAGAGTTTGAACGCGCGGCGCGCTCATTGCCACCGAGATGCTGGCGTTTCTTTATACAATCGGCTCAAACGGCTTGTGGTAAAGTTCCTGATAAACCCAACCCAAAAATCTCACTTCCGCCGTGCATAACGCTTCGAGCCAGCCGCATGAAAGATACAGACGGCGTTCGGAATTCGACGGAATACGTTCGGCTTGCGCGACGTGCGACTCGGACGCGTTTAATTTATAACTCGCGGTTATGTCTTCGTTCATTTGTTTGGATTCGCCCAACGCCTGCAAAACTTCCGTTATCCACTGGCGCAGTTTCGCTTCCGAATCGTATTCGGCAATCGCTTGAAAAACGCCGATAGCAAATCTGGCTTCGGCATTTTCAAACGGATAAATTTCTACGCCGTTCACTTCGTCGTCTTTTTGCTTCCACTGAAACAATTCTTCGACGTGCGGGTTGCGGACGACTGCCACGCGCCGGTCGTAATTCAAAAACCATTCGAGCGAATCGGCTAAAGAAGCGGTATTGATGTCGCCGCTCGCATCTTTTTTCAGTTTCGGCGGTTGATTGTTTAATTCGGTCATTCGTTTGTTTTACGGTATGGATGCTCAAAACTCAAATAGAAAAGAACGCGCGTGTCGCCGTAACTCGGTCCGACGCCGATTGGGACGGCAACGCCGGGAACGATCTGCAAGCCGCTTTTGAAATTCCAAGCCCACCGCACGCCGGGATTTAAGAAAACCTCGTGTTCGCGTTTGGTTCGAGACGGCGCGACGACTTTTTCCGTCGTTTCATAAAATGCCTCGAACAAAACATTGAAGCGCGGTTTTGCCAGCCAGATAAAACTCTGCCCTAAATTAAAATCTTTCGTCGTCGCCCGCTCGCGCTGTTCGTTCTTCGCCCGCGGCGTAACGGTCGCGCCCGCGTTGTAATGCGTGACGAATTTTTCCGAATGCTCGACGCTGATCGGTAAATTGATTTGATAACCGACCGCGCCGTTGCCCAACCCGCGCTGCCAATTTCCTGTCGGCAAAACTAAAGTAAAACGCGGCGCGACGAAAACTTTGTCGTCTTCGTTCATTCCCAAAAGTTGATAGCGGTAATTGATTAAAGTGTCGCCGAAACCGCGCTCGCCATCCTCGCGTTTGCCTCTAACCGTATAACTCAATTGATGTCGGCGGCTCGTCACTGCCAATTCCTGTGTAAAATTAAGCTCCCATTCGTTGCGCCGGATGTTTCGGGAAAAAGTCGTGATGCTTTGCATCGTGTCTTTGTCTTGATTGTAGGCTTCCTCGATTAAAAAACTATTGTCGGAAATTTTCTTTTCCTCTTGCGCCGGGACGCAAACGACAAGTGATAAAATAAAAATTAACAAACCAAGCGTTATTTGAAATCTCATAGTCACCTCAATTTAGATTGCAATATCGCCAGCCACGAACGGCGAAAAATTAGTGACAAGATTGTGGCATTCGGCAGTGATTGCCGTCAAGATGATGCGGTTCCGATTTGAAAATCGGCGACGACTCTGCCAACAGTATCGCCGCGCCGATTTTTTGTCGCCAATGGTGAAATATCTTTCAAAGCGTCTGCATCGAGAATTTCCAATTGCCGCAAAAGTTCAACTAGCACAACGGCACGAGCGCGTTTGTCATCGCCGTCTTCGATTTTGAAAGCGATGCCCAAGCCTTTTTTCCAACGCGGCGACGGCAAAACGCCCGCCGAATAAACGCCTTCCGCGCCGATTTTGGAAACGATTGTTCCGTGAGCGGCTTGAATAATCATCGTGTCAAGGCGGTTAGTTCCGCCAATCATTTCCGGGTAGGAAATTGTCGCCGAAATGACGCGCCGGCACGATTCACGAGTTTCGTCGTCAAAAGTTTTCGGCGGGCGAACGAGTCTGGCAAAACTCAATGCCATCGCTCTGACAGGCACAGCGAAGTTCGGCGCGCCGCAGCCGTCAACTCCGATCTTTATTTCATCGCGCGGTACGCCGGAAAATTCCGCCACGCAATCAAGAATCGCCTGCTGAACCGGATTTTCCAGTTGTTCGTAAGTTTCCGTATCCGCGCCGATATTTTTTGCGAAAGCGAGCATCGCCGCGTGTTTGCCCGAACAATTGTTGTGAAGTTGCGTCGGTTTTTCCCGCTCACGAATCATCTCGTCGGCGCGTTTGTCGTCAAACGGCACCTGCTCGCCGCATCTTAAGTGCGCTTCGCTCAATCCGATTTTCTCCAGCATTCGCGCGGCGGTTTTGACGTGCATCGCTTCGCCCGAATGCGAGCCGCAAGCCAGCGCGATTTCTTTTTCGGAAAACCCGAAGCGTTCCGCCGCGCCGTTTTTCAAAAAAGGAATCGCCTGAAAAGATTTCGCCGACGAACGCCAAAACGTCACGATTTCTGGGTTGCCCAAACGGAAAAGCGTTTCGCCGTCGCCGTCCAAGACGATTAAATGTCCGCGATGAATTGATTCGATTGTTTCGCCGCGAATAACTTTGGCTAGAATTTCAGATTCCATAAAATTTATTCGATGGACATAAAGAAGATTTACAGGACGGACAGAATTAACAGGATAGAAAATTGAATTTAGCTTTTAGTTTTATCCTGTCTATTCTGTCCATCTTGTTAGAAATTTATTTTGCTGCGCCCAACATTTCCTTCGCGTGCTGCCGAGCCGTTTCCGTAATTTGCGTGCCGGTCAGCATTCGGGCGATTTCCTCGATTTTCTCGCCGTCTTTCAACACTTTCACGCCGACTTTCGTTCGCTTGCCAACAGTTTCCTTCTCGACGAGAAAATGCTGGTCAGCGAGAGACGCGACTTGCGGCTGGTGCGTGACGCATAAAACCTGCTGCGTTTTCGCCAACTCTTTTAATTTCAAACCGACGGCTTCTGCGACGCGCCCGCCGATGCCGACATCAATCTCGTCGAAGACAACCGACTTTTCCGCGTCCGCCGATTTCGCCGTCGTTTTCAGAATCAACATCAGACGCGACGCCTCGCCGCCCGACGCGACTTTTGCCAGCGGTTTTACCGACTCGCCGACGTTCGCCGAAAAATAAAATTCGATTTGGTCGTAGCCTTTCGCGGTCAATCTTTTATTGCTTTCTGCCTGCAAATCAGTTTGATTCGGCGCGTCAATCCGCACTTCAAATCGAGCTTTTTCGAGCGCGACCGCCTTTAAATTCGCTTCAACTTCCTTCTCAAATTTGCTCGCCGCTTTTGCGCGCTTGTCGTGAATTTCCAAAGCGATTTTCAAATAATCTTCGCGCTGCTTTGCCAGAATCTTTTTCAGTTCTTCTTTGCGCTCTTCAAATGTTTCGATGTTTTTCAGCCGCGCTTCCGATTCTTCGAGGTGCGCCAAAACAGTTTCAATCGCGCCGCCGTATTTGCGTTTAAGGCGTGAGATTTCCGCCAGACGATTTTCGATTTCTTCCAGTCGTTCGGGCGAAAACTCAAGGCGATTGCGAAAGTCTCTAACCGACATCGCCAAATCCGCCAGGACAGCCTGCGCCGTTTGCAAACCCTCGTCGTATTCCTCAAAACTCGATTCGTATTCGCTTAATTCACCGATTTTTCGCGCCGCTTTTTCGAGCGTCGAAACGGTTGATTCTTCGTTGTCGTAAAGCAGAAGATATGACTCGTCGCTCAATGAGGACAGTTTTTCGACGTTGTTTAATCGCCGCTTTTCTTCATTCAACGAGTCGTCTTCGCCCATTTGCAGATTTACTTTTTTTATCTCGTCAACCTGAAACTGCAAAACGTCAAGCAATTGCAGTTTCTGCGCTTCATCCTCGCGGAGGTTCTCGATTTCTTTTTGGGTTTTGGCGAGTCCTCGATATTTTTCCGAAAGGTTTGCTCGCAGATTTTGTAAGCCCGCGTATTTATCTAAGATTTCAAGATGATTCGACGGATTGAACAAGGTCGCCTGCTCGCCCTGCCCGTGAATGTCCACCAGATACGCACCGATTCGTTTGAGAAAATTGCTCGTCACGAGTTGGTTGTTAACGAATATTCGATTGCGCCCGTTTGCCGCGAGTTCGCGCCGGACGATTAAATCAATTTCACTAGTATCTTCAACTTCAATACCGCTTTCATAAAACATCTCGTGCAAGTCAGCGTTTGAAGATAAATTAAAAAGCCCTTCGATTTGAGCCGATTTTTCGCCTTCCTTTATCAAATCTGACGAAATTCTGTCACCTGTGAGCGCACCCAAACTGTCAACGATAATTGATTTCCCAGAGCCGGTTTCGCCGGTTAAAAGATTCAATCCGCGTGAGAATTCGATCTGCAATTCGTCAATCAGCGCGATGTTTTTGATTTTCAGAAGTGAAAGCATAATCCAAATTTAGATTTTGGATTTTGGATTTTGGATTGTAAAGCCGTCGGGCGGTTTTTGACGGAAATTTTAGCCACAGAGAAGACAGAAGAAATCAAGAGAAAAAATAAAAAATTTGTATCTGTTTTTCTCCAGAAACTCTGTGTTCTCTGTGGCTAAAATTTCTTCGGAAAGAGTTTCTCGCCTTTCGTCCATTTGCCGTTTGAAAAGATCGCGTCGGGCGGAAAA
>Ga0136611_10001246_pt1 | contig 17663 bp, 19 predicted proteins | sample AntDrymUQ2232306_2_FD_106645 | JGI IMG/M metagenome (GOLD analysis project Ga0136611, IMG submission 106645) | Polar desert sand microbial communities from Dry Valleys, Antarctica - metaG UQ223 (23.06) | ecosystem: Environmental > Terrestrial > Soil > Desert | place: Antarctica: Dry Valley...
ATAGGGCTTGGCAATCATGCGACGGGCTGGACGCTACTCCGAGCGCCGGCGCACCCGGATCTTCATGGGGGTGGGGCCGAGCTCGAACCCCTCCCGAATCTTGCGCTCGAGGTAGCGGACGTACGGGGCGGTCAGCGTGCGGCTCGAGAAGATGGTGAAGGTCGGCGGGTCGGTCGCGCCCTGGGTGGCGTAGTAGATGCGCGAGCCCGGCGGTGGATGGCGCTCCTGGGCTTCCTGGATGACCCGGTTCAGCTGCCGGGTGGGGATGCGCCGGTGGTAGGCCTCGATGGCCTCACCCAGGGCCGGCAGCAGCTTGTGCACGCCCAAGCCGGTCAGGGCGCTGATCTTCAGCACGGGGGCATAGCCGAGGAAGGACAACCGGTCCTCCATCTCAGCCGTCACCCTGGCTCGGGCCTCGGCGTCGAGCACCTCCCACTTGTTGAGCACCAGCATGATCGGGCTGCCGGCGGCGTCCACCCGCTCGGCCAGGCGCTGGTCCTGATGGGTGACGCCTTCGGTCGCGTCGATGACGAGGAGGGCGCAGTTGGCCCGGTCGATGGCCTGCAGCGCCCGGACGAGGGAGTAGTACTCCGTGCCCTCGTCCATCCGTGACTTGCGCCGCATGCCGGCCGTGTCGATGAAGCGGATGCGCCCCTCGGTCGTCTCGATCACCGTGTCGATGGTGTCGCGCGTGGTGCCGGGCTGATCGTGCACCACCGACCGATCGTCACCGATGATGCGGTTGAACAGCGTCGACTTGCCGACGTTGGGACGCCCGACGATGGCGACCGACTCGGCCACGTCGTCGGCGTCGTCCGGGCCGACCAGAGTGGCTCGACCCGCCGGCTCGTCCTCGACGTCGGGCTCGGGCGGCAGGCGACGGACCAGCTCGTCGAGCATGTCGCCAGTGCCCCGGCCGTGCATCGAGCTGACCGGCCAGGGATCTCCCAGGCCCAACCCGGAAAACTCCCAGGCGTCGAGCTCGCGCTTGTCGGAGTCGACCTTGTTGACCACGAGCAGCGTCGGTCGCTTGGCCCGGCGCAGCATCGAGGCCACCCGGTCGTCGTCGTCGGTGACGCCGGTGGTGACGTCGGTGATGAGGATGACGAGGTCGGCATCACGGATGGCCCGCTCCGACTGCTTCGAGACCTTGCCCTCGAGTGTCCGGTCGTCGCTGGGCATCCACCCGCCGGTGTCGATGAGGATGAACGGGCGGCCGTTCCACTCGGCTTCGAGCACCTTGCGGTCACGGGTGACGCCGGGCTTCTCCTCGACGATGGCTTCGCGACGGCCCACGATGCGGTTGACGAAGGTGGACTTGCCCACGTTGGGACGCCCCACCACGGCGACGGTCGGCAGGCTCATGGACGGGACCCTTCCAGTGCGTTTCGCAGGCTCCTGCCGTCGGTCGCCACCACCTCGACGGGCCGGGGCAGATCGGCCGGGGAGGTGCCGTCGAGGAACACGCCGTTGGAGAGGCAGACGTCGGGCAGCAGGTAGCGATGGCCCTCGGGCTCGGCGGCCAGCACGCGGCGGAGGTCTTCGCCCGCCAGCAGGCCCGAGACCCGGATGTTGCCGCCGAAGAACCGGTTCTCCACCGGGATCACCCGCACCTGGCGCCGGCCGAGGGTGCGGACCAACGGTTCGAGCACCTGGGCCCCGTACTCGCCGGTGAGGATGCCGACGGGTGCTTCCTTCGACGGCAGCAGCGTGACGGAGCCGGCGGCCCGGGGCGCCCGATAGCCCTCGGCGGGGGCCCCCTCGACCCAGGCGAAGAAGCCGGGACGCACCCCGGTGGCGTGGTCGGTCGCGCCCAGGAACTCCGCCTCGAAGGTGCGGGCGATGCCGATGCCGTTCTCGTGCTGGGGGAACCCGTCGTAGTCGTCCGACGGGGGGAAGGGCCGTCCGGCCAGCAGGTAGTACTCGTCGGCGGCGAACACCATGCGCCGCCCCAGCACGGAGGCGAACGTCCGCTGCCAGCGCTCGACGATGTCCACCACTGCGGCGGCCTCGTCCCTGCTGTGGGGGCGCATGGCCGCCTCGTTCGAGTACCGGCTGACGCCGAGAGGCACGGCACAGGCCGTCGCCAGCTCCGGGTACTGGTCGAGCACCCCGGCCAGCGTGTCGTCGAGCACCGCCCCGTCGTTGACGCCCGGGCACACCACGATCTGACCGTGCACCTCGACGCCGTGGTCGAGCAACGCCCGCAGCCAGCGCAGGCTCGACGCGCCGCGGCGGTTCCGCAGCATGCGGCTGCGTACCTCGGGGTCGGTGGCGTGGATGCTCACGAACAGCGGGCTGAGCCCCTCGCTGACGACCCGCTCCAGGTCCAGCTCGGTGAATCGGGTGAGGGTGGTGAAGTTGCCGTAGAGGAAGGACAGCCGGTAGTCGTCATCCTTGAGGTACAGCGTGTTCCGCAGGCCCGGAGGCAGCTGGTAGATGAAGCAGAACTCGCAATGGTTGTCGCAGGTGCGAACCTGGTCGAACAAGGCGCTGCTCACTTCCAGCCCGAGGGCTGAACCCTCCGCCTTCTCGACGTACGCGCTGATCTCGAGGCCGCCCCGGGCGAGGAGGACCTCGATCTCGGCCTCGTCGGCGAGGAGGCGGTACTGGATGACGTCGCGGGGGACCTGACCGTTCAGCGAGACGAGCTCATCGCCCGGCAGGATGCCCGCTTCGGCGGCAGCCGACGACGGGTCCACGGCCACCACCAGGGGCAGAGGCATGCCGACAGTCTACGGGAGCAGTCCCGGTAGCCTGGGCTCGTGCCCGTGGAACGTGTGCTCCTGGCGCAGCCGCGCGGCTTCTGCGCCGGCGTGGAGATGGCCATCAAGGCGCTGGCCTGGATGGTGGACGTCTTCGACGCGCCGGTGTACTGCTACCACGAGATCGTCCACAACCGGGTGGTCGTCGACCGCTTTCGCGCCCTCGGCGTCATCTTCGTGGACGACGTGTCGGAGGTACCCGAGGGCGCGCCGCTCATGCTCAGCGCCCACGGCACGGCCCCGGAGGTCGTGGCTGCGGCCAGGGCCAACGGCGGCACCGTGGTCGATGCGGTGTGCCCGCTCGTGACCAAGGTCCACCACGAGGTGAAGGTGCGGGCCAGCAAGGGCCTCACGGTGATCTACGTGGGCCACGCCGGCCACGACGAGGCGGTCGGCACCATGGCGGTGGCGCCCGGTGCGGTGATCCTCGTCCAGAGCGAGGCCGAGCTGGATGCCCTCGACCTGCCCGCCGACACACCGGTGGCTCTCCTCGCCCAGACCACGTTGGCCATGCAGGACTGGGCCGGCATCCTCGACAAGGCCAAAGCCAGGTTCACCAACCTCTGGATGCCGGGACGCAGCGACCTCTGCTTCGCCACGACGAACCGCCAGACGGCGCTCAGGGCCATTGCCGACAGAGCCGACGCGGTCGTCGTCATCGGGTCGGAGAACTCCTCGAACACCGTGGCCCTGGTGGCCACGGCCAGGTCGGCCGGCTGCGCCCGGGTGCTGCGGGTCAACTCCGTCGACGAGATACCCGACGACTTGGCCGGTGTGGTGGGCGTGACCGCCGGGGCATCGGCGCCGGAAGACCTCGTGCAGGCCGTCGTCGACCGGCTTGCGCCGCAGCAGGGCGTCGAGCTGGTGCAGGTGACGATCGAGGACGAGTACTTCCCTCCCCCGCGCGAGCTGCGCAAGGTGCTGGCCGAGCATGGACGTGACGGTGGCCTGGCCAACGACCGGACCCTCACCGCCAGCCAGGTGCTGGCCACCATCACCCCACGATCCTGAGCTGAACGGAGGGCGTCGCCGTAGAGTTGGGCCATGGCTTCCACCTTCACCCGCATGGACGAGTCCACCGCTGAGCAGTGGGCCGAGATCGGCAAGCAGACCCGCGCCAACTCGGCCCGCGTCGCTGAGGGGATCCTCGCCCTCCTTCGATCGCTCGGTGACATCACCGACGGCTTCGCCACCGATCAGCTGACGCACTGCCTGCAAACGGCCACCCGGGCCGAACGCGACGGCGCCGACCCGGAGATCGTCGTGGCGTCGCTCTGCCACGACATCGGCAAGGCCATATCGGTGCCCAACCACCCGGCCATCGGCGCCGAGATCATCAAGCCCTACGTGCGCGAGGAGGTCTACTGGATGATCAAGGCCCACCAGGACTTCCAGGGCAAGCACTACTACGCCCACTTCGGCGGCGACTCCAATGCGCGGGAGAAGCACCGCGAGGCCCTGGCCCCGGAGGTGTTCGAGCTCACGGCTCGCTTCGCCGACGACTGGGACCAGACGAGCTTCGACCCCGACTACGACACCGAGCCCCTCGAGCACTTCGAGCCGCTGGTGCGCGAGGTGTTCGGCCGCTCTCGCTCCCTGTAGGGGCGATCGCGCTGGACGACGCCGCTGTTGCTGCTGCGGAACGACCTGGCCATCGGCCCCGCATGGCCGGGCTCCGACGGACCCGACGGGTCGATCGGAGTGCTCGCCGCAGCCGGTCGGCGCCACGCCAACCTCCTAAGCGCCGGCCTTGCGCTGGGCTTCGTCGAACAGGCGCTGCAGCTCGTCCCGCAGGCGCTCGCTGAGCTCGCGCACCGCTCGTCGGGAGGCCTTGCCGGTGTCGGAGCGCTCGGGGTGCAGTGGCGCACCGATCACGACGTGAACCTTCACCGGCTTCAGGTACTTGGCGCCCTTCGGCATGGCCGGCTCCGACCCGCCGACCCCGATGGGGATGACGGGCACACCGGTGCGGGCGGCCAGGAACGCAGCGCCGTCGAACACCTCGCCAACGAGCGGGCCGGTCTGGCGGGTGCCCTCGGGGAACAGCACCAGCGGCTCTCCGCCTTCGATGACGTCGGCGCAACGGCGCAGCGCCTCGCGATCAGCGGTGCCGCGTCGCACGGGGAAGCCGCCCATGGCGGTGAAGAACCAGCCCGCAGGCTTCACCTTCCACAGCGTGTCCTTGCCCATGTACCGCATGCGTCGGCTGGTGATGGCCGCCACGACCGCGAAGTCGATGTTCGACCGGTGGATGGGGCTGACGATGAACGCCCCGCTTTTGGGCAGGTGCTCCTTGCCCTCGACCGTGACCCTCCAGAAGGCCCGGCAGAACAGCACGATGAGGCCCCGGAACACCCAGTAGAAGGCCAGCGAAGCTCGACGGTTCACAGCTGGGCGAACAGCTCGTCGACGATCTCGTCCACCGTGCGACCGGTGGTGTCGACCACGATGGCATCGTCCGCGGTGGCCAGCGGCGACACCGCACGGGTGGAGTCGACGCGGTCGCGCCGGGCCAGATCCGCGGCCACAGCCTCGTAGTGCAGATCGGCTGCTTCCTGGGTGCGGCGCCGGGCCCGCTCGGCCTCACTGGCGGTCAGGTACACCTTGAGCTCGGCGTCGGGGAACACGACCGTACCGATGTCGCGACCTTCGATCACCCCTCCGCCATGTTCCTGCGCCCACGCCTTCTGCCGGCGCACCATCTCGGCCCGCACCTCGGGGTTGGCCGCCACCGCGCTCACGGCGCGGGTCACTTCGGGCCCGCGGATCTCGATGGTGGCATCGATGCCGTCGACGAGCACGACGTCGCCCACCGAGATCTCGATGGCCACGACCAGATCGGCGACCCGGCGGGCATCGTCCGGGTCGATGCCGAGGCGAAGGGCGGCAAAGGCCACCGAGCGGTACATGGCGCCCGTGTCGAGGTAGCGAAGGCCCAGTCGGGCGGCCAGATGGCGTCCGACGGTGGACTTTCCGGAGCCTGCCGGCCCGTCGATGGCGATGACCCTCACCGGCCCGCCCGTGCTCATGGGGCCGTCACCCTAGCGGCCGGGTGCCCGGCGGAGGCCGTCCAGCAACTCGAAGTAGGTGGGAAAGGTCTTGCCCACACAGCCCGGGTCGGAGATGCGAATGCCGGGTGCGCGCAGCCCGAGCAACGCGAAGCTCATGGCCATGCGGTGGTCGGCATACACGTCCACGGTGGCAGGCCGAACCTCGACGGCCGGCGAGATGACGAGCCCGTCCGCCTCCTCGGTGGCCTCGACACCACAGCGACGGAGCTCGTTGACCATGCCGGCCACTCGGTCGCTCTCCTTGCGCCGGATGAAGCCGATGCCGGTGATCCGGGTCGGGGTGCTGGCGAAGGGAGCCACCGCGGCCAGGGTCATGGCCGTGTCGGAGATGTCGGAGAAGTCGGCCTCGACCCCGCGCAGCTCGCGACCGGCCGACACCGTCAGCCCGCGTGCCGACTCGGTGACGCCGGCGCCCATCCGCTCGAGCACGTCCACGAAGGCCACGTCGCCCTGCAGGCCGGTTCGCCGCAGGCCCGGCACGGTGACCCGACCGCCGGTGATCACGGCCGCCGCGAAGAAGTAGGACGCGGAGCTGGCGTCGGGCTCGATGGCATAGGCCTCCGAGGCGCGGTAGCTGCCCGGCTCGACGGAGAACCGATCGCCCTCGTCGAGCACCGTGATGCCGAAGGAGGCCATCACCGACGCCGTCATCTCGACATAGGGACGCGAGATGAGCGGCGATGTCAGGTCGATGCGAATGCCCTGGGCGAACAGCGGCCCGGCCAACAAGAGCGCGGACAGGAACTGGCTCGACACGTCGCCCCCGAGGTCTACCCGACCGCCCGTGCCGCCCTCGACCACGTCCAGCGGCAGGTCGCCCTCGTCCCCCTCGTACAGGACGGCGCCGGCCGTCCGAAGCGCGTCCAGCAGCGGACCCATCGGCCGGGCCCGCATCTGGGGGGCGGCATCGAGGCGGTACGGGCCCTCCACACCGGTGGCCAGCACCGCGGCCAGGAAGCGAGCCGTCGTTCCCGACTCGCGGGCGTCCACGGCCAGGGGGCCGGGCGTCAGCCGACCCGCCACACCACGAACCCGAAGCTCGGTGCCGCTCCGAGCCTCCTCGATGGTGGCGCCGAGGCGGCGCAAGGCGCCGGTCATGGCCTCCGTGTCGTCGGCCATCAGAGCGCCCGAGAGCGCACTGGTGCCCTCGGCCAGCGCGGCGGTGACAAGCGCTCGATTGGTGATGCTCTTCGAGCCGGGCACCACGACGGTGGCGTTTGGGGATGCGGTGACCGGCTCGATAAGGATCGGCTCCCCCGGCGGCCGGGTCATTCCAGCGCCTGCACGGCCGGGCGGTACCCGCGGGCGAGGAGCGCACCACGGAAGAGGTCGGCGGCGCGCACGTCGATGAGGAGGAGGAGCACGCCCCGGTCACCGGCGGCGGAGTGCACGGTCTCCAGGTCCTCGATGTTGACCCCGAGCTCACCGGCGAGGGTGGCCACCTCGGCGATCACGCCGGGCCGGTCGGGCACCGGCACGCGGAACTCCACCATCTCCTCCGCCTTTGCCACCCGACTGGGCAGGCTCACCCGGGCCGTGCGGGCCCGCTCGAGCAATCGCAGCAGGGCATCGCGGTCGGCCTTGTCCACGGTGTCGCGCAACCCGCCCAGGGCCTCGAGCAGCTGGTCGAGCGCCGCGACGATGGCGTCCTTGTTCTCGGCACAGATGTCGGGCCAGATGCCGGGGTGGCCGGCGGCGATGCGGGTCATGTCGCGGAACCCACCTGCGGCCAGTCGCAGGAGCGTGTTGTGCTCCTCGGCCTTGGTCGAGGCCAGCTGCATGAGGGCCGCAGCCGTCAGGTGGGGAACATGGCTGACCACGGCGACGAGCTCGTCGTGGCGTTCTGGCGGGATGGCCAGCACGTTCGCGCCCAGCGACGAGATGACCGCGCTCAGCCTGGCGTAGGCATCGGGATCGGTCTCCTCAGTCGGTGTCAGTACCCACGTGGCTCCCTGGAAGAGCTCGGCGTCGGCGCCGTCCACCCCTTCCTGCTCGGAGCCCGCCATGGGATGGCCGCCGACGAAGCGCGGGTGGGCCACGGCGGCGACGATGCCCGACTTGACGCTGCCCACGTCGGTGACGATGCCTCCGGGCGACGTGGCCTGCGCAGCCTCCCCCGCCACCACCGACACGGGCGTGGCGATGAAGGTGACCTCGGCGTCAGGGTCGGAACCCACCTCGTCGAGGGCGCCCAGCTCGAGGGCCCGTTGGGCCCGCGTGGGGTCTCGATCGCGCCCGGTGACGTGCCAACCGCGCGCCCGGAGAGCCAGGCCGATGGAGCCCCCGATCAGGCCCGTGCCGACGATCATGGCCCGCTCAGGGCCGGCGCGACCCTTACTCGGGAAGGTCATCTCGAAGGCCCTTGGCCCCTTCGAGGTACACGTGGTGCAGCTCGGCGCGCGACAGCTCGGTGGTCAGGTGCATCATCACCCTGAGACACCGCTCGGTGCCTCCGACGATGTCCAGCTCCCTTGCGCAGATCAAGGGCACGTCGCCCAGACCGACGGCTCGAGCCGCCGCCGCCGGGAACATCGAGTGGATGTCGTCGGTGGCCGTGAAGAGGATGCTGATCAGGTCGTCGTTCGAGACCGAGTTGCGCTCGAGCATCTGGATCACCAGGGTCTGCACCCGCTCCTGGATCTGATCGATGTCATCGGCGTCGACGGTCGTCGCGCCACGCAAGGCTCGTACGGCAAGGGGCACCTGGCCGACGTTAGTCGGGGGGCGCGGCACCACCGGCGGCGGCCCGAGCCAGCGCGCGCACCTCTTCCGGCGTGAGCAGACGCCACTTCCCCGGCGGGAGGCGAGGGTCGCTGAGCGGGCCGATGCGGGTGCGGACGAGGCGTCGCACCGGATGACCGACGGCCTCGCACATCCGCCGCACTTGGCGGTTCTTGCCCTGGTGGATGGTGATGCGCAGCATCGAGGGGCCGAGCGTGCCCACCTTGGCTGCTGCGGTGACCCCGTCGTCGAGCTCGACGCCTTGGCGCAGCCGCCGGATGGAAGTGGCCGACGGCTCACCCTCCACCTCGACCAGGTACTCCTTGTCCACGCCATAGCGGGGGTGGGTGAGCCGCAGGGTGAGCTCGCCGTCGTTGGTCAGGATCAGCAGACCTTCGGAGTCCATGTCGAGCCGACCCACCGGGTACACGCGCTCTCCGGACGGCACCAGCTCGACGGCCGTGGGGCGACCGTGGGTGTCGGAGGCGGTGCTCACCACGCCGGGCGGCTTGTTCAGCAGGTAGTACAGGAGCGAAGAGGCCACCGGCAGCAGGGCCCCATCCACCTCGATGACGTCGTGCTCGGCGTCGACGCGGCGGCCGAGGACGGCCGTCTGCCCGTTGACCGTCACCCGGCCCTCCCCGATCAGGTCCTCGCAGACCCTGCGGCTGCCGAGGCCGGTGCGAGCCAGCACCTTCTGCAACCGCTCGCCCTCGTACTCGACCGTCACCAGGGCGAGCGGAAGCTGGCGTCGTCCGCGGCGTCGTCTCGGGCACCCTCCGCCGGCTCCACCATGTCGGAGCGGGGGGCGGCGTCGAGGCGCAGGCCCACCTCCAGCGCCTCCACCACGCCAGGCCCGGGCACGAAGCCGCCGAGCGCAGGCAGGTCGCCGATCGAGTCGAGTCCCAGCTTTTCCAGGAAGAGCCGAGAGGTGCCGTACAGCACGGCCTGCCCAGGCCCCGGATCGCGACCGACCCCCTCGATGTAGCCCCGGTGCTGCAGGGTGCGCATGACGCCGTCCACGTTCACCCCGCGGATGGCCGACGCCTGGGCCCGGGACACGGGCTGCTTGTAGGCCACGATGGACAGCGTCTCCAGGGCGGCTGCGGACATGCGCGCCGTCTGTCCCTCCAGCACGAACCGCTCGACGTACGGCGCCAGATCGGGATGGCTGGCGAAGCGCCACCCCCCGGCCACCCGCTGCAGCACGAACCCGCGATCGTCGACCTGGTACCGAGTGGCCAGCTCCATGCACACCTCGTCGACGCGGGCGGTGGGAACCTCCAGCACCTGGGCCAACAGGTCGGGCGCGAGCGGCTCGTCGCTGACCATCAACACGGCCTCGATGGCCCGCTCCAGCTCGGTGGCCAAGGTGGGTTCAGCCCTCGTAGGCGTCGACGAGCTGGCGATCGAGCGCGCCGTGCTCGCCGCCCAGCCAGACGACGCGGATCTCACCGAAGGACTCGCCCTGATCGAGGTCGACGATGCCCTGCTTGAACAGCTCGAGCACGGCCAGGAACCGCACGATGACCTCGAGGCGCTCGACCAGGTCCTGGGTGAGGCGGCGGAAGGTGATCCGGCCGATGCGGGGCAGCTCGTCGAGCAGCTCGTCGACCGCGTCGGAGACGCTGAGGCGGATGGGCGCCACGTGGTCGAGGTCGATCCTCGGCGCCGGCTTCGGGGTCACGGCCTTGAGAAAGGCGGCGTGCAGCCGGTCAGGGGTGACGCCGGCCATGAGGTCGGGCGTCAGGCGGAGGAAATGGTCCTCGAGACCGGCGGTGCGGGGAAAGGATCGTCCGGCGTCGGCGGCCAGGCGATGCAGCGCGCTGGCGGCGTCCCTGAACGTCTTGCACTCGAGCAGACGGGCGAGCAGCAGGTCGCGCTCCTCCCAGAGGCCGAGCTCTTCATCGAGCTCGACGTCGGTCGACCCGGGTAGCAGGCGGCGGGTCTTGAGCTCGAGCAGCGTGGCTGCGATCAGCAGGAACTCGGTGGCCACCTCGAGGTCGATGTCGACCATCTTGTCGAGCTCGGCCACGTAGACGTCGCAGATCGTCGAGAGCGACACGTCCCACAGCTCCACCTGCTCGCGCAGGATCAGGTGGAGGAGGAGGTCGAAAGGTCCCTCGAAGACTGGCGTCTGCACCTCGTAGGCCACGCGTCGGACGCTACCGGCGGCACCCTCGGAGTTGGCGCATACGCTGCCCGGCCATGACGCGCGTGCTCTCGGGCATCCAGCCCACCGGCGAGATACACCTCGGCAACTACCTCGGGGCCATCCGTCACTGGGCCGACGAGCAGCACGAGTACGACTCGTTCATCTTCATCGCCGACCTCCACGCGCTCACCGTCGACATCGAGCCGACCGTACTGCGGGCCAAGACACTCGAGGTGGCCTCGCTCTTGTTGGCCGCCGGCCTCGATCCCGAGGTGTGCACCCTCTTCGTCCAGAGTCAGGTACCCCAGCATCCTCAGCTCTCCTGGCTGCTCGAGTGCGTGGCCGCCTTCGGCGAGCTGCGGCGCATGACCCAGTTCAAGGAGAAGACGGCCCAGGGAGGCGAGGGGGCTGCCCGCGTGGGGTTGTTCACCTACCCGGTGCTGCAAGCCGCCGACATCCTGCTGTACGCCACCGACCGCGTACCGGTGGGCTCCGACCAGCGCCAGCACCTCGAGCTGTGCCGGGACGTCGCCCACCGCTTCAACACCCGTTACGGCCACACCTTCGTCGTGCCCGACGCGTCGATCCCCAAGGTGGGGGCCAAGGTCATGGACCTGCAGGAGCCGACGTCCAAGATGAGCAAGTCCCGCAGCTCGCCTCAAGGGAAGGTGCTGCTGCTCGACCTGCCCGAGGTCACTGCCAAGAAGATCAAGCGGGCCGTCACCGACGCCGAGACGGAGGTGCGCTACGACGTGGGCGAGAAGCCGGGCGTGTCCAACCTGCTCGAGCTGCTCGCGGTCAGCACCGGGCGCCCACCGGACGAGCTGGCCGATGAGTACACCCAGTACGGACCGCTGAAGGCCGACGCCGCAGCCGCGGTGGTCGAGCTGCTGCGCCCCGTGCAGGAACGGTTCCGCGAGCTGCAGGCCGACCAGGGGTACGTGGCCGACGTGCTGGCCAAGGGGGCCGACAAGGCGGCGGCCGTGGCCCAGGAAACCCTCGAGCGGGCCAAGAACGCGATGGGTCTCCTGCCCCGCCGCCTCTGACGTTCGCGCCGGCGGTCAGTCGTCGTCGGCGGCCTTGAGCGCGTGGGCCTGCCGCGCCGGCACCGTCCACCGCGACGCCGGCAGGTGGTGCTCGCGGGCCCAGGCGATGGTGAGGGGATGGGAGCCGGCGGCGGCCAGCAGATCGGCGCCGAGCTGGTCGTGGCGGAGGTACGCACCGATGCGCCCTCGCCTCCAGCGGCGCCGGCTGGCCACCCCGAGCAGGGTGGCGCCCACCCGTGCGAACGTGCCGAGCCCGGACACGACCTTGCCCACGTCGTGCAGCAGGGCGGCGGCCAGCACCGGCCTGTCTCCGTCCGCACCGAGTTCGTCGGCCACCAGGCGAGCCACGGCCAACGCGTGGCGCTGATCGGGCCCGCTCATCCGCTCCCACAGCTCGCGCTCCCCTTCGTTCAGCTGGGCCTGGGCCCAAACCGCATCACCGGCCGGTGGCCGAGCGGGGTCGAGCGCACCGAAGAAGCGTCGGGCCAGGTGCAGGGCCGAGCTCAGAACAGCAGTCGGTACCAGAGCTCGGCCACCGGTTCGATGAGACGGGAGAAGGCGTCGCGCTGCAGCAGGAAGATGGCAAGCAGGATCACCATGGAGTAAGTGCGGAAGCGCCACCAGATGGGCAGCCAGCGCTGCGGGATCATCCACTCGATCACGGCCGAGCCGTCGAGTGGCGGTAGTGGCAGGAGGTTGAACACGGTTAGCACCACGTTGGACAACCCGAAGAAGAACAGCACCTGCAGCGGCAGGCCTTCGGGCTGGAACACCCGGATGGCGACGGACGCCACGGCAACGAGAACCAGGTTGGTGGCCGGTCCCGCCAGGCTCGTCAGCAGCGAGCTGGTCCTCGGGTTTCGCATGAGCCCCGGCCGCACCGGCACCGGTTTGGCGAAGCCGAAGGCGCTGCCCGTGGTGAGGACCATCAGAGCCGGCAGCAGCAGCGTGCCGAACGGATCGATGTGGGCCACCGGGTTCAAGGTCAGTCGCCCCGCATCGCGCGCCGTCGTGTCGCCGAACGCCAGCGCGGCATAGCCGTGCGACACCTCGTGGAGGATGATCGAGGGGATGAGAACGGCGAAGAAGATCAGCCCGTCGCGGCCGACCATGCCCTCGCGGATGGCCAGCCAGAGCAGGACACCGCCGATGATGACGAGCGCCGCTGTCTCCCGGCTCCGGCGCCTCCGCTGCCGCCCGACCGGGGGATCGGCGACAGGTGCAGAACCCGATCCCGGATGCGGTTCACCGTCCTCAGGTTCGGGCGCGTACGGGGGCAGGCTCAGCGACCGGACGCGCAGTCGATGCAGAACCTCGACGACGGCATGGCCTCGAGGCGGGCACTGCTGATCTCGTTCTCACAACGCTCGCAGGTGCCGAAGTTGCCCTGGCCCACCTTGGACAGCGCGTGCTCGACCTCCTGCAAGGTCTCCCGGAGGGTGTTGGCCAACGCCTCTGCCTCACCCCGCTCGGCCGTCACCTGGCTGGAGTCGGCGAAGTTGGCGTCGTAGTCCAAGCCGGCCGAGTCGTCGCCGAACCCCAGCTCGACGAGTCGCGAGCGCAACTCGTCCCGCTCGGTCTCGAGCGCGACGCGAAGATCGGCGGTCGTTGCTTCGGTCGGCATGGCCGATGAGACTACCTGTCCGAAACCGGTCAGGGGCGTCGGAGGGCATCCCGGGCCAGCGACAGTCCGATGATGGTCTTGGCGTCGGTGATGGCACCCGAGGCGATCAGGCCAGTCAGGTCGCTCAGCGACATCTCCTCCACCGTCATGTGCTCCTCCTCGATGCCCTGCAGGCTCGAACCGCACGGTTCGAGGTCACGGGCGAGGTACACCCACGAGCGCTCGTCGGAGAAGCCCGGGGCGTTGAAGAACTGCGCCAGCTCCTCGAGCTGACCCGCCTGCATGCCGACCTCCTCGGCCAGCTCGCGGCGGGCGGTGATCTCGGGCGGCTCGCCTTCCACGTCGCGCGTGCCGGCCGGGATCTCCAGCAGCTCGGTGTCGATGGCCGCCCGGTACTGGCGCACGAGGAGAACCCGATCGCCGTCGTCGAGCACGGGCACGACCGACACGGCGCCGGGGTGACGCACGATGTCGCGCTCGAACTCGGAGCCGTCCGGTCCGGCGAAGCGGCCCACGGCCAGGGCGATGATCTTGCCCCGGTAGAGCTGGCGCTCTCCTAGGGGACGAAACGCGGGCATCGGCTACAGGTCCGGCAGGGTCGGCGTGCGGCTCTGGGCTCGGTCGAGGGCCGCGCCGACCAGCTCGTAGAACAGCGGGTGGGGCCGGTCGGGACGGCTCTTGAACTCCGGGTGGGCCTGCGTCGCCACCCAGAACGGGTGGTTCGGCAGCTCCACGAACTCCACCAACCGGCCGTCGGGCGAGGTACCCGAGCAGACGAGCCCGGCATCCTCCAGACGGCGACGGTGCCGTGGGTTCACCTCCAGGCGGTGCCGATGGCGCTCGAACACCACCGGTTCGCCATAGGCCTTCTCGACCCGGGAGCCGGGCATGAGCTTGGCGACATAGGAGCCGAGGCGCATGGTGCCGCCCATGTCCACGACGTTGCGCTGCTCGTCCATTAGATCGATGACGAGGAACGGCGAGCTCGGGTCGAGCTCGCGTGAGCTGGCGCCGGGCATGCCGGCCACGTTGCGGGCGAAGTCGATGACCATCATCTGCAGTCCGAGGCAGAGCCCGAGGCACGGGATGTCGTGCTCGCGGGCGTAGCCCGCGGCGGCGATCTTGCCCTCCAGGCCACGCTCGCCGAAGCCGCCGGGGATGACCATGGCGTCGAGGTCGTGCAGGCGTCCGTCGGCCAGCAGCTCGCTGATCTCTTCGGCCTGGATCCAGTCGATCTCGACCTTCACGCCGAGGTGGAACCCGCCATGGCGCAGCGACTCGACCACCGAGAGGTACGCGTCGGCCAACGTGACGTACTTGCCGATGAGGCCGATCCGCACCGGCGTGGTGGCGGCATCGACCTTGGCGACAAGGGATCGCCACGGGGCCAGGTCGGGCTCCCCCGGCAGGTCGAGCAGCTTGCAGACGTAGCGATCGAGGCCCTCGGAGTGCAGCACGAGAGGGATCTCGTAGATGTTCCGGGCGTCGATGGCGCTGACCACCGCCTCCTCGGGGACGTCGCACAACAGCGAGATCTTGGTCTTGAGCCCCTCCGACAGCGGCTTGTCGCTGCGGCAGACGATCACGTCGGGCTGGATGCCCCGGCTGCGCAGCTCGGTGACCGAGTGCTGTGTCGGCTTGGTCTTCTGCTCGCCGCTCGGACCGATGAAGGGCACCAGCGTGAGGTGGACGTAGCAGACGTTGCTGCGGCCGACCTCCTTGCGGAACTGCCGGATGGCCTCGAGGAAGGGCAGGATCTCGATGTCACCCACCGTGCCGCCGACTTCGGTGATCACCACGTCGACCTCGTCGCTGGCCAGGCGGTAGATGCGTTCCTTGATCTCGTTGGTCACGTGGGGGATGACCTGCACGGTCTTGCCGAGGAACTCGCCCTTGCGCTCTTTGGCGATCACCGACGAGTAGATCGACCCGGTCGTGGCGTTGGACTCCCGCCGCAGGTTCTCGTCGATGAACCGCTCGTAGTGCCCGAGGTCGAGGTCGGTCTCACCTCCGTCCTCGGTGACGAACACCTCGCCGTGCTCGAACGGGTTCATGGTGCCCGGGTCGACGTTGATGTACGGGTCGAGCTTCTGCATCGTCACCCGCAGGCCCCGGGACTTGAGCAGTCGCCCGAGGGATGAGGCGGTGAGCCCCTTGCCCAGGGAGCTGGCCACTCCACCCGTCACGAAAATGTGTTTCGTCACGGACTTCGAGAGTATCGGGCCGAACGATGGCGGCGCAGGGATGTCAGCGCCACTGCCGGCGCGCCGGGGTGGACCCGGCCCGGTCCAGGGCCCGCAGCGGAGGGATTCGGTCGATCACCCGGCTGAAGGAGACGGCCTCGCTGGCCAGGTTGAGCACCACCAGACCAGCCAGCACCCACGCTCGAACACCAGGTGCGGTGGTCGCCACCAGGCCGAGCCCCAGCGCACCGCCGACGACGTTGGCACCGGCGTCACCGAGCATGATCCGCTCCCGCAGGTCCTCGAGCAGCAGAGCCAGACTGGCGCCGACGACCACCGCGGCGGCGCTCAGCGCCGGATCCCCACCAACGGCCACGGCCAACCCCAGGAACGCCGCGCCCCCCACCTTGGTGGTGCGGCCGGGCGCTCGATCGAGCAGGTTCCCGAGGTTCGCAGCCAGTGCCACCACCGCGGCGTCGACCAGCAGCCATCCCAACGAGGCCGGCCCCAAGGCACCCGCGGCCAGCACACACACTGCGGCCCCGCCGGTGAGCTTGAGGCCCCCCGTGGTGAGCCGGCCGCGAACGAGGGCAGCGAGGTGGCCGCGGAACCCCCGGCTCTCCCCTGCGCCAGCCAGGTCGTCCGCCAACCCCAGCAGGCACAGGCCGAGCACGGCCACGACGGTGGCGGCTCGCACGGGGCCGGGCCCGGCGCGGTCGTCTCCGACCCCCGCCGCCTCGGCCAGCGTGCGCCCGGCTTCGACGAGGAGCACCGCCGCGGCCACGACCAGGCCCGTGGCCGTGGCCACCGGTGCGTCCCGATAGTTGCGCCTGGCGAAGACGGCCAGCCGAAAGGTCGGTCGCAACAACAGCCACGCCAGGCGCCCGGCGAGGTAGCCCACCAGGAGGGCCAGCACCAGGATCATGACGGTGCTGCGATCTCGACGGGAACGGGGGGCTGCAGGGCGAGCAACGTGAGCAACGGCCCGACCAAGACGAACGACATGGCGACCACGACTACGCCGGAGTCGTTGGCGAGATAGCCGAGCACGCTTCCGACCAGGGCAGCCACCACGCCCACCCGGAGGGCCGAGCGGTGCGGCAGCAACGCCCGCATGGTCCTGGTCGTGCGCATGGCCACCAGAAGACCGCCGGCCAGGCCGAGCACGACGACGCTGAGCACGGGCGGGTCGGCTCTGAAGTTCAGCGCCAGACGCCGGGTGACCGTGCTCCCCAGTGGCGATAGACCGTCGCTGCGGACGTCCTCCACCAACCGACCCAGGTGCGTCCTGTCGGCCGGGGGACGGGTTGCGTCCACACCCGCCGCGGCCAGCAGCGCCAGGGCGGTCACGGCCAGGACGACGACGACGGTCTTCATCGACAGCGAACGGCCGGCCAGCACCCAGAGCGTCAGTCCGAAGACGGGGACCATGGTGATGATGCCGCCCACGTCGGCTCCCAATGCGGGAGCCCCCTGCACCAGCACCACAAAGGCGAACAGCAGCCCCGTCGACACCAGGGCTTCCCCCCGCCGGGGCGCGCTGCGGAGATGCAACCCGGCCAGGAGAACGGTCGAGCAGAGCAGGATGGCAAAGGTGGTGTTGCCTGCGCCGGTGAAGCGACCGGACGTGTGGAGGGCGTATCCCAACAGGCTCGAGGCCTGCAGGCGCGCTCCGGTGCACAGGTCGAGCAGCAGAAGCGTGATCGTGGCGCCGAGCACCGCTGACAGCGCAGCGAGGGATGTGCGAAGAGCCCGGCTCGCCAGCAGCGCGCCACCGGCAGCGAGCGCCATCAGCAGTGGTACGCCGGGTGTGCGAATCCCCGCGAGCTGCAGGGCCCGAAAGGCGAAGGTGGCGAGCGGGTAGGCAGCCACCGCTAGAGCGCTGAGGCCGAGATATCGACGGAACCCCGGTCCGACCGGCGGTCGTGATGTGTGGCGCGTCACAGCGACCATGACGCCAAGCGCGTAGACGAGCACCTGCACCACCACGTAGCCGATCAGCAACGGCAGGTAGATGCGCTGCCGGTAGGTGGCGTCGAGATTCATCGTCCTCAGGGCGCTCACGTCCGCCAGGCCCGGGTCTACGGCGAGGCTTTGG
>Ga0136611_10001247_pt1 | contig 17650 bp, 14 predicted proteins | sample AntDrymUQ2232306_2_FD_106645 | JGI IMG/M metagenome (GOLD analysis project Ga0136611, IMG submission 106645) | Polar desert sand microbial communities from Dry Valleys, Antarctica - metaG UQ223 (23.06) | ecosystem: Environmental > Terrestrial > Soil > Desert | place: Antarctica: Dry Valley...
ACCACCGGCTCCACGTGCCTGGTGATCCGTGAAGACGGCCGGGTGCTGGGCCGCGGATACCGGGAGATCACCCAGCATTTTCCCCAGCCCGGCTGGGTGGAGCACGATGCCGAGGAGATCTACTCTCGGACGGTCGAAGCGGCGCGTGATGCGATTACTGCCGCCGGAACGATTCCCGCCGCCGTTGGCATCACCAATCAGCGCGAAACCATTGTGGTCTGGAATCGACGCACGGGACAGCCGGTCGGTCGCGCGATCGTCTGGCAGGATCGGCGCACCGCGGAACGTTGCCGGGAGCTGGCCAGCGACGCCGCAGAGATCAGCGAACTTACAGGACTCGTAACCGACCCCTATTTCTCGGCGACGAAGCTCGAGTGGATCCTGCGACACCGGGTCCAGGGCGGTGACACGTCCGAGCTCTTCGCTGGAACCATCGACAGTTGGCTGATCTGGAAGCTCACGGGTGGCGCGGTGCACGCCACCGATCCAACCAATGCCTCGCGCACCATGCTCTATGACATTAATGCGATGGCATGGAGCGACGCGCTCTGCGCGCGATTCGGCGTTCCTCTGGAAATGCTTCCTGAGGTCCGACCGTCGAGCGGTGATTTCGGCACCGCTACCGCGGGAACGCTTTCGACCTCCGCCATTCCCATCAGGGGCGTTGTCGGCGATCAGCAGGCCGCGCTCTTCGGGCAGGGGTGCTGGGAGTCGGGATCCGGCAAGAACACCTACGGCACTGGCGCCTTTCTTCTGCTGAACGCGGGGAGTCGTCGTCCCCGTGCGGAAGGCGGATTGCTGTGCACCATTGCGTGCGATGCCACCGGCGCGCCGGTGTATGCGCTGGAAGCATCCATCTTCATTGCAGGGGCCGCGATCCAATGGCTCCGAGACGGTCTGCAAGTCATCGAGACCGCCTCGGACTCGGAAGCCGTCGCCGCGGCACTCCCGTCGAACGACGGAGTGTATTTCGTGCCCGCACTCGTTGGGCTCGGCGCTCCGCACTGGGAGCCCGACGCGCGAGGCATGATCGTGGGGCTGTCGCGCGGGAGCACGCGGGCGCACCTCATTCGCGCGGCACTCGAGGCCATGGCGTTCGGCACGCGGGATGTCATTGAAACCATGAGAAAAAGCGCGGACTCCGCGTTCACGCTCCTTCGGGTGGATGGCGGAGCGACGACGAATGACTGGCTCATGCAATTTCAGGCCGACGTGCTCGGGATACCCGTCGAGCGGCCCGACGTGGTGGAAACCACGGCACTCGGCGCCGCGGGGCTCGCCGGGCTCGCTGCCGGTGTATGGTCGGACGCCGAGGGTTTTCTCGCGGCCCGCGAATTTCGTCGCTTCACACCTGGCTCCGGTGCCGGGGCGGCGCAGGACGCCATCGCAGGATGGCAGCGCGCGGTCGATGCCACGCTGCACTGGGCGCGGACCGGCACGTGACGCCACGCGGTCACCTGCCGCTCGCCCTTGCACTCGATGGGCATTGCGCCGCCCTTAGCGAGTGTCGCCGCTGTGGTCAGGCAGGTGTCGGTGTGCGGCCGATACTTTCGGAGGCACGCGCTCCTACAGCCATGCTTATCGGACAGGCACCGGGAAAGGTGGAGATCCACGACCAGCGCGCGTTCACCGGGCGCGCGGGAAAGACGCTGTTCAAGTGGCTGGATCGTGCCGGCATCGACGAAGTCACGGTGCGTACGCACATTTTCATCTCGGCCATTACGCGCTGCTATCCCGGTCCCAGTCCAGGTGGGCGGGGCGATCGCGTGCCTTCCCCGGGAGAACGGGAGTCATGCTCGAGCTGGTTGAACGAGGAACTGCGACTCATTCGCCCACGTCTGGTGATACCGGTCGGACGACTGGCCATCGACCGTTTTCTGGGTCCACTGCCTTTGCATCAGGTCGTGGGGAAGGTGCACACGGTGGAGCATGCTGGAGGTACCGCGGCGTGTATTCCCCTTCCGCACCCCTCCGGAGCGAGCAGCTGGATTCACGAGCCTGGTCATGGGGCGCTTCTCGATCAGGCGCTCGGCGAGCTCCGCACCATCTTTCTGGACCTTGGCATCGCCACGCCGGATAACGATCTCTCAAGGAGAACCGCATGAAACTGCTGCTTGCCCTGTTGCTTCTGCTTCCGGCCGCGGTTCAGGCCCAACGTGTTGTTCCCAAGGTTGACGATCCCTGGTTTGGACCGGACAAGGTGCAGCATTTTTTCGTGTCCATGTTCCTCCAGAGCTTTACCTACAGCGCGCTCCGTGCAACGAAAGCCTCTCACCAGTCGTCTTTCGCTGGGGCGACCGTAGCGAGTGCCTTTTTCGGCGTGGGCAAGGAGATGCGGGATCGGCGCTCGACCGGCCTGTTCAGCGCGAAGGATCTCCTGTGGGATGCAGGTGGTATCGGTTCGGCGACGCTGCTGATCGGCCACACTCGGCGGTAGCCGTGAAATTTGTCCATCCCCTCGTCCGTCGCGGTCGCGATTCTGTATATTGAGCGTCGGGGTTCGCCACCGGCGCCTATTCATTGGGAGCCATGGTGACGTTCTCCGAATCGAATTTGTTGGGAAGCACTGGCGATGACCGCCGGTCGAATCTCATACTCCGTGCACTCATTGATGAGATGCTGGAGCGGGTTCGGGAGATGAACCGCAATACCGGCATCTGGTCGGCCGAGGATCGGGCGAAGGCAGAGGCGGAGCTGGACAGTATCATGGCACGCGTTCGTCGCGCGGCCACGCAGAAACACTCAAAATAGGCTCGGCGACCGCGTGCACCGCGGCCGCGGGCCGCGAGGACATGTGAACGCACGCGTTCGATTTCTGATCGGTGGGCTGCTTGTGATCGGTTCCGCGGGCTATCTCATGGCGTCGTCGATCAAGGAGACCGGCGAGTACTACCTGACGCCCAGTGAGCTGTCGACGAAAGTGGCGCGCGATGCGTCGCTCATCGAGACGGGGATTCAGATGGGCGCGAAAGTAGTGCCCGGGTCCATTCGTCGTGAAGCCGGAGGACGCGTGGTTCGCTTCACCGTCACCGATGGCGCGAAGACATTCCCCGTGGTGTATCGCGGCATCACCCCGGACACGTTTACTGACGGCGTGGACGTCGTGGTGTCGGGGCGTCTCGGACAGGATGGCGTCTTCCGCGCGACCACGTTGCTCGCGAAGTGCGCGTCGCGCTATGAGAACGCGCCGGAGAAGTACAAGGACACACCGGGCTATAAGGGCGCCGAAGCCAGCCGCACATGATTCTGATCGGTGAGCTGGCGCTCTGGATCGCGCTGCTCATGGCAGCCTGGAGTGCCATTACCTCGTTCGCCGGCGGCAGGACTCGCCGGCTCGACCTGGTGATGAGCGGCGAGCGCGGTGTTTACGCCACCTGGCTGCTGATCGTGGCGGCCTCCGCGGGACTCTGGACCGCACTGCTCACGCATGATTTTTCCTTCCGCTATGTCGCCGCGCACACGAGCGCGAACCTGCCGGCCATCTACACCTTCACATCATTCTGGGGAGGGCAGGCCGGATCGCTGCTCTTCTGGGCCCTCGTGCTGTCGTCGTATGCGGCGGTCGCGTTGTTCGCGAACCGAAATCGGAATCGCGAGCTGATGCCGTATGTCTCGGGCACGCTGGCGACGGTCATCCTGTTTTTTCTCGCGACGATGTGTTTCGGCGCGAATCCGTATGAGCGCCTCGACTGGGTGCCTCCGGATGGCAGCGGGATGAACCCGCAGCTGCAAAACCCGGGCATGGCCATCCACCCGCCCAACCTGTACCTGGGCTACGTCGCGACGACGATTCCCTTTGCCTTTGCGATCGCCGCCCTGATCACGCGCCGGCTCGATGAGCAATGGCTTGCGGCAGTGCGGCGCTGGTCGCTGGTCTCCTGGTTCTTCCTCACCGTCGGCATCACGCTCGGCATGTGGTGGGCATACGTCGAGCTGGGATGGAGCGGCTACTGGGCGTGGGACCCGGTGGAGAATGCGTCGCTGCTGCCGTGGCTCACCACTACCGCATTTCTGCATTCGATCATGGTGCAGGAAAAGCGAGGCATGCTGCGCAAGTGGAACGTGACGCTCGTCGTGTCGAGCTTTCTGCTCGCGATTCTCGGCACGTTCATCACCCGAAGCGGCGTCATCTCGAGTGTGCACTCGTTCTCGCAGTCGCCGATCGGGAGCTGGTTCGCGGGATTTCTCGGCGTGGCGCTGGTCATCACCGGCTATCTCGTCGCGACGCGACTGAAGGACCTCAAGGCGCGAGCGGAGCTCGAGAGCGTGATCAGCCGCGAGGCCGCATTCCTGTACAACAACGTCGCGCTCGTTGGCATCGCCTTCTCGGTGCTCTGGGGGACGCTGTTTCCCATTCTGAGCGAGTGGGTGCGCGGCACCAAGATCACGGTGGGTCCGCCCTTCTTCAATACGGTCAACGTTCCGCTGGGCCTGTTTCTGCTGGCGCTGACGGGCATTGGGCCGCTCATCGCATGGCGGCGCGCCTCTCCACAGAATCTGGCGCGTCAGTTCACCTGGCCGCTGGCGTCGGGGCTGACGGTGGCGATCGTGCTCTGGGTGTTGGGCATGCGTGAAGGGTACGCGCTCATTGCGTACGCGCTGGCGGGATTCGTGAGCGGCACCATCGTGCAGGAGTTTGCGAAGGGCATTGGCGCCCGGCGCAGTATGCACGGAGAGTCAGCGGGGATGGCGTTCGTGCACCTGATCGCCCGAAACCGGCGCCGCTATGGCGGCTACATCGTGCATGTCGGCATCGTGGTGCTGTTCGTCGGCTTCGCGGGGCTCGCGTTCAAGAAGGACTATGATGTCCGTCTGAAGGCCGGAGAGACGTTCACTCAGCGCGATCCCTATGGTCACCAGTGGGCGTTTACGGCGCAGGGGGTTTCGCGCTTCGAGACGCTGAATCGCAAGGTGACCGCGGTCGCCCTGCAGACGACGCGAGACGGTGAGCGCATTGGCCTGATCTCGAGCGAGAAGCGTCAGCACGTGGATAGCCGAGGGGTCGCGACGTTCGAGCCGTCCACCGAGGTGGGGATTCGCACATCGCTGCGCCAGGACACCTACGTCGTCCTCGCGGGCATTTCCGAGGACGAATCCGCCGAGCTCCGCATCTCCTTCAATCCACTGGTCGTGTGGGTCTGGATTGGCGGCGGCATCATGGCGATCGGGGGCATGATCGTCATGTGGCCCGCCGCGGAACGCCGGCGCCGCGAGGCCGTGTATGGCGCGATGCTGCCCCCGGCGCGCACCGTCGAGATCGCGGCGCGGTGATCCGTCGCGAGTTCGTCGCAGCGTTCGCTGGCGGCAGCGCTGCGGCAGTGCTGGCCGGTGCGGTTGACGCCCAGCAAGGGTCGCAGGCGCGATCGAACGTGATGGGTCCAATGGAGCAGGGGGCGTATCGACCCGTACGCCTTCCGGCCAAGTCGAGTAGCGCCCCAACGTTGACGCGCGATGAGCGGGATCAGGTGGAGTATCGGCTTGGCTGTCAGTGCGGCTGTTCGCTCAGCGTCTACATTTGCCGCACGACCGATTTCTCCTGTCAGGTGTCGCCGGCGATGCATCGGGATGTCATCGCCATGGCCGACGGTGGCGCCTCCGCCGACGAGATCATCGCCGCTTTCAGAAACGTGTATGGCGATAAGGTCCTGCTGGCTCCTCCGCGGCAGGGATTCAACTGGCTCGCGTATATTCTGCCGTTCGCAGTGATGGCCGCGGGACTCGTACTCGTGACCACGGTCGTGCGCCGTCTGCGGACAGCGCCCGTTGCCGGAATTCCCCCGGACGCGCAGGCTGACGCCACGCCAGACGAATTGGCGCGACTCCAGTCCGCGATTCGAGACGAATCCCGATGACGGCTCTGGTGGTGGGGACGGTGCTCGCTCTTGCCGCGCTGGCATTCGTGCTCGCGCCGCTGTTCATGGACGTGCGGCGTGCTCCAGTCGCCAACAGCACGATCGCTCCGTCGCCCGACGAGGTGAACGCCGTCGCGACGCTCAGAGAAATCGAGTTCGACCGTGCCACCGGGAAGCTCTCCGATGCGGATTACGCGTCGCTCAAGGAGCGGTACACGGGCTTCGCCGTCGAGGCGATGCGCGCACGGGCGGTGGCCGACAGTGGCGTCGTCACCGGGTTGACCAATCCGGCACCCGCAATGGCGAACCTGGCGTGCGCTACGTGTGGAGTGCGACCCGAGCCCGATGCGATCTACTGCTCAGCCTGCGGGAAGTTTCTTGGCGAGCCGTGCGCCCACTGCGGAGCGGTGCTGGAGCAACCGGGCGCGCGGTTCTGCGCGGGTTGCGGGCATGCAGTCGCAGCCTGAGCAGTCAGCTGCGACTGCGGCTGATGCACCGGCAGGGTCAGGGTTCAGTCAGGTGATCGGGAACTCCAACCGCCAGTCGTCGCGTTGAACACGTCATGGATCTTCCCGGAATTCACCATGTGACCGCGGTGTCGGCGAGCATTCGCCGAAATCACACCTTCTACACGAAGACGATGGGCATGCGTCTGGTGAAGCGATCGGTCAATCAGGACGACGTAAGCGCGTATCACCTGTTCTACGCCGACGCAAAGGGCACTCCCGGCACGGATCTCACGTTCTTCGACTGGCCCGTGCCGCCGGAGCGGCGTGGTACGCGCTCCATCATCAGGATTCACTTGCGCGTTGCCGGTGAGAACACGCTTCAGTGGTGGGCGGCCCACCTGCGCGAGAGCGGCGTGCTCGCCGGCGGCATTGTGGAGCGGGATGGCCGGCTCACGCTCGATTTCGATGACCCGGAAGGCCAGCGCCTGTCCCTGATCGACGATGGCGGCGCGGGGGATTCGTACCCCTGGCAGCGGAGCCCTGTCGCCGCCGAGCACCAGGTGCGCGGGCTCGGCCCCATCGTACTCAGTGTGCCCGATCTTCGCGGTACGCAAACTGTTCTCCGGGATGTCCTGAACATGCGCGCCGCGCGCGAGTACGCGCATCCGGACTCGGCGCGTCACACCGTGCACGTCTTCGAGATGGGTGACGGCGGGCCACACGCCGAGGTGCATGTGGCGGTGCAGCCCAACCTGACTCCCTCGCATTCCGGGGCCGGCGGCGTGCACCACGTGGCGTTCCGCAGCCCCGATGGCGACTACGATGCATGGGCCGAGCGACTTGACTCGCTTGGAGTTCGCAACAGCGGCAAGGTCGATCGGTTCTGGTTCCAGAGCCTGTACTTCCGCGAGCCCAATGGGATCCTTTTCGAGATCGCTTCGGATGGACCCGGATTCGCGGTGGACGAGGACGCCAGCGCGCTCGGCGAGAAGGTCGTGCTTACTCCGTTCCTGGAGCCCCAGCGCGCGCAGATCGTCGCGAACCTCAAGGCCATCGACTAGCGGTGGCTGCACGCTCTCCAGACCTGCACGCGGGCCAACCACTTCGAGTGGCCGGTACGCCCCTCGCTCAGGCTCGGGCTGCCATGATCATGATCCATGGCCGGGGTGGGACCGCTGAAGATATCATTTCGCTGGCGCCGTTGCTCCAGACGAGCGAGGTCGCGTTTCTCGCACCACAGGCCGCAGGCGGAGTGTGGTATCCATATGGCTTCATGTCACCGATCGAGAAGAATGAGCCCGGTATATCGTCCGCCATTCGGAGTATTCAGCGGGTAGTCGACCAGGTCACGGATGCCGGAGTGCCGCTCGAGCGCCTGGTCCTCCTCGGTTTTTCGCAGGGTGCGTGTCTCGCCACGGAATTTGCGGCGCGGCACGCGACGAGATACGGCGGCATTGCCGGGTTGAGTGGAGGACTGATTGGTCCGGACGGCGCCCCACGCGACTACGCGGGGTCGCTCGAGAGCACACCCGTGTTCCTCGGCTGCAGCGACGTGGACGCCCATATTCCAGCGGAACGAGTTCGCGAGAGTGCAGCGGTACTCGAGAAGCTGAAGGGCGATGTGACTCTGCGCCTCTACAAGGGCATGGGACATACCGTCAACGATGATGAGATCGAGCTCGTGAGCGGCATGCTCGCGGCGATCTCGACAACGTAGGCGGAACGAGCAGCTTCGTTGGAACACTTCGTCACAACCGTTGCCCTGATCGGCATAGTCATTATCGTCGCGTCGCTGCTCTCCGGTGCACTGGAGCGAACGGGCGCGCCGCTCGTGGCGGTGTTTCTGGCGCTGGGCGCCGCTCTCGGTCCGTACGGACTTGGTGTGGTAGACATCGGACTTGCGTCGCCCGCGCTGAGATCGCTCGCCACGCTCGGACTGGCGCTGGTGCTATTCAGCGATGCCGTGACCATCGAGACGACCAAGGTTCGGGAGCACAAGCGGCTCACGTGGCGCCTGCTTGGGCCTGGAACGCTCGTCCCCGCGGCACTGATCGCCGCGGCTGCCTGGTGGCTACTCGATGTCCCAGTAGCCGCGGCCGCCATCCTTGGCGCTGCGCTGGCCTCGACCGATCCGGTGCTGTTGCGGAGCGTGCTGCGGTCATCAGCGCTACCGGCCACACCGCGGCTGGCGCTGCGACTGGAAACCGGAATGAACGACGTGCTGCTGCTGCCGATCGTGGCGATCAGCATGCTGTTTCTCTAGTCTGGCGGCGGCGGACCCGCCCAGGGTGTGCTCGGACGTCACCTGCTCGGACTATTCATACTTGGGCCGGCCCTTGGTGCATTGGTGGGGTGGCTGGGGATCATCGTACTCGGCTACGTCCGTGACCGCGTTGGCGTTCGGCGCGACTACGAGTCGCTCTACGCACTGGGACTCGCCTTTACCGGGTACGCAGCGGCCGAAGCGGTCGGGGGCAGCGGTTTTCTCGCTGCGTTCTTTGCGGGGTTCATGGTCGCCCGTCAGGACGTGGAGCTGTGTGACTGTTTCCTCGAGTACGGTGAAGCGACGGCGGAGATGTTGCTGCTGCTCACCTTTGTCGCGCTCGGCACCTCGCTCATCTGGACGGGATTCTCGGTCATTGATGGGCGCACCATGCTGTTTGCTATCATCGCGCTTGCGACCCGCACGGTCGTGCTCTTCCCCATTCTCTCGAAACTTGGCCTGAGTCAGCGCGACCGGCGGTTGATCGCGTTGTTTGGTCCCCGCGGCCTGAGCTCGCTGCTGTTCACGCTGTTGCCGGTGTTCGCGGGCGTCCCGGGATCCGAGCGCTTGTTCACCATCACGTGTCTCGTCGTCCTGATGTCGGTGGTGTTGCACGGTGGCGGTATGGGTCTGTTTCTCCGGGCCAATCTCGAGCCCCGAGAGGCGGGCATAGTCAACGTGCGGACCCCGGCTGCTCGCTCGCCCGAATTGGTTGCCGCGAGCGACTCTCCCGACGTGGCTCTGCCCGAGCGCATTGAAATGGAGGAGACGCTCGCGCTCACTCAGCGCCTGGAGGCGGTGCTCGTGGACGCGCGTTCGGAGCGCAGTTATGACAGTGATCCGCGAAACGCGCGCGGGGCCGTGCGCCTGGCTCCCGACGACCCCGTGCGTTCCGCCACCGAGCAGCGGCTTGCAAAACACGGCTCCCTCGTGGTGTACTGTGCCTGAATTGATGAACACACAAGCATCCGTGTGGTGCGAGAGCTGAGGAAGGCGGGCTGGACCAACGCGCGGGCGCTCGTAGGTGGTTGGGTTGCATTGATCGACGCCGGGGTTCCGCTGGACGACCGCCCAGGATCAATCCACTCCATCAAGCAACTTCGCGACTGATTGGGTTGTCCAACGCTCGGCAGGTTAACGGATACGCATTCCGGCGAAGGCACCAATGATCAATCTGAAGCTCGCATTCCGGACGCTCTTCAAGACCCCGTTTGTCACCGCGGTCGCGATTATCTCCCTCGCACTGGGGATCGGCGCCAACGCAGCGATCTATTCACTCTTCGATCAGATCCTCCTCCGGCCGCTTCCCGTCTCCGAACCCGAGCGCCTCGTGAATCTCGGCGCACCTGGCCCGAAGTCGGGATCCACTCAGTGCAATCAGTCTGGCCGCTGCGACCTGGTTTTCAGCTACCCGATGTTTCGCGACCTCGAACGCCAGCAGCGGGTGTACACCGGCATCGCCGCGCACAAGACGTTCGATGCGAACATGGCGTACGAAGCCCAGACGCTCAACGGCGAGGGGACGCTCGTCTCCGGCTCGTACTTTCCGATCCTCGCTATACAGCCCGCGCTCGGGCGGCTGCTGACTCCGGCCGACGACGCTGCAATCGGTGCGCATTTCGTGGCAGTGCTGAGCTACCGTTTCTGGAAAGCCCGACTCGGATCGGATCCCGCCGTGGTGAACAAGACGATCATCATCAATGGTCACCCAATGACCATCGTCGGGGTTGCGCCCCGCGGGTTCGAGGGCACCACGCTGGGCTCTCAACCAAACGTGTTCGTGCCCATCTCCATGCGCGCGCAGATGTCACCCGGTTTTCGCGGATTCGAGAACAGAACGAGTTACTGGGTCTACCTGTTCGCGCGACTCAATCCCGGCGTATCGGTGGAGCAGGCGCGGACCGCCCTCAATGGCATCTACTCGGCCATTATCAACGACATCGAGGTTCCCGCGCAGCAGGGGATGAGCCCGCAGACCATGGAGAAGTTCCGGGCCAGGCAGGTGACCGTGGATGAGGGCCGGCGTGGACAGAGCCAGGTGCACGGCGAAGCAGAGTCGCCGTTGCGCCTGCTGTTCGCGGTAACGGGCATAGTACTGCTTATCGCCTGCGCCAACATCGCCAACCTGCTCCTGGCGCGCGGTGCGGGCCGCTCCCTCGAGATGGCGGTTCGCCTCTCTCTGGGTGCCAGCCGAAGGCAACTCCTGACGCAGCTCATCGCGGAGTCCTGCCTGCTCGCGCTCCTCGGCGGCGCCGCGAGCATTCTCGTGGCGTACTGGACGCTCGCGGGGATCTCCTCACTGCTTCCCGCCGAGGTGGCGGAAACGCTGCAGCCGCACCTCAGTGGATCGGCAATGGGGTTTGCGGCCGTGCTTTCGCTGGGAACTGGCTTGCTGTTCGGCCTGTTCCCGGCGCTGCACAGCACGCGGCCGGATCTTCTGACGACGATTCGTGCCAATACCGGCCAGCCTTCGGGAGCCAAGTCCGCGGCGCGATTCCGGACCACGCTGGTCACCGCGCAGATCGCGCTGTCCATGGCGCTTCTCGTATCCGCGGGGCTGTTCATCAGGAGTCTGCGCAATGTCACCCGGATCGATCTCGGTGTGCAGATCCGCCAGATCGTAACCTTTACGATCTCCCCCGAGCTCAGTGGCTATCCCCGCGCTCGAAGCGCGAGCTTCTTTCCTCGCGTCGAGGAAGCGCTGACCGCGATTCCGGGCGTTACCGCGGTTGCCGCCTCGCGGGTCCCGCTGCTGGCGGGTGACAATTGGGGCAACGACGTATCCGTCGAAGGCTTCAAGCGCGAGCCTGATGGAGACAATGAGGCTCGATTCAACGAGGGGAACCCCGGCTACTTCCGCGCGCTTGGCGTGCCGCTGCTCGCGGGCCGGGAGTTCACGGCGTCTGACGTAGAGGGTGCGCCAAAGGTCGCGATCGTCAATGAAGCCTTCGCGAAGAAGTTCAATCTTGGCCGCGAGGCGGTCGGCAAGAGAATGGCCGTCGGCAGGGGTGAGCTCGACATTGAGATCGTGGGACTCGTGAAGAACGCGAAGTATGCCGACGTGAAGCAGGAGATCCAGCCCGTGTTCTTCATCCCGTATCGTCAGGACTCGACGGCCGGCAGACTGAATTTCTACGTGAAGACGGCGCTCCCGCCCGAGCAGTTGCTTCGCACGATTCCAAGTGTGATCAGGCAGCTCGATCCCACGCTGCCAGTCGAGAATCTCAAGACCATGCCGCAGCAGGTGAAGGAAAATGTGTTTCTCGACCGGATGATCGGCACGCTTGCGGCGACATTTGCAGCGCTTGCGACGCTCCTGGCGGCGGTCGGATTATATGGGGTGCTCGCCTACACCGTGGCGCAGCGGACGCGAGAGATCGGCGTGCGTATGGCCCTGGGGGCGAACACCCGGACCGTGCGTGGAATGGTACTTCGCCAGGTGGGACGGATGACGCTGATCGGCGTTCTCATCGGTGGAGCCGCAGCAGTGGGTCTGGGGCGTGCCGCGCGCTCATTGCTTTATGGGCTGGAAGGTCACGACCCTGTGGTCTTCGCGATCGCCACGATGTTCCTGTCGCTCGTGGCGCTCGGCGCCGGACTGATACCGGCGCTACAGGCCTCGAGGGTCGAGCCGATGCAGGCGCTCCGATACGAGTAAAACGGACGATTCGGAGCTGTCAGGACGTCGAGACAACGACCGTGCCGGCGAGCTTGTCACCGAGTCGCTGATGCTTCCCTCCGAAGATGAAGATCCAGTCGATGGGGCCAAGCACCAGAAGGAGAATGTTTCGGAGGAAGGACCGGCCATAACTGCAGGACTCGCCCGACTTTTCGTCGATCACCCGCATGCTGAGCATGCGTTTGCCGATGCTCTGCCCCTTTGCGCGACCGTCGGCAAGCAGGAGATACGACAGGGAGACAATGCCCCCCAGAGTCGCGATGCTATCGCCACCGTTCAGCAGATAGGCGATGGTATACGCGACGATGATGGGGACGACGGCAATGCAAGCATCAATGAGCTGGCCAATCAGCCGGCTGGTGCGCGGTGCGTAATTCATGCTTTCTCCTTGCGGAAGAACAGGTCTGCTGAACGCTCGCTCATCGCTCCCCCTCTTCGAGCCGCTGAATCGCGATCATCAACGGGATGAACGTGGCGCCGAGACAGAGCAGCGTGGCCGCGCCAAATCCCAGGACCATTTCAGTCATGTCGGTCTCGGTGCCGAACGCCCGCGCGCTCAGATAGCTGTAGACCGGTCGCGCTTCGAGCACGATCACGGCGCCGATGAGTGCGACCGATGCCATCATGAACACCAGTCCGCCGAACGAGGTGGGAATCTGTGCCGCATTTTCCGTTTCGTACTGCGGAAAGAGCGTGCCGAATCCGATCGCCAGCCCCGCGATCGCGAACGTCATCATGGTGATCGTGAAGATCGATACGGCGAACATGAAATCGGTGACCTTCAAGAGGGCGTCGGTCGTTCCCACGATCCCGAGTGCCAGGATCAGCAGCGGCAGCGTCCCCACCCAGAACTTGGACCAGAGCAGGTCGCGCATCGACATCGGGCTCGAGCGCAGCAGCCAGAGCGTGCGTCCCTCGAGACTCACGCCCGGAAAGAGAAATCGGGCGGCGATGGACGCGAGGACGAAGCCGGCCAGCACGAGGTTGAGGAAGGGCACGATGTTGACGAGGAAGAACGTGATGCCCTCGCCCTTGAGTGGCAGATACTTGATGTTGAACACGTATACGACGACGAGCACCGCGAGCAGGATCAACTGCGACCACTGCGTCGTATCGCGAAAGAAGAGGCGCAGCTCCTTGAGGATCAGCTCCCGCTTCATCGTGGTCAGCGGCGAGAGCAGCTTGCGCCCCAGTCGCGCGCCAACGCCTTGTCGCACCCAGCGCTCGCCGCTCTCCTGCGACTTGCTGAAGCCCTTCAGGTACAGTGCGCGATGGAGTAGCGCACCAAAAACGATGAATGCCGCCGCCGTCGTCCAGAGGAGATAAAAGGAGAGCCAGTCCGTTGAGCCGGTGAGAAAGGACATCACGCCTTTCTGCGCCCAGTCGCTGGGCACCAGCGGCGAGGATGGCGTGCGCAGAATGCCGATGAAGTCCACGAGCGATCGAAAGCCTTCCGGACGCGCGAGTCGCTCCGGTCGAACCACCCGGAACAGCAGCACGATACCACCGGCCGTCAGGACCGCGATCACGCTGAGAATGTCGCGCGTGCGTTTCGCGGGAAACACGTTGACCAGCGTCAGCGTGATCGCGCTGCCGAGCACGGCGGGAATGATCAGAAACGGGATGAAGGCTCCGAGCGCGACGAGCGGAAACAGCCAGCCGCCGTCATATGCGGTCCCGTAGGCCGCGAACATGGGAATGGCCATCAGCACTACCATCCAGCTCGACGCGATCAGTGTCTCGAGCAACTTCGCGCCGTAGAGTCGCAGCCAATCCACCGGGCCGGCAACGAGCAGATCGAGATCCCGCGCCAGAAAAAAGCTCGACAGCGCGGTGATGACATTGGACAACAGCAGGATCGACAGAAAGCTGACCAGCATGACGCCGAGCAATTTGCCGGCGAGCAGCGGTCCGATCTCCTGCACGCCCTTGAAGTAGGTCAGCAGGCGATACAGCACGGTGAAAATGAACGCCCAGAAGAGAAACCCGAAAAAGCCAAGCACGATCATCCGCGCGCCCTTGCCTCGCTCCTTCGCCACGGTACGCGCTCGCGCGGTGAGCCACTTCGGGGAGAGCAGATGCAGCAGCGACGGATCGGGCAATTTCTCCACGGTTGGCACCGCCCCGGAGGGCGTCGGTAGCCCTCTGTCCACGGCTACGCCAGCCATGATGGGCCCGGAGCACCGTCAGGCGAAGCACCCGCGAACCAACTGACGCAGGACGCAGCACGCGGGACGCAGGAGGTGCCTCCTGCGTTTCTTCCGCCTGCACGCACGTAGCACGCAGCACGCAGCACGCAGCAGCTTCTACGCATCGAGCACATCCACGAACTCCCGTGCCGCATTCTCCCCGGTGAGCCGCAGGAAGATCTCTTCCAGCCCCTTCGTTCCGGCAGTCGCATTCGCCCGGAGCTCGTTCATCGTACCACTCGCGCGAATCACGCCCCCCTGAATAATCGCAATGCGATCGCACAGCGTCTCGGCCACCTCGAGAGTATGCGTCGACATCATGATCGTGTGACCGCGATGAGTGTACTCGCGAAACAGATCCTTGAGAATCTTGGCCGCCTTCGGATCGAGGCCCACCATCGGCTCATCGACCACGATGACATCCGGGCGATGCACGAAGGCACTCGAGATGATCAGCTTCTGACGCATGCCGTGACTGTAGCTCTCGACGAGCTCGTCGCCCCATTCCTCGAGGTCGAACAGCGCCATCAGCTCGCGCGCGCGGTGCTCGACCCTCGCCCCCTCCTGCCCATACAGACCCGCGACGAAACGAAGAAACTCGGCACCCGACAGCTTCTCGTAGATGAACGGCCGGTCGGGGATGAACCCGAGCTTCGACTTCGCTCCCATGGGATCAGCGGAGATATCAATTCCCGCGATGCGCACGGTTCCGCTCGTCGGACGAAGGATCCCCGCGATCATGCGCAGCGTGGTCGTCTTGCCGGCGCCGTTTGGTCCAAGAAAACCGAAGAGCTCGCCCTTGGGCACGTGCAGGTCGATGGCATCGACGGCCTTGAACGAACCATACAGCTTGGTGAGCGCGCGGAGCTCGATCATGGTGACACAGGTAGAGGGAGGACGAGCGGCATGGCGTCAGCCGGTTACGACGAGAGCACGTCGATGTCGAGCTGACCGATCAGCCGCAGGAGATCCGCCTGGCGCACCAGTCCGCCGATGGTGAACCGAATGTGCGCCGCGTCCGCTGGAAACTGGCCGAACGTGGGATCGATAGCGGTCCACCGGCCCAGATACACCTCGGGCCAGGCGTGGTAGTAAAACTTCCCGCGCACCAGGGCGAGCCCGGCGGCACTTCGCGCCGGCAGCCCCAGCGCGCGCGCGAGCGCGACATACAACTGGGTGTGCTCGTTACAGTCCCCCGATCGGGTGCGGAGCACCTGGAGCGCGTTGGGGATGCCGATCGTGATCTCCTTGGCCAGCGAGTCGTGCACCCACTTGTTGAGTCGTTCTGCTACCACTACCGGGTCGCGCGACCCATCCGCAATCCGCCGTGCCAGCGCCACGATACTCGGATGCCCCGATTGGATGAGTGCCTCGGCGGCCAGCTCCTTCGTGAAGCGCGTCCTCGCCGAAGGCAGCAGGAATCCCGGTTTCAGCGATGTCACGTCTTCGCGAATGATCGTCAGCGTGTCGCCTCGCAGAATCTGTCGATCGCCGTCGAGGTCGAAGGCCGTGAGGTTCACACGTGAGAGTCGCACCGTCATCTGCGCGACGCGGCCGCCGACCAGCGGAACATTGGACGCGATCGCCGTTGATTCAATGATGTCGTCCGTGACCGGGGCAGCGGGATCGGCTCGCCTGGTGTTGCGCCAGTTCTCGAACGCCAATTCGTATGCCATCCGTCGCATTACCAGGTTGCCTGGTTGCGACGCTTCCACGATCCGGCCGAACGCGTCCACCCATCCGCTGAGTACTGGCCCATCGACCGACACGAGCTTCCACGCCCGTACGGTATCCCGCAGCGCCGATACCCACTGCGTGGACGCGGAATCATAGGAGGCACTGTCGTCGATGGTGAAGAGCGACTCCGCCTGGATCTTCACAGTGGACTTTGCCGGCGCCATGGCCGTTGGATCGAACACGGAGAGAGTGAACGAATTCCCGACCTTCGGCTTCTGCCCCAGCATGACGGAAAGGGGCACGAGCGTTGGCAGGAAGACGGGACCATCGAGAGCAACGCGCTGGGTGTCGGCGGGCTCGTCGCCTACGGCCAGCGTCAGTTGCAACACGCTGTCGCTCATCACATCGCCGCGCGCGTTCATGGCGCCGGTCGCGGTCTCCAGCGTGAAATCGAAGTCCGTCAACTTGAGCGCGCGCGTCAGGCGAACGTTCGTGCGCGCGGTGGTCCGATGCGCGGTCCCGCCCGCCTGCACGTCCACCGTCAGATAGTCGTCCGCGATGATGCGCCCCGGCATGGTGTCGATACTCGACGACGCAAAACCGATCCGGGTCGATCCCTGGAAGACGGCGTAATAGACCACGCCCGGATTAATGCGGAGCGCGGCTTCAGCCAGGCGCTCGGCATCCGGGCGGAAATAGTCACGCCGCACGAGCAGTCCGATCCCGACCAGCCAAAGCAGAACGATCAATACCGCCGCGCCGCGACGGCTCACCGACCCTGCACTTCGCGCGAGCGCTTGTAGGCGACCGCGGCCTCGATGGGACGGCCCATGCGATCGAGCACGATCCCGACGCCCTTGAACGCGCGCCAGTTCAACGGCTGAAGCCTCGCCGCCGCCTCATACGCGCCAAGTGCCGCGGACAACTGGTCAACGTGGTTGTACGCTTCGCCGAGGTAATAGTGGGTCGCACCACGCGTGGGCTCGAGCTCGACCGCTCGGCGCAATGGCTCGAGGGCTTCGCGCCACCGCGCGCGTTTGCTCATCAACAAACCGAGGTTCGTGAGCACCTCGGCATTGTTCTCGTCGAGTCGTGCGGCCTTCTTCAAGTCCGCCTCGGCCTGATCATACCGGAGCAACGTGCCGAGCATGGCAGCCCGATTACAGAGCACGGACACGTTGTCGGGTTCGTGCCCAAGGGCAATGTTCAATTCTTCGAGCGCTTTTTCCACCTTGCCCGTCTGCTCGAGGAGCAGTGCCAGATTATTCCGGGCGCGAACATGCGTGGGCTCCCTCGCGAGTATCTGGCGATAGACAGCGATCGTGCCCGTAATTTCCCCGCTCTCGCGCAGTTCACGCGCTTTGGCATACAGAAACGCGACCGATTCCTCCTGCGGTGGTGCGGGCCGCGCGGCGGCCGGGCGCGCGAGGATCTCCTGTCCGAATAGCGACGGCTGCGACGGATCCGGTAGCTCTGCCGGCAGGGACTCCGCGTTGTCTGTCTTCTGCAATTCGTCTCCGATAACGGGAGCCGTGCTGGCA
>Ga0136611_10001248_pt1 | contig 17650 bp, 18 predicted proteins | sample AntDrymUQ2232306_2_FD_106645 | JGI IMG/M metagenome (GOLD analysis project Ga0136611, IMG submission 106645) | Polar desert sand microbial communities from Dry Valleys, Antarctica - metaG UQ223 (23.06) | ecosystem: Environmental > Terrestrial > Soil > Desert | place: Antarctica: Dry Valley...
GCCTTAATGACGAGTCCGTTCTAAAATTAGCTGCTGGCCTCAACCAAGAAGGCACGAAGCAGCTACAGAACCTTTTTGGTGAACAGATCCTAGAGTATCCGAAGCCCATCTCGCTGCTCAAATCCTTGACAGCGGCCGCAACTTCATCGGATTGCAGCATCATTTTGGACTTCTTCGCGCGCTCCTGCACCACCGCGCAGGCCGTGCTTGAGCTCAACCGCGAAGATGGTGGCAACCGGCGCTTTATCATGGTCCAGCTCCCGGAGCCAACGAGTAATTCGCAGTTCCCCACCATCGCCGACATCGGCAGGGAGCGGATCCGCCGGGTCATCCAGAAGATGAGCGCGGAGCAGAACGGGAAGCTGCCGCTGGACGAGCGCGAGGCGCCGGAGGACCTTGGGTTCCGCGCCTTCCGGCTCGCGGAGAGCAACTTCGAGGCGTGGGACGGCGCGATAGCCGCGGGGGACGAGACGCGGCTGGAGGAGCAGATCGCCATGCGGGTCGAGCACGTCCGGGCCGGGCGCACCCGCGAGGACCTGCTGTACGAGATCGTTATCCGCTGTGGCGTGCCCCTCACCGCGCCCGTCGAGGAACGCGAGGCGGCGGGCGTGCCGTACTACGCGGTCGCGGACGGGGTGCTTTTCGGGTGCGTTGCCGACGAGGTGTCGGCTGAGGCGCTGCGGGCGATGATTGCTGAGGGGCAGCAACAGATCGTGTGCCTCGACTCCGCGTTTGACGGCAACGACCAGGTCAAGACAAATATGTGGCTTGAGGCGAGGGATCGGGGTGTGCAGTTTCGGACCATCTGACAGGCGCCAAGCCTGGCAAGTGCGCGAAGTACGAGTCGCTGGAAACCTCGGTTAGCTTATTCAGCGTTAGTCGTGCTGGGCTCGACCCTTCGGATCAAGGTGCAGGGGGACAGGGTTGTCTGGCCTCGGGAGCCAGGAACTCTCGACATCGGGAGAGCATGCCCCTAGAATGTAAGGAAAGTAAGGAGACGCCCGATGGTGGCCGACACTGGGAAGATCACGTCCAAGGGGCAGGTGACCATACCCAGGTCCATTCGCGAGCGGTTCGGGCTGCGGGAGGGCACGCGAATCCTGTTCGAGGAGACGTCCGAGGGTGAGCTCCGGATACGCTCACTCGGCGCGGAAGACCCGCTCGGCGCCTGGCGCGCGCTGCAACAGGCCGTCTCGGTGCAGGCGAAGGCAGAAGGACTGACGGAGGAGGATGTGGCGCGCATCGTCGAGAAGGCGCGCGAGGAGGTTTATCGCGAGGTATCGGCTAAAAGAGTCGGGTGAGAATCCTCGTGGACGCTAACGTCATCGTCTCCGCGCTCGCCTTCCCCGGCTCCGTCCCAGCCCGCGCTCTCGATCAGATCATGCGCGACCATACCGTGGTGGTGTCGGATCTGATCCTGCGTGAGGTTGAGCGCGTTCTTGACGTGAAGTTCCCGCAGGTTCTGCCGCTGTGGCGGGCGCTCTTAACGGAGGACCGTTTCGAGCGCGTCCCGGTCCCGGAGGACGCTGTGGCGCCGGCCATTCTTCGCGATCCGAAGGATGTGCATGTACTGCTGGCGAGCCTTCAGCCGGGGATCGACGGCCTGCTCACGGGCGACCAGGACTTTAATACTCCGCAGCTGCGACAGGTACTCCGAGTATGGAGCCCGGCGGCCATGCTATTGGAGATCTCTGATGACTAAACCAAGACGTGCTAATACGAGCCGACGGCAGGTGAAAGGAAAGCACCAAGTCCGATGAAGATCAAGTTCGATAGCAACCAGCAGTACCAGCTCGACGCGGTGAACGCCGTCGTGGACGTGTTTGACGGCCAGCCGCGGGCGCGCGGGCGGTTCGAGGTAAGCCTCATCGGCGGCGCGGCGGGCCTCTTCGAGGAGCTCGGCGTCGGCAACGCGCTTGCTATCGGCGAGGATGCCCTGCTGGAGAACGCGCGGACCGTGCAGGAGCGCAACGAGATCACCCTCTCGGAGAAGCTGCACGGGCTGAACTTCGCCGTCGCGATGGAGACCGGCACGGGAAAGACGTACATCTACCTGCGCACCGCCTACGAGCTCCACGCGCGCTACGGCTTCACGAAGTTCGTCGTCGTCGTGCCCAGCGTCGCGATCCGCGAGGGTGTGCTCAAGAACCTGCAGCTTACCGAGGAGCACTTCCGGGCGCTGTACGCGAACACGCCGTGCGACTACTGGGGGTACGACGCGGCGCGGGTCTCCAGTGTGCGGCAGTTCGCGAACTCAAACCAGTTGCAGATCATGATCATGAACATCGACGCCTTCAACAAACCCGCGAGCAACGTCATCCACCAGGACAACGACCGACTGTCGGGTCGCAAACCCGTCGAGTTCGTCCAGGCAGCGCGGCCGATCGTGATCGTGGACGAGCCGCAGAACATGGAGAGCGAGGGCTCGAAAACCGCTATAGAGAGCCTGAACCCACTCTGCACGCTGCGCTACTCCGCAACCCACAAGAACGCGTACACCATGCTCTACAAGCTCGACCCCGTCCGCGCGTATGATCTGAAGCTCGTGAAGCGCATCGAGGTCGACTCTATCGTCGAGCGCGCGGACTTCAACCGGCCGTACATCCGGGTGGACGCCATCACGCCCGCGAAGGACAGGATCAGCGCGAAGCTGACGATCGACGTTCAAGCCGCGAGCGGCCCCGTGCGCAAAGCGGTGACGGTGAGCAAGCGCAAGGCGAGCGACGTGGTGGATCTGTACGAGAAGTCGGGCAAGAGGGAACTATATCAGGGCTACGTGATAGACGACATCAACGCAAACAGCAACGTCGTATCGTTCAAGAACGGGCACAGCGTCCATCTCCACGAGGCGGTGGGGGCGCGCACGGATGACGTAATGCGAGCGCAGGTGTTCGAGACCGTTCAGGAGCACCTGGAGAAGGAGCGCCGGTTCTTCCGCGCGCTTCCCGAAGGCGGGCGGCTGAAGGTGCTGAGCCTGTTCTTTATCGACCGGGTGGCGAACTACACGGGGGAGGACGCCAAGATCCGGCGCTGGTTCGAGGAGGCATACGTCGAGCTGGCTGCCAGGGAACGGTACACCGCTCTGAACCTGCCGCCGGTCGCGTCCGTACACAACGGCTACTTCGCCGAAAGCAGCGGCGTAGCAAAGGACACGACCGGGAGGACGAAGGCGGACGAAGACGCATACGCGCTTATCATGAAGGACAAGGAACGACTGCTCTCTCGGGATGAGCCGCTACGCTTTATCTTCAGCCACTCCGCCCTGCGAGAGGGCTGGGACAACCCGAACGTGTTCCAGATCTGCACGCTCAACGAGACGCGCTCGGAGATGCGCAAGCGGCAGGAGATCGGCCGGGGGCTGCGCCTACCGGTGGACGAGTCTGGCAACCGCGTCTTCGATGACGCAATCAACCGCCTGACGCTCGTCGCGAACGAGAGCTACGCCGACTTCGCGAAGGCGCTGCAGAACCAGATCGAAGACGAAAGGGGCGTGCGCTTCAAGGAGAGGATCGAGAACAAACGACTTCGGCGTGCGGCAAACCTCAAGGAGGGATGGCAGTTCAACGCCGATTTCATGGAATTGTGGGGGCGGATCAAGCACAAGACGCGGTACTCGGTAGAGTATGACAGCGAGAACCTGATACAGTCGGCATCGTTGGCACTGCGCGCCATGCCAGCTATCGAGCCGCCGAAGATCGTCCGACGTGTGGATGAAATTCTGATCGGCGCCCGTGGAGTGGCGACGCAGATGCGATCAGCAGAGCGGGATCTGGAGTTGCCGGACGCAGTCACCAACGTGCCGGATATCCTCGGACAATTGCAGCGGGAGACGGAGCTCACTCGGCGCACGCTGGCGGAGATACTCAAACGCTCGGGGCGGCTGCAAGACTTGCTGATAAACCCGCAGCAGTTTACGGACATGGCACTCCGCGCAGTTCGGCGGACGCTCGATGAGGTGATGGCGGACGGCATCCGGTACGAGACGATCGAGGGCACAGAGTACGAGATGACGATCTTCGAGACTAAAGCAATCAACGGGTACGAGAACCGCATGGTCGAGGTGAGCAAGAGTCTGTACGACGCCATTGAAGCGGACTCGGACGTCGAAGCGAAGTTCGCGCAGGGGCTCGACGGTCGCGAGGATATCAAACTCTTCTTGAAGCTCCCCGACTGGTTCAAGATTGACACCCCTGTTGGGACGTACAATCCGGACTGGGCAATAGTCAAGCAGGTGCACGCCGATGAGACAAAGCTGTACCTCATCAAGGAATCGAAGTCGACCCATGACCCGGCGAAGCGCAGGCCCGAGGAGAATGTCAAGATTCACTGTGGTCACGCACACTTTGATGCACTCGACGGCGTGGAGTACGCCGTCGCAACGAGTGTGGATGAGGTGTGATCGACCGTCTGGCAAACTCCCTTTGACGCTATTAAACGGGATCCGGCTGAATGGTCGCGCATCCGCCGTAGGGGCGACCCACCGGGTCGCCCGGTAACGCGCAGCGCTTTCCACCAACCCGTCACCGGGCGCGACGCCATCACCGGCGCGGAGGATCAATCCCCCGCGCTCACGCTGTTTGCGACCAACGGCGCCGTAATCAACTCGGCGTGGCGACAGCGCAAATCCCGACGGGCCCGGTGCTCCGTGCCTGCCCAGCTACGGAGAGCTGCACCCTACACAAGCATGCAGGGGATCAGAAGTCGATGAGCTCCGTGTAAGCTTCGATGATCTCGACGGGGAGGTGGAAGCCCTCCGCGTAGGCGACGACCTTCGCAAGCACCGTCTGCGCCTGGCCGGTGTCGCTCGCGGCGTACGTCACGAGCAACTCCGCTACCTGCCACTTTTCCTGGAAGTCCGTCTCGGCGACGGAAACACTGTACTGGTTGCGCAAGCGGGCTTGCAGAGAGCGCACTACCTGGCGCTTGTCCTTGAGCGACTGGCTCTCCGGCAACCGCAGCTCCAGCCGGCACGCGGCGATTATCGCGGGCACGGCGCAGATCCCAGATCATCTGAGCGTCCAGGACAATGGCAGTGGACGGGCGACGGTTGGACCGCACGGCCGCGCACCAGGCGCACCAGCAGGTGCCCACCGGCACTCAGGCTGCTCATTCCCAAATCCTCTCCTCTGACTGCGTGTGCTGGGCGGCGTACCAGCCCGCCGCTACGTATCCAGGTAGCTGGCCCACCCACAATAGGCGTCGTCCATCACGGGAACAACGCAGACGTTGCGCTTGCCCTTGGTGCTGAGGTACCTCCCGTCGCCGAGATATACGCCAACATGAGAGATCTCGTCGTCCGTGGGGTATCGAAAGAACACGAGGTCGCCCGGCTGCGCGCCCGTGAGATCGCCCTCGTGCTTCCGCGGCGCCATCCAGAACTGATCGTGGGCGTCGCGGGGCACGATGATCCCGGCGCGGCCGTAAGTGCGGTACACTAGCCCGGAGCAGTCAGTTCCCGCACAACTGCTCGTCCCACCCCAGACGTACGGGAGCGGGCGCCACACATCAAGAGTCGCGAGCACCGTGTCCCGCCCAGTCACCGGCAGCGGCCAGGAAGCGATGTCAGCCACGCGCACGTTGCCGTGCAGACCGGAGGACTCGCCGGTCGCCTCGGCATCGTCGCGGGCCACAAGGCCGCCCAGCAATGCGCCGAGCGGCAACACGCCACCGACGCCTCCCTGCGCGTTTGTGAGGGGGGCGCGGTCGGCAATCACCTGATACCCTGGCTGCTCGCTCAATGCGATGAGCGACTCCCCTGGCACCCAACCCGGATACCCCCGAACATCAAGGGACGACGGTTGCAACGGCAAGACGACCCGCGCCCACGCACCGGAACGTTCCAGAACCTGCACGGGTTCACCCAGCAACGCTTCCGTGACCCAAACCGCATCCTCAGAGGATGCTGCTCGCACGGGTACTGAGATGTCGCGCACGCAATACTTAGCGGTCGCGAATGCATGAGCAATATCCATAAGCACCGGATTATAACACAGCTACCACCTGCTGACCGCTCGCACGTCGGACCAGGAGCTTTGCCCAGCCGGTGGAACACCGGCGGCTAGTCAGCGACGGTGATCTTCATCTTCGCTTCCTCGCTCACCCCAACGTACTCGCAGTCCAGCAGCGTCTGGAAGATGGCACGGCGAAGCATGCGCACCTCATCCTCATCAAGAAGGCCAGCGTCCGCGTCCTTGTTGAGACCAGCGAGTCGATGGAGTCGGTCGAGGTAAAACAACTGCCAGCGATCATACGTTTTTACCTGCGGCTGGGTCGGCTCCTCGTTTGCCGGTGTCTGCCCTCGCTCTTCGGTTTCGCGCTGGTTCATATTACTTTGTCCAATCTTAATCTACAAAATCAGTGGAACGACGGCCCCTGCTTCGAGTATAGCAGTCGCACGGACGATGCCAAAGCGGCGGACCACGCTGTCTTCTGGACACTGCCATGGGCCGAAGACTACAATTGCTCTCGCAGTGCATACACTCAAACGAAGTAGCGAGGTACTCCGTGGCTGATCTCCGGCCAATCAAGCCGCTCCTGTACAATCCAGATCGCGTGCCAGACCTCTCCGCAGTGATCACGCCCCCCTACGACGTTATCTATCCCCCGCAGCAGGAGGCGTACCGGCAGCGGAGCCCCTACAGCGCGATCCACATCGAGTTGCCAGTCGCCACGGACGGCCTCGGCCCCTACCAGCATGCGGCGCAGCTCCTTGCGGCGTGGGTGCACGATGCGGTGTTGCTGCCCCAGGATGACCCGGCGTACTACGTGCATCGCCAGGAGTTCGAGGTGCGTGGGGTTCCGTATGCGCGGACTGCCCTGCTCGCGGGGGTTCGCCTGGAACCATGGGAGGCGGGCGTCGTGCTCCCGCACGAGCGCACCTTCCGCGGACCAAAGCAGGACCGGCTCCAGCTCCTGCGCACCACTGCGGTCGCGCCAAGTTCCGTGTTCAGCCTCTATGAACAACCTGACGCCGTCCGCGCCGTGATCGCGGTCGTGACGCGGGAAGCACCGCTGACCACGGCGGCAGAGGATGGAGTCACGCACAAGCTATGGCGGATTGGCGCGCCAGAGCAGGTCCGGGAGATCGCGGAGGCGATGGCGAATCAGAAGCTGTATATAGCGGACGGCCACCATCGATATGAAACCGCACTGGCCTACCGCGACGAATGCCGGGCGGCCGAGAACATCCCGGACGAGGACCGGGCTTACAACTACCTCGCGATGAGTCTGGTCGCGTTCGACGATTCTGGCCTGGTCGTGCAGCCGACTCACCGGCTCGTGCGCGGGGTCTCGCCGGACGCCGTTGCCGATCTGCGGGCCCGGCTGAACGCAACGTTCGCCGTGGAGGTTGTGGAGGCCTCGAAGCGGTCCGAAGAAGCGTTGCAGGCGTTGCTCCAAGGCGGTCAGCCGTACGCGTTCCTTCTGTACGACGGGCAAGACCTGCTGCGTATAACCGCAGGTGAGTCTCTGCGCGGCGAACTCCCGCAGGACCGCTCGGAGGCGTGGCGCGAACTGGACCTCGCGGTGTTGCACGAGCTGGTGCTCGGCAGGGCGCTGAACATTCCGGCCGATGCGGTCGAGTCATACGTCTCCTACACACAGGACGTGCCAGGTATGTTCGAGCAGGTTGAATCGGGCGAGGCGCAGCTTGCGTGCTTCGTGCGTCCCACAGACGTTCGGCAACTGCGCGCTGTCGCGGATGCCTCTGACAGGATGCCGCAGAAGAGCACGTACTTCTACCCGAAGTTCCCCGCCGGGCTCGTCATCAACCGCCTCGATGTCGATCTGCCCTCGCCACTGGGGGTGCGCTCGTGAGCCCCAGAGGACAGAACGTGATCCGGATCGCGGCGCTGGCGTTCATCGCGATCCTGATACTCTCGCTCCTGGCGCAGACCTGCGCCCCTGTCACGACCACGGTCGGCAGCTAACGGATGGCTGAGGGTACACGCAGGCTGCGCCTCGCGATGCAACGGCAGGGACGACTCACCGAAGGGACGATTTCGTTGCTGCGGGGCATCGGGCTGCGCTTCGAGGACTACCGGCAGCGCCTGCTCACCCCTTGCCGCAACTTCCCGCTCGACATCCTGTACGGGCGAGACGACGACATCCCGGAATACGTCGCCGACGGCACCGTAGACCTCGGCATCGTGGGCCGGAACATCATCGTCGAAAAGGGGGCACGGGTCGAAGAGTTGCTCCCGCTCAGCTTCGGCTACTGCTCACTGGTTGTTGCGGTGCCGAACGACTCGCCAGTCACGGCCGCGGAGCAGCTCACGGGGCAGCGCGTGGCGACGTCGTATCCCCGCTCCGCACGCCAGTACTTCGAGCGGCTCGGGGCCGAGGTCGAGCTGGTGGAGCTTTCGGGCTCCGTGGAGGTCGCGCCGGCGCTCGGTATCGCTTCCGCGATCGTCGACCTGACGGCGACGGGGAGCACACTCGTCCTGAACGACCTCAAGGAGATCGCGACGGTCCTGGAGTCGGAGGCGGTGCTCATCGCGAACCCCAAAAGTTTCGCGGCGCCGGGCATACACCTGGAGATAGACCGGCTGCTGGTACGGATCAACAGCAGGCTCGCCGCCGGGCGGCACAAGTACATCACGATGAACGCGCCAGAAACCGCGCTGTCGAAGATCAAGGAGATCGTCCCCGGCCTGAAGACCCCCACCGTGGTTCCGCTCGCCGAGGACGGCTGGGTCGCGGTCCACACCGTGATCGCGGAGAACGACTTCTGGGAGCTGATCGAGCGGCTGCGTGACGCGGGCGCCTCTGGCATCGTCGTGATGCCCGTCGAGAACCTGCTGACCTGACCCCCGCATCACTGGAGGTCCCTTGGAATCCACACCGTCCCTAACCATAGACCGCTTGTCCGCGCTCGCGCCCGATGAGCGCGCGCGGCTGCTCCGGCGCGTCGGCAACAACCCGGAAACCGTCGCGCCGGTCGTGCGGGAGATCATCGCCGACGTGCGCGAGCGTGGAGACGCCGCGCTCTTCGAGCACACCCTGCGCCTCGACGGCGCACAGATGGAACGCCTGGAGGTTTCCGCCGACGAGTACCAAGACGCGCTGCGCAGCGTGAGCCCCGGCGTGCTGCGAGCGCTCCAGGTCGCGATCGACAACATTGAGCGTTTCCACCGGACGCATCTCCAGCCACAACCCGTCGTCGAGACGATGCCTGGCGTGCGGGTGTGGCGCGAGTGGCGGCCAATCGAGCGGGTCGGTCTGTACGTCGCTGGCGGCAAAGCGGCATACCCCTCGTCGCTCCTGATGCAGGCGGTAGCTGCGCGCGTCGCGGGGTGTTCATCGGTGATCGCGTGCTCCCCGCCCGACCGCGCGGGCCTGCTGCCGGCGGAAATGCTGGCGGCGGCGAGCCTCGCGGGCGTCCATCGCTTCTTCAAGATCGGCGGTGCGCAGGCGGTGGCCGCTATGGCGTATGGCACCGAGACCGTGCCGCAGGCGTGGAAGCTGTACGGGGCGGGCAGCGTGTGGGTTACTGCGGCGAAGCTGGCGGTGTTCGGCGACGCGGACATCGACCTGCCCGCCGGTCCCTCGGAGATCCTCATCATCGCGGATGAGACGCCCGAACCCGCGCTCCTCGCCGCGGACCTCGTCGCGCAGGCAGAGCACGGACCGGACTCCGCGGCGGTGTTGCTCACGACATCCACGACCATCGCGGAGGGTGTCGCGGCGGAGGTGGCCCGGCAGCTCGCGTCCTTGCCGCTCGGGGAGCGCGCTGGACAAGCTCTGCGCACGTACGGCCGCATCCTGCTCGTGGACACCATGCACGAGGCGGTGCAATTCTCGAATGAGTACGCCCCGGAACACCTGGAGATCGCGACCGCAGAACCGGAGCGCCTGCTGCCGCTGATCTCGAACGCGGCCTCGATCTTTCTGGGCGTGCACACTCCGGTAGCAAGCGGCGACTACGCGACGGGCTCGAACCACGTGCTGCCCACGGGCGGCGCGGCGCGCACGTTCGGCCCGCTCTCGGTTGAGAGCTTCGGCCGGTGGGTGCAGGTGCAGTCTGTATCCCGCGACGGCCTTCTCGGCCTGCGCGAGAGCGTCGTCGCGCTTGCCGAGGCGGAGGGCCTGGAGGGTCACGCCCGCTCCATCGACGTGCGCTTCGAGCGGTGAGGGGGGATGGCAGTCATACCAACTCCGGCTAAATAGTAGCGTATCTGTCATTCCGAGCCTGCGAGGAATCCGTGGTCCCTGTTACGGATCCCTCACTCCGTTCGGGATGACTTGCAACATCGTTCAAGCGCATTGCGTATGAGCCATCAGCCGTCAGCGATTCCTGCCTCAAGATTGAGGTTATCGGTACAATACCCGTACGGACGAACCGACAGCTACAAGGTCATGTAGGTTGGCACGACAGTCCACCCAAGATGCTGATAGCTGATTTCGGACGGCTGACCGCTGATAGCTAACCCCTCAAAGGATTACCCCATGCCCAACCGACCGAGAAACATCGACTCGTACTACCGCCCACACGTGCGGGAGCTGGAGCCGTATGTGCCGCCGGAGGCACTGGAGATCCTGGCGTATCGGGCCGGGCTTGATCCGGCCCATGCGTCGAAGCTCGACTTCAATGAGAATCCGTATGGCCCATCGCCGCGTGTCATGGAGGCGCTGGCGTCCATGACCAACGTCCACCTCTACCCCGACCCCATCGCCGGTGAACTGCGCGAAGAGCTGGCAGCGTACACCGGCATGGATCCTGAGGAGATTCTGATCGGCTCGGGCGCGGACGAACTCATTAGCCTGGTCGTCAGCGTGTTCGTGGAGCCGGGGGATGCGGTTGTCGACCTCACGCCCACGTACAGCATGTACGGCGGCGTCACGCTCCAGCACGCGGGCCGGGTCGTCCACGTGCCGCGCGGCGACGACTGGAAGGTGGACGTACCCGCCGTGCTCGCGGAGATCGAGCGCGGAGCGAAGATCGTATGGGTCTGCTCCCCGAACAACCCCACCGGCGGCCTCGCCACCGAGGAGGAGATCATGCCACTGCTAGAAACCGGCGCGCCGATGGTTCTGGACGAGGCCTACTTCGAATTCAGCCGCCACACTTTCGCGCCCCTGATCCGCATGTATCCAAACCTGATCGTGCTGCGGACGTTCAGCAAGCTGGCCGGACTGGCGGGGCTACGTATCGCCTACATGCTCGCCAACCGGGACATCCTTGGCCAGGCGCACAAGGTGAAGCTGCCGTTTAACACGACGCTCGCCGGGCAGGTCGCCGCCACAGCAGCGCTGCGCGACCGTGCGTACCTTGCAGCAAACCTCGACGCGCTCCTCGCAGAACGGCAGCGGCTGGTTACGCTCCTCCGGGAGCAGGGGGAACTCAACCCGTACCCATCAAACGCAAACTTCCTGCTCTGCCGCACCAGCGGAGATGCGCCCGGTGCAAGCCCGGCGCATCTCCGTCGGCAGACCCGCGGACACTGACCGGCTCCTCGCAGTCCTGGAGAAGGTCCGCCCTGCGGCCCGGCGGGCCGAGGCGGTGCGGGCATGATCGGGCACGAGACGGCGCGGCGGGGAGAAGCCGAGCGCCAAACGCTGGAAACGACGATCCGCGCGAGCGTAAACCTCGACGGCACGGGCGAGGCGCGGGTGCGCACCACCGTGCCGTTCCTCGACCACATGCTCACCGCGCTCGCGAAGCACTCCCGCATCGATATATCAATCGAGGCGACGGGCGACACGCACATCGACGACCACCATACCACGGAGGACACCGCGCTCACGCTCGGGCGCGCGATCCGCGCCGCGCTCGGCGACCGGACGGGCATTGCGCGGTTTGGGTCAGCGCACGCCCCACTGGATGAGGCGCTCGCCCGCGTCGTGGTCGATATCTCGGGCCGGCCCTCTACCGTGTACCGCGCCGAGGGCGTGGAGGAGTACGTGGGCCGCTTTCAGACGTACCTGGCCGGTCACTTCTTTCGCTCGCTCGCGCAGGAGGCCGGGCTCTCGCTGCACGTAGAACTCCTGTACGCCTCAGACCCGCATCACGCGGTGGAAGCGATGTTCAAGGCGCTCGCGCTCGCGCTGCGTCAGGCGGTCGCCCGCGACGGCACGGGCGTGCCTTCGACCAAGGGCGCACTCGATTGAGCAGCGGAACGAGGACCGTGGCCGTCGTGGATTACGGCGCGGGGAACGTGTACAGCGTTCGGCGTGCGCTGGAAAAAGCGGGGGCGGCCGTCGTGCTCACCGCCGACCCGACGGAGTTGCGCCGCACGGACGGCGTGGTGTTTCCGGGTCAGGGTTCGGCGAAGGCGGCGATGGATCTGCTGAACGCCTCCGGCCTGGCGGACGCGCTGCGCGAGCACGCGCGTGCGGACAAGCCGCTGCTCGGCGTCTGTCTCGGAATGCAGTTGTTCTTCGGCGCGAACGAGGAAGGCCCCTCTCACGGCCTCGATCTCCTGCCGGGACGCGTGGCGCTTATGCGCGGGGAGCGCCGGGTGCCGCATATGGGCTGGAACGACCTTGCGTTCAGCAAGCCGTCGCCCCTGCTCGACAATATCCCTGATGGCGCCTACGCATACTGGGCGCACTCGTACCAGGTACTGCCGGAGGATCGCTCCGACGTGGTCGCGGTGAGCGAGTATGGCGGCGAGGTCGTGGGAGTCGTAGGCCGAGGGAACCTGCTCGGCACGCAGTTTCACCCGGAGAAGAGCGGCGAGACCGGCCTGCGGATGTACGAGAACTTCGTCCGGTTACTGGGATGATCGTACTTCCCGCTGTGGACATCCTGGGCGGCGTGCCGGTGCAACTGCTGCGCGGCGAGTACGACAAGGTCACGCGGTATGGCGACGATCCCCTCGACGCGTCGCTGCGGTGGAAGCAGGCCGGCGCGACGTGGCTTCACGTCGTGGACCTCGATGGCGCGCGGACTGGCCAGAGCACGAACGGCGGCGCGATCCGCGCGATCATCGAGGAGAGCGGGCTGCGAGTCCAGGTGGGCGGCGGGCTGCGGACGCGGCACGACGTGCAACGCGTGCTTGGCTGGGGCGCGGCGCGGGCGGTCATCGGCACCACAGCCGCGCGTGACCCCGAGCTGCTCAGAGAGATCTGCGCCACATACCCCGGCCAGATCGTCGTCTCACTCGACACACGGGGCGGCGAAGTGGCGATAGCTGGCTGGACGGAGGGCTCGGGCAGGACACTCCTGGACGCGGCTCGCGAAGCGGAGGCCACAGGCGCCGCCCGCATCCTGTTCACCGCCATCGAAACGGACGGCGGGATGGCCGGTCCAGACCTGGGCGCCATTGAAGCGCTGCTCCGCGCCGTAACCATCCCGATCATAGCAAGCGGCGGCGTCGGGAGTATCGAGCACCTAGCAGCGCTGGAGCGCACGGGCGTTGAGGCGGTGATCGTTGGCACGGCTCTGTACGAGGGACGAGTGCCGACCGCGGTAGTGGCGCAGTACGCGAAGCACGCCGATTGACCCGCTACACCGTAGGGGCGTTCAACTGAACGCCCACGTACCTGCCCGCCCGCGCAACCTCGCCTCCATCCCCAGACCATCGGAATCACTGCTCACGCCCACCGCTGTACGACGCCGAGACAGATTTACTGAAGGTCGAACGCCTGCACCGCCGAATCCACGATGATGTCCGCGATCGCGAGCGAGGAGGTCGCCGCCGGTGATGGTGCGTTTCGGACGTGCAGCGTGTTCCCCTGGTGGTTCACGACGAAATCGTCCACCAGCTCCCCGCGCACGTTCAACGCCTGCGCGCGTACGCCGGACGGTCCGGCAAGCATGTCCTCGGCGCGCAGTTGCGGCATATAGCGCCGGAGCGCCTTGAGGAACGCTGCTTTCGAGAAGTCACGATACATCTCATCCATGCCGGTGCGCCAGAACTTCCACGCCAGCTTGCCAAAGCCACGGTACGTCAGCGTCTCCAGCAGGTCCTTTGGGGTGAGGTCGAGCTTCCCGTAGCCCTGACGCGAGAACGCCAGCACGGCGTTCGGTCCAAGCCATATCGCGCCGTCCATCCGGCGCGTAAAATGGACGCCCAGGAACGGGAAGCGCGGATCGGGCACTGGGTAGATCATGCCGCGAACCATGTCGGCCTTCTCTGGCTTGAGGACGAAGTAGTTGCCACGGAACGGTACGATCTTGGGGTCGCTCGGCGCGCCGGTCATCTTCGCGATACGGTCCGAATACAACCCGGCGCAACTGATGATGTGGCGGGCTTCGATCGTGCCGGCGGGTGTGGACACCTCGTACACCCCGGAGCGCTCCCGGATCGTGGTGACCTCCCGGCCGGTCAGGACCGCGCCTCCCATCCGCGCAACCTCTTCCGCGTACTTGCGGGTGACGAGGCCGTAATCCACGATACCGGTCGTGGGAGAATACAACGCCTTGATGCCCACGCAGCACGGTTCGATCTCGCGGAGACGCTCCGGGCCGATGAGCTCCAGTCCCGGAACACCGTTCTGCTGGCCGCGTTCGTACAGCCCTTCCAGGCGCGGCAGCTCCTCCTCCTCAGTCGCCACGATGACTTTGCCGCACATGTGGTACGGCACGTCGTGCTCATCGCAGAAGCGAAGCAGACGTTCCTTACCGGCGACGCAGGTTCGCGCCTTCAGCGATCCGGGGACGTAATAGATGCCGGAGTGAATCACCCCGCTGTTGCGCCCGGTCTGGTGCTGACCGATCTGCGTCTCTTTTTCCAGTAAGACCAGCGAAAGCTGCGGCTGGCGAATGAGCAGTTCCATAGCGGTCGCCAGCCCAACGATCCCGCCACCAATGATCGCCACGTCCACGCGGTCCTGTGCCATGGGCTTTCCTCTCGTGGATTCAATCGAGAGTTCATCATAGGGCGCGATGGGTCAGGGCGTCAACGGCAGAGGCCAAATAGCGACGCATGCTACTGCGGGCGCGCAGTGCCCCGAGGGGCGGCCGCTGCTCACGGCAACCTCAAGCGTCAGGGAGACAGAAACCACACAAGTCGTCCAAGATGGTCCATGTTCCGGGCGGCGTTCACGGTTTCAATCCTCACCCAACCCAAAGGCTGGATGCAACTCACCGTGTTGCTACGCTATATCGAACGGCACCTGCGGATTGTGTCGGGAGGTAACTGGGCGTGTCAGGGTATTCGGAATGGGGCGGACGCCTTGCTGGGATGACGACGTGGCGAAATGTGGCCGCCTGCGAGGTGCAGAACGTCATTCCGGATGGCGTGATGGACCTGATGTGGCACAACGAACGCCTCGTTATCGCTGGTGCGGATACGACCACCATGGCTGTCGAGACCCATCCAGGTGGCGCGACGTGGGGCTTGCGCTTTCCGCCCGGAGTTGCGCACCTCTTGCTCGGTATCCCGGGCAGCGAGTTGACCGACCGGCAAGTCGATCTGGCTGACCTGGCGCCGGTCCATGGCGGACTGGTCGAGACAGCCGCGGGCGACATTCCCCTGATGCTCGAAAGGGTCTTTATAGCGCTGTGGAAGCGTGCGGACCCGGACCCATCGGTCCTTCGACTGGCCGTGTCCCTCGACCAGGCTGCACGAGGTTGCCAGTCCATCCGTGAGATTGCCGCTGCGCACTACCTGTCAGAGCGTTCACTGCGGCGTATCAGTGACCGCTTGTTCGGCTACAGCGTGAAGTCGCTGATGGGGATCCATCGATTTCAGCGCGCACTGCACCTGGCACAGCGTTGAGCGATGCAGCCCTTCTCGCGGGCTACTTCGACCAGGCGCATCTCAACCGCGAGACACGTCGCCTCACGGGATCCACACCCGTCGCCTTGCTGACCTAAGCCGAGAGAAAGCGCTCCACCGGTACTCCGGCGCGACACAGACTGGCCGATTCATCCAATCCGCCAACAGCACCTGCATGGTACCATTCTGTCCATGAGTATCAACTTCGGACGTGCTGCATCGTTCATGGCAACGAACGCGCGCATTCTCGACAGGCGCCGATTCGAACTGGTCAGCGGGAACGACACTGCGGAGACTCGCGCCGCTGTCCTGACCGCAATCGACGGGTATCGGAATCCAGACGGTGGCTATGGGTGGGGGCTTGAGCCCGATCTTCGTGCCCACGAAAGTCAGCCGGGCGGCGCACTACACGCGCTTGAGGCCATTGCCGATGCAGCCCCCGCGACCTCGCCTCACACTGTCGCTCTTCTCGACTGGCTCCAGTCCGTCACACTGCCCAATGGCGGCCTGCCTTTCGCGTTGCCCATCGACGACCCTGTCGCGTGCGCACCCTTCTGGGCACAGGCGGATCCGCATGAGTCTTCACTACAGATCACCGCGGCGATCGCGTCTCAGGCGCACCGGGCCGCCAGGTCGGACGACAACGTTCAGAACCACCCGTGGTTCACCTCGGCTACTCAGTTCTGCTTTCAATCGATTCAGGACATCGACGAGGCTCCTTTCGCCTACGTCTTGTCTTTTGCGCTCCAGTTCCTCGACACCGCCAGCGACTCGTACCCCGAAGCCCGCGAACTCCTCGAACGCCTTGCCCAGTTCGTCTCTGCGGACGGCACGTTTCCCGTCGTTGGAGGAGCCGAGGGCGAGACGCTTCACCTGCTCAACTTCGCCCCCGAACCTGACCGCCCCGTGCGCTCGCTGCTCGAAGACCGTGCTGTCGCCGATGACCTCGACCGTCTGGAGAGCGGACAGCAATCAGATGGCGGATGGACCGTCGACTTCACCAGCTACTCCCCTGCTGCGGACCTGGAATGGCGTGGCTACACCACTGTTGGCGCCATCGCAGTACTCAGGATGAACGGCCGCTAGAGTCCGGGCCACGCTCGTCCAGGCGCAAGGACTGATCGAAGCCCTCTCTCGACCCGGAGTGCGAGAGAGGGGTATCGACAGCATAACGGTGCTCCTATGGAGCCTCTTCACACACGATGGAGCCGACGGGCTTCACGCCTACCGGGAGGTCCCTTTCCCCACTGCCATGCTGGTACAACGTTCCACGATCGGCTGCTCATCGTGAGACGACACCTCACGAGGTGGCAACAAAGCCGCATCGCCAGTGCAATGCACATCTCACGCGAGTGCGTCGGTTTCAATCCTCAACCAGCCCGAAGACTGGGTGCGACGCATTTTCCCGTGCCTTCGGGCTGTTTTCCAGAGACTTCCCCTCCTTTCAATACCCATTCCTCATCCTCACATCGATTCGCCGCGACAGACGTCGATCTGCCGTCGCACAAAGGCGCGAAACGCTTCGCACTTCCTGCGCGAACCCTCCCGCGCTTTTCCCATCACTGCCGATCCGCGCAACGCCAGCGTGTCTCGCAAGGCATGCCACCATTGCACGCCGATTACCTGCAAGGATCAGGCATCCGGCTCCGTCACGACCCCGAAGCCGCCTCGCGGGCAGCGGCCAGATACGGCGCGTAGCGGTTCGCGAGATTCCACGCCTCTTGCGCGCGCGTCCTATTGCCAAGACCAGCCTGCGCATTGCCCCGCTCCATCAGCATCTCCGAGGACGCGGGGTTCGCGGCAAGCGCCGTATTCGCCAGCAAGAGCGCTTCTGTGTGCGTGCCGAGCTGGTTAAGCGCAGCCGCTGGCCACGCAGTGTACCACAGCGTGCGGCGCGAGAGACCATACCGCACCGCAGTCCGATACGCGTCCACCGCCCCGCTGTACTCGCCCGCAACGTACAACCCATAGCCGAGGCTCATCCA
>Ga0136611_10001249_pt1 | contig 17646 bp, 16 predicted proteins | sample AntDrymUQ2232306_2_FD_106645 | JGI IMG/M metagenome (GOLD analysis project Ga0136611, IMG submission 106645) | Polar desert sand microbial communities from Dry Valleys, Antarctica - metaG UQ223 (23.06) | ecosystem: Environmental > Terrestrial > Soil > Desert | place: Antarctica: Dry Valley...
CACTCCCCGTCACGGGGATGTTCTGCGCCATCGGCCACACGCCCAACGTCGGCTTCCTCGACGGCCAAGTGAAGCTGAACCCCGGCGGTTACATCGAGTGGACGACGACGGCCCGGACCTTCACGAGCGTCGAAGGGGTCTTCGCGGCCGGGGATGTCGCGGACGATTACTACCGGCAGGCGATCAGCGCCGCCGGTACGGGGTGCATGGCAGCGCTCGATGCCGAGCGTTACTTGGGACACCACGGATTGCTATGAGTGGCCATGAAGAAAAACAGTCACCATAGAGTCACAGAGAGTACAGAGAAGATAAGGCAGAGAGAAATCGAAGGAGGGCGGGGCCAACGGCGCGCGACGGCCCAACGCTCCTTCTCTCTTACTCGCTCCGAACTCTGTGCTCTCTGTGACTCTGTGGTAAAATTCTGATTCTTCCGCCTTTGACGATCCGCGAAACCCGGCCGATTGCTCAGACTGCGATAGCCGGCGACTCTGGGATTTGGGCCATTTCTGACGGGTTCCGCTTCGCAAATCGCATTGTAAATTGCACAATTCGATTAAGTTCTTGGCCCGGTTCCTCACCGGGTCGGGGCGCCTGCGGAGACCCCACCATGCCACGCTCGCTGAGCTGCTTCCTGCTGTTGCTCATCCTCTCCGGAATCGGCTGCCGCCAGTGCGGCGAGCGCCAAGGCCTCTTCTCGCGGCTGCGAGATCGCCTCGATGGCGATGACGACGACAATCGGAGCGATGCCCTGCGGGGCGCGACCGGGAAGGATTGCGGCCCGGACGGGCGCGCGGTCTCCCGGAATGGAAGCGGCTTCGGCAACGGCGAAGTGATCTACGTCGGCCCGTCCTATCCGGCTGGGCAGCCTTCGCCCTACAATCCCCGTCCGGATGAACTCCCGCAGCCGGGCGGGTACATCCCGTCACCCGGGGTGCCGATGAATCCGTACGCCCAGCCCCGGCCGGTCGATTCGACGAAGCTGCTGCCGAAGACCGGCGGGACGATGACGGGCGACCCGAAAAAGTGAACCTGCGTTAGTCCGACGCGCCGGCGAGGGATTATCACTTCCTCGCTGGCGCGTCGGACTAACAAGATCTACGGATTCGAGAAGGGCCGGGTCGCGGTTGCCGGAAGGAGCGCGGCGGCCGGGGTCACTGCAGGGCGGAACAGGGGCGACGTGCTTCCGGCATAGTGCATTCCCGTCCCCGGGTGATTGATTCCACCATTCGCCGATCCACTTCCCTCGGGTGCAAACGCCGACATCATCCTCCGCACGAGTGTCTTCCGCTCGCCCGTCCCTTCGTTCGGCTTCATCGACTGATACTCGTATCCCGGACGCGCGATCACCATTCCCGTCGCCGGCGTCGTGCAGCCGGGGGCGCATCCGGCCGATTCCCGACCGCAGAAGCGATTGCGGCTCGAATTGCAGTCGAGCGGGCCATTGGCCCCGATCGGGGCCGGAGTGTACGGGAAGTACGTCCGCAGCGGCGCGTGATAGGGGTAGGGCACGTGGGACTGGTGGTTCGGCTCGCAGACGCGGAAGGTCAGCCAGCTCCAGAGCCGCGCGCAGGCTCCGCCCCGCGCGGCGCCGGAGTTCGGCGATCCCGCGGCGCACGATTGCGGATCGGAGCAACTCCCGCCCCAGTTCGTCGGCAGGTTCGTCATTCCCATCGGCGCGCTTGCCGGGAGCGCCGACTGGACGACGCTCGGCAGCGGCCGGGACAACTCTTGGGCCGAGGCGAGGGCCGCCGCACCGAACACCGAGATGATTGCGAGCAACGATTTCATCGGGCAACTCCGTGGATCGGCGACCGGGCCGTACTCTCGGTATCGGCGTCGGAATCGCGTCCATCGGCACAGAGTTGCCATCCGTCGAAGCGAAGTGAGGGCTGCGGAGTCGAATAACCGGCACGCTTTTCCCAGCTACCCGATCTTTTCCTCGGCCATGTCGAGCAGCGTCGGCCGATGGATGCGGGCCGGCGGCGCCGGCTGGCGGATCGCGGCATCCCGCGCGGCACGCGGTTCCACGAGGATCGTCGGTGTCGCTGCGGTTTGGGTCGCCGCGCGGATTTGCGAGTGCGGAGCCGCGGCCGCGGCGGCACCGAGCGCGAGTTCGGGCCGGTTGCAATCGCGGCTGAGGTGGAGCGCGATCACCGCTTGGATATCGCCCGGTTCGCCGGCATCGACCCAGGCTTTCAGCACGTCGCCGGCCTGATCGTTCGAAAGGTGCCCGAGATCGGAGAGGACGCGCTGCACGAGGTGCCGGGGGCGCCGGCTGGCCCGTTCCAACTGCACGCAGTGGTTGAATTCGAGGGCGAGCGCATCGACGCCGCGGAAGCGCTCGAGGAGTTCGTCGGGGACGCAGCCGAGGTCGGAGGCGTGGCCGTAACTCCAAGTCCGGCCGTCGGGCAGGGTCTGGCCGACGCGGAAGGCGAACGTCGGCGCGGAGTCGTGCGGCACTTCGATCGGCTGCACGCGGAGGACGCCGCCCAAGTTGAACGGGGCCGTGCCGTAATCGTGGACGAGGCCGGCCTTCTTGAGCGCGGCGTATTCGTCGCAGGCGCTCAGGGTGTCGTGCTGGAGGGCGTGGGCGATGAGCGGACGCTTGAGCCGGCGGAGGTGTTCGAGGGTCAAGCGGTTCCAGTGATCGCCGTGGGTGTGCGTCAGCAGGACGGCGTTGACGTTCGCCCAGCTCAGGCCCACGCTCTGGAAGCGCAGGCCGAGGTCGCGCGGGCCGAAGCCGCAGTCGATGAGCAGACCCCGCCCGTCCGCCTGCACGAGCGTGGCGTTGCCCGAACTTCCGCTGCCGAGAACCGTGATCCGTGCTGCCATAGAGATACGATAGCGTTCCTGCGGAATCGGACAAAGACCGGTGGAAGCTCACGCGGCTCGCATCGCCCGTGAGGGTTCGGCGCGGAGTTCCGGGCAGCGCTCCCGCAACCGGCGTTCGACTTCGGCCTGCGGCAACACTTCCACCACGTCGGCCCGCGCCGCGATCCGCGAGAAGCGGCGGGACACCTCCCACGCCTTCGGGAGAACCGGCTCGCCGATGAGTAGAATGCGTTCGCCCTTCTCCTGCGGGATGCTTCCGAGCGACTCGGTTCCCCAGTACCAATCGTCCGATCCCGCGAATCCTTCCGGGAGGGTACCGTCGGGCCGGAGCGCTTCGGGGCGGTAGAATTGGAACCGCGCGGTCGCCACGACCCCTTCGATCCACGCCGTATCGGAGCACGCTGCGAAGACTTCATCGGTCGGTCGTCGGCCGGTCAAGTATCCTGCGCTCGGATCGCCGGTGAGGGCGTCGCTCAAGAGAACGTGGAGCTGCGCGATGTCGGCGACCCCTTCGAGCACCACGCGGTAGCCCGCCCGCGCCGCGGGGTGGATCACGAGCCAAACCTCCTCTTCGGGCATCGCCAGCACGCCCGCCAATTCCGCCGCTTGCGGAATGCTCGCTGCGGCCGCGCGCAAACCGGGGACGGCCCTCGCCATCCGCCGGACATCGGGCGATTCCGCGAGCAGCGCGAGCGCATCGTCGAGCAGATCGGGAAGGCGATTCCACGCATCCGCGAGCTTCGGGAAGGCCTCCGACAGGAGCGCGATGTACGGCTGGGGGAATTCCTGGGCAGGAGCCTGCTTCGCCCGCCATTCGCGCTGGGCCGAATCATCCGAGAAGAAGAGCGCGGGCACGCCCCAGGCGCGCTCGTGCCGGGTCGCGCGGTCGTGCATCTTGCGGCATTCGCCGAGCAGTTGCCCGACGCGATTCAGCACGTCGGTCAAGCGCAGGAAGAGCGGCCGGGCGGCGAAAGCCAGATCGGTCGCGGCCTTCGGCAGTGTGATCGGGGTCTCGTCGGCCGCGAAGCGGTTCGACGGCGGGGAAAAAAGACCGATGGCCATCGTGGCGCCCTCCTTGGCGTTTCGGAGATTAGCGCAAGTTCGGAAGAAGTCCGCAAGGTGAAGTGCGCCGGGGGTGCACCAACGGATTCTGGCACGGCGCGATGGAACCGGCGTCTCCCCGGTTCTTTTGAGCTCGAATCGGCGAGACGCCGGTTCCACCGCCAGAAACTTCGGCGCACCCAGCGGCGGTGCAATCGCGACTCCAAGCATGGTCAATCGCCGCTGAAGTCCCTACTGAAAGTTCATTCCGACGCAATGCCGACTCTCCCCCGATCGCCGCCGCAGGAGTGAGTGCCATGCCACTTTCATCCCGACCAACACCGGCGACCGGCACCGCTTCGCTCGCTTCGTCTGACGCGACCGCATCCGCCGATCCCGTGGTGTTTGCCCTCCGGGAAGCAGAGTCGGTCTATCTATGCGTGCGCGACGAATCGGATCGCAGGATCGCGGAGGTCGACGCGCTGCAACGGGAGCGGGATCTGGCCCGCGAGGCGCAGCGGCGCTCCGCGCAGGAAGCGGAACAATTGCGCGACCAGTTGGCGCGGGAAAAGAAGCGGATCGCCCGCCTCGAAGCGCGCGCCGGCCATTTGGCCGATGCGCTCAAGACAATCCACCGCTCCTTCTTCGACGGCAACGTCTACAAGCTCATCCTCCGCGCCTGCATGACGATCACCGGGGCCACCCGCGGCCTCTACCTCACCTCGTGGAGAGACAACCTCCGCCTGCGAGCGTCGTTCGACATCGACGGGTACCCGGAGGCACCCCCGTCGGATTTCCTCCGCGCCCTCTGCAAGCGCGCCGAGGAGGCCAACGACACGATCGTCATCAATGGCCCGGAGGGACGCGAGGGGCTGCCCGCGCCGAAGCCGGGCGAGCGCTTCAGCAACTTCTTGGTCGCTCCGGCCGTCATCATGCAGCACTTCAACGGCATCGTCCTCCTCGCGGACAAAATGGGCGGCGACTTCGACGAGGAGGACGTGGATACGGTGCTCGGCATCGGGAAGCAGGGGGCCGTCGCCGTCGAGAACCGCCGGCTCCAAGACGAACTCCTCGGGGCCTACTTCTCCGTGGTGGGCGTGCTCGCCGACGCCGTCGAAGCGAAAGACCCATACACGCGCGGCCACAGCGAACTCGTCGCCCACTACGCCCGGCGCACCGCGGAGAAGCTGGGTCTGAGCGAAGTCGATCGCAGCATCGTCTGCTTCGGTGGGCTGCTGCACGATGTCGGCAAGATCGGCGTGAGCGACGGGGTGCTGAACAAGCCCGGCAAACTCATGCCCGAAGAGTGGGATCTGATGCGCTCCCACGTGCGGATCGGCCGCGATCTGCTCGCGCGGGTGCCCGTGCTCCAGCACGTCGCCGATGTCGTGCTGCACCACCACGAGCGGTTCGACGGCGGCGGCTACCCAGACGGGTTGGGCGCGGAACAAATTTCGCTCGCGTCGCGCATCATCTGCGTGGCCGACGCCTACTGCGCCATGATCTCGAAGCGGAGCTACAAGGAGTCGATGACCGCCGAGGACGCCCGCGCCGAGTTGATGAGCTGCAAGGGGTCGCACTTCGACCCGGCCGTCGTCGATGCCTTCCTCGCAATCTTGGATGAGCCGGACACCGCGGATGAAAGCCCCGATCGAGGCGGCGTCTCGGCGGGTTTCTATCACCCCTACGAACTGAAGTTCGCACTCGAGCCTGCCGAGCGAGGCGGCGGTTCGACGCCACCGCCGGATTTGCAACCGGTGGAAGAGGCGGTTCCGACTGTGAAAGGGCCGCGCAAAAAGAAAGTGAGATCGTGAGGGAGCTCGTTCACTCCGCGAGGCCCAAGTCGGCGAGCAGGCTCGAGAGGACGGCGGCCGGAAGCGGTTCCGATACGTGCCGGTAGTCGTCCGATTCGATGGCCAATCGCCAGTCCATCCGCGGGGATTCCAGCGCGAGGCGGTCTTCGCCCGCGAAAGGGAATTCGACCCAGCCGACGAGGCCGATGAGGTGATCGCGCACGCGCTGGGGCAGCAGAGTCGCGGCGATTTCGTACCCGGTGCCCGAGCGGAGCAGAAGACGGCTGTCGGCGACGACATCGCGGAGGTTGTCGATGTTCAAGGAGTGCCGGCGACCCGATTCGCCGACCCAGAGGGCCGCGAGGAGCCGATTCCGCGTCGGCATCAGCCGACTGTACCAATCGGTCAAGCGGCGGACATCGGCATCGGCGGCGTGCCGGCTGACCCCGGCGAGTTCCTGCATCCGGAACCAGAGCGTCTTTCGGTTCTCGAACACGAAGGTCAGGGCGGGGCCGACGCGGATGCGGCGGCATCGGTCGAGGTGGCGGTAGCTGCGATCGACGGAATCGGTGGGCAGATCGCGGAAGTGGGTGACCGCGGGAAGCGGCCGGTCGAGCAGTTGGGTCTCCATCGCGTCCTCCGAATTAACGGGTTATCGGCCGACGGACACCTCCCCTCCTTTGGACTGTTAGCCAAATCCTTTCACTATCATTCGTCATCCCTGACGCAATCGTGCGTCAATCGCGGCAAATTCGGCACAATTTCACGCGATCCACTCGGAAAAATAGGAAAGCCGCACCCGATGCGGGCACGGCTTTGTGTGGCGGCCTTATTGTCCCGCTCAGTCCGATCCGCTCAACCCGACGAGAGCTTCTTGGCGCGTTTCGTAGAGTGCCCAGATCGTGTCGAGGGCGGTCGTTTTGAGCAATTCGCGGATGCGGCTGTTCACGCCGGCGATCGCGAGTTCGCTCCCCTGCTGCCGGGCGAGCAGATGGCAGCGGAGCAGGAAGGTGATAAAGGCCGAGCCGAAGTAGCGCACGCCCGTGAGGTCCACGATGAGGTGCATGGGCGGATCTTCCTTCATCGGCGCGAGCAGCATCTGCGCGGCCGGCTGCATCAGGCTCTCGGGGAGCTGCTCCACCTCCGGCGACGGGATGATGATGGCGACATCCGAGTGCCACTTCACCTGGAAATACTCGTTGGCCAGGATCGATTCCGTGCGGATCATGTTCGGCGAATTCCTATCGGGTCGGTTGCGGGCAAGTACCAGAGTAAACCGGATGGCTTACAACCGCAAGGAAATGCCCGGAAGCTTCACAAACCGGCAAGCGCGAATGCTCCCGGCCCGTTATCCTCATAGGTGAGACCCATCCGGAGTCGACGATGAAGTTTTCACCCTTCGCTTGGATGCTGATCGTCGCTTTGGCAGGGAACTCTTGTGCCGCCGCGGTCGATCCGCCGCCGACGTTCGCCGAATTGCTGAAGCAGTATCGGGCGCTCGGTCTGCCGCTGCCGCCGGAGAAGGCAAAGCTCGTAAGGTTTCGGGTTCACGAAAGCGAAATGGTGGATGGCAAGCTGAAGCCCGCAGTGTACTGGCTGGCGTTCGAACTCAAGCCGGGTACGAAAACCGAAAATCCGATTCTGATCTCTCTTTCGGATCTCGGTGAATGGCAGCCCAATCGATGGGATTGGGGAATCATTCGCTTCGAAGACACGAAGGGGAACCGCTCTGCGCTGAAGGATGTCGCGATCGATGCCGACGATGCACTGGTGCTGGCCACCCAATGCCACGCGCGCGGATGGAATGACCTCGCCGATGATCTCTTGAAGTCGGCGCTCAAGAATGATCCGAAGTCACCGCTCCGGGACTGGAGAAAGATGCTCTGCGAAACCTCTTGGAGCCATTGGTTGGCGCAGACCCTGCACCCGACGGCCGACCGCGCGCCCGTAGCCAAGCGGCTCAGAGAACTCATCAAGTCCGATCCCGACTTGGATAAGGAGGAGAACCGGGCATTCCTGAAGTCGCTGGAATTGGCCCTCGTCCCGAGCAAGGCGAAGCCGGGGAGTACCGAGGCTCTGATCGACGGCCTCGTCGATTACGCCATCGACCCGAGCTCCGTGCCGGATTTGGAAAAGGGGGAGCCCTACTGGAGCATTACCGAACGCGGTTTCGATGCCATTCCTGCGCTCATCGCCCACTTGGAGGACGAGCGATTGACGAGGTCGATGGATGGTTTTCGCCCAAGGCGCGTTCGGCATTTGGTCGCCGATATTATCGAGGGCCTCGGAGGTAACACGTACAGCAAGGAATCTGCGACGGAGTGGTGGAACGAGGTCCGAAAAGGGAAAGAGGAAGCCTACTTGCTGGAGCACGTCTTGCCACCGAAGCCGAAGGGAGACGAAGAAGTTTGGATCAGCGGACATATGATCCGGGTGCTGTCGGCAAAGTACCCCAAGCAGATCCCGGTCCTCTACCGGAAGGTGCTGGAGAAGCGTCCGGAGTTGGGCGGCTATCACCTTTCAGCGGCTCTGCTCCGGATCCCCGGTCCGGCGAAGGAGAAGCTCGACTTGCTGCTCGAAGCCGCCAACCACAAGGATCGCGACAATTTCCAGCGCGAGCCGGCGCTCCGCGCCATCGCGCAGCTCGACAAGAAGCTCTTCGAGAAACTGCTGCTGGCCCGGATCGAGAACATCCCGAAGGAAGAGAACAACTGGTACGACGTCTACATCTCCGAACTGATCGTCGAAGCGGATGATCCGAAGCTCTGGATCGCACTGGAGAAAGCCGCGAAGAGCGCGAGCGTCGCGGTGAGGGTCGAACTCATCATCGTGTTCGGATCCAACCACGATCCCAAGCAGCGAACCGAACGGCTTCGGCTCCTCGCGGGTTTCCTCGACGATACCGACGTCCTATCCGAAAAAGATCCGACCGGCCTGACCGGCGGCACCGGCCCTGGAGAAGTGCGCAACATTGCGGCGGGAAGGTTGGCATATCTGGTGGGTGTCGAAGTCGAAAAGCAGAACACACCTGCTGAATACCAAGCGATACTCCGCAAAGCCGTGAAGGAAGAGCTGAAGCGGACACTCGACAAACCGAAATAGTTCGTTCACTCCAGAACAGCCGAAATCAACCGACGCATCCCCGCGATGCCGAGTTTCGCGTTCGCTTCCACCTCTTTGTGACTGAGCGCATCGGCCGAAAGACCGGCCGCCTTGTTCGTGATGCACGAGAAGGCCAGTACCTCCAGATCGAGCGCGGCCCCGGCTTCGGCTTCTACGGCTGTGGACATGCCAACGGCATCGACGCCGCACGCGGCGAGACTGCGAATCTCCGCGGGCGTCTCGTAGCAGGGGCCCGTGAGGGCCGCGTAGCCGCCGAAGTGCGGAGCGGGGGAGAGCCGTCGGAGACGATCCAAACTCGCTTCGGAGTACATGCGAGTCGGCTGGTCGAGCTTTTTCCAATCGCCGGAGTCGAGCAGCTTCCAGTGCCGGTCGATCACCATCACGTCGCCGGGATTCAGCGAGGAATGCAAGCCCCCCGCAGCGTTCGTCAGGATAAGAGTCGGACATTCGAGCTCGGCGAAGAGGCAGACGAGCCTCGTGACACGTTCGATCGAATGGCCTTCGTAGAAGTGCACTCGACCGTGCGCGACGAGAATACGCCGGCTTCCCCAAAGCACCAGATCGAGGCGGCCGCGATGCCCGGCGACCGTCGGCGGCGCCATTCCGGGAATGTCGCCATAGCCGACGGACGCGAGGATTTCACACCCATCGGCGACCGCGCCCAATCCGGAGCCGAGCACGAGCGCGGCGCGGAGTGGCTGGGCCCCCGCTGCGTTCACGAACTCGGCGAAGGCCGGGGTCATACCGACTCGAATTCGCCGGTCTGGGGCAGGAAGGGGTCGGCCGAATCGGGCAAAAACTGCTTCACGCGGACGGCTTGGGCGATCAGCTCCGCGCACTCGGCTTCGCTCAACCGGCCGGAGTTCACGATGAGGTCGTACTGCGTGAGGACGTCCGGATCGGAGCCGACGAGTGCGATCTGCAGCGCGCTGCGGACGCGATCGCGCGCGGCCACTTCGATCTCCGCTTCGTCCGGTGTGAGGCGGAGCCATTCGGTGAAGTAGGCGACGCGCTGCGGTAGCGGGGCGATCACGCGGACGTTCAGCGTCGTACTCGCGGGGAGCAGATCGCCGACCCCGCGGCCGACGAGCACCACATCCCCCTTCGCCGCGAGGATGAATGCGAGCCGGAGGAGTTCGGTTTGGTCGCCGTCGCCGAGTCGACGGGCGTCGAGTTGACGGGCGTGTTCGCGGTTCGCCCATGCGAGCGCTTCCGCCGGTACGTCGGCGAGCACTTCTTCTTTCGCCGTCTCGTTCTGCACGAGGTAGCCGAGCAGCTCCTGATCGAAGACCTGCCAGCCGAGGAGTTGGCCGACGCGCTTGGCGATGCGGCCGCCCCGCGCTCCGGCTTCGCGGCTGATGACGACCGTCAATCCGCGCGGCGGCGCGGCCGTGAGGATCGACTCCTGCCCCCGGTAGCCGTGGAGGGGCGGGTAGCTCGGAAGGGGTTCGTAGGCGGTGGAGGGTGCGACTCGGAGCATGGGAACCTCGGGGGAGAGTTCAGCTTCCGTCCTTGGGTTCTTGACGACCGAACAGCCACATTCCCAACAGCGTGAGCGCGAGCGAGGCCGCGAGGAGCGTCGCCCACGCGGTCGTCGGGTCGGTCGGCGCATACGCGTCGACGTTCTCCGGTTTCGCGCGGGCGATGGCCCCCGCCGTTTCATTATAGAACAGCGAACGGATGTAGTAGTTCAAGCTGAGCTGCTTCAGGCTCCCCGGCAGGGCGCCGACGAGGATTTCGAAGAAGAAGACGTAGACGAGACCAATCACGGAGGGCCAGCGGAAGAGCGCCCCGATGAAGTGGAAGAGGCTGCCGAAGGCGAGCGATCCCGTGAGCACGGCTGGCCAGTAAAGCCCGATGGCGCGGCGGCCGAACTCGCCGCCGCAGAGGCACATCACGGTGAAGGCGAGTGCACTCACGCCGATGCACCAGGGCATTGTGCCGAGGTATTTGGCCAGGTAGACGGCCCAGCGCGGCAGCGGCCGCGTGAGCAGCCAGAGGAGCGTCCGCCCCTCGCGCTCCGACCCGACGGCCCCGGAGGCATAAGCGAGCGTGAGTAGCGGCAGGAGGAATGCCAGGAAGTACCCGTACACGACGACGCGGACGAAGTTGAGGAAGGCGAAATCGTTCAGGAATTGTTCGTCCTGCATCATGGCGCGGTAAGCGCTCGCCACGGCGACCTTGAGGCCGAAGCCTTCCGGCGTACTCGGCATCACCTCGTACATCGGCATGCGCTCGTCGCCGTACTGCTTGTACGTCACCTTGATGGGGTTGTCGCCGTCCTTGTCCTTCGGGTCGGCGATGCGCCTCGTCCGCGTTTCGAGTCGCCAGCCGACATCGCCGTTGCTGGTGACCAAGACGAGCGCCGAGAGGATCGCGAGCAGGGCGAACGCGACCCAGCCGAGCTGCCGCACCTTCGCGTGGCGCTTCAGCGAGAAGAGGACGAGCGCAGCGAACGCGCGGAGGGCACTGGACTGCGGTGGCGGCATAGCCGATCCCTGGGACGCTCGATCGGCATCCGCCCGATCCCGTGGTCTTCGACCACCGGCTATCAGCAGTCACTTTAGCAAAATCGCCGACGTCGAACGCAGGCTCACTCCCGCCGTCGCGTGCTGTCGCGGTCGATGCCGTTCAGCGTATCCGAGCGGAACCGTCCCAAGTCCTCGGCGACCTCCGCGGCCCCTTCGGGGTTTTCGTCGAGCGTCTTCTTCAACAGGGCGCGGCGGTGCTTGTTGCCGCGCTTCTTCACGGCTCGCTTCAGCTTGCGGATCTTGTGCTTGTCGGGATCGGGCGGCACGGGGTTCACCAAGATGGAATGTCGATTCGGATTACGGACGCTTTCGATGTGCGGAGGTTCGGCCAAATCGGCGGTTTCGCGGACATCGACGACGTGCACGTTCACCCGATGAAGCAGCTCCAATCAAAGCCGCACAGTCCGCGAGGCGACGAACCCGGCGAGTGCCGCAATGCCGACACCCGCGAGAACCGTCTTGATCGGCGGCGCGACCCGCGGCGGCGTGTAGCGGACACCCATCGCGTCGGCGCGCGAAGGCGTGGTCACATAGCGTCCTTTCGCGGGCAGAGCCAGTTCCCGGAAGCGATCCGCGAGTTCGTGCAAGTCCTTCCGCATCTGGGCACCTGTGAGCGGTCGCCCGTGGCCCGTCGCCGCGACTTCCGGTTCCAGTGCGGCGAGCCGCCGAACCGATTCGCCCGCGGCTTGCCAGTCGGTCGTGAAGTAGGCGGGCGGGCCGTGGATCACCGGCGGTTGAGCGAGCGCGGCGTAGGCCGATTCTTGTTTCGTCGTCACGAAGGCGTCGCCGGCGATCACTGCGCGGTCGTCTTCGCGGAAGAACGAGACGTGGCCCGGAGCATGGCCCGGCGTGTGGATCCAGCGCCAGCCCGGCATGATCGCTTCCGGCAAAGCGTGAACGCGCGAGAAGAGATTGACCGCCCGCCGCGAGTAGAGCGGTGACAGCAGGCTCATCGCCCCGCCGCCAACGAACGGATCGGGCGGCGGATAGTCGCTTCGACCCGTGAGGTACGGCAGTTCGAGTTCGTGGGCGTAAACCTGCACGTCCCAGAGTTCCGCGAGCGCCTTCAGCGAACCGACGTGGTCGAAGTGCCCGTGCGTGAGGATGATCGCGGCCGGTCGGGAGTTCGGCCCGTAGACTTCGGCCGCCCCGCGGCGAATGGCCCCTTCCGAGAACGACATCCCGGCATCGATCAAGACCCAAGTCCGGTCGCTCGCACCCTTAGGCCCGACCATGTACGCGTTGACGATGGAGAGCGGAATGCGGAAGACTCCGCGTGCGACTTCTTGAGGGCTAGACATCTTTCGGCTCCCGGTGAAAGTTGAGAACCGCCACCAATGCAAGCCCGATGCCGGTGTCACACGGAATACGTCGGGAGTAATCCGGACGCATGGGTAGGAAGTGGCCTTCTCAACGCAAATATGGGCGGAACACTTGCTGCCAACGAAAACGGCTCGACCCATTCGGGTCGAGCCGTGGATGTGCCCGTTGGCGGTCGCGGTCACCAGCGGAAGACGCCGCCGACGAAGAGAGCGATGATGATGATGATCGTCGGGGCGCCGAGGAGACCGGCTATGATGCCGTAGCTGATGCGGCCGGCGCGGGTGTTTTGTGGATTGGTCAACATGGTGAACCTCGTCGTTGGAGAAACATGCGATTTGCGGCGGGTGCCGCAGATGAAAATAGGCAATGCATCCACCGTGCCAAATCGCCTCCTTACTATCATGATTCCGTATGGCTCGGGCAGCCCCGCCGACGGCGGCATCAACTCCTTCCCTCACCGATCTCGCGGGCCGGCTCGCGGCGCTGCCGAGTTGGGAACCCCTGCGCACCGCGCTGGCTTCGGGGCAAGCCGGCGGCATCGACGGGGCATGGGGTTCCTCCGCCGCCCTTGCGGTGGCGGCGCTCGCTTCCGAAGCGCCGGCGTCGGTGCTGCTCGTGGTGCCGAACCTCACCGATGTCGGCCCGTGGGCCGAGGATCTCGCAACTTTCGGCACACGTCCCGCGATCTTCCCCGCGTTCGAGACCTGGCCGCCCGTCGAGAAGAAGGGCAAACTCGCCCCCGAAACGGGCCAGCGGCTGCGCGTCCTCCAATCGCTCGGCGGAGCCGAACCGCCGAAGGTCGTGATCGCTCCGTTCGCGGCCGTGCTGCAATCGGTGCCGCTGCGCGACGACTTGGCGAAGCGGGGTCGCCGCGTGAAGATCGGCGACACCGTCTCGCCCGATGAACTTGGCGAATGGCTTCTCGCGGCCGGCTACCAGCGCGCCGACTCGGTCGAGTATCCCGGCGAGTACGGCCGCCGCGGCGGTATCCTCGATCTCTACCCGCCCGACGCGACCGATCCCGTCCGGCTCGAATTCTTCGGCGACGAACTCGAATCGATCCGCCTCTTCGCGGCGCAGACGCAGCGCAGCCTCGACAAAAAGACCGAACTGCTGATCCTCGGCGCGCTCGATCCGCAGGCCGGTCGCGGCGGCCTCGGTTTCCTGCTCGACTACTTCCCGGCCGGTTCCGTCGTTGCGCTGCTCGAACCGGGCGACCTCAAGGAGCAGGGCAAGCACTTCTTCGAGCGCGTCTCGCAACCCGTGGGGCTGTTCACCGTGGCGGGGGCGTTCACTCAACTGATGCAGCGGCCGACCGTGACGCTCTCGGCGATGCCGCGCGCCAGCGTGGAAGCGACGGCGCATCTGCGCGTCGAGAGCATCGAACGGTTCAGCGGGAACGTGCTGAAGGTGCGCGAGGAACTCGACGCCGTCGCCGCGAGCGACCGCGTCTGGATCGCCTGCCAGACGGAAGCCGAAATCCACCGGCTCACCGAAGTGCTGGAGACGGGCAAGCTCGCCGCGAGCGGCCGGGTGACGCTCATCGCGGGGCACGTCCGGGCCGGATTCCGCATCGTCGATCTCGGCGTGCTCGTGCTCGGCAGTCACGAACTCTTCCACAAGGAATTGCTGCCGCCGGGGGCGAAGCAGACGGGCAAGGCGAGCGGCCGGAAGATCGAATCGCGTGCCATCGATAGCTTCCTCGACCTCAACGACGGGGATTACGTCGTCCACGTCGCCCACGGCATCGCGCGATTCCGCGGCATGCGCACGCTCGAAAAGGGGATGGGGCAAGACCCGTCCGCGGGCCTGTTCGGCGATTCCAAACCCTCCACCGCGAACGCGGGCCTCGAAGAATTTCTGATCCTCGAATTCCGCGACGGCGTGCTGCTCTACGTTCCCGCGACGCGGATCGACCTCATCCAGCGCTACGTCGGCGGCTCGCAGGGCGAACCGAAACTGTCGAAGCTCGGCGGCACCTCGTGGGGCCGGCAGAAGGACAAGATCTCCGAAGCGGTCATGGACATGGCCGCCGAGATGATCCAGATCCAAGCCGTGCGCAACGCGATTCCGGGACACTCCTTCCCGCCCGATTCCGACTGGCAGCGCGAGTTCGAAGGGGCTTTCCCCTATCAGGAAACGCCCGATCAATTGACGGCGATCAACGAGATCCGCACCGACCTCGAAAAGCCCAAGCCGATGGATCGCCTGCTGTGTGGCGATGTGGGCTACGGCAAGACGGAAGTCGCCATCCGCGCCGCGTTCAAAGCCATCGACAACGGCAAGCAGGTGGCCATCCTCGTGCCAACGACGGTGCTCGCGGAGCAGCACTACAAGACGATTCAGCAGCGCCTCGCCGAGTACCCGTTCCGCGTCGAGTGCCTCAACCGCTTCCGCAGCGCGAAGCAGCAGAAGGAGACCATCGCGGGCCTGAAGGACGGCAGCATCGACATCGTCGTCGGCACGCACCGCCTCGTGAGCGAAGCGGTGAAGTTCAAGGACCTCGGACTCGTCGTCATCGACGAGGAGCAGCGCTTCGGCGTCGAACACAAGGAGAAGCTGAAGAAACTGCGGACGACCGTGGACATCCTCACGATGACGGCGACGCCGATCCCGAGGACGCTGCACGGGGCGCTCCTCGGGGTGCGCGAAATCTCGAACCTCGAAACGCCACCGCCCGACCGCTACCCCGTCGAGACGCGCATCGTCAGTTGGGACGATCAGCTCATCCGCCACGCGATCAACCGCGAGTTCAACCGGGGTGGGCAAGTCTTCTTCGTCCACAACCGCGTCCACGATATTTTGGATGTCGAAGCCAAGCTGTGCCACATTCTGCCCGAGGCGAAGATCGTCGTCGGCCACGGCCAGATGGCCGAAGGGGAACTCGAAAAGGCGATGGTGAAGTTCATCCGCAAGGACGCCGACATCCTCGTGGCGACGACGATCATCGAGAGCGGTTTGGACATCCCGAATGCGAACACCATCTTCATCGACGACGCCGACCAGTACGGCCTCGCCGACCTGCACCAGCTCCGCGGCCGCGTCGGGCGGACGAAGCTCCGGGCGTATGCGTACCTCATCGTGAATCCGATCAAGCTCGTGTCGCCGAATGCCCAGAAGCGGTTGAAGGCCATCGAAGAGTTCAGCGAACTCGGCTCGGGGTTCAAGATCGCCATGCGCGACCTCGAAATCCGCGGGGCCGGGAACATTTTGGGCATGGAGCAGAGCGGCCACATCGCCACGGTGGGGTACGAACTCTACTGCCAGCTCTTGGAAAACGCCGTGCGCCAGTTGAAGCACCAGCCCGCGAAGCAGGCCGTGGAGGTGAACGTCGATCTGCCGTGGCCGGCGTATCTGCCGCGCGATTACGTGCCGGGGCAGAAGCTGCGCATCGAAGTCTACCGGCGGCTGGCCAGGCTGCGCGATCCCGGCAAGCTCGCCGACTTCCGCCAGGAATTGCAGGATCGCTATGGACCCACTCCGGAGCCGGTCGAATGGCTGCTGCGGACGACGGAAGTCCGCCTGCACTGTGTGAAGTGGCAGATCGCCGGCGTCCACCGCGACGGGAAGGATCTGGTCTTCAGCTATCGGAACGCGAAGAAGGCGGCGCAGTTGAACGCGGCGAGCGCGGGCCGCATCAAAGTGGTGGACGAACACTCGATGTATCTGCGGCTCCAGCCGGACGAGGATTCGCCGGAGCCGATGTACGGCTTGCTGAAGCGGTTGCTGGCGGGGACGAGTCCGTAGGGAACTCGAGGCTGTCGAACCCCGTTGAAGGGGCGCATCCGCTTCCGACCCGACATCGGCGGCGTGCCGACGAGCTTCCGGATCGCAGATCCTACTTCGGCTTGCATCCGATTCTCCATCCGCTGTAACATCCCTCACCCCCCGGCGCGGCACGGAACCGCTGCGCCCACCCCGCGGCACGGAAGCTGACCCTTGGCCGACAAGTTCACCCCCCTCATCCTCGACGCGCTCGCGCGGGCGGCGGCCTGCCCCGAAGGGTGCGCCCTGCTCAGTACCAAAGCCGAACCGGGCCTCTTCCCGGCGACGGCCGCCGCGAAACCGGCCGCGAAACGCGCCCTCGACGACGGTCTCCTGACGGTGCTGCGCCGCGGCCCGCAAGGGAAGGGCACGGCCGAATACTGCACCACTTCGCCGAAGGGCTTGGCCTACCTGCTCGCGGAGGCGTCGCCGAAGCAGGTGCTCGAAGATTTCGTGCGCGTCCTCGAAGAGCGCCGCGGCGAAGTGCAATCGCTGGTGAAGTCGATCGATCGGATGGCCGCGAGTATGGCCGGTATGAACGAGAGGATCCAATCCGTGCTCCCGCAAGTCGTCGTCAGCCGCCAGTCGGTGCCCGTCGAAGTGAACGCCTGGGATCGGGGCGGGAACGTCGCCCTGCAAGCGGCCCCGTCGTGGGACGTGGGCGAACTCGCCGAACGGTTGCTCATGCGGCTTTCGGATTGGGCGTCGAGCCGGAGCGTGACCCGCGATTGCCCGCTGCCCGATTTGTTCCGCAGCTTGGACACGCTCGAACCGAGTCCGAGCATCGGCCTCTTCCACGATTGCCTCCGGCAGTTGCACGACGAGCGGCGCATCTATCTGCACCCGTACACCGGCCCGCTCTACACGCTGCCCGAACCGGCCTTCGCGCTGATGATCGGCCACGAAGTGAGCTACTACGCCAGCACACGGTGAAACCGAACACTCAAGAGGGACGCGGCTAACGCGGATGAAAACGAAGAGATGAAGAGGATCGGAGAAGAAACGTTTTGCTCCGATCCTCTTCATCCTGCTTTTTTTACGCGTCATCCGCGTCCCTCTTCACCGCTTTGAATCACGATCAGTCCGAAGGCATGGAGGCCCCCGATGACGACCGCCACCGCGACCCGCCCGCCCGCCGAGATGTCCCGCGAATTCCTGAAGCGCGCGGGGAACCCCTTCCGCAACTACTTCGCGCGCAACCCGGACGACGAAGTCTGCGCGCGCTACCACGTCGCCGA
>Ga0136611_10001250_pt1 | contig 17645 bp, 14 predicted proteins | sample AntDrymUQ2232306_2_FD_106645 | JGI IMG/M metagenome (GOLD analysis project Ga0136611, IMG submission 106645) | Polar desert sand microbial communities from Dry Valleys, Antarctica - metaG UQ223 (23.06) | ecosystem: Environmental > Terrestrial > Soil > Desert | place: Antarctica: Dry Valley...
CAGCATAACCAGCGACACAAGTATGACGACAGGGATAGCGGGCACGACCAGATGCCAGTAGCGGCGAACGGCGACGAACAGCGTCACAGCTAATCCGGCGCTGACCCCGATCCATGCCCCACGTGAGAAGCTGATGATGATTCCGGCGAGCATGATCGTGGACGCGCCAAGCAAGATGGTTGTGACGAGTGTTGCGGAGACGAGTTTCCAGCGGGTTTCGGCACTGCTGGTGAAACCCGCCCTCCGGGCAACGATGTAGTCGCGCAGGACACCGTTCAAGTGTTGCAGGCGATAGAGGCCGAGCCAGAAAACCGGAAAGACCGCTATCTCCAGGTAGCCCGCGAAGGTGTTTGGACGTCCAAAGGTGCCGTAAGCGCGGGCGAAAGCGTCCTGGACGAGGAAGCTGGCGGGGCCAGACCCGAGCAGGCCGAGCGCGGTTCCAAAGGCAGATTCAAGAGCACCGGCCACGGCAATCGTGAGGATGATTATGGTGATACGTCGTTCGGACGCGCCAGAGAGCACCTGAAGCGCTGCCAGCAATGCGAAGAGCGCGGTCGACCAGCGGAACAGATCGGCGGACGCCAGGCCGAGATCGCGCGCGCCATGTCCAGTGACGAGCATCCAGCCGATCAGCGCGAGGAATGGCAGTGTGAGACGGCTCCCGATGACTGGTTGTTTGCCTGTCGTCCACCATAGCAGGAGTCCGGCGCACGCCGCCAGCAGCGCAGCACGAGTAAACGTCAGCGGTCCGACAGCACCGAACTGCTGGGCCGGGACGCTGGCGATCAGCAACGCCACGCCGATCCATGGCCAGCGCAGCAGCGCGAGCACGGCCAGTGACAGCAGAGGAAAACCGATCAGCAGGAGGGGGGACACGATCGCAGTAGCAAGCACGAGCAAGGCGGCGACGGAACCGCCAGCGAACCAGGCGATGGAACGACGTATGAATGGTGACCGATGGACGACAGATATCACACGTGCAGCGTCTCTGCCGCCCGGAAGTGCTCGATCGTTGCCCGCAGACCGTCCTCAAGCCCGACAGACGGCTCCCAGCCGAGCAGCGTCTGTGCTTTGGTGATGTCGGGACAGCGGCGCTTGGGGTCGTCCTGACGTGCGCCGACGAACTCGATCGTGGCGGACGATTGGCAGTAGTCGGTGATGATGCGGGCGAGGTCGGCGATGGTGCGCTCGTCGGGGTTACCGAGGTTGATGACCTGACCCATCGTGGCGAGCGACTCCATCGCCAGCCGAAGGCCACGGACGAGGTCGGAGACGTAGCAGAGTGAGCGCGTCTGCGTTCCATCGCCGAAGATGACAAGCGGCTCGCTGCGCTCGGCAGCGCTGATGAAGTTGGGGATGACGCGGCCGTCGGTCGGGTCGTTGCGTGGCCCGTAGGTGTTGAAGATGCGGACGATCCGTGCGTCGAGTGCGAACTGGCGGACGTACTCCATCGTGATCGATTCGCCGAAGCGCTTACTCTCGTCATAACAGGAGCGCGGACCAACCGGGTTGACGTTGCCGAAGTAGGTTTCTGGCTGTGGATGAACTTCCGGGTTGCCATATGCCTCACTGGTGGAGGTGTAGAGGAAGGTCGCGCCGGAGCGTTGCGCGAGGCGTAGCATGTTGTGGGTGCCGACCGAGTTGACGAGGTGCGTCTCGATTGGGTGACGCATGTAGCCGACTGGACTGGCTGGACTGGCGAGGTGGTAGACGCGATCGGCCACAATTGATGGATCGAGGTCGTCAACGATATCGTGCTCAAGCAGCTCGAAGGCGGGGTTACCTAGCAGGTGCTCGATATTGCGCTGCCGACCAGTGATGAAGTTATCGACGCAAAGGACGTGATGGCCATCCGCGATCAGGCTATCGCAAAGATGTGAGCCGATGAAGCCAGCCCCGCCAGACACCAGCACGCGCAACATCGACCTCTCCTTCAGTGCCGGCGACAGCGGGGAACGCCCCGAAGGCCAGCCAGGCGAGCAGCCAGGCGCTCATCGCCAGATCGTGCGAGAAAAAAGCATTATCCACGAAACCGTGGGCGAATGTCGCTATCAGCGCAACCAGCGCCGCCATCGCCAGCGGCTGCAGGTGGTCAGGAGCACGCAGACGGCGCGCCAACGTCAGCACACACAAGAGTGCCATGATGCTTACGAAGGCGGCACCGATTATACCCAGCCGGACCCAGAAATCGAACAGAAAGTTGTGCGCGTGGGAGGTGAAGCGTTCTCCCCAGGAGGTTGGTTGGACATAACGGGGGAGGTATGCGTACAGGAACTGATCCGGGCCGTAGCCGAAAACAGGGCGATCAGCGATCATCTGGAGCGCGGACGACCAGATGTCGAGCCGCAGCGAGCCGCTCCCGCCTCCGAACAGGTCCAGCATACGATCGCGGGCGACGGCGACGGCCAGCAGCAGGCCGAGGGCGACCGAGCCGGCTCCGGCGAGCCGAACGCGCGCTGGCGCGTTGACGAGCACGACGCCGACCACGACCAGACCGGCCAACATCGCGCCGCGCGAGAATGTCGCGGCGAGCGCGATCGCACAGATGACGAGCAGGAGAGCAACCCAGCGGCGAACGCGCGGCTCGAAGACTGCCCAGACCAGGGCGAGCGCGGCGATCCGGACGGTCATCAGCGCCAGTGCGTTTGGATGCGGATACGGACCGGCAATGCGCGTGACGCCGCCGACCGAAACGCCACCTCCCAGCGCGAGGTCGGCGAGCGCGTGGAGGGACGCAACGGCTCCTCCGACGATGATGGCGGATGCGGCCAGATCGGGGAGCCAGCGGTTGCGCCGGTGCCAGACGAGCAGTCCGACTAGCAACGCTGGCTCGGCCAGTGTCCAGCGCCACTCACGCAGGCTATCCGAACGGTGCGCGACATCGTAGGGAAACGCAACCAGCACACCGCCCAACATGACAAGCAAACCGGCGGCGAGGACAAGCGGAGAGCGCAGAACCGTCGCCAATCGTGTGCGCAACGCGAGGAGCATGTCGGTTACTGCGTTGCCGGTGGCAAATAATGCTCGGAACCCGGTTCCAACTGTTGCCGCGACGAGCAGCAGCTCGGAGGCGGCGAATTGCTGGCCGGTGATGTCCAGCGGTCGAAAGAAGTAGGGGAGAGCAGCGATCGCCGCAGCAAGGACGCCAGCCGGAGAGACGATCGCGAGGACGGTAACGACGACCAGCGTGGCCAGGGTCAGTGGACCAACCCCGGCAATGCCAGCCAGGGCCATGACAACAGCGCTGGCGACGGCAACCGCGAGTGCCGTCCGCCCGTCAGCGGTCGCGCGCGAAGACACGTGGGTGTCCTGGTCGTGTTCGGCGGCGTGGTGGCCGGGTTCGACGGCGGATGGCGACGATTGCGCTGTAGCAACGCTCGGAGAGTGCGACGACGGTAGCGAGCAGGACGACGGCTGCGGCCATCGTGCCGGTCCACGCCGTCGCGGGCTTGCCAGTGACGAACAGACCCGAGATCGTCACACTGTCGCCATCATCCATGATGGCTTGCAGCACGATCTCGTGGCGGGCTGCCGGCAGGCCGCGCGCGATCGGGATTGCGGCGTCGCGTGCCTGTGATGACGCGAGGTCGAGGACGACGGTCGGAGGCGACGTTGGCGATTGCGGGTCGATCCAGATCTGGACGAGACCGCTTTCGGGCGATTCGATGCCAGACAGATAGATGTCGGTCCCAACGAAGCCAGCGGCTATCGCGGCAGTCGGTGCTGTCGCCCGCAGGTAGCCAGTCGTCCCGACGTTGGAACGCTGCCAGTCGTCGTTGACACGCAGTGCCGGGGCGTTGATGCCTGAGAAGCCCTCCGGAAGCGCGTCACCGGCCAGGACGACCGATCCGATCGAACTGGTCAGTCCGGCAGGATCGACCGCCGCGGTAGGAGTGACGAGGATCAGCGCCGAATGCGAGGTGTCTGCCAGCGCCTCAGCAGCGTCCGCGACCAGCGCATCGTCAAGTGGATCGGAGGCATCTAACACGTAGACCGTGTAGTTGCCACTCGCTCTCAGCCGGAAGTGCTCGGCGTTGAGCTGGCCGGTACCGTCGAGCTGTTCGAGGGAGAGCACAGCGCTGCCCGACAACGGGACCAGGGCATTGTCAGGGAGGGCTTCCTGCGCGTCAGGCTGCGCGGCGTCAGCGATGTCCTGTTGCCAGCCAGGGAGGTCGTCCGGCTCACAGGCAGAGACGTAGAGGGCCTGTCCGGGGTAGCGCGACGCGATCGCCGCGACGGCAGCTTGAGCGAGGACGAGGCCATCGGTAATCTCGGCAGGTCTGCGCAGACAGAAGGCCAATGGAGATCCGCCAGCGGCCTGCTGGAGCGCGTCGATCGCCGTCAGCGCCGTTTCGCGGCTCTCGTCCTGAGCGAGAGTCAGGACGACATCGGGGTCAATCGGGACGGAAATGAGCGCCAGGGATGGGTTTCCGGCTGCGTTGAGCCACTCAAGTGCTTGTAACGACGACATCCGACTGAGATTCAGGCCGAAGACGCGATGGCGCTCGAACGGGAGCGGGGCATCGGGTGGGACCTGCAATCCGCCACCGCGTGAACCCTGTTCGGCGAGGCCGAGGCAGACAAACGCGACGAGCCCGAGCAGGAGGACTGTCCAGCTCGCGCGTCGCCACAAGGCCGGGTCGAAGGACGGAATCATCCGTCACCTCGCGTCCGGTCTGGTTGCGTCAGGGGGTAACCAAGCGAAACGACATGCATGGCTAGCGATTGTACCAATGGAGGCGCAACGTGCGCGGCGCGCGGCGAAGGCTCGGGTACACTTCGCTGGAGGATGGGAGTAACGATGCGGCAGCGGCAACCGGCGCTCGGTATCATCGGTGGTAGCGGTCTGTACGGCCTGGGTTCGCTCAGAAACGTCGAGGAGATCGAGCTTGAGACGCCGTGGGGCAAGCCGTCGGAGGCGATCCGGGTTGGCGAGATCGGCGGGCAGCCGGTCGCCTTTCTGAGCCGTCATGGTGCTGGACACCGGCTTTCGCCAAGCGAGGTGCCGTACGCTGCCAACGTCTGCGCGATGAAGTTGCTGGGCGTCAGCCGACTGGTATCGATCAGCGCGGTCGGCAGTTTACGCGAGGACTACCCGCCGCGCACCTTCGCGGTGCCGGACGGGACGATCGATCGCACCGTTGGACGGCGGCGCACGTTCTTCGACGAAGGCATCGTCACCCACGTCTCCATCGCCGATCCGTTCTGTCCGGACCTTTCAGCGTTCCTGGCTGCCGTTGCCACGACGGGTGGGCTGCCGGTCAGCACCGGCGGCACCTACGTCGCGATCGAAGGGCCGCAGTTTTCGACGAAGGCGGAATCGGCGCTGTTCCGGTCTTGGGGAGCCAGTCTGGTCGGAATGACGGCCATGCCTGAGGCGCGGCTCGCGCGCGAGGCGGAGCTGTGTTACGCCTGCCTGGCGATGGTGACCGATTACGATGTCTGGCACGAGCAGGACGGTCCGGTCACCGTTGAGGCCGTCCTGGCGAATCTGCAGGCGATGACCGATGCTGTTCAGACGATCGTCACCGCGCTGGCTGGCGAAACGCTGCCCGACTGCCGCGCAGGCTGCGGCAACGCGCTAGCGAATGCGATCGCGACGCGCCCGGACGCGATCGACGACGCGAGCCGCGAGCGGCTGGCTCCGATTGCTGGACGGTATCTTGGGGCAGGAAGTACGTCTTGATGTTGCAGCGTATCCGCTTCACAGAACTACAGTTGTTGATCGTCCCATCGGCGATGACGGTCGTCGGGTTGCTGACGATCTACCTGGCATCCACCCGTGATCTGGAGTGGGAGTGGCGCGACATCTGGGTGTCGCTGGCCTTCATGGGCGCGGTCTTCTTCATCTCGTTCTGGCTGAGTGCGATTGATTTCAAGGGCGATCAGGTGCTCTTCCCAATCGTGGTTTGCATAGCGGGGCTGGGCCTGCTGGTCCTCCAGCGACTCGCCCCAGATCTGAATGAGATCGATCCCGCTGCCTACGGGAACCTGGCGCGCAACCAGATCATTTATCTGGCGGCAGGACTCATGTTGCTGCTGGGCGTCTGTACATTCGTCCGCAAGATCGGCTGGCTGCGGCGGTACAAGTACACCTGGGCCTTTGCCGGTATCGCGATGATGACCTTGACGATGCTGATCGGAACGGAGATCAACGGCGCGCGCCTCTGGATCCAAGTTGGGCCGTTCACCGTCCAGCCGTCGGAGGTCGCGAAGATCGCGATGGTCGTCTTTCTGGCGGGCTACCTGGCCGAGAACCGGGATCTGATCGTCTCGCAATACCGGCTTGGACCCTTCCGGCTACCGCCGCTGCCATATCTGGCGCCGATGGTCCTGATGTGGGGATTCTCGGTTCTGATCGTCGTCATGCAAAACGACCTGGGGACGGCGCTCCTGTTCTTCGGCGTCTTTCTGTCGATGCTGTATCTCGCCAGCGGGAGATTGCTGTACGTGGTCGTTGGTCTGGTCACGTTTGGAACGGCAGTCTACGTTGCGTACAACATGTTCGATCGAATCGGCGTGCGCGTGACTGGGTGGCTCAACCCCTGGGCTGACCCACTCGACACCGGGTTTCAGCCAGTCCAATCTGAGTATGCGCTGGCGACCGGCGAGCTGTTTGGGACGGGTCTCGCCCAGGGGCATCCGACGTTCATCACCCAGGTTCACAGCGACTACATCTTTTCGGCGATCGGTGAGGAACTCGGGCTGATGGGGACGCTGGTCGTCCTGCTGCTCTTTCTGTTGCTGGTCTTCCGAGGCTTCTACATCGCGCTCAATGCCCAGGACACATTCAAGCAGCTTCTGGCGGCTGGGCTGACGACAATCCTGGCATTGCAGACGCTGATCATCGTTGGCGGCACGATCCGGCTGATCCCATTGACAGGAATCACGCTTCCGTTCGTCAGTGCTGGAGGTAGCTCGCTGTTAACGAACTTCATCATCATTGGGCTGCTGATGCGGATTTCCGACCCGACGGTGACACGCTGATGGGGACGTTTTTTCGTCTGTCAGCGTTCTTTGGCGCGATCCTGATCCTCGCCTACGGGTTCAGCGGGACCGAGGGACAGGCTGACAAGGTCTGGCTGCTGCTGTTGCTGGCGGCTGGAATCCTGCTGGCGATCTCGTGGTGGCCGCGCGCGACGCGGGGGTTGCCGGTCTTCAACCGGACGCTGTTGCGTTGGTCGACGATCGTGCTCGTCTGCTTCGCGCTGGTCAGTGTCCAGCTCGTGCGGGTCCAGATTGTCGAGTCGAGCCGGATTACGTCGCGGGTTGCGGTCGCGCCGAACGGAGAAGTCGCCATCAACCCGCGCGAGCGGCTGCGGGCGCTGGAGGTGCAGCGCGGACGAATCTACGACAGCGAGGGGCGCGTGCTGGCCGACACGGTCGAGCGCGACGATGGTACCTTCGCCCGAACCTGGCCGGAGTTGTCGACCGCACCGCTGATCGGCTACTACTCGCCGGAAATCTACGGACTGACCAACCTTGAAGCTGCATACGACGAGTATCTATCCGGGCTGGATGGCGGAAATCCGGTCGAGGAGTGGCTCAACGGTATCCTGCACGAACAGCAGCGCGGCTACGATCTGGAACTGACGATCGACCTGGACCTGCAGAACCTGGCCGCCGAACTGATGGACGGCAGGCCGGGAGCCGTTGTCCTGATGGATGCCGAAACCGGCGAGACACTGGCGATGTATGGAGCGCCGGTCTTCGACCCGAACCAGTTGTACGCCAACCTCGGCCAGCAGACCGAGGAAGAACTCGCGGCCATCGCCGCCTACTGGACCGAACTGAATCAGAATCCGGACGCGCCACTCGTTTTCCGACCAACGGATGGCCTCTACAACCCTGGCTCGACGTTCAAGACGGTCACGGCGGCGGCGATTATCGATTCCGGCGAGGCGACGCTGCAGACGATCTACCGCGATGAAGGCGTCTTCGAGATCGAAGGCCGGATTATCGAGGAGTTGAACCGGCCCGATCCGAACAGGGTCAACTGGACGTTGGAGGAATCGTACGCCTACTCGCTGAATGTCGTGTTCGCGCAACTGGGACTGCAACTGGGTAGTGAGGAACTGTGGGACTACGCGCAGCGGTTCGGGTTCGGCGAGTCGGTCCCGTTCGACTTCGACACGCTCGCGACCCAGATCGCCAATGACCGCGAAGCACTCAACAATCGCGCCCTGCTGGCCGATACCGGCTTCGGGCAGGGTCAGATTCTCGCGACGCCGTTGCAGATGGCGCTGGTTGTTGCCGCTGTCCTCAACGATGGGGTTATGATGCGCCCGTTTGTTGTCGATCGGGTGATTGGGGAAGGTGGCGAGGTGCTTGAGGAATTCGGAGGCGATGAGTGGCAGCGCGCGATCTCCGGTGACAGTGCCACAGCGGTGCGCGACCTGCTGCTGGCGACGGCGGACTACGGCTACTCGGGCGCGGCGCTGATCGAGGGCTTGACGGTTGGCGGCAAGACTGGCACCGCCGAACTTGGCGACGGTGAGCCGCATTCATGGTTCACGGGCTTTGCCGAAGCTGGCGATCGGACGCTGGTCGTCTCGGTGATCGTCGAGCGCGGCGGTCCCGGCTCGCAGGCCGCGCTGCCGGTTGGGCGCGCGCTGCTCGATGCGGCGTTCCAGCCGGCAGAGTAGTTCGCCCTGTCGTCCTTCGCTGCCGGGTGCCCTCTGGGCGGAGGACGACAGGGGTACGCCGAAAATTGCGTGGTTTGGGAGACTGATCTATGATGGTCGAGGACTGATCCGGGGGACGGGGCTCTGAGGCATCGCGACAGTCATCACGACGGTTTCCTACCTCTGGCAACCAACGGCCTCCGAACCACATCCAGTGAGCTGCACGCCGGTAGTATGCGTGGAAGGAATCGGCATGAGCTACGACCAGAACGCAGTCCGGACTGTCCTCGACCGCGTCCGTGACGATGGGCGCACGGCGCTGACGGCGGATGAAGCCCGGGGCGTCTGCGAGGCGTACGGGATCACGATGCCCGGGGAGGGACTGGCGCGGTCGGCTGAGGAAGCCGTCACGCTTGCCCGCGACCTCGGTCATCCGGTCGTGCTGAAGATCGCGTCGCCCGACATCCTGCACAAGACGGATGCCGGCGGCGTCGAGACCGGTCTGGACGGCGACGACGCAGTATTGCAGGGGTACGAGCGGATCGTCGCGAACGCGCGAGCATACAAACCTGATGCGAACGTGCTCGGCATACAGGTGCAGCAGATGGTTCCGGCCGCCCACGAGGTCATCGTCGGCGCTGTCAGCGATCCGAGCTTCGGCAAGCTGGTGGCGGTCGGCCTCGGCGGTGTGATGGTCGAAGTGATTCGCGATGTCACCTTCCGGCTGGCGCCGGTGACGCGCGACGAGGCGCTGTCGATGTTCGACGACCTGCGCGGCGGTGCTGTCCTGAGCGGTGTGCGCGGGCAGGCGGGCGCGGATCTGGACAAGCTAGCCAGTCTGGTCGAGGGCGTGTCGCAACTGGTTGCGGACTTCCCGGAGATCCACGAACTGGACCTGAATCCGGTCTTCGCGAGTGAGTCTGGCGCCGTCGCGGTTGACGCGCGGATTCTGGCCGACTTCGCGCCGTCAGAGCCCCGCTACCGGCCGTCGCAGGACGAGATCCTGCGCGCCATGCGCCGCATCATGCAGCCCAATGCGATCGCCGTCGTCGGCGCATCGCCGGAGGACGGCAAGATCGGCAATTCGGTCATGAAGAACCTGATCAACGGTGGCTACCGCGGTGAGATCTACCCGATTCACCCGAGGGCCGAGGAGATCCTCGGCCGGAAGTGCTACAAGAGCGTCCTGGACGTGCCCGGTGAGATCGATGTCGCCGTCTTCTGCATCCCAGCCAAGCTGGTGGCCGGCGTGCTGGAGGAGATCGGCCAGAAGGAGATTCCGGGCGCGGTCCTGATCCCGTCGGGCTTTGCGGAAATTGGCGAGGTCGAGTTACAGAACGAGGTCTTGCGGGTCGCGCGCAAGCACAACATCCGCCTGATGGGGCCGAACATCTACGGCTTCTACTACACGCCGCAGAACCTGTGCGCGACGTTCTGCACGCCGTACACAGAACGCGGCCAGGTGGCGTTGTCGTCGCAGAGCGGCGGCGTCGGGATGGCGATCATCGGTTTCAGCCGGTCGAACCAGATGGGGGTCTCGGCAATCGTCGGGCTCGGCAACAAGGCCGACATCGACGAGGACGACCTGCTGACGTTCTTCGAGCAGGACGACAACACCCAGGTGATCGCGATGCACATGGAGGACCTGAAGGACGGCCGCTCGTTCGCCGAGGTTGCCCAGCGGGTCTCAAAGCAGAAGCCGATCGTCGTCCTGAAGGCCGGGCGAACGTCGATGGGCGCGAGGGCGGCCCGGTCGCACACGGGAGCGCTGGCCGGCAACGACCAGATCTACGACGACGTCCTGCGGCAGAGTGGGGTCATTCGCGCCCTGAGCCTCAACGACATGCTGGAGTTCGCGCGGGGGTTGCAGGCGCTGCCAACGCCGGCTGGCGAGAACGTGCTGATCATCACCGGTGCCGGCGGGTCGGGCGTATTGCTGTCGGACGCGTGCGTCGACAACGGGCTGCAATTGATGACGATGCCACCCGATCTGGACGCGGCATTCCGCGAGTACATCCCGCCGTTCGGCGCGTCGGGCAACCCGGTCGACATCACCGGCGGTGAGCCGCCGTCGACCTATCGGTCAACGATCCGGCTTGCGCTGGACGACGAGCGGGTCCACGCGCTGATTCTCGGCTACTGGCACACGATCATCACGCCGCCGATGACGTTCGCCACCTTGCTGGGTGAGGAGATCTTGGCGGCCCGACAGCGCGGGATCGACAAGCCGGTCGTCGCCTCGCTGGTCGGAGACATCGAGGTCGAAGACGCCTGCCGGCATCTGATGGAGCACGACATTCTGGCCTATCCGTACACCACCGAGAAGCCGGTGGCAGTCCTCGGTGCGAAGTATCGTTGGGCGAGACAGGCAGGGCTGATACAGGGGACAATTCATTGAACACGCTGGGGCTCGCTGCACATGTCGAACAGAACGTGACGTACCTGGACCAAAGACGAATTAACGGTGCTTCGGGTTGACGACGCATGCGAGCGCACGGGCGTTTGGTCCGACAACGATCGGGGGGAGAGAGCAGTGGCTGCTACCGCAACACAAATCCGGGCTGATGAGACAGAGGAGACGGGCGCGCTGACGGACGGTTTTCACCTCGTCATCGACGCACTCAAGCTCAACGACATAAACACCATCTATAACGTGCCCGGTATCCCGATCACGGATTTGGGCCGTTACATGCAGGTCGCCGGCATGCGGGTTCTCTCATTCCGGCATGAACAGAATGCGGGCTATGCCGCGGCAATTGCCGGATTTCTTACGAAGAAGCCGGGCGTCAGCATGACCGTCTCGGCGCCGGGATTCCTCAACGGCCTGACCGCGCTGGCCCACGCCACGACCAACTGCTTTCCCATGATCATGATCAGCGGCTCGTCAGAGCGTGAGATCGTCGATCTGCAGCAGGGCGACTATGAAGAAATGGATCAGTTGGCCGTCGCGAAACCGCTCTGTAAGGCGGCCTTCCGCGTCCTCCATGCCGAAGACATCGGCATCGGGGTCGCCCGCGCCATTCGCGCTGCCGTTTCCGGCCGCCCGGGGGGCGTCTATCTCGATCTGCCGGCGAAGCTCCTGGGCCAGACCATGGACGCGGCAACGGGGGCCAGCTCACTGGTCAAGGTTGTCGATGCCGCACCGCGCCAGTTGCCTGCCCCGGACGCGGTCGACCGAGCGCTCGATGTGCTCAAGAGCGCCAAACGGCCTCTGATCATTCTCGGCAAGGGGGCAGCCTACGCGCAGGCCGATGACGAGATCCGCGCACTCGTGGAGACGAGCGGTATTCCCTACCTGCCCATGAGCATGGCCAAAGGGCTATTGCCGGACACCCATCCGCAGTCGGCAGCAGCGGCGCGCTCGCTGGTATTGCAGGAATCCGATGTGGTGATGCTGATCGGAGCCCGCCTCAACTGGCTTCTGTCGCACGGCAAGGGCAAGACCTGGGGCGGTCAGCCGAAGGCGTTTGTGCAGATCGACATCGAACCGCGGGAGATGGATAGCAATCTCCAGATTGCCGCTCCCCTGGTGGGCGATATCGGCTCCTGCGTTTCGGCGCTCCTGGAGCGGATGAAAAAGAACTGGACGACACCGCCGGCCGAATGGATCGGCGAGGTCGGGGACAAGGTGGAAACCAACGTCGCCCGGATGGCGCCCCGGCTACAAAACAACAATGTGCCGATGGACTTCCATGGAGCACTCGGTGCGCTGCGCACCATCATCCAAGAGCGGCCCGACGCGATCCTCGTCAACGAGGGGGCCAACACGCTCGATTTCGCACGCAGCATTATCGATATGTACCAGCCGCGCAAACGGCTGGATGTGGGCACCTGGGGCGTCATGGGTGTCGGCATGGGTTACGCGATTGCGGCCGCCGTGGAGACCGGGAAGCCCGTGCTCGCCGTGGAAGGCGATAGCGCATTCGGGTTCTCCGGTATGGAGATCGAAACCATCTGCCGCTACAACCTGCCGGTCTGTGTCGTGGTCTTCAATAACGGCGGAATCTATCGGGGAACTGACGTCAACCCGTCCGGCGGCTCGGAAGTCGCCACGACCGTATTCGTCAAGGGCGCCCGCTACGACAAGATGATGGAAGCGTTCGGCGGCATCGGCGCCCATGTGACGACGCCCGACGAATTGAGCCGCGCGGTGAACGCGGCCATGGATTCCGGCAAGCCGACATTGGTGAACGCCGTGATTGACGAGAAGGCCGGGACCGAGAGCGGTCGAATCGGCAACCTCAATCCGCAGAGCGTTCTGGCCAAGCGATAACCGAACGGCATTCGATCGAGGAGAGAGAAGGAAAGAGGGGAATTATGGGACAAGCGCTGGAGGGCGTCCGTATTCTGGACATGACCCACGTTCAATCAGGCCCGACCTGCACGCAACTGCTGGCCTGGTTCGGCGCGGACGTGATTAAGATCGAACAGCCCCGTGTGGGCGACGCCACGCGGGGTCAGCTTCGCGACATTCCGGATGTGGACAGCCTGTACTTCACCATGCTGAATCACAATAAGCGCAGCGTGACGCTTAACACCAAGACCGAGGTCGGCAAGAAGATCTTCACCAGGCTCATCGAGGAATGCGATGTGATGGTGGAAAACTTCGCCCCCGGCGCCATCGACCGGATGGGATTCCCATGGGAAAAGATCCAGGAAATCAATCCGCGCATGATCTATGCGTCGGTGAAGGGTTTCGGCCCCGGCCCTTATGAAGACTGCAAAGTCTACGAAAATGTCGCGCAATGCACCGGCGGGGCGGCGTCGACAACCGGTTTCCTCGATGGGCCTCCGACCGTAACCGGCGCGCAGATCGGCGACTCGGGCACCGGGCTTCATCTCGCGCTCGGTATCGTGACGGCGCTGTATCATCGCGAGCAAACGGGGAAGGGACAGCGCGTCGAATGTGCCATGCAGGACGCCGTTCTCAATCTGTGTCGGGTGAAGATGCGCGACCAGCAGCGTCTTGCGCATGGCCCACTGAGAGAATATAGCCAGCACGGGCAAGGGATTGAGTTTGGTGAGGCGACGCCGCGTGCCGGCAACGATTCCGGTGGCGGTCAACCGGGCTGGATCGTCAAATGCAAAGGTTGGGAAACAGACCCGAACGCATATGTCTATTTCATCACCCAGGCAGCCGTATGGGGCAACGTCTGCGATCTGATCGGCAAGCCCGAGTGGAAAGAAGATCCCGGCTATACCACGCCCAACGCACGACTCGATAAGATCCCCCAGATCTTCGATACCATCGAGGAATGGACGAAAACCCTCGACAAGTTCGAGGTCATGGATCTATGCAACCCGCTCAATATTCCGTGCGGGCCGATCCTATCGATGAAGGAGCTGGCGGAAGAGCCGTCATTGCGCGCAACCGGCACGGTGGTCGAGGTTGATCATCCGACCCGCGGCAAGTACCTGACGGTCGGCAACCCCGTCAAATTGTCCGACTCACCTTCCGACGTACAACGCTCTCCATTGTTGGGTGAGCACACCGACGACATTCTAAGAACCGTGGTCGGGTTTGGCGATGAGGAAATAGCCGCCGCTCGTGAAGAAGGCGCCATCTAGGCTTTCGCAGCGCCGGTTTCGTCGCGGTGTTTCTTCAAGCAGGCCATGAAGGGCGTGCCACCGGTGCCGACGGCAGGGGGGATGGTCGCGCCCTTTGCTGCTTGGCGGAAAATAAGGCTCGCGGCATACAAGTACGTCCGCAGCTGGCGCCTTCCTGGAGCAGATGACCGCAGCCATGTCGACGAACACGAAGGTCTCCGGCTGGCTCACGAAACTCGGCGGGATCGAGGAGTAGCGCCACGAAGACGCCAGGGCCAACATGTCTTCCGACGCCATGCCGATCCACCCGCTGCGCGTCGCAAAGGAGATCAACGACATCATGACCGACGGCGAGATCGTCATCGGTGACGGCGGCGACGTGGTGACGATCTCGGCCAGCGCCATCCACCCGCGCCAGCCAGGCCACTGGATGGCTCCAGGACCGCTCAGCACGCTCGGTGTCGGCGCACCATTCGCGATCGCGGCCAAGGTAGCGAAGCCGGGAATGGAGGTCGTCGTCCTGTTCGGCGACGGCGCTGTCGGATGCACCGGCTTCGACGTGACACCGCGAACGTCCTCGGGTTGCCGAAGGCCGTGATTCTGGCGGCGCAGACGGGGCAGGCGGCGCGCTCGGCAGCATGGTGGCACCGGCCAAGATCATCGTCGGCTGTAGCACGGCGGGGCTGTCAGGTCAGGAAGGGCCGGTCATCCGCCAGTGTGTGCGCTACGGGCTGGTCATCACGACGATCATGGGCGTGATCACGCTGATCTGGAGTGAGCTGGCGTGAGCATGCCGTCCAAACGAACCATCAGAATCGCTGTTCTGGTTGGCTTTTTCGTCCTCGGGTTCGCGATGTATGTCGCCGCTGAGGCTGGTTCTGGCCCGCTGACCGGCATCCTGCTGGCGCTGATCATCGCGCTTATGATCGCCGGTATCCTCGCTGGCTGAACGGTACCCTCACGAGCCGTTGTTTTCCGCTGATTTTCGCGTACGAATGCGAAAAATGGTATACTTGCGGTGTCTTCGGACCGGAGAGGACTCTCAGTGTTGCAACTGTCTGAAACCGAGTTCGAAGAGCTGGTCGTCGCCGCACTGGATACGCTTCCCGAAGACCTGTTGCAGTTGATGAACAACATCGAAGTGACGGTTGACCGGACACCGAGCCGGCAGCAGATGCGGCGGGTAGGCATGCGGCACGGTACACTGCTCGGCTTGTACGAAGGCATTCCATTGACGGCCCGCAACAGTTCGTCGTATTCGTTGGTCATGCCGGACAAGATCACGATCTTTCAGCGTTCGATCGAGGGAATCTGCTCGTCGCACGAAGAGATCGTCGCCCAGGTCCGCAAGACGGTGATCCACGAGGTGGCGCACCACTTTGGTATTGGCGAAGAGCGTCTACGTGAGCTCGGTTGGGGCTGACGGGAACGCAGAACATGCACAACTGGGGTCGACAAGACCGGGCTGACTCGACAGACAGCGGTGAGATGGACCGCGAAGCGCCGCTGCCCGGCGTGATCGACACGATCGGCGCAGGCTACGTGGCGCTGGCACTCCGGCCACTGGCGATCCTTCCGATCGTCCTGCTGGACCTCTACCTGCTGCTTGGACCGAGGGTGACGCTCGCTCCGTTGAGCGAGGCAGTCGCGGATCTGGCCCGTCGTCAGGGGGACCGTTGGGACGACGTTGCGAACGAGGTCGCGCGACTGGAAGGGTTCAACATCTTTGACGCTGGCGCGCTTGAGATACCGCTTCTACGAACGCCGGGAATCGTCCCATCCTTCGCCGGAGAGCGGGTCGCGGCTATCCGGGTTGGGACAACGTGGTCCGCACTGCCAGGCGGAATCGTGATGCTGCTGTTGCTTGGGTCGCTTGCGGCTGGCCTGTTGCTGGCGGCCTGGTATCGCTCATTGCTGGCTCAGGCCGCGCTGTTGAACGCTGAAGCGCCGATCTCGGTCCGGCCAGAGCGAATCGCGCGCCGGGCGGGGCGGATCGCGGCCTGGGCGTTGTCGCTGGCAGGGCTGGCGATACTGGTCGCGATGCCGGTGCTGGTTGCGTCGGTCGTCGGCGTGGTCCTCGGCTTCGGGGACGTGACGTTGCTGTGGTTGTTCCTGATCTTTCCAGCGCTCTGGGCCTGGGTACACTTCTTCTTCTCGATCCACGCCCTCATCATCGACGACGCCGGACCGCTTGAGGCGTTGCGATTGAGCTACCAGGTGGTACAACGCCATTTCTGGCAGTCGCTGCGCTTCATGTCCGCCTCACTCCTGATCTCGACCGGATTGTCGTTCGCGCTGCGTGAACTGGCGACGAGCCTGCCAGGAGCGCTGCTGGCAATCCTCCTGAACGCGGTTATCGCGAGCGGCATGCTTGTCGCCGCAATGCTGTTCTATCGCGACCGGGCCAATCGACTCGGCCTGTACGCTCAAGCCCCAGGAAGGTAACGTACACGTGGCACAGGCAGTTAAGACTCCCACAAGCACGCCGGCGAAGAAGTCGTACGATGCCAAGGACATTGAGGTTCTTGAGGGGCTGGAGGCCGTTCGGCGCCGTCCCGGCATGTACATCGGCAGCACTGACCTGCGCGGTTTGCATCAACTGGTAACCGAGGTGGTCGACAACGGCGTTGACGAGGCTATTGGCGGGCATTGCGACACGATCCGGATCACGATCCACCCAGATGGCTCGGTGATGGTCAACGACAATGGCCGTGGTATCCCGACCGGCAAGCACCCGAAGATGAACAAGTCGGCGCTCGAGGTCGTGATGACTGTTCTGCACGCCGGCGGCAAGTTCGGCGGCGAGGGCTACAAGATGTCCAGCGGCCTGCACGGCGTCGGTGTCTCGGTCGTCAATGGCCTGTCGGACTGGATGATCTCCGAGGTCCGTCGCGATGGCAACCTGCACCGGCAGGAGTACCGGCGCGGCATCCCGACCGGCCCGGTTCGCAAGGTCGGCTCGTCCGATCCTGAGGACCACGGCACGACCCAGCGCTGGATGCCGGACATGACGATCTTCGACTCGATCGACTACAACTTCGATACGCTGGCGCAGCGCTTCCGCGAGATGGCCTACCTGACGAAGGGGTTGCGGATCGTCTTCACCGACGAGCGTAGCGACCGCGAGATGACATTCTACTTCGAGGGTGGCATCCAGTCGTTCGTGCGGCATCTCAACAAGACGAAGACAGCGCTGCACCCGAAGCCGTTTTACATGTTCAAGCACGTCGGGGACTTCATCGTCGAGGTCGCGTTGCAGTACAACGACACCTACGGCGAGTCGACGCACACCTTCGCCAACAACATCAACACCGTCGACGGTGGCACGCACCTGACGGGCTTCAAGACGGCACTGACACGCACGATCAACGAGTACGCGCGCAAGAACGGGCAGCTGAAGGAAAATGACGAAAGCTTGAGCGGCGAGGATGTCCGCGAGGGGCTGTGCGCGATCGTCAGCGTCAAGCTGCCGGA
>Ga0136611_10001251_pt1 | contig 17627 bp, 13 predicted proteins | sample AntDrymUQ2232306_2_FD_106645 | JGI IMG/M metagenome (GOLD analysis project Ga0136611, IMG submission 106645) | Polar desert sand microbial communities from Dry Valleys, Antarctica - metaG UQ223 (23.06) | ecosystem: Environmental > Terrestrial > Soil > Desert | place: Antarctica: Dry Valley...
AAGGTCGAAGTGGTCGACATGGCTGAAGTCGACGTACTGATGCTTCGCAATGATCCGTCGATCGATGCTCAGGCAAATCCATGGGCAATGGACGTTGGCATTTTGTTCGGACGCGAGGCGGCGAAGCGGGGTGTGATCGTAGTAAACGATCCTGACAGCCTGTCGAAAGCTATCAACAAGCTTTACTTCCAGGGTTTCCCGGCTGAGGCGCGCGCCGAAACTTTAATCACCAAGCATAGTGACGACATCAAGGCATTCGCGAAGGACCATGGCGGTCAAATTATCTTGAAGCCGCTCCAGGGGTCTGGCGGGTCGGGCGTGTTCAAACTCGATACCAAGAACGCCTCCAACCTCAACCAGATGATCGAGGCGATCGGCCGCGACGGCTACATCATCGCTCAGGCCTACGTCCCCGCCGCGTCCAAAGGAGACATTCGCTTCTTCCTGATGAACGGTGTGCCGCTGAAAATCGGAAATAAATATTGCGCCCTCCGGCGGGTGGCGTCGGCCGACGACATTCGCTCGAACATTCACGCTGGCGGGACGGCCGAAGCAGTCGAAATAGGCGATACCGAACTTCGCGTAGTCGAGATGATTCGCCCCAAGCTGATCGCCGACGGCATGTTCCTTGTGGGGGTCGATATCGTCGGAGATAAGATTCTTGAAGTAAATGTCTTTTCGCCCGGCAATCTCGGTAGCTGCTCAACACTCAACGGTGTCGATTTTGCAGTCCCCATCCTCGACTCTCTTGAGCGCAAAGTGGCAATCAAGACGCAATATGTCCAGACCTTCGACAATCGCCATCTAGCGATTCTTTAGCCTCAGTCGCCGAATCTAGTCTCCGTTTCGGCTCGAAAGCGGCCGCAAGCAGAGCGTCCGACAATGGCCAGTTCCGGCATTGACTATCTGCAGATGATTTCCACCCACGTCGGGACTCAGTAATTCCATATCGACAAACCGAAGCGGCAAATCACGAAGATCTCCGCATCAAAGCATGGAGCACGCCTCGTTTCACCCGAGCTTGAATCGAATGTGTCGAACGAGGCCACTTCGCCAACGCTGCCTCGCCTAACAGTCGGTTATTCGTCCTTGGCGTCGATGTTGACCGCTGTTTCAGCAAGCTTGGTCATATATTCGTCGCCGCCGTAAATTTCCTTAGTCGCCTGACGGAGCTGCTTCTGCGCGTCCTTCAGCTTGAGCGTTCCGGCATAGGATGCAGCGGTGCCGAAACCGGCGATACCATAATGCGACATGCGCTGATATTGCGCGATGATAACCGCATCGAGCACAGGTCCTTTTTCAGGCGCGTCTTCAGTAGTGTGCTTGACCGCCTCGGACACCAGGCCTTCCATGCCCTTGCAATGCTCCTTCTTCATCTTTTCATCCGAATCCGCGAGCAGCTGCTTGAGCACGTCGGTGTGCTTAGCAATGCCTTCCTGCGATTTGGTGAGCATCGACTTCAGCGACGGATCGCTGACCTTCGACAACATTTTCTTGAGGACCCGGCTCATCTGGTCATTGGCCGACCAGAGATCCTGCAATTCGCCAGTGTAGAGATCGTTCAGGTCTTCGGGTGCTGACATCGTCATTCGCTCCTGTGGGGCGCAGCCGGGGAACTGCTGCTGCAGCGCTAGCGACTACTGAGGCGAGAAGTTCCAAGGCGAGCGGCTGGTTTTGGTCGGCGCGGGCGGGTAGATCTAGGGCGCGTCGCCGATTTTGCGAGCTCGAGCCGCGCCGCCACGGAGTGCGAATGACCGAAGACGAAGCGCTTCATGTCGAACTGGTGCGGGCGATCGAACTCGAGGATCGAGAGTCCAGCCTGCTGACCCCGGAAGACCGTGTCCAGGCCGAGGCCCATGCGCGCAGTGCGAGTGCAGCCGTCAAGGGCCGCCGCGCCGCTGACGCCTTTATCGCCGCCCGCGCCGACTTCGCCTCGGCCCGCCTCGCCACGCGTCATCCTGGAATCGCGAGGCTGCTTCGGCGAAGTCGCTGGCCGCGCTGGGTCGGCGTGGCGTTGCCGTTGCTCGCGCTCATCGCCGGGTTCGTCGCCAACGAGTTCGGGACCGGCAAGCGGCTCGACCTGCTGGCGGTGCCGCTGCTGGGTACGATCGCTTGGAACCTGGTCATCTATGTGTGGCTGCTATTAACCCTCGTCGGCCGTCGCGGCCGCGAAGCAAGCACCCCGTTCTATCCTGGATTGCTGCGGGTCCGCGGCTTTGGGCGCGGCAACGCGGAGCAAGGGACGTCGCTGCAACGCGCCGGATCGGCATTCGAGCGGCGCTGGGCCGCCTCCTCGGCACCGCTGACCGGCGCGCGGATTGAGGGGACGATGCACCTCGGCGCGGCGTTGTTCGCCTGCGGCCTGATCGGCGGCATTTACCTGCGTGCGCTGGTCATTGAATATCGCGCCGGCTGGGAGAGCACTTTTCTCGGTCCGCACGCAGTTCAGGCCTTGCTATCGACCGTACTCGGCCCGGCGAGCGCGGTGACCGGGGTAAGCATGCCATCGACCGCCGGCGTTGCCGCGATGCGCTGGACGGGGCCCGACACCGGTGGGGTAAACGCCGCGCCATGGATCCTGCTCTATACCGCAACGGTGTTCGGACTGGTGATCCTGCCTAGGCTGCTGCTCGGAGCGTGGCAGGGCGCGCGGGCGCTTCGGCTCGCGCACCGCTTTCCCGTGGCTGGCCGCGAGGATTTTTACATTCGCCGTCTTCTTCGTTCTGTCGGCAGCACTCCTGCCATCGCGCGGATCACACCCTATGCCTACCGCCCCGGCGACGAGACACGCCGCCGCCTGTCTCAGGCGTTACGCGGCGCGCTCGGTGACGCCGCCGACGTGCGCTTCGACGAGCCGATCGACTATGGCGAGGAAGATGCCTGGCTCGCCCGGTACGGGGGCGGTCCCGAAGAGGATTATCACATCTTGTTGTTCACCTTGTCCGCCACCCCCGAGGAAGAAAATCACGGTGCACTCGCGGCGGCGCTGGCCGGGCGGATCGCGTCGGGGAAGAGCGGGACGATGCTCGCCGCGATCATCGACGAGACTCCCTATCGCGCGCATTTCGCTGGCCAGGCCGGGCTCGACGAGCGGGTCGCGGGCCGGCTTGGCGAATGGCGCAAGACGCTCGCGGCGGCGCGGATCGTCCCGTTCGGACTCGATTTGTCGCGGGACGTCGATCGCGATCTGGCGCAGCGCCTCGAAAGCGGCCTGATGCCCGACGGGGCGATGCGCGGATGACCGGTCTTGAGCCCCCGCCCGATTCCGGAACGACGGTCAACCTTAGCCTGATTTCGCACACCAATGCCGGCAAGACGACGCTTGCCCGGACCCTGCTCGGCCGCGACATCGGCGAAGTTCGCGATGCCGCCCACGTCACCGACTTGTCTTCGGGCCACGTCCTCGTCCAGAGCGGCGAGGACACCTTGATGCTTTGGGATACGCCAGGCTTCGGTGACACCGCGCGCTTGCTGTCGCGATTGCGGATGTCGGGCAACCCGATCGGCTGGTTCCTGTCGCAGGTGTGGGATCGCTGGCGCGAGCGGCCCTTGTGGTCGAGCCAGCAAGCGATCAAGAACGCCCGCGAGCAGGCGGACGTCATCCTCTACCTCGTCAACGCCGCCGAGGATCCGGCATCGGCATCCTATGTCGCGCTCGAGATGGAAGTGCTCGCGTGGATCGGCAAGCCGGTAATCGTGCTGCTCAATCAGATGGGCGCACCGCGCGAGGACGTGTCGAACGAGATTGCGCGGTGGGACGGGATCGGCACCGAGGGGCTGGTCCGGGCGACCCTGCCGCTCGACGCCTTTGCGCGCTGCTGGGTGCAGGAAATTTCACTGCTCGATACCATCGCGCCGTTGCTTCCGCCGGACAAGGCGCGGGCGATGGCCGACCTTGCCCGCAAGTGGGAGGCGCTCAACCGGTCGCGGTTCGATTCCTCGATGGCGGTTCTTGCCAATTATCTGCATCGCGCCGCGCGTGACCGCGAGACGGTCGAGGAGGCCGACTGGCAGGGCAAGGTGGCGGGAGCGATCGCCGGTCGCTCGAAGGGCGATCGCGCCGCGCGCAAGGCGATGGGATCGCTCGCCGCGCGGCTTGCTGAATCGACCGCCAAGTCGACCGACGAGTTGATTCAACTGCATGGCCTTTCGGGCAAGGCCGCTCGCAAGGTGCTCGAGCGGGTCAGCGACGATTATGCCCACCAGGCAAAAACCCCTGAGGGCGCTACGGCGGCGTTAGGCGGGCTCGTCTCGGGCGCGGTCGGTGGGCTTGCCGCCGACCTCGCCGCTGGGGGGCTGACGCTTGGTGGCGGGATGATCGTCGGCGCTATGCTCGGCGCGCTGGGCGGGACCGGCCTTGCCAAGGGCTTCAACCTCGCGCGTGGAGAGGATAGCTCGAGCGTGCGCTGGTCCTCAGACCTGCTCGAGCGACTGACGGTCACGGCGCTGCTCCGCTATCTGGCCGTCGCTCATTTCGGGCGAGGTCGGGGTGAATGGGCGGAAGGCGAACATCCCATATTTTGGCAAGCGGTCGTCGCTGAGGCGGTGGCCGAGAGGAAGGACGAGCTCGCCAGGATCTTGGAAGCGTCGATCGTCGACGGCGAGCCTACCGAGGATGGGCCTCAGGATCTGACCCGCTTGCTGACTGGGATTGGATGGAAAATCCTGGTCCGACTATATCCGGAGGTAGTCCAGCCGGTCAACCTGGCGTTTGATCCAACGTCCGCTTTTAAAGCGTGATGCCTTGAAGCGGACATTCTGATTTCGGCCAAAACTTGTCACTCATGGCTGAGACCGTGACCTCTATGCCCGGTGATTTCGCCGACCGCCTTTGGCGAGAGTAACGTCGCCGCTCTTCCAGCCAACAGCAGATATAGCTTGGCGGTTTGCTCGAGCTCCTCAATTGCGTCAGAGGCGCCCGTCAGACTCGTGCCGGACACAATCGGGCCGTGATTGGCGAGCAAGACTGCGGAGCAAGCGGGATCGAGCTCCTCGATTGCCTTGGCGATGGCCGGATCCCCTGGCCGAAAATAGGGCAGGAGCATCGTTCTTCCCACCTTCATGACATAATAGGCTGTCAGTGGCGGGAACACGTCCGTCGGGTCAAGATCGGCAAGCATCGAGACCGCAACCGAGTGCGTCGAATGAAGATGCACGACGGCCCCGCTCGATCGACGATGAGCATACAGCGCCTGGTGCAGCGGCATTTCCTTCGTCGGCGACGGGCCATCGACGAGACTGCCCGCGGCATCGAATTTGCTCAGCATGGCTGGATCCAGGCGGCCAAGCGCGACATTTGTCGGCGTCACAAGCAGGCCACCGTCCGCCAGCCGCGCACTGATATTACCCGAAGCTCCATGCGTGTAGCCTCGATCGAACAGCGATTGACCAATCAGGCAAATCTCTTCTCGAAGGTCCGATTCACGCATGCTCGTCCCCTAGTGCGGTCACTGCCTCGTCGAAGAAGTCCGGCGGTCCGAAATTGCCCGATTTCAATGCCAAGGCAAGGGCGCCCGCAGCAAGGGCCGGCACTCCCGGTGCGATCTCCGCGCCGACGGTCAGCGGCCCAACATCGAGTGCGCTGACTACTGCACCCGAAGTCTCCCCGCCCGCGACCACGATACGACGCGCGCCCCTGGCGACCGCACGCACAGCCAGGTCCGCCAACAATTGCTCGACCCTTGCGGCAGCCCCATGCGACCCATGGGTCGAAGCGACCGCCGCAACCGCTTCCGGGGTCGCGCTCGAGAAGATCAAGGGAGCCGCAGCCTGATGTTGTGTCGCGAAATCGTTCGCGGCTTCCAGAATATCCCCGCCGGACAACATCCGGCCGACGTCGATCTCATAAGCGGGATGATGCCCACGATATATCTCTACCTGACGACGCGTCGTCTCCGAACAGCTCCCCGACAGAACGATGGCCGGACCCGACGCTCGCACCGGGGTCATCACCGCTTCACCAATCAGCCCCATCGCGCGAAAATTGTCAGGCAGACCAAGCGCAATGCCGGAGCCTCCAGTTAAAAGCCTCGCCTCGCTTGCCGCAGCACCGATCGCCCTGAGGTCCCGCTCCGCAATGGCGTCAACGACGTAAAGTAGTTTCGGCCCTGCCAAGGATTGCCGAATTGCCGAGGCCCCCTGTGCCACGATGGCATAGGGTACGTGCCCAACAGCCTCTCGTGACTGGAGCCGGAGCCAACGGCGTATATCGCTGTCGGTCATCGGGCACAGCGGATGCTTGCGCATTCCCGTTTCCGATAACATGCAATCGGCGACGAATAGGTGACCTTGATATACGGTCCGGCCGTTGGCCGGATAGGCTGGGCACACTACGACACCGCGCACCCCGAGGGCGTCGGCCAGTGCTTCGGCGACCGGGCCGATATTGCCTGCTGGCGTTGAGTCGAAGGTCGAGCAATATTTGAACAATATCTGCCGGCAGCCCTTTTTCAGGAGTGCTTCGAGCGCGCGAAGCGATTGCGCTACGGCCTCGGCAGGGTCGATCGAGCGGGACTTCAACGCCACGACACCAGCGTCGCAGTCGGCGGCGGCAACCGCCTCGATTGTCGGGATCAGGCTCGTCCGCATGCCCTCGCGCGCAAGCGTGCTGGCGACGTCACCTGCTCCAGTGAAGTCGTCGGCGATGCACCCGAGGATCATAGCCCGGCTTCCTTCAAAAACGCGTTGATCACCGCCGCAGCTAGCGATGGGGCTTCCAGCGGCAGGAAATGGCCGATGCCGGGAAGGATTACCAACTGGACCCGAGGGCCGGAGGCGGTCCGTTCATAGCGATCCCTTAGGCAGAGCCGGTCATCGCCCCCCGCCACGACGAGAATCGGCACGGTCGAGTGGTCGGCGACCGCGAGTAGATTCGGGCGAGCGATGTTCATCTCGACCTGCCGCTCGTGCGCATCAGGCCCGACTCGCTCCGCCATCGCCAATATTGAAGCCTGAAGGTCGGCCGATTCTAGAGCGCCGTCGCCCACGAACCGCGGATAGCTGTCCATGACAAACGCCTCCATTCCGCCGTCTCGTGACGCCTTGACCGAGCCTCGCCGAGCGCTTTCATTGGCCGGGTCATCGGGGAAAGCATTGCCCGAAAGAAGGATCACCGCAGCGACCCGCTCCGGAGCAAGACGGAGAAGCTCGAGCGCGACCCATCCGCCGAGCGAGAAGCCAAGGGCAATGAACCGATCTGGGGCCCCGGACAGGACGCTGGCGGCGGCATCTGCAACGATGCTGTAGTGATGACACTCGGCAATATGAAATGACCGGCCCATTGCCGTTTCCAGCGGTTCGAACAACTGGCGATCGCATAGCGTCCCCGGGATCGCTACAATGGGCAAAGTCGCGGTCACGCGATACCGGCACGCGACGATGCTACCGCCTGTCCCATCACGCGCTTAAGGAGTGTGGCGTCGTTGCCTGGCGTCACGAGATGAAAGCCCTGGCTGATCCGCATGGCTGCAGCGTCGCCGTCCGAACAGAAGATGCCTGCAATTTTGCCCTTCGCGCGGGTCATCCGCAATGCTTCGCTGATCGCCGCGCGCACGGTCGGCTCGCTGCTTTCATTGGTCGGCGAAAAGCCCATCGAAAGGGAAAGGTCATTGGGCCCGACATAAATTCCATCAATGCCTTCAACCGCGAGAATGGCTTCGAGGTTTTCGAATCCGGCAGTTGTTTCGATCATCGCCAGGACGGTAATCGTCGCATTTGCTGATGTTGGATAATCTGCACCGCCATAGAGGAGTCCTCGCCCGGGACCGAACGAGCGGCCCCCAATCGGCGGATAGCGGCACGCATCGACCAGCGCCCGCGCGTCATCTGCGGTCGAGATCATCGGGCAGATGATTCCGAAACTGCCAGCATCCAGGAAGCGCATGATCTGCGCCGGATCGAGGCAGGACGGTCGGACCAGCGGGGTGCTCGGCGTGGAGGAAACGGCCTGGAGCATCACGAGCGCGGTCTCGAACCCGATCATGCCATGCTGGCAGTCGACCGTGACGCTGTCGAACCCCTGGTGGGCGATGAGTTCGGCTGCGTAGCCCGACCCGATCGACAGCCATCCGTTGATGATCGGACGACCCTCGGCATGAAGCCGCTGGACGTTGTTCGTCCTCATTCGCCGGTCTGCGGAAGCAGGGCCAGTGGCGCGAGATAGCCGTTGGCATCCCGCGCCGTACCGGCATCGCGAGCAGCGGCAATGATCTCGGCGGGCCACTCAATGACCGGGCGCGAGTCTCCCGATGTGGTAAGCGACACGATTAACGGCACATCACCCGTCGAGCGAAGGGTTCGCCAGCATCCGCCCGGCGCCGAAAAAGTCGCCCACGGTTCGGCCACCGCGCGGGACGAATCGGCGCCAAGACCAAGTTCGACTTCAAGCGCACCCTGCCGGACGATCAACACCTGCTTCGCGTCAATTCTGAACGGCCCCACTTGCTGGCCCGGATCGATCCTCAGCCAATCGACCGAGAAGCCGTGCGCATTCATAATCTTCGCATTCGCATTACGGTCTTCGGACAGGCCGTAGCCAATGACCGGTGCGAGCTCGCTGCGATGACCGGGCAGTTGGTGATCGAGAAAGGAAGCATGGGACCATTTTAATTCGCCTTCGGTCACCATCCGGGCGCGCATCTCTTCTTCCGAGTAGCGACGCAGCGCTTCGATGGCGTCTCGAGTAAGTGGAGCGACTAGCTCATCGTCCGACGGCTTTTGCGCGCCCGTCGTCGTATCGACCAAAATATGATCGCGCCTGAGGTACAGGCCATGCTCGGCGGCGCTGGCCAGGATATCCGGGTGCCAGATTAGGCCGCCGGAAGTATCACGCCCAAGCAGTGTGAAGATCCAGCTATCGTCTGGGCCGATGTTGGTGAATCCCCGAAAGACCCATGTCGGTATTGAGAGGATGTCGCCCGCTCGACCGATGATTTCTCCATCGCGACCTTCGGGTCCCCAACGAAACAACCATTCGCCGCGATAGATCATGAAGACTTCGGCGGTGAAGTGGATGTGGAGATTGTTGGTGACGCCGTGCGGCATTGCCGCGACCCCTAGTGCGAACCCGTGCGGTTCGGTGATGTTCACCATCTGCTCGCCCGATTCGGCAACCCCGGTGCCGATGATCGAATAATTCACCTTAGTTTCAGAGCCGGGGAGCTTGCAGTCGACAAAGGCCTCGCGGCACGGAATAAGGTCTTCGTAGCGCACCAGCCGTGAGGTCGCTTGCACCCCCTGGTTACCCTCAATCGACATTCGCTCGGCCTCCTCGTCAGCAACAAGCTCGAACTTATCATTGCATCCGGATGCGGACAAGGTGGTGGTGGGCTTCTCGAATTTGGTAACTTATGCCTCTTCTATCGACTGGCATCGCGACCTATTGTTGGTTTCGACATAAGGAAAAACAATGGTGCGACGCATCACGGCAAAAAAGCCAAACGAGGCACCGGCAGTCACTGCAAGGGCTGTAACGTCCTATGACGTGGCGAGGCACGCCGGCGTCTCGCAATCGGCAGTCTCGCGATGTTTTTCGACAGGCGGCAGCGTGTCTGCGAAGACCCGCGGACGGATAATGAAAGCGATCGATGAGCTCGGTTATCAGCCTAACGCGATCGCGCGGATGCTGTTCACCAAGCGGTCCAATCTCATCGCGGTGATCGTCGCCAACCTGAGCTTCAATCCCGATCTGGCGACGACTTTAAACCGTTACTTCGCCGAGCGAGGGCTCACGCTTATCCTTTTCACCCTCGATCATGAGGAAGACGCGGACCAGGTCATCGACCGCTTGTGGCAGTATCGCGTAGATGGGGTCATCTCCGCCTCCAACCTTTCGACCGATCAGATTCAGTCGCTGGCTGATCGTGGAATGCCGTTGGTCTTCGTCAACCGCAGTTTCGAGAACGTCGCAGTCAACAGCGTTTGCTGCGATCAAGCCGAAGGCGAACGATGGCTCGTCGACCGCCTTTTTGCAGCGCGTCATCGCCGGTTTGGAATCGTCACCGGCCCGCGGGTGTCGACGGTCGGCGAGGAGCGCGTTGCCAGCGCCAGATTGCATCTGGAATCGCTGGGAGCGGAGGGAGTTCGCGTCGTAACGGGCGACTTTACCTATGCCGGGGGGCAAAGCGCCATGCGGGAATTCGCCAAGACGGGCACTTTGCCCGACGCAATTATCTGCGCGAACGATCTTACCGCGATGGGGTGCATGGACACCGCACGCTTCGAGTTAAAACTGAAAGTGCCCAAGGACCTCTCTATCGTGGGCTTTGACGGGGCGTCGGCCAGTCGTTGGGAAAGTTATGATCTGGTGACGGTGCAGCAACCCATGCGTCAGATGGTCGAGGCGGCAGTCGATATGCTTACAGCCCGGATTGAGAACGCGGGCATGGCTACCGAGAAACGTTTGTTTTCGGGGCAACTCCTGACGGGGACGTCGGCACGCCTTTCGAAAGGTTGACGATCGCGGGTCGTGCGCGCATCCGGATGCAGCAACCATTGAAAGGTACTGCGATGCCCGAGTTCGATCCTCTCGCCGATCTTCAGCCAACGGCCTATGCCCCGTTTCGCGATCCGCGAGATTACATCCTCAGCTGGACCGACCAGATTTGGATCGACAAGGGCCTTGGCCGGCTCGGCGAGCATTATGCCGACGATATCAAAGTCCACACTGCCTATGGCGAGACGTATAATTTTGATCACGTCCTCCTCAACAGCGTCCAAAAGATGAGTGCGTTCCCAAACGGAGGCGGCGGTTCGGGAGAGGACGTCATTTGGGAGCAGCGGGGGGAAATGGGTTTCATCAGCTCGCATCGTGTCCTCAAAACCGGTACCCACCTGGGTTATTGGACCTATGGGCCGCCAACCGGTCGAAACTGGGTTTCGCGGACAATTGCGCACTGCCTGGTCCAGGACGGCAAGGTGGTCGAAGAGTGGCTTGTTCGCGACGAATATGCAGTGTTGCAATCGCTCGGGATCGAGCCCGAACTAGTCGCCACCGACATGGCCAAAGCGTCACCAGTCACTGGCAAGGTTATGGTAATTGCCGACGATGCAGGTCCGTTTGCGGGGCGATACTCCAATCCCTCCCGCGAAGGTGTTTCGGGAAAGCGCCCGCAGCGGTTCGACCAAAACTGCGATGCGATCATTGCCATGTATGACGAGGTCTGGAACAAGCGTCGCTTCGACCTTGCCCCAAACTATTGCGACCGAAAGGTGGTATGTCACACTGTTCGCCTTCATCGCGCGCAGGGCGTGGATGCGTATCAGCAGCAAATCGTCGATCTACTGGCGGCCTTCCCTGACGGAAAGATCGAAGTGCGCGATCTGGTGGTGTGCCAGTCTGATGAACTAGGCATGCGCATCGCTGCAATATGGGTAATGCACGCCACCTACTCGGGCGTTCCGCTTTATGGACCGGTCACGCGCTCGCCCGTCAAGATCCTCGGCGCGACCCACTTTGAGATGCGCGATGGCAAGATATTGCGGGAATGGCGCCTGTTCGACGAGATTGCCGTTTTGGCCCAGATTATTGGAGCTCGCCAGGTGACCGCAGCGGATTGAACTTTTAAAAAAGGTAGGAATCAATCAGGAGCGCTGCCCAATAAATGAGCGGCGCCCCTAATTTGTACCGGCCGACCGTTAAATCTTTAGCGTCAGGCGCAACCCGTAATTGCGAGGCATTCCATAGTTGGCCTGCTGGAGACCGTCGCCTCCCGTCTGGGTGCGCTGATTCAGCATCTCATCTTCGATATTTTCCACAAACGACTCGATGCTCCACCGCTCGCTGTGCGGTGCGAACGCGATCCGAAGATCGGTCTGAGTGAAGCTTTTCTGGAAGCCCGACCGGTCGAACGGGAGGCCGCCATGAGCGAAGTAAGAGTCGCTGTAGCGGAACTGAACAGACGGTGTGACCACCCCTGGCCCCAAGTCAAAATCATAACTCGACGCTGCCGAAAAAACGAACTTGGGCGTGTACGGAGGGCGCTCGCCGCTCAGATCGATGAACCGACTTGCAGGGACTGCACCATTGATGACTTGGAAGCCGCCAGGCAGGTTGATACCAAACTTCGCGTATTTGGCATGTGTGTAAGCCGCCCCAAGGGTGATGCTCCACGGCTCGACCGGACGAAGCGCGACTGACACTTCGGCGCCTCGAGCCTTGAGCACACCTCCGTTGGAGGACAGAGTGAGGAAGGATCCGACATTGTCCGGATTTGGAATCTGAAATGTGGTTGCCAGATCCGAATATTTCACGTCGTAAAGCGAGACATTTACCTGCGCCCGACGTTGCCAGAATCGACTTTTCAACCCGACTTCGTACGAAAGCGACTTCTGGGGCTGTGTGACGGTGCCGTTCTGGTTCATCACTCCGGATAGGAAACCGGTCGATGCGGTGCCATAAAGCATAACGTCGGGACTGACGTCGAATTCTGTACCGGCGCGCCAAGTGATATTTTTGAATGTCGCGCGGACATTCGATTTGGCCGTGGCCGTCGCGGGGTCGAAGCGGAAAATATCCACGGGACTAGTTGGCACGATCGTTGGGGTCAGGCTCCCAATGTAAGGCGCGTTGCCGTTTAACGCTGTTTTTCGCTCGTTATTGAAACGGATGCCGCCGATGATGCGAAGACGCTCGACGATTGCAAGTTGCGCCTCGCCGAATGCGCCGAGATAGCGACTCTCAATGAACTGCGTGTTATTAGACGCCGAGTTGATGAGCGTGTTGAGCGAGACTAGCGGCGTTCCCGTGAGGACTCGCAAGACGACGCCATTCGTCGATGTAGCTGTCGGCCGGGCCGCGAGATTGTCGACCGTATGACGGAAAAAAGAATAGGCGAAAAAAAGCTTGTCCTTAGAGGCATAGCCACCAACCGTCAGTTGAAACGGACCACTCCACTTAGACGATAGCGTTAATTCCTGTGTGTAGGATTTGTTCTTCTCCTGAACAAACTCGCGAGCGTTCGGGTTTGAACTATAATCAGCATCATTGCCGATCAGTGTTTTATAGTTTGTGTACGAGGAGATTGACTTCAGCGCGGCGATTCCGAGGTCCAACGTCGTTTCAAGCGTCATGTTCGTTTCTCGCAGCCGATCGTCATGGACGAAATCACGCTGTACTGTTCGTCGGTCAGTGTTGGACAGGCCTGGCGTGCCGTCGATGAGGTCGAATCTCGGAGTCCCGCCCGATCCACGGCGAGGGTTTTGACAATCGAAAAACGCACCATAGGGATCGGTTAGCCCGTTAGCTGTGACAGTGCGACAAGCGCCTTGAATCGCGAACATGCCCGCAGGATTTCCGTTCTCAGCAATGCGCGTAGCCCTGAGAAGAAAGCTGAGCGCCGGGGTCGCACGCCACTTAGCAGACGCTCTGAAGGAGAAAGTGTTCGCGATACCAAGGTTCCGACCAATTTGGTTTTCTACCCAGCCATCGCTATGATCGGTCAGGCCCGCGAAACGGACGCCAAAATCTTCCGTTACGCCTGCGTTGACATAAAATTCATTTCGCAGGCGATTAAAGCGGCTGAAACGCGAGTCGAGACCCGCAGAAAGACCCGGCTTGCGCAGATCCGGCGCCTTACTGTAAAGATTGATCGCGCCGCCCAACGTATTGCGACCGTACAGCGTTCCTTGCGGACCACGCAGTATCTCCACACGCTCAACGTCGAAAAATGCTCGCGTCTGCTGCGATGCTCTTGGCTTATAGACGCCATCCACAAACACACCAACAATCGACGTGTTATCGGCGAAGGTGGCGTTAGAGTTAGCGCCGCGCAGCGCGATTTTTGCGTCGTTTCCGCTTTTAGCGAAGACTATGCCGGGTGCGACTTGCTCAAGTCGCGACACATCATTGATGCCGGCTTTTGCAAGTGCCGCGCCGTTCAAAGCCTGAACAGTGGCGCTGACTTTCTGAAGGTTTTGCTCGCGTTTTTGAGCGGTGACGACAATTTCAGCGACTCCGCTGTCCGCTTGGTCGTCGCTAGGGGTCGGCACGGTGGTTGCTGCGTCCTCTGCAACCGGAGTGCCTGGGGCGTTTGCGATCGTTTGTGCTTGCGCTGGAGTGGCCAAGAGCGTGGCAATCGCGATCGTCGAGACACTTCCCATCCTAAGAACGTAATTCGACGTCATAGCAGCCCCCTGATTTTGGCAATAGTTATAAAAAGCGAATCATGGTGTAATCCGGATGCAATAAATTGCAAGCCCAATTGGGCAAGATCGGTTTTTCTGATATCGCTCAGAGACATTTGTCCGGGAAGGCCGGGAAAACATAGGGTTTTTCAAATGTAGGCTGCTATGTCCTGTTTGCATCCCGACCCTGATTAAGGCAGCAAGCGGATCGGGAAGGAGAGCACCGGTTGGTGCCACGAGCAAGGGCAAAAAGCGTCCGAATGGCCCGACGATCGCAGGACAAACGTGCGCGGGGAGTCTTATCAATCCTACGCTAGGAACACATGAGGTGATGGCGGCAGCGCACCTGGCTCGAAACCTCTCCCCCGTAACTCGGGAACCCAGGAGAGAACGGACCTAGAGCACCACGTCCCCGACTTAGATATTTATAAGATCTAACGACAGCCAAACACCCTTGAGAGGATATCACGTGGGAAGCACTCGCATCGATACTGACAGCCTTGGTTCACGCGAACTTCCGGCCAACGCATTATACGGGGTCCAATCATTGCGAGGAAATGAAAACTTTGACATCTCATCTCGAAAGCTTGGTGGAAGCCCAATACTATTGAGGGCGTTCGCCAGGATCAAACATGCTGCCGCCTCAGCAAATCGTGACCTTGGCGTGCTTTCCCCGACCATCGCAGAGGCGATAATCGCGGCTTCGGTTGAGGTACAGGCCGGCCAACATTGTGAGCAATTCATCGTTGATATGATGGATGGGTCCGGAGGAACCTCGCTTAATATGAACGTCAACGAGGTGTTGGCAAATCGGGCCCTACAATTGCTTGGCGAGTCACCTGGTCGGTATGACCTCGTCCATCCCAACGATCACGTAAATCTTGGACAATCAACCAATGATGTCGTGCCGAGCGCAGCCAAGCTGGCAATCTATGTGGCGGCCGATCTGCTCATCGAATCTCTGGCGCAGCTCGGTTCGGCGCTAGACGATCGTTCCCGCAGTTTTGCAGACGTCCTGCGCGTAGGCCGGACATGCATGCAAGCAGCGCAACCGATGCGACTGGGACAGGCTTTGGGAGGCTATGCGGCGGCAATTCGACGGACTGTGAACAAGTTGAGCGCTGTCCGAGAGGATCTGCTCGTTCTGCCTCTTGGAGGGACCGCGATTGGAACGGGCTTAGGATCAGCCCCGGGCTATCGCTCCGCGGTCTATGTTCACCTCCGCCAATTGGTCGGTGCCGACGTTCAGCCTGGCGCCGATATGTTCGACGCAATGCAAAGCGCCGATGCGTTCACCAGAATGTCTTCAGAAGTTCGCATCGCGGGAGATGTCGTTGCAAGAATCGCCTCTGATCTTATGATCTTATCATCCGATCCAGAGTCCGGAATAGGGGAGCTGGACTTACCAAAAGTCCAACCAGGCTCCTCGATTATGCCCGGTAAGGTGAATCCGGTTCTACCGATGATGATGCAGCAGGTAGCATTCCTCGTGGCAGGGAATCACTCCGCCATTTCGTTGGCATCTCTTCACGGGCAGATGGAAATCAACCATTTTGAGCCAGTCATCATAATGTGCCTCTTAGACTCTGTTTCTATTCTCGGCAATGCCAGCCGCATATTCGCAGAACGCTGTATTATCGGCCTCGAGGTTAACCGAGACCGATCTCTCGAGAATCTTATGAACTCATCAGCGATATCGACCGTTTTTGTGCCAATTCTCGGATATGATGCCGTCGCTAACCTCGTTAAGACGTCGAAAGACACGCGACGCTCAATTATAGATATCGCGATCGAAAAGGGCCTTATTACAAAGTTCGAAGTACTAAAGGTTCTACAGGACAGTACCACCTATCGCGACTAGCATATGGCTGGGATCCAAGGTTCTCGGCAATCTGGGGCAGCACAATACCGTCCGCAACGGCTTCATCCGCTGGAGCCAGACGAGCGTGCTCAAATTCCACTTTCGCGACGCTCATGGCCATAGGTAGCATTCATAACCGGCTGATTACCGACGCGAGGCATCTAAAGGCGCATCGGACTGCTGCCGGCGTTTTGAGAAAGGCTCTTCCCCGATGACTCGGAGCGAACAGATGACGGTCTGAGCTGAAGTTTCCGCGCGGCCTGCAACGGTGGGGGGCGTCCGCCCTTCACGGTCCTTACCGAGGAACGGCTGATATCATTCTGACGCTTGAGCTCCCTGAGCGGCGATTTGGGCAATAATCGCGATCTCGTCGAACATGCGCCATTCACGGATGATCTTGCCGCGGCGAAACTCGAAATGCGACGAGCCTAACACCATCACCGGCGCATTGTTGACCGGTCCATAGGTCGGCACGCCGCTGTACGTCCCGCGCATCAGCCAGATTGCGGCGACACGTAAACCCAGGTCGGGCGAATAATGTGTCACCAGGTCACGCATCTCGACCTGACCGTCGGGAAACGACGCGAGCAGATCGATGAGTTCGTTCTGGAACGGCGCGATCCCCATTGCGCGGCGCATACGGACCGACTGCACCACCACCGTATCTGCGAAATAGTCGGGCACTTGATCCAGCATGCGCTCGTTCCAGACGTGCTGGAACATGTCGACGACCATCGCGCATTCGGCGTCGTGCCGCCTAGGCCGTTCGCCTGAGATGCCCACGCGGACGGGGTCGTCGAAGCATCCGGCGAAGGCGCCCTGATCGCCGACCTTGGTCGCGCCGCCGAGCACTGGCGAGTGGCGCGCGAGATCTGCGCCGATGACGAACGGGTCGAGATCGAGCCCCTGAAGGACTGAAAACTCGTCGCGCATCACCCATTCCTCTACGACCTTTCCGCCCTTCACCAGGCAGTGGGCAGTGCCGCGGTTGATCCACTGTTTCCCCGTCGGCGCACCATATGTCCAATAGCCACTGTGGGTTGCGTTGTTGAGTACGCGGTGGCTCGAAACGAAGCCATCGCGCCCGCGTTCCTCCCAAACCACGTCGTCGTGACCGCCGCCGCGATTGGGAAACGCGGACATGCGCTGAATTGAATTTCGCATGACGTGGTCGAAGCCGTAAGTTTCGCCATAGGCGGTGTGGACTTTAATCCCCTGCGAGTAATGATCTTTTAGATGCCCCAGCCCGCGCGTGATCCAGATCTTATCTGTCCAGCTGGTGATATAATCTCGCGGATCGTCATAGGGCGCGTAAACGGCGGGATCGATGCCTGCGAGCTGCTCGTTCATCTGGGTACATCCTTAGTGGTGCAGGGGATTTCGAAATTAACGATAGATGCCGGCGCCGGCTTATTCGTAGCCTGCCGTGAGACGTGCGGACGTCCATCACATACCGCGATGGGGGTAACGACCGCAGGGAATCGGCAACGTTTTGGCTAAGGCTCTAAGCATTCTCCAGCGGCGGCGAATATTCGCCGAACAGGTGGTGGCGGTCGAGAAGATGATAGTGGATGCTATCGCGCTCGCACGCTTCAAAGGGCACTTCGCGGCGCGCTGAACCTACGGCGCTCACGCTGCTTGCTTC
>Ga0136611_10001252_pt1 | contig 17627 bp, 17 predicted proteins | sample AntDrymUQ2232306_2_FD_106645 | JGI IMG/M metagenome (GOLD analysis project Ga0136611, IMG submission 106645) | Polar desert sand microbial communities from Dry Valleys, Antarctica - metaG UQ223 (23.06) | ecosystem: Environmental > Terrestrial > Soil > Desert | place: Antarctica: Dry Valley...
CAGCCGGCCGCGGCCGGCTGCACGGTCTGGAGGGAAAGCACGGGCGCGCCGAGTTCTTCCAGCAGAGCCAGCAGGTCGGCCTTCAGCGCGAACAGCGGGTCGGCGGGCGCCCCGCTCCAGCCGCGCGGGGCGTGGGGCGCGAGGACGCCGGTCGCCGCCAGAACCTGATCGGCGGGCGCGTCGCCGCGGTAGAGCGGGCCGACCTCGAACAGGGCCGCGTCGGGGAAGCCGCGGGCGGCGTTGCGGCCGGCCGCCTCGATCAGATTCGGAAGAACGGAGGGGCGTAGGCAGTCGAGGTCCGAGGCGATCGGGTTTTCCAGCGTCACCCGCTCGTCACCGCCGCCGAACAGACGGGCGGTGTCGCGGCTGGTGAAAGACCAAGTGACGGCCTCGCGCCAGCCGGCCGCGGCCAGGAAGCGGCGAACGGTGCGGGCGCGGGCCTGCAGCGGGGTCAGCACTCCGCCGGATCTCGGCTCCACGGCGGGGAGCGGCGTGGACGGCAGGGCGTCGAAGCCCACGATGCGAGCGACCTCCTCGACCAGGTCGGCGGGGCCGTCGACGTCGCGGCGCCAGGAGGGCGGTTGGACGGTGAGGCGTTCGCCGGAGCCGGAAACCTCGAAACCGAGGCGCGTCAGGATGTCGACCACCCGCTCGGGGCCGACGTCCAGGCCGGCCAGGCGGCGGACGTAGCCGGGGTCGAAGGCGAAGGGCTCGCGGCGAGCGGGCGCCGTTCCGGCCACGGCGACCTCCGAGGCTTCGCCGCCGCAGAGCTCGAGGATCAGGCGGGTGGCCAGCTCCAGCCCCGGCAGGACGAACTCGGGGTCGACGCCGCGGGCGAAGCGGTACTGCGCGTCGCTGGCGATGCCAAGCGCGCGGCCCGTCTGGGCGGTGACCAGCGGGTCGAACCAGGCGGACTCCACGAACACCTCGGTGGTGGCCTCCGAACAGCCGGTGGAGGCCCCGCCCATGACGCCGCCCAGCCCGATCGGACGGGCCCCGTCGGGGTCGGCCTCCGAGGTGCCGTCGGCGATGACGCAGGCGTGGGGATCGGCTTCGTAGGTCTTGCCGTCGAGCGCGATCAGGAACTCGGCCGGATTGCCGTGACGGGCGACGATGGTGGAGCCGACCATCAGCCCCACGTCGTAGACGTGCAGCGGGCGGGCGCGGTCGAGCGAGATCAGGTTGCTGACGTCCACCAGCGCGTTGATCGGGCGCAGGCCCACGGCGCTCAGCCGCGTCTGCAGCCACTGGGGCGACAGGCCGTTGCGGAGGCCGCGGATCACCCGGCCGGCGAATACCGGGCACATCTCCGGCGCGGCCAGGCGAATGCTCACCGGGCAAGGAAAGGCGCCGGGCACGGGCTCGATCGGCGCGGTGGTGAGCGCGCCGAGGGCGGCGGCGGCGAGGTCGCGGGCGATCCCGGCCACGCCCAGCCAGTCGGCGCGGTTGGGCGTCACCTCGAAGTCGATCACCGGGTCGGCGCCGAAGGCCTGGGCGGCGGGGGCGCCGACGGGGAGGTCGTCGGGGAGTTCGAGGATGCCCTCGCACTCCGCGGACAGCTCCAGCTCGGCGGCCGAGCACAGCATGCCGTGGGAGACCACGCCGCGCACGGGACGGGGCTCCAGCGTGATGCCGCTTCCGGGGATGTGGGCGCCGATGGGGGCGTAGACGGTGGTCAGCCCGGCCCGGGCGTTGGGGGCGCCGCAGACGATCTCCTTGCGCCCGTCGATGGTGTCCACCTGGCAGACGCGCAGGCGGTCCGCGTCGGGGTGCTGGCGCGCCTCGACGACCTTGGCCACGGTGAAGGCGGCGAGCCTGGCGGAGGGATCGAGGACGTGCTCGACCTCCATGCCCGCGGCGGTCATGGCCTCGGCGACGGCCGCCGCGTGGGCGTCCGTGTCGAGGTGGTCGCGCAGCCAGGAAAGGGTGAACTTCACGCCGCTGCCCAATTCCCAAACGGACGTTGGAGGGCCATCAGCTCAGCCCCGTCGCCGCGTTCGGTGCCTGGAACGCCGAGAACCCGTAGTGCGCCAGCCACCGCGTATCCGCCGCGAAGGTGTCGCGCACGTCGGGCATGCCGTATTTCAGCATCGCCAGCCGGTCGATGCCGAAGCCGAAGGCGAAGCCCTGCCATTCGTCGGGGTCGATGCCGCAGTTCCGCAGCACCTGCGGATGGACCATGCCGCAGCCGACCACCTCCAGCCACTCGCTCCCCTGGCCGATCCTGATCTCCCCGCCGGAGCGGTCGCAGCCGATGTCCATCTCCGCCGAGGGTTCGGTGAAGGGGAAGTGGTGGGGGCGGAAGCGCGCGGCGACCGCGTCGGTCTCGAAGAATCGGCGCACGAAGGTTTCCAGCGTCCACTTCAGGTGGCCCATGTGGATTCCGCGGTCGATCACCAGGCCCTCCAGCTGGTGGAACATGGGCGTGTGGGTCTGGTCGCTGTCCTTGCGGAAGGTACGGCCCGGCGCGACGATGCGGATCGGCGGCGGTTGCGACTGCATGGTGCGCACCTGCACCGGAGAGGTGTGGGTGCGCAGAACCTTGCGGTTCCCCCCGGCGTCTGGCCGCAGGAAGAAGGTGTCGTGCATCTCCCGTGCGGGATGCTTGGGCGGGAAGTTGAGCGCGGTGAAGTTGTGCCAGTCGTCCTCGACGTCCGGCCCCTCGGCCACGGCGAAGCCCAGGTCGGCGAAGATCGCCACCATCTCGTCCAGCACCTGCATCGTCGGATGGACGGAGCCGCGGCGGCGCGGCGGGGCGGGAAGGGTTAGGTCGACCCGCTCGGCGGCCAGGCGGGCGTCGAGCGCGGCGGCGTCCAGCGCGGCCCGGCGCTCGGCGACGGCGGCCTGCACCGCGTCGCGCAGGGCGTTGATGCGCGGACCCTGCTCGCGCCGCTCGTCTGGGGAGAGGCGGCCGAGCGACTTCAGCAGCTCGGAGACGGAGCCCTGCTTGCCGAGAGCCGAAACGCGCACGGCTTCCAGCGCTACGACGTCGGCGGCGGCGACGACCTGGGCGAGCAGGTCGGCTTCAAGGGCGGCGAACTCGAGCATGGCGCGGCTGTCTAGCCCGCCGCGGCGGGGGCGTCATCCGCGTTCGTGATGCGGCGTGACCGCGGCGGGGTGAACGGCCGTTCGGACGAGCGCGTTGTCGGTTGCACCCCCGTCGCCCGAGGAAGGTCCGAATGCCAATCCTGTCCAGACGCTCGATCCTGACCGGCGCCTGCGCCTGCGGCCTGGCCGCCGGACACGGCGTGAGCGGCGCCTTCGCGCGGGCGCCCAACGACGCACCGCGAACCACCTTGTCGCCCGACCAGGCGCTGAACCTGCTCAAGACCGGCAACCGCAGTTTCGTGACCGACAGCCCGATACGCAGCGTGCAGGGCCGCGCTCGGCGGCTGGAGCTCGCCCGCTCGCAGAGCCCTTTCGCCGTGCTGGTGTCCTGCTCCGACTCCCGCGTGCCGCCCGAACTGCTGTTCGGTCGCGGCCTGGGCGAACTTTTCATCGTGCGCAACGCCGGCAACACTGTGGACACCGCCGCCTTGGGTTCGATCGAGTACGCCGTCGCTCAACTGGGCGTACCGCTGGTGATCGTCATGGGTCACGAACGCTGCGGCGCCGTCGACGCGGCCGTGTCGTTGGTGCGCGACAACACCATGTTCCCCGGTTCCATTGGCCGCATGATCGAACCGATCGTGCCCGCGGTCTTGGAGGCCCGGGCGGATCCGGGCGACCTGCTCGACAACGCCGTGCTGCGCAACGTCCGACGCACCGTGCAACGCCTGAAGACGGCGTCGGAGCCCATGCTGCTGCGGCCGCTGGCCGCCGGGCGGTTGAAGATCGTGGGAGCCCGCTACGACCTCGACGACGGCGCGGTGGTCTTCTTCAACGAGGCCGGCGCCGCGGCCTAGGCCGCCGGTCGGTTCTCCAGCGCCGTGCGCACCTGCGCGGCCACCGCGCGGAAGGCGACCGGGTCGGCGCCGGCGATGTCGGCGAGCACCTTGCGGTCCATCTCCACTCCGGCCAAGTCGAGGCCGTGGATGAACTGGCTGTAGGTGAAGCCCTCCAGCCGGGCGGCGGCGTTGATCCGCTGGATCCACAACGCGCGGAAAGACCGCTTGCGGACCTTGCGGTCGCGGTAGGCGTACTGCCCCGCCTTGTCGACCGCCTGCTTGGCGATGCGGATGGTGTTCTTGCGGCGGCCGTAGAAGCCCTTGGCCTGTTCAAGGACCTTCTTGTGCCGGGCGTGGGACGTGACGCCCCGTTTGACGCGAGCCATGTTCGTTTACCTCGAAATGTCTGAAATCAGCCGTACGGCAGCCACGACTTGACGGTCTTGGCGTCGGAGTCGTTCAGCACCTTGGTGCCGCGGTTCTGCCGGATGTATTTGGCGTTGTGGCTGAGCAGACGGTGGCGCTTGCCGGCGACGCCGGCCTTCACCATGCCCGAGGCGGTGATCTTAAAGCGCTTCTTCGCGCCCGACTTGGTCTTCAGTTTCGGCATTTCGCTGCGGCGCCCGAAGGCTCGCTCCCTAGGAGGACAAGCAGAAACGCCGCCACGGCATGCCTTATGGCCGGGCGGCGCGGAAGAGCGGGGCTGATACCCGATCATGCTTCAGGTGACAAGGACGGGCTCGGCCTGTGCGGTCGCGGCGTCGCGGCGCTGGCGCTTCAGCACCCGCCCGGCGTTCAGCGCCACCAGGGCGGCGGGCAGCACCAGCACCGCTCCGGTCCAGAACGGCACGTCGTGGCCCAGTCCGCTGAAGGTCGCGCCGGCCACCAGCGGCCCGACGATCCGCGCCAGCGAGCCGGTGGCCATGTTCAGCCCCAGCACCGCGCCCTGCCGGTCGCCCGGCGTGGCGCGGGAGATCATGGCGCTGATGTTGGGCATGGCCAGCGCCATGCCGGTGGCGCCGAAGGCCATGATCACCGGCGTCAGGATCGCCAGCGGGTTCAGCGTCTGCGCCAGGAGCGAGGAGCCGAACAGGACCATGCCGAAGGCCAGCACCCGCGCCTCGCCGAACCGCCGCGCCAGCTTGCCGGTCAGGAAGCCCTGGAACAGCACCGAGACCACGCCGACTACCGCGAAGGTCCAGCCGACCTCACGCGCGCCCCAGTCGTAGCGGCTGTCCGCCCACAGGCCGAAGGTCGACTCCATGCCGGAGAAGGCGGCCATGTAGATCAGCGTGACCAGCAACACGCGGCTGATCACCGGGTCGCCGGTGGCGAAGTCGAACGCCGCCAGCGGCGAGGGCGGCGGGCCGGTCCGCACCCGGCTTTCCTTGAGGAAGGCCACGACACCCAGCGACGCCGCGACCGCCAGCCCCGCCGCCACGAACAGCGGCAGTTGATAACCTGCGCGGCCGAGCGTGTCGTCGGCCAGCACCCCGCCCAGGGCCGGGCCGACGATGAAGCCCAGCCCGAAGGCCGCGCCGATCATCCCCATCCGCTCTGCCCGCTGCTCCGGCGGCGTCACGTCGGCGACATAGCCTTGAACAGTCGAGATGTTGCCGGCACCCAGGCCGGTGAACAGGCGGATGCCGATCGCCCACCAGATGTCCGGCGCGAAGGCCAGCGCCAGATAGCCGATCGCGTTGGCGGCGGTGGTGACGATCAGCACCGGCTTGCGGCCGATGCGGTCCGACAGCCGCCCCCAGAACGGCTCGGCGAACAGCTGGCCCAGGCTGTAGGCGGAGAACATCAGGGTGATCTGCCAGGGCGCGGCGTCCAACGCCTGGGCGAAGAACGGCAACAGCGGCACCACCAGGCCGAACCCGACCAGATTGACGAACACCGCCCCCATCAGCGCCACCAGCGCCGGCGGGAAACGCGGTTCGCGGGGGGCGGAGTCGGGGGGACGGGGCATCCGCGAGACGCTTAGCCCGCCGCTGACCGGACGCCTACCGGGGAGCGGGATCGGCCGGGTTGTGCTGTTGCAGGAAGGCGATTGCCCGTTCGTAGGTCTGCAGGCGGACGCGCGGATCACGCAAGGTGTCGTCGGCGCCGGCGAGCTCGACCAGTTCCACCGGCTTGTCGGCCCGACGCAACGCGTCGCGCATCGCCCGGCTCTGCGCGATCGGAACCTCTCCGTTGAGAACCCCGTGCATCAGCAGCACTGGCGCATCCGCCCGCGCCGCCAGGTTCACCGGCGACAGGGAGGCCGCCCGCCGTTCGCGGTCGGCGGCGTCGATCCCCAGCAGCAGCCGCCACCGGGCGATCCGGGCCGCCCGCGGCCCCCGCTCAAAGGTGTCGACCCTCAGCAGCGGCGGCAGGTCGCTGATCGCGTTGATACCTCGACCTGCGTGACCTCGGGATCGGCGGCGTAGACGGACAGCGGCGACGGCTGCGCGACGGCGGGGGTGACGGCTGCGGCGAGGACGACGGCGAAGGCGGCGGCACGTATGGGCGACGACCTGATACGTTTGACTCGCGCGATGTCTACCGCAGGTTCAGCCGCGCGTCAGCCCCGCCTTACCGCGGGGCCAGGATCATGATCATCTGGCGGCCCTCCATGCGGGGCTCGTATTCGACCTTGGCGGCCTCCTCGAAGTCGGCCTTGACCTTCTGCAGCAGCTTCATGCCGAGTTCCGGGTGGGCCATCTCGCGACCGCGGAAGCGCAGGGTCACCTTGACCTTGTCGCCCTCCTCGAAGAAGCGCGTCATGGCCTTGGCCTTCACGTCGTAGTCGTGGTCGTCGATGTTGGGGCGGAGCTTGATCTCCTTGACCTCGACCACCTTCTGGCGCTTGCGGGCCTCGTTCTTCTTCTTCTGCTCGGCGAACTTGAACTTGCCGTAGTCGAGGATCTTGCAGACCGGCGGATCGGCGTTGGGCGACACTTCCACCAGGTCCAGCCCGGCTTCCTGGGCGGCTTCGATGGCGGCGGCGGTGGGCATTTCGCCCTGCTTCTCGCCGTCCTGATCGATCAGCAGGACGCGCGGGACGCGGATCTCGTCGTTGATGCGCGGGCCTTCCTTGACGGGCGGCGTGTTCATGGGACGGCGGATGGGCGAGGCTCCTTGGTCAGTTGTTCCAAAACGTTGCGGGCGCGCAGCCGCAGGCGGTCCAGCGAAGTCCGCGCGCCGTACAGCATATGACCGCGGGACGTGTTTCGATCAAGCGGAGCGGGCGAGGCCTTCGGTCGCGGCCAGCACCTCCTCCACCGACAGGTCGGCGAGGTCGGGGCGGCGCAGCGACTGCGCGCGGGGGCCGCGCGGGGCGCACAGCGCCGGGTCGGAGGCGGCGGAGAACAGCGCCAGCGTCGGCGCCCCGGCGGCGGCGGCCACGTGGGTCGGGCCGGTGTCTCCGCCCACCGCCAGCCGCGCGTGCCGGGCCAGGGTCGCCAGCTGGGCGACGTCGGTGCGGCCGGTGAGGTCGACGGCGGAGGGTTCGGCGGCGGCGATGGCGGGGGCGAGGTCTCGCTCCGCGGGGCCGCCCAGCACCACCGGCGTCAGGCCGCGGGCCGCGAGGCCGTTGGCCAGCGCGGCGTGGCGGTCGATCGGCCAACGCTTCTCCGGCCGATGCGCGGAACCGCCGGGGATCAGAAGCGCGTAGGCCTCCGGCAGTTCGACCGGCGGCGCGGCGGTCAGCCACGTGAGGTCGGGCGGCGGCGCGGTTCCGGGCGTGGTGAGCGCGTCGGGCCAGATCCCGGCGTCCTTCAGCTGGTCGGCCTGCCGCTCCAGGGTGTGCATGCGGTCGCGGTCGGGATTGCGATGCGGATGGGAGCAGCCGGGGGCGACGCCGGACCACTCCGGCGGGTCGGGGTGGAGGGCGAAGAAGTAGACGCTGGAGCGGGTGGAGGTCTGCAGGTCGTAGACCCGGTCGAAGCGGGCGCGGCGCAGCTGCAGCAGCATGGCGGCCTGGGCGCGCTTGCTGGACGGGCGGCCGTCGTCGCGCACCCGGTCGATATAGGGGCTGGCGGCGCCGAGCGCGGCGTACGGCGGGGTGGTCAGAAGCGTGATCTCGGCCTCGGGATGGGCCTCGCGGATGCGCTTCATCGCCGCCAGCGCCAGCACGAAGTCGCCGAGCGCGCCAAGCTTGACGATAAGCACGCGGTTCATCGGGCGGCGCGCTCGCGCAGGACGCGGTCGTAGGCGGCGAGGGTGGCGTCGGTCATGGCGTCGACGGAGTAGAGCCGCCGCACCCGCTGGCGCCCGGCCTCGCCCATGGCCCTTCTCCGCTCGGGAGGCGTGTCCAACGCCTCCGCGAGAGCCATCGCCCACGCTACCGTATCGCCAGGCGTCACAAGCCAGCCAGTCTCTCCGTGAACGACCGTCTCTCGCGCACCTCCATGATCTGCCGCGAGGACAGGTCGGCCCATGGCCTGAGCTTCCGCGCTCGTCCGGCCGAATGCTTCAGGCTCCAGAGAAGGCGACGCCGCGATATCAGCGACGAGGTAAGCCGCGGGCATGTCGTCGCAGTGCCCGACGATGGATGCTCCGTGAACGAGATCATTGCCGAGTTCATGTCGATAATCCCAGCGACCCTGATGATCGCCAGCGAGCACAATCTTGAAGTCCCTACGCCCTTCACCTCTCAGTCGCCTCGTAGCCGCTATCAGGAGCGATTGGCCCTTCCATCGGGTCAGTCGCGCGGCGAGGAGTATAACTGTGCGTTTATCGTGCCTTGATGTTCCAAGGGCTCGTCTAGCGGCGGCTCGCCGAGCCGGCGACACCGCCGCTGGGTCGAAGCGCGCCAAATCGACCCCGCGGGGGATGGCGATTACGCGGTCGGGGGCGACGCCGTGTTCCCGCAGCACGTGCTGGCGGGTGAACTCGGAGTTGGCGATCACCAAGTCGCCACGGGTCATCACGGCGTTGTACCAGCGCTTCAGCGGGGACCGGGCGTTGTAGACGCCCGCGTAGGTCGCCACCAACGGGCGGCCGGCGTGGCGGGAGGCCCAGAGGGCGCTGAAGGCTGGCGCGCGGGAGCGGGCGTGGACCAGCGAGACGCTCTCGGCGCGAATCAGGTCGGCCAGGCGGGCGGCGTTGGCGGCCATGATCAGCGGGTTCTTCGACTGAACCGGCAGGCGAACCAGCTCGCCGCCGACCTCGGCAAGGCGCGGCTCCATGCGGCCGCCCCGGCTGGCCACCAGCGCCCGGCCCCCGGCGCGGACCACCGCGGCCGCCACGTCGACGGCGGTCTGCTCGACGCCGCCGGTCTGCAGCTCGGGCACGACCTGCAGCAGGGTGAAGCCGGGACCGACCATGAGGAGTTCTTATGGTGAACACGAGCGGGTGGCGAATGACCGAGGAGACCGGACTGCTGAGCGTCGACGGCGAGGAGATCGCCTGGCGGCGGCTGCCGGGGAAGGCGCCGACGGTGGTGTGGCTGGGCGGGCTGCGTTCCGACATGAGCGGGACCAAGGCGCAGGCGCTGGCCGACTGGGCGCAGGCGACCGGCCAGGGGTGCCTGCGCTTCGACTATCAGGGGCACGGCGGCAGCTCCGGGGAGTTCGCCGACGGGACCATCGGCCGCTGGAAGGCCGACGCTCTGGCCGCGATCGACCAGCTGACCGAGGGGCCGCTGGTGCTGGCTGGGTCTTCGCTGGGCGGCTGGATCGCCTGTCTCGTGGCGCGGGAACGGCCGGAACGGGTGGCCGGGATGGTGCTGATCGCGCCTGCGGCGGACTTCACCGAGGCGCTGATGCGGCCCTCGCTGCCGGACGAGGCGCTGGCCGCCATCGAGCGCGACGGCTTGTGGCTGGAGCCGAACGCCTACGACCCCGACGATCCGCTACCGATCACTAGGCGACTGCTGGACGAGGGCCGCGAGCACCTGATCCTGAGCGGCGACGAGATCGAGATCGACTGTCCGGTGCGCATCCTGCAGGGCGGCGAAGATCTCGACGTGCCGTGGGACCATGCGCTGGGACTGGCGGTGGCGATCCGCAGCCGCTACCTGACCTTCACCCTGGTCAAGGACGGCGACCATCGGCTGTCGCGGCCGCAGGACCTCGACCGCCTGATCGCCGCGATCGAGGAGCTGGCGCTCGGCTGAGCTACCGCCGGCGGATGCGATGGATCGAGCTGATCCGGTCGTTCAGGCGGATGTCGTTCAGGTCGCGCAGCGGCGTCTCGACGATCACGCACTGGCCGCGATAGCCGACGTCGTCGCACACCCGCCAGGCGCCGCCGGTCACCCGGATCGACGAGGCCTGGTCGCCGATCCCGTAGCGGTTGAGGTCAGGCTCGTCGTCGCTGATCGAGAAGGTGCGGCCGCCGAAGTCGGCGTGTTCGTAGAAGGCGACCAGGCCGCCGGTGCCGCCGGAGCCGCCCCAGCGATCCTCACGGCGGTCGTCCCGCCGGTCCTCGCGGCGCTCGCGACGGTCTTCGCGGCGATCCCGCCGGTCGTAGCCGTCGTCGTCGTCGTCGTAGCCGCCGCGGCCGCCGATCGGGCGGGCCGAGGAGACGCGGTCGTTGAAGCCGAGCCGCACGAAGTCGGGCTCGTCGCCGCCGATCCGCCAGCAACGGCCGCGGAAATTGATGTCCTCGCAGACCTCCCACTGGCCGCGCGAGCGGGCCGAAGAGGCGACGTCGTTGAAGCGCAGCGGCACGAGGTTGGGCTCGACGCCTCGGAGCCTCAGCGGGCGGCCGCGAAACCCGACGTCCTCGTAGAGCATCAGCTCGCCGCCCTGGACGCCGTAGGGCGACCCGCTGCGGGGGTCGCCGTAGGGCTGGGCGGCGGCGGGCAGGGCCGCGGCGACGGTGAGGAAGGCGGCGAGGAACAGACGGGGCGACATCTCGGCGATCTCCTGATCGTTGTCGGGACTACAATGCCGTTGCGGCTGAACGGTCGTTGAACGTGGCGGCGATCTTGCGCAAGCCTTCGCGGAAACTCGGATAGACGGGGCGCCAGCCGAGTTCAGCCTTGGCGCGGGCGTTGGCGACCCGACGGCATTCCTGCCAGAAGCGGCGCGCTTCGTCGGACAGCTCGGCCGACCCGAACGGCACCCGTTCGACCGGCGGGTGGCCGAGCAGGGCGGCGGCCTCGTCGAGCAGGCTCTCGGCGGAGGCCGGCGCGTCGTCGGCCACGTTGTAGACGCCGCCGAGCCGCGGGCGAGCGAGGGAGGCGGCCAGCAGCGCGGCGACGTCGTCGACGTGGACGCGGCTGAACACCTGGCCCGGCTTGACGGTGACGCGGGTCTCGCCGTCGGCGACGCGGTCGAGCGCCGAGCGGCCGGGGCCGTAGATCGCGCCCAGGCGGAAGATGCAGACGGTCAGGCCCAGGCGCGCGCCGAGTTCGAGCCAGTCGCGTTCGGCGGCGGTGCGGCGCACGGCCTGCGGGCTGCGGCCCTGCAGCGGCGAGGTCTCGAAGGCCCAGCGCCCGCCGAGGTCGCCGTAGACCGAGGTCGAGGACAGGTAGCCGATCCAGCCGGGCCTGGCGCCGGCCTCCAGGATCGGGGCGAGGGCGGCGAGGCCGGGGCAGCAGTGGTCGTCCGGCGGGGCGGAGACCAGGATCGCGTCTACCGCGCGGACGGAGTCGGCGAGGGTGGGGGACGCGGCGGGGTCGACGGCGTGGACGCCCGCACGGTCGAGCGTGGAGCGCAGGGCGGGGCTGCGCGAGGTGGCGAGGATCCGGCCCGAAGCGCGCTCGGCGAGCGCGCGGGCGACATAGCCGTGGCCGAAGGTGAGCAGGCCCGACGGCACGCTCGCTCAGCTCGCCGCGCGCTTGGGGGCCGCCGCTGCATCCAGCGGCGCCACGCCGCCGCCGGCGGCGGCGCGTTCGGCGTTCCAGTGGCTGACGCAGGGGATTTTCTCGAGGTCGGCCCGGTCGGCGTAGCGGCGGGCGATCTCGGTGACCTCGCGCAACAGGCCCTCCTCGAGAGTGATCGGCGCCAGGCCCAGACCCAGGAAGCCGCGGTTGGTGACCAGCAGTTCGTTTTCGTCGGCCTCGGCGCGGGGGTTCTGCACGTGGGCGACCTGACCGCCGGTGATGCGCGCCACCAGGGCGGCGAGGTCGCGGACGCGGTGGGTCTCGGTCGTCTGGTTCAGGATCATCGGCCTGTCGCCGCGTCGGGGCGGGTTGGCCAGCGCCAGTTCCACGCACCTGACCGTGTCCTGAATATTGATGAAGGCCCGCGTCTGGCCGCCCGTTCCGTGTACGGTCAAAGCGTGGCCGACGGCCGCCTGCATCAGGAAGCGGTTCAGCACGGTGCCGTAGTCGCCGTCGTAGTCGAAGCGGTTGATCAGCCGCTCGTCGAGCCGGGTTTCCCGCGTCTGGGTGCCCCAGACGATGCCCTGGTGCAGGTCGGTGATCCGTACACGGTCGTTCTTGGCGTAGAACTGGAAGAACAGGGCGTCCTGGGTCTTGGTCAGGTGGTAGATCGAGCCGGGATTGGCGGGGTAGAGGATCTCCTGCTCGACCTCGCCGCCGGGCGTGTCGACCTTCACCTTCAGATAGCCCTCGGGCAGGGCCGAGCCGGCGGTGCCGTAGCCGTAGACGCCCATGGTCCCGAGGTGGGCTAGGTGGACGTCGCGCCCGCTATCGACGATCGCCGCCAGCACGTCGTTGGTGGCGTTGAGGTTGTTGTCGACAGTGTAGCGCTTGTGCCGGGCCGACTTCATCGAATAGGGCGCGGCCCGCTGTTCGGCGAAGTGGACGATCGCGGAGGGCTTCCAGTCGCGGATCAGGGCCAGAAGGCGGTCGTAATCGCGCCCGACGGTCAGGTTGTGGAAGGCGATCTCACGGCCGGTCAGCTCCTTCCACGCGCGCAGGCGCTCGCCGATCGGGCGGACGGGGGTCAGGCTCTGGACCTCCAGCTCGGTGTCGATGGCGCGGCGGGAGAGGTTGTCGACGATCGCCACCTCCCAGCCGCGGGCGGAGAGGTGCAGCGCGGTGGGCCAGCCGCAGAAGCCGTCGCCGCCGAGGATCAGGACGCGCATCAGCGAACGGCCTCGTCCATGGCGCGCAGCATATATGGCCAGGCGGCGGACCGCGGGTCGATGAGCTCGAAGTGGCCGGCGTAGGCGACCTCGAGCAGGCGAGCGTTGTCGCCGGACGTGGTAGTGCGCTCCGCGTAGGCTCGTCCGAACCCGGGTGGAACAATCGGGTCGCGAGCACCCGAGACGATCCGTTGCTTGACGCTGATCGGCAGCAGGCGGGCGGGCGAGGTGTCTGCGTAGACCTCCTGGCCCGGACGGGACGCCGCGCCGACCAGTTGGTCGATGGTGCCGGGGCCGCCGCAGGCGTCGGGGCCGTCGGCGCGATAGGCTTCGAGGTCGTTGATGCCGGCGATCGGCACGGCGCCGCGGATCGGCAGCGGGTCGGCGGTGCGCAGCGGGCTGGCCGCCGGCAGGCGCGGGCGGGCGGCGACCCACAGGGCCAGGTGGCCGCCGGCGGAATGGCCGGTGGTGACCACGCGGCTGAGGTCGAGGTTGTGGCGGGGGGCCAGGGTGCGGAGGAAGTCGGTGGCGGCGGCGGCGTCCTGGAACGTGCCGGGGTAGCCGCCGCCGGGGTGGCCGAGGCGGCGGTATTCCACGTTCCACACCGCCCAACCGGCCTGGCGCAGGCCCTCGGCCATCTCGTCGACCAGTTCCAACCCCGGCAGCGCGGCCTGCCAGCAGCCCCCGTGGATCAACACGGCGACCCTGTGCGGACCGGCGCCGGCGGGCAGGCGCAGCTCGCCGAACTGCTGCGGGCCCGGGCCGTAGGCGATGCGTTGGGCGGCCGGCGGCCGCGGGCGGGCCAGTAGGTCGCGGTAGGACAGCAGGTCGCCCATGGGGGTGTCGGCCGGAGCGGCCGGAGTCGTCGCCGAGGGGGCGGTGGCGGGCTGGTCGCTCATGCTGCAGGCCGTGACGAGGATGAGGAGGAGCGCGGCGGCGGCCACGCGAAGCCGGACTCCGAAAAGCAGTCCGTTGAGTCCGTTGAGTCCGGATCGTCCGGCGGGATTCTCGGAAAAAGGGGTGCGAATGGTGCGAATCGTCCAAGTCCTTTTTGACTATGCGTGTCTGGAAGGCAGTCTACGCCAGAACCCAGTTCTAGGCAAATAAGCCTGCCTAGCCCTCCCGCTTCCGTCATGCCCGTGCTCGACACGGGCATCCAATGGCAGCGGACGCGACGGAGAGGTCACGCGGTTGGATGCCGCATCAAGTGCGGGCATGACGGAAGGGAGAACCTGGGTCACCGCCTGCGGCTTAGCATGTCGCGCAGGCGGGGGTAGTCGATCTTGGAGTGGTGGCGCTTGTCGAGCGGCAGGGCGGCTAGGGGCACGACGGCGGAGACGCCGAGGTCGCGGGCGCGGGCGAGAAGGTCGAGGTTCGCGGCGCCCGGGCCGCTGATCGCCAGCACCGGGGAGTCGTTCAGCCGCACCAGGCCGGCCTGGGTCACGCCGGGCCAGGAGAGGGCGGCGGTCTCCACGGCGAAGGGCCAGACGCCGTCGCCGCCGGCCTCGCGGCGGCCGAGCAGCCACAGGCGGCCGTGATCGTCCAGACGCCCGGCGTCGCCGGTGCGGTGCCACAAGGCGCCGTCGCGGACGACCTTGGTCTCGGTGTCGCGGGCCGGGTCGAGGTAGCCCCGGTTCACGTGCGGGCCCGACACCTGGATCTCGTGGTCGACGATCTCGACGCGGACCTCCGGGATCGGACGGCCGGCGAGCAGGCCGGCGCCGGCGGCCATCGCCGTCCAATCGGCGGTGCCGACGTCCTCGAAGGCGAGGTGGGCGATCGGCTCGGCCTCGGTGGAGCCGTAGACGGCGTGGATCGCCGCGTTCGGCACGGCGCGGTTCAGCTCGCGCAGCAGGTTTGGGAAGACCGGACCGCCGCCGGTAAAGATCGCGGTCAGCTCCGGGAGCGGCGGGCCTTCGGCGAGGCGGGCGCAGACGGCGGGCGGGGCGACGATGCGGGTCACGCCGTGGCGGGCGATCTGGCGGCGCAGGCGCGCGCCGTGCAGCGACGCGGGGCGGCGGAGGTTTCCGGCGGGGATGACGCTGGTCGCGCCCTCGGCGAGGTTGGAGAGGATGAAGACCGGCAGGGAGATCAGGTCGACGTCGTCGGGCGTGGTGCGGCGTAGGTTTTCCAGCAGACCGTGCTGCAGCTGAAGGAAGCCGGTGGAGCGGACGACGCCCTTGGGCTCGCCGGTGGAGCCGCTGGTGAAGGTGACGAGGGCGGGGGCGTCGGCCCTTGGGGCCACCTCCCCGTCTGTAATGGGGAGGCGTGCGACGTGGTCGGGTTCGGGCAGGATCGGTAGCGTCCGCAGGCCGTGGATGAAGGGACGCAGGGCGCGGAGCAGACCGCTGGCGACCATCGCCCTCGGGCGAGCGGCGCGGACCGCGTGGCGGAGGCCGTCGAGGCCGGCGGCGGGCTCGGGGAAGACCGCCACGGCGCCGATCCGGAACAGGGCGATCAGGCTCGCGTAGAGGGCGGGCGAGACGCCTCGCGCCACCAGCACGCGGTCGCCCGCGCCGATCCCCGTGCGGCGGAAGGCGTCGGCGCGGGCGGCGGACATGCGGGCCAGCGCGGCGTAGGTGGTGACGCGGCCGTCGGGGGCGAACAGCGCGGCGGCGTCGGGGCGGGCCTCGGCGTAGGTCAGGAAGGATTCGACCAGGCTCACAGGCGGCGGCCGTAGAGGGCGTAGCGGCGGAACCCGCGGGCGCCGGTGTGGTCGCTGTGGCGGGCCGAGAGGTTGGCCTCGTGCATCAGGGCGTGGATCACCGTGGCGTAGCCCTTGGCGTGGGCCAGCGCGTGGAAGCGGTCGGCCAGCAGGGAGCCGGCGCCCTTCACGCGGGAGGCGTAGGTCTTCAGGATCACGGCGGTCGGGCGGGGGCCCTGCTCCAGGTCCGGCAGGGCGAACAGGAAACCCTGCAGCTCGCCGGCCTCGTCTTCGGCCAGCAACACCAGCTCGGGGTCGAGGTCGGGGAGGATCGGGGCGTAGCCGGCGAGGAACCGCTCGGCGGTGATCGGGCGGTAGAAGGCGTTGTCGGCGAAGGCGACGAGCGACAGGGCGTGCAGGCGGCGGAGCTCGGCCTCGGCGTTCGCCGGGTCGAAGGGGCGCAGGCTCAGGCCGAGCGGGCCCGGCTTCTCCGTCCCGGGAGCGGCCGGGCGTTCGGCGGAGAGGTAGCGGGCGACGATGTCGAAACCGGCCTGCTCGAAGGCGGCGGGGTGGTCGGTCGGGTTGCGGGGTTCGAGGAAGAAGGGGGGGCGGCCGTCGCTTTGAGTCACCAGGCGGTGGGCGGACCAGGTGTCGCCGTCCATGGGGCCGAGCACGGCGCCGAAGCCCTCCTCGCGGAGCTGCTCGCAGGTTTCGCGCAGCAGGCGGGCGCCGGCGTCGGCGTCGTCGGAGTCGAAGGCGCCGACGGCCGCGGTCCGCAGGCCGTCCAGCGGCGGGGCGTCGAGCCAGACGGCGGCTGTCGCGCCGGCGGTCGCAACGCGGCGGGAGGCGGTCACGCGCGCCAGGCCTGGCCGAGCAGGCCGGCGGTCAGGGCGACGCCGCCCACGTGGACCCACGGCCGCCGGACGCCGTGCAGCCGCCAGGCGCCGGCCTTGCCCGCGGCGATCAGGATCAGGCCCAGCGCCAGCAGCGAGAACAGCAGGGTGTCGGTGGAGACGCCGGCGATCATCAGGGTGCGGACGTTCATCACGCCCCAGGCTCCCAGAGCGACGGCGAGGAGGGTCCAGACGCCGGCCGAGCGGCCGAAGCGGGCCACCGCCGCCGCGGCCAGCGCGGCGAAGGTCAGGTTGAAGGCGAAGATGGTGTCGAGCTCAAACAGGTCGCTGACCACGAACAGGGCGAGCGCCAGGGCGAAGCCGACGGCGATCAGGTTCAGCGCCTCGCGCGCCGGCGGCCAGCGGCCCTGCAACCGCCGCACGCCCGCCCAGGCGGCGACGGCGAAGGCGGGGGTCAGCACGCTCAAGGGGCCGGAAAAGGCGCCGATGCAGAAGGCCAGGGTCGCGAGGCTGGCGACCACGTGGCGGTCCAGGCCGAAGTTGCGCGCCAGCAGGGTCAGCAGCAGCAGCGCCGCGGCGAAACCGACACCGATGGCGGCCAGGGCGGGCGTGCCGAGCGGCGCCAGGCTGGACAGCACCACATAGAGGCCGAGCGGGATGAACAGGTTGTCCAGCCCCCGCCAGCTCGCGCCCTCGAACAGCGCCCCGAAAAGCGGCGATCAGCGCCAGCAGCACAGCGTCGGCGAGGGCGAGACCGCTGAACAGGGACAGCACGACCAGGCCGATCAGCCAGGCGGTGACGGCGAACACGGCGACGCCCTCCCAGCTCTTGCGGCCGTCGCCGACGCGGAAGGTGGAGCGGCCGTAGCGGACGCCCATCAGCGCCGAGGCTGCGTCGCTGAGGGTCAGCACGGCGATGGGCAGCAGGTAGAGCCACAGGCGCGGCTCGGGGGGGCCGCCCTGGGTCTGGGCCCAGTGGCCGTCCTGCAGGTGGAACAGCAGGGCGACGGAGAGCGCGAACAGCATCTCGCCGTAGGAGACGCGGCTCACCGCGTGCAGGCCGGCGCCGAGGTCTCGGCGGAGGCGCCCGCGGGCCAGGGCGAAGACGGCCAGCGCCAGGGCGCAGGTGGCGGCGACCTCCCACGACCGGGCGAACACCCAGGGGAAGCTGAGCGCGTAGAGGCCGAGCGAGACGTGGACCAGCTTGCGGGCGAGCTCCGGCGGGAGGCGGCGGCCGAGGCGGGAGACGCTCCA
>Ga0136611_10001253_pt1 | contig 17626 bp, 13 predicted proteins | sample AntDrymUQ2232306_2_FD_106645 | JGI IMG/M metagenome (GOLD analysis project Ga0136611, IMG submission 106645) | Polar desert sand microbial communities from Dry Valleys, Antarctica - metaG UQ223 (23.06) | ecosystem: Environmental > Terrestrial > Soil > Desert | place: Antarctica: Dry Valley...
CTTGCCATGAGTGTCGCTTCGACGCGAAAAAACCCTCGCGTGATATTGAAGTTGAATTCTATCGAACGCTTTTTCGCGCTCCGCACTCATGGCAAGCGGGACGCTCGCGCTCCAGTCCGTTGCGTAACATCAGTAAGTAAGTCTTCTTTACGAAGTTGTTTCTAGGTATTTCATTCTTTAACACTTTTTTTTGATGGAAGTTGAAAGACTAAAACAAATTGAAGATATTTATCACGCAGCTTTGGAAATTCCTCCCGGCAAGCGTGAATCTTTTTTCAAAGAATTTTGCGGTGAAGACGAAAATTTGCGCCGCGAAGTCGAATCTTTGCTCACTTTTGATAAAACCTTTGACAAATTTGTAGACACGCCGCCCGAATCGCTTGCCGCCGAAATGTTCTCCGAACAGAAAAAAGAGGCAAACTTTATCAGCAGCGAATTCGGACGTTACAAAATCAAAAAACTTTTGGGCGAAGGCGGAATGGGCAAAGTCTATTTGGCGGAAGACACCGAGCTTGAACGGCTTGTTGCGCTCAAAACTTTACCCGCCGATTTTTCAAACGACCAAACCCGTGTACGCCGTTTTATCCGCGAAGCAAAAGCCGTTTCCGCTTTGAATCATCCGAACATTTTGACGATTTATGAAATCGGAAATTTTCAAAACCTGCACTTTATTGCTACCGAATACATCAAAGGCGAAACCTTGCGGCAGCGGCAGATACGCGAGCCGCTCTTTCTGCGCGAAATTCTCGATATTGCCGCGCAAATCGCCGCTGCGTTAACCGCCGCTCATTCCGCCGGAATTATTCACCGCGACATCAAGCCGGAAAACATAATGCTGCGCGACGACGGATTTGCTAAAGTTCTCGATTTCGGTTTGGCGAAATTAACCGAAAAGCATCCGACGACGATCAAAGATTTTGAAGCCCCGACCCGAAAACTCGATCTGACAAATCCGGGAACGATTATCGGAACGGCTTCTTATATGTCACCGGAACAAGTCCGCGGACGGGCGGATATTGACGCGCGAACGGACATCTGGAGTTTGGGCGTGGTGATATTCGAGATTCTCACCGGGCGCGTTCCGTTTGCGGGCGAAACGGTCAGCGACGTGATCGCTTCGATTTTGAAAACCGACGCGCCGCATTTATCGAAATGCATCGCCGATTGTCCCGGAGAACTCGAACGCATTGTCATGAAGGCTTTGCAGAAAAACCGTGAAGAGCGTTATCAGGTTATCAAAGATTTGGCTTTGGATTTGAAAAGTCTGCGAAGAGAATTGGAATTTTCGGCGGAATTTGCCCGCGCAACCGGCAGCGCGGAACAAAATCTGACGGCGGAAATGCCGGGACGCGTGACGACTGTCGAAACCGTTAAACGATTTTCCACGCTTAACATTCTTTCGATTTTGCTTGTCGCAACTCTGACATTCGGCGGCATTTGGTGGTTTTTCGGCAGAAACGAAAGGCAAGCTGAGACGCCTGAAACCGTCTCAGCTAAAACCGTCGAAATCGTCAGTTGGAGCAGCACGCCCGGCGAAATTTACAGCGTCGGGACATTCTCGCCCGACGGCAAAATGATTGCTTTTACTTCGACCAAAACCGGAACAAAAAACATCTGGATAAAACAGACGACTTCGGGCGAAGCGATTCAAATTACCAAAGACGAATTCAAAAATGAAAGCCCGATTTGGTCGCCCGACGGCGATAAGCTGGCTTTTTTTTCGGTCAGAGGAAAGCAGCACGCCATCTGGCAAATGCCGGTTTTCGGCGGCTCGCCAAAGTTGGTGGCGACGGTTGAAGACGGCAGCAGTCAGCTACAGTTTTGGTCAAAAAAAGATTTGATTTATTACGAGACCAAGGACAATATTTTTGCGGTGGACGTTAATTCGGGACAAACCAAACAAATCACCGACCTCGATTCAAAAACGGTCAACGCTCAGTCAAGCAGTCTCTCGCCCGACGAACAGCAAATCGCTTACACGACTGTTGACGGCGAAACTTGGAGCGTTTGGGCAATGAGCTTAAAGGACAATTCGCCGAAAAAACTGGTCAGCGCAGCCGCTGAAATCAGGAATACAATCTGGCATTCCGACAATCGAAGAATTTTGTATAGCTCGCCGGTTGACGGAACTTTTCAGATTTTTGTCACCGACGTTAGCGGAACCACGCCGCGACAGATTACGTTTGGCGAAAGAGACAGTTTAGTGCTTGACGTTTCGGCGGACGGAACAAAAATTTTATACGGTTCGGCGAAGGAAGAATCCGACGTTTGGGGCGTTAAGTTGAAAGATTCAAAAGAGTTTACCGTCGCTTCGGACATCAATTCGGAACTCTGGGCAAACGTTTCGCCCGACGGAAAATCAATCGCGTATCAGTCAATCAAAAATTTGAGTCAGGGCAACAAAATAGCTAACGGAACGATTTTGACCAAAACGCTGAACTCAGACGAACCGCCGAACCAACTTGTCGCAAACGGTTTTTCGCCTATCTGGTCGCCGGACGGACAGCAGGTTGCATTTATGCAAGTCGTCGGCGAAAAATATCAAATCGAAACAATCAAAGCAACCGGCGGCGGGCAAAAACATTTAACGGCTGACGTAGATTCGATTAGTTATACGGTTTTGCCTTATAACCGGATTCAAGCGAGCGATTTCAGTTGGTCGCCCGACAGCACCAAAACCGCTTATATTTCAGATCGAAGCGGTCAAAGCAACGTATGGCTGGTCAATGCGGACGGCTCAAATGATGCGCAGTTGACCGATAACAAGGATTCAAATTTAAATCTCTCTTGCCCGCTCTGGTCTTTCGACGGCAAACGTATTACATTCACTTCCAAAACCAACAAAGGCAAAGCGGTATTTGGTGTTTGGACAATAGATACGGAGACGAAAAATTCCAAAATGGTGATTCAGTCGGATTCATTTTTGGGGCTGATTGGCTGGGCGCAAAACGGAGAAGATTTAATTCTTGCGTCTGTCAACGGTTCCAGCTCAGTCGGTTTGCAGGCAGAGGTTTCTTTGCTTCAAGTTTCAACAAAGACAGGCGAAAAGAGACCATTAACGACGCTTAAGGACACTTATCTGTATAACATTCATCTCTCGCCGGACAAAAAAAATATTGCCTTTGCCGCGCATCGTGAAGGAGAAGACAATCTCTGGCTGATGTCTGCGGCGGGCGGCGAAGCCAAAAAACTGACCGCCAACAATGATTCCAGACTCTATTTTTCGAGTCTGGCGTGGTCGCCCGCGAGCGATTCTATTTATTTCGGCAAGCAATCGCGTTACAGCTTGCTTTCAATGCTGACTAATTTTAAATAATAGGAGACTGAAAATGACAAACAAATCGAACTGCAAAACATTAACTGCTGTTTTTTCGCTGATACTGATTTTTAGTATCGGAACTTTAGCCCGAACGGGAAGCGACAAATCTAAAAACAACCGGAATCAAAAACCCGATTGCGCGAAAATTTCCGACGCTGATATTGTAAAGGCAATCTACGACAAAATTGGCGTTAAATACGCCGGTCAGAAGAAGCACATCAATGTCAGGATTACCGACAATGTTATAACGCTCGAAGGCTGGGCGACGACGAAAAGCGTCAGGAAGGAAATCGAAAAATATGCAAAGAAAACAAACTGCGCGAAGAAGAAGAAGATTGCGAACAATCTGACCATCGGCGTCAGCGGCGGCTGCGGTCCGGGTCAAAAACAATGCGGCGACATCTGCATCGGCACAAAAGAAAGCTGCAATATCGTATATTGAGGCAGATGGTTTGCGAGGCGGAAAGAGCGCTAATGGTCGAACGCGCTTTTTTCAATTATTTTAATTAAACGGGAGTTAAAATGCGAAATTATTTGCGAAATTATTTTCTCGTTTCTCTATGCGTCTTTTTCTCTGTTTGCGAATTTTCGCTTGTATTTTCCCAACAAAACAAGCCGGTCTCCGAGAGAGAGATTTGATAGACGCTAATCATCTCGTTTTGCTCGTCGGCTGGAACGACGAAAGACAGGCGTGGCTGATAAAAAACTCATACGACATGAATTGGGGCGAAAAGGGATTCGGCTGGGTGAAATACGGCAGCAACAACATCGGACAATTCGCCGCTTGGATTTTAGCAGACCCGAACGAAAAGATGATTTCCAGATAAAACCTTTAATTTTAGAAAATAGTTTCAACGAACGAGAAATCTATGAAAACGAAAAAATCAGCCGTTTTGTTTATTTTTGTCAGCTTGTTAGCGCCATCGTTTATGACGCTTTCGATTTTCGCGCAGCACAAACAGAAACGGAAAACTACTCGCCAGAAAAGACCTTTAGTCGGTTCCGGCACGCCGCAAAGCACTAAACCACCGCTGCAATGCACAACGCAGAACGGCGGTAGTGAAGAAATGACCTATCTCGTCGGCGCAAGCAAGTTAAGCCGTGAAGAAAAAAACCGAATCAGGGAAAAATGGGGCGTTTTGACTGTTCCGCAAGGTGAAACCGAACGGGCGAAAGAAATCAGAAAACAGGCGATCAGCTACCGGCAGGCGATTCGGAATAAGATTACGAAAAGCATGGATGTGTGGATCAATGCCAATCCGAATGCAACCGCCGAAGAAATCGAAAATCGCCGCCGGAGAGGTCTGGAAAGAATCGAATTCAAGAGCAATAAGATCAACGCCGATAATGAAGACCGCATCAGGCAAAAGAGTTTTGACTGGAGAATATTGCTCGATGTCGGAGCAGTGATGAATCAGGGCGAAGGCTGTAATACCTGTTGGGCGTTTGCTACGACTTCAGCCGCCGCCGCGAGTCTTCAAAAAAATTATCTGGAAATCATTCCTTTGAGAAATTATAATTTTCCCGACCAGATCACGGGCGAATTATCAAGCGCTTCGAATATGTTCGGGGAAACTGGCTTGAGCCGTTCGTCCGCTCCTTTTGTGCAGGATTTGTTAAATTGTATGCCGATCAAAAAAGAGGAAATCTGCAATAGCGGCTGGCACGGCAGAGCATTCGATTTTATGGTTTATAAAAAAGGGATGCCGATGACATCCACCGGCGGCATGCTCAACGGCGGCGACGCAACCGACCGGCGCGAATACAAACGCGGACAAAAATTCGCCTGTCAGCCAAATGGCAGTTTTGTCAAAGCGTCTTCGTGGGATTACGTCAACTCGCCGCCTGACAAGCTGCCGACCGTCGAGCAATTGAAAACCGCGCTCGTCGAACACGGTCCGCTCCCCGCGCCGATTTTTTACGACGAATGTTTAGCAAATTACAAAGGTGGAGTTTTCAACGAAAAGGATTTCGGAATGATTAATCACGTTGTCTTGCTCCTCGGCTGGGACGACGCGAAACAGGCGTGGCTGGTAAAGAATTCGTGGGGCGAGGAATGGGGCGAAAGAGGTTTCGCGTGGATCAAATACGGCAGCAATAATATCGGACAATTTGCCGCCTGGATTGATGCCGACCCGCAATCGGCATACGATCTTTTCTCTAACTAGTTTACAAAGAAATGAAGAATCAGGCTCATAAATTCGGAATTGGAGTTTTCCTGCTAACCAAACTTTGGCAGCGTTATTTCGCTGATAAACCGGAGTAAAAAATATCGGCTGGATAAAATACGACAGTCAATTATCTGAAAAGGCGCGGCAGACTTCTTTGCAGATTTTTCGGCAGCAAGATTTCCATCGCGTCGTCAACCGTGACGATTCCGGCAATATCGCCTTCGTCGTCAATTACGGGCAAGGCGAGCAGATTGTATTCGGAAATCGTCTGCGCCACCGCTTCCGCCGAATCCGACGGATGCGCCGATTGAAAACTTTCGCGCATCACTTCCGCCAGTGAGTAAGTCGGATCAGCCAAAATTAAACTCCGAAGCGTGATTAAACCACAGATTTTCCACGAATTTTCCTTCTCGACGACATAAAGGTAATAAATCATATTCGGCGTTTCCGCCATTTCTCTCAGTCGCGCAATCGCCTGCGAAACGGTTAAATCCTTTGGGAAAACGATAAACTCCGTCGTCATCAAACCGCCCGCCGTATCGTGTTCATATGGCAGAAGCTCGGCAACATCGGCTTTTTCTTCACCTTCCATCAAATTGAAAAGTTCCTGCGCTTTTTCTTCATCCATTTCCCCTAAAACGTCAACCGCGTCGTCGGGCGACATTTCTTCCAGGATGTCGGCAGCGCGTTCTTCGTTCATCTCTTCCAAAATACGCGCCTGATTTTCCGTGGACATTTCTTCGAGCGTGTCGGCGGCGATTTCGTCGTCCAGAGACTCGACAATTTCCGTCCGGTGAATCGGCGAAAGCGTTTCGGCAAGCTGTGCGATTTCTACCGGATGCAGCCGCGAAAGTTTATCTTTTGAAGATTTAAGCTGCACGGTTGCCGAAGCCGAATCGGTCGCCAGATAACCCACGTCAGCCCAATCAATAACTTCAACCGGACGGTCGCTGCCGTAAAAACCTTTCGGCATTAAGCGGCGAACAAAACCTTGCAAGGATACGTCCGCGCCCGTTACGCGCCAGAAACCGCCGGCTTCGATCAACTGCACGTCGTTGACGCGAACGACGCGCTTTCCGTCAACGTCAATAAGTTGATTATCGAGAACGTCTTTACCGAGCAAAACTTCGCCGCTCCGCCGCACAAACGGATTTAAATCGAGAACGGTCGAACTCATTACGGCTCCGCTCTCGCCTAAATCCGAGAAATCGCGCTTCGGTATAAAAAACAAACGCCGGTTGTAGCGCGCGACCAATCCGATAACCGGCGGATAATCTTCCTCGCCGTAACGCACGATAACGTCTTTTATGGCGGCGATTTTATCGTTTCGCGCGTCGAAAATCGGGCGACCCAGAATTTGCGAGAGATAAAGCATAAACTAAAGATAAACGAACTCAGCCGAAGGTTGAAATGCAAAATATATTTAAAGTTTAAATGAGAAAATAATGATTCAAGTTACAAAATTATATTTCTCGATAAAAGAATGCTCAGAATTGTTCATTTTTTTGGAAATTGTCTGCTCTTCATATTTTCTATAAATACAGACGCTCGGAATTCCGGTCGACTCCAAACAGCTCAACCCTCGTAAATCAAACAGGTTAATTTCAAAGAATATTAATGAAAAAGTTTTATTTTATCGTTCTCATTTTCTGTCTTTCAAGCGTTTTCGCGGCAGCCCAAAATCGCGTCAGAGTTTTTGATAATTTTGATACGTCAGACGGCGTTCAGGTAACTGCGCCGACGGTTTCTCCTTTTATTAATAATAAACCGAAACAGCTAATCAAAAAAACAGCGCAGACAAAAATGAGTGTTCAGGACGGTTTGGCATTAAAAGGAACTAACAAAACCGCAAATTATTCAAAATTTATGATGTCAACGGGTTCGAGTCTAAAAGGATTTACGACGGGAAATATGGAACACGATTCTTATATCGTAGATTCGTCCAAACGATACGGCATTGACCCGCTTCTGATTTACGCCCAGATGCACCAGGAATCTTCCTTTAAGTTAAAAGCTACTTCCAATAAAGGAGCGAGCGGATTGATGCAACTGATGCCGGCGACGGCTCGGCGTTTCGGTGTGACGGAGATTTATAATCCCAGACAAAATATCGAAGCGGGCATAAAATATATGCGCTGGCTGCTCGACACTTTTAACGGCGACGTAGTTCTGGCTCTGGCTGGCTACAATGCGGGCGAAGGCGCGGTGATGAAATACGGCTGGCAAGTTCCGCCTTACCGCGAAACACAGGAATATGTGCGGCGAATTACGACGCGCTACAATTCCATCTCCGACCCGATGTTTGCAAAAACAGTCCAAAAAGTGAGCAACGAACAAGCAGCGAAATTGGAAGTAAAACAGTCCGCTCCGTTAACCGTTCATGAACTGAACGCTCTGGCAATTAAGCTCTCCGACGGCAGAATGCGGCTCGTCAATCAATAATTTATAAAAGTTTATCTCTAGTTTCCTTCCTTCCTTCTCTTCGTCACAGAAGATTTAACGATTGGATAATTTCCAATCGTTTTTTTTGTGTGAAGCTACCGAATCTTGTATGATTGCAAGTCAAGATTCAAGATTTAGAATTTAAGATTTGAAAGAAAATATTTTGAATCTTGAATCTTAAATCTTGAATCTTGAATTAATATTATGTTTTGCGTAAACTGCGGGTCGAAAAATTCGGATGAAGCGATGTATTGTCAGAAATGCGGCAGATTGCTCGAAGCTGAAGAAGAAACGCGCGTCGCCCGAAAAATACCGACGGAAAATATCATCAGGGAAATTGACGAAGAAAAACGGATTTTTACGATTAGTCCGACTTTAATGTTTGTCAAAATCGGATATGCGGCGGCGATTTTCGGTGCGCTTTTGCTGGTCGCTGTGCTGTTTTCTTTTGAATCGCTAATCGGAGTTAAAGTTCCGTGGTGGATTTCCGTTCTGTTCGGACTTTCGATGCTTTTAATTCCGGCGTTTTATCATTTTCGGCAAAAACTCATCCGCTATAGTTTGACCGACGCGAAAATCGAGATTGACGAAGGTTTAATTTCGCGCACGACGCGCAACGTGCCGCTGCACACGATTCAAGACGTAACGGTTTCGGCAACAGTCACGCAGAGAATGCTCGGTTTCGGAAATTTAATAATCGAAAACGCCAACGAAAACGACGGTAAGATTATTCTGAAAAACATTAATTCTCCCAAAAAATATGCCGACGTTTTGCTCCAACAGATGCGTCGGGTGACGACGCCTAATTCAAATAAATAAGAAAAATAAAAAATCGCGTTTATTTACTGTCAGTTTGAGAAAAGAAAATTGCCCGCGAATAAACGCGAAAGAACGCGAATAAAAGAAAAAATTGCTTTAATGTTTCATTTTCCCTTCTTTTCTCTTTTCGCGCCTTTTCGCGTTTATTCGCGGGCAAAAATTCTTATCTCAAACTCAGGTTATTTAACTGAATCCAAACTCAATTCTCTATAAATTTTCTCCGTTTCGACAATCATTCTTTCCAAACTGAACTTGTTTTTCGCAATCTCCCGCGCGTTTTGACCTAAACTTAGACGCAAATTTTCATTCTTTAACAATTCGCCGATAGCTTCGGCAAGTTTGACCGGCTCGAAAACCGGGACGAGTTTCCCGGAGAGATTGTCTTGCAGCAATTCACACGCGCCGTCGGTTTCCGAAGCGACAATTGCTTTTCCGCTAATCATCGCTTCTAAAATCGCCAGCCCGAAACTTTCCGAATGTGAAGCCGAAACAAAAACGTCCAAAGCCGCCAGCAACGACGCGGTTTCTTCGACCCAATCGAGAAATAAAAAGCGGTTTTCCAAGCCAAAAACTTTGACCAGCCGTTTCAGTTCGCGCCGGAATTCCTTTTTGAATGAATTATCTCTGCCGACGACGGCAAAATATGCGTTAGGAAAAACTTTTGCCGTTTCCTGCGCCGCCAGAATAAAATCGCGCTGCCCCTTTAAAATTTTCAATTCGCCGATTGTGCCGATTAATTCCGCGTCAAAAGGTATATTGTGCATAAACCGAAACTCTTCGCGCAATTTTACATAATCGGCATTCACCCAATTTTCGACGGCAATTCCGTTTGAAATCATCGCAATTTTTTCTTTCGGGAAAATTTTCCGCAAATTTTCTTCGACGGCGTTTGAAACGGCGATTGCCTTTGACAAGTTGCCGAGCGCAAATTTTTGAAAAGGCTTCATCGGAAAAAGAACGTGCCGCGTCAGTATAAATTTGGCGTTTTTCGCAATCCGGCAAGCCACGCTCGCCGGAATATAATCGCGTCCCAAATGCGCGTGGACGATTTCTATTTTGTTTTCACCGACAAATTCGGCAATCTTCTGCGCGCTCAAAACGCCGAACGAATTTCTTAACGAAACGTGCAGAAAATTTTCCTCCGGCAAAAAATCAAACCTTTTCTGCCATTCGTTCGTCGGTCGAAGCGCAACGAAAATTTCGTGACCGCGCGTTGCTAAACCGCGACTCAAATCAATTAAATGTCGTTCGCCGCCGCCAAACGTCCTCGCTGATGAAATATGTAAGATTCGCACAAACAAATGTTAGACGGTAAACGAACATTGGTAAATGTAGAAAATAAAAAAGGCGTGCTTCTATAAAAGAAACACGCCGTGGAAGGTTTTTCCCCGTGAGGAAAAACTAAAATTGAAACTGCACCGCAAACTGAATTTGTCGTTTACGTTATAAATTACTGTTGGTTTCGGCAAATAAAAAGTGTTTCGACCGAAAAGCAAAAATATTAAAAAGAGGCTTTCTTTGCAGACAACCTCTTTTTTTCAGCCAAAGCCAAAGCTTTATTAGTTAAAAGTATATCGAATCCCAATTTGAATTCGATATACATCACCAATACCGCTCGTCGGGCTGTATGATACAGGCGACAACAGATCTGAGCCGAAGTTACGCAGACGGTATAAAGCACGACCTTGTGGATCAGCACCACGGGCAATCAAGGGCTGCAGCGAATTAAATCTTTGCCCTACTCCCCAATTACTGTTAAGCAGATTTCCAAAATTAAGAATATCCGCTCTAACCTGAAAAGTATGTTTGGTTTTTCCGATCCGAGCAATTATGTCCTGAGCAACGCTTAAATCCACATTACTCGTAAACGGCAAGAATGCAGCTCCTCGTTGAGCATATTCGCCTCTGTGCTTGGAAAGATACGAGTCTTGATTGATATAAGCATCCCAAACTGCAGCTTGCTGAGCGGCAGTAAATGTAGTGCCGCTTGAGGTGAATGTTTCAAAATTCGTCTCTGAGATGTCCTTTGGGATATATATCAGATCGTTGCTTGTTCCGCCATCTCCGTTCAAATCTCCACTGAATGTATAACTGCCGTTGCCTCCGGTTCGTGTTTCCCAAAATGTCGAAACAGTTGTCGCTCCGAATTTAAAGTATTCCAAGCGATACGAAGCCGATGCAAAAACACGGTGTCCCGCTGATGCACCGCTGAATCCCAGTCCGGGATTGTTCGGGTCGCCTGAGTGTTGATTGTTATTCCATGATCCGAAAGCGATTGAACCGGGATCAACCGTATTTTTTGCCTCACCGTAGCTGTATGCTCCTTTAAACCACAATCCGTTTGAAAAAGGCTTTTCAAGTGTAAATGCAAGATTCCACGCTTTTCCTACATTCTGGTTCTTGAGAACAACAGCACTTGTTACGAAACTGTTTATTCTGTTGGTAGTTGTCCACCGGGGTCTGTTGTCAGGTCCTGTGAAAGATGTGTTCGGATCCGTTAAGTTTGCGTTAATGTAATAAATCCCGTTTACATCCTTTGAGTAAAGGAATTCAGCACCACCGATCAAACCAAGCGGCAATTTTACGTCAGCCGCAATGGTTGAACGCCAAATTTGCGGGAACCTGAAATTAGGATTTGTCAGTGCCAATTCATACGACGATGCCGGTGCTCCGGTGACGTTAGTTGGTTTGTAAGTATTAGGATTCGGACTAAACGGTCTGGTTGTTGTATTTTCACGTTGCTCAAACCCGGTCAATACACCGTTACCCCCAACCTGATTCGATATCCAAACATACGCGGGTTTCCCGGTAAACACACCCGTTCCACCCCGAACCTGAACTCTATTGCTTCTAAACGGATTCCAGTTAAAACCGACCCGCGGTGACCAAAGAAGATTGGGATCAGGAAGTTTTTCGGTTTGGTATTGAACCGCTTGATTGTTTTCGTCCATAAACGTCAAGGCATTAGCTTGTGGATTGGTAAAGCCTGTGTCTCCAAAAAACGGTACGTCTATACGAAGACCATAAGTCAATGAAAAATTATCCTTTACTTTCCAAGTATCCTGACCGTAAAAACCAAAATAGTTGACTTTAAGCGGCTGGACTGGTTTGTCGAGATTGGGAATATTTGAATACCTCACCTGAAATCGTCGCAAACTAACGGGTGAGGTGGTTCGGTTCGGATTTGCCAGAAAACCGTTCGCATCAGTATAGAAGTCCGCCAGCGAATTATAAACATAAACGCTCTGAGAACCCGGGAAGAATACATTTTCCGATTTATAATTTTCAAAACTTACGCCCGTTGCAATAGTATGAGAACCACGGTAAAAAGTTACATTGTCTTGAATCTGGAACGAATCGTATCGAAGCTCATTGTTCGGTGTGAACGGCTCAAAACCGAAACTCGTATAAGTCGAGCCTCCTTCGAGAATATCAACCAAAGGAAAGAAAGTTCCTACTGACTCCCTGCTTTCATCATTCTTTGTATAGCCAATAATTAGATTGTTTGATACCTCAGGACTAAATGCTGAATTCAATTCTCCAATAAATGATTTAATATTCTCAAGAATCTTGTAATTGGAATTTTGGAAATTTAATGAGTTCGAATTGGTTCTTCGACTTCCGAAGCCGAGAGAAGATGAGTTTGATTCCAATACGTCCGTGCTGGAATCAAGGGAAAGATATCGGAGGCTTAACCTGTTTGTAGAGTTAATATTATAATCCGTTCGAAACAAAAATTTCTTGGCAGGAGTTGATTGACTATAACCTTGATAGGGACCGGTTTCGTAGCCAAAGTTCCGTGCCAGATAGCTGCTCAGAGTGTCCAAATCAGATGCCAAAACACGAGTTACGCTGCCGCCAATTGCCTGACCGGCAGCACGGGCAGTGAAGGTTGTGCCGGGTTCTGTCAGCTCTTCATTCTCATAGCTGGCAAAGAAGAAAAGCTTGTTCCTACCGGAAGTAAACGTCGGTCCGCCTTCGCCAAAATTAAAGAACGGCAATGGTCCGCCAAGACGAAACCCATAATTTTTGTAATCGAAATCTCCCGGATCAAAGGAATTATCTCCGGCTTTCTTGCCCACGAGGTTGGGCTTACGGAAAAGATAGTAAACCGAACCATTGTACGTGTTCGTTCCGCTTCGGGTAACGGTGTTAACGCCGGCTCCGACGAAATTGCCTTGCCGCACATCATAGGGCGAGACATTAACCTGAATCGCCTCGATGGCATCAAGTGAAATCGGCGAAACTCCGGTGCGGTCGCCCGGCTGTCCGGCAAGTCCGAATGAATTATTAAAATAAGATCCGTCCACCGTAATATTGTTCAGGCGATTGTCCTGTCCGGCGAATGTTCCTCCTCCGCCTGCTTGCGGCGTGAGCCTGGTAAAGTCATTGATTCGCCGCGAGATCGTTGGCAGTGTTTCAACAAGTTGTTTGTTTATTGTTGTTGAAGCACCCGTTCGTGATTCGCTGAAAATTTCGGCATCTCCGGCTTCAACAGTTACTGTTTCGCTAATTGCCGTACCTAGAGTAAAGTTGAGCGTTGCTGCCGTCCCTAAGCTAAGTTGTATATTATCAACGGTCTGCTCTTTGAAGCCGGCTTGAGATACCTTAACCGTGTAGGGACCGCCGACGCGCGTCCCCGGAATAGTGAAACGCCCCGCGTCATTCGTGACGACTGTATAATCCGTCCCCGAAGGTACATGCACTGCCTCTACGACTACTCCTGCCAAAGAATTTCCCTGCTCATCGGTGACCCGCCCGACAATTTCGGAAGTTGTAACCTGAGCAAAGACAGATAATGAAAAGATGCCGGTCAGAATCACGACTAGCGTCAGATACATAAAAGATTTTTTAGCCATAGTTTTTTATAACCTCATTAATTATTTTTCTATACGAAATTTTAAGCACACAACAGTTAGGGAGAAGTTTGTGAAATTCTTCTGCTATAAATGGAAAAAACAAACTACTGATAATATTGTTTAAGAAGGATCACAAATGAATATACAAGAAACAAAACACGTCATCAAGTTGACTGTTTTTGATTTTAATAATAATTTAACCTAATTACGTTCAAGTTTTTGGAAACAAATAACTGTCAATCATTCCTCCATTTTCTCACTTCAAATGCATCTTAAATTCCATAATCATTCGTTCGTTCTGTGGGTCGCATTTCCACACTTTAAATGCCGATATTTTGAATTTTGGATTTTTATTTTGGTTTTCGGATTTTTAGTTTATAAAAACTCGTTAATCAAAGTCTAAAAACAACGTCAAAAAAATCTGTTTCTAACTTTAACTATATAGTTTACACACTTTTATCGTTTTCATAACGTATAAAGCTATGAAAGATTTTTCGTTTACTTTGAAACAATCGCGTAAATTCCACTTATCTATAAGCAAATTGAGTTCCGCGATTACCAGAATTGATTTTCCTGTCTGAAACGAAAGATTATCTTACGGGCAAGTTAAGTTTGTGTTAAGAATTCAACTTTTGTTTTGGGCGACGGTCATTTCTCTCAGTCGGATTCATTTATGGTTTCTTACAGAAGCACGCGCCTGTTTCTTTCTCAAAAACCGCTGAGACTTTGTTAAATAAAATTACGCCGAAATGTTGCATATTTTTTAGCAACCAAATACTTACCGTCAGCAACCAAAATGCGGGTTTCAAAATGACGTTGCACTTTAAGAACGATGAATTTAGCGTCTTTTTCAAAAATCTATTTTAGTCGAAATCTTTTCAGCAAAATTATTATGAATCCGGTTGAGCGATTTGAGCGAATAGCAGTTAGAAGTGGATAAACTGAGCGTAATTTGGAAATTTTAATACGGCTTATTTTATTTTGTTCAATATAATCAAGCAAAACTATCTTGAGCGGTTTGAGCAGTTTTACAGATACTTGACATCGTTAAAAGATTAGCTTAGAGTATTGGGCAAATATTTGAGCCAGATAATCAGGTATTTAAAAGTAATAAAATAGGTCGAAAAAGGGGAAGTAAAATTATGGCACAATTAGGTTATACGACATCATCATTTAAAACGCCGTTGCATCACCGGATTATGGCAAGTATGCCGGTGCAGGCGAGTTGGGTTGATGCGGTGAGCGGAGATACGATTTACGTTGACGGTCTGACGGAAAATCTCGGTGAAACGAGCGCTTTGGTAAATCTGGATATTTTACCGCCGGTGGGAAGCGAAGTTAAGTTGAGAATTTACGACGAAGAAAAAACTATAATCGAAGTTTCGACGCAGGTGATAAGGGTTGAACGCGATCCGGGCAAGCCTTTAGCCGCGCTTACCATTTCGGAAAATATGAAGAAATGGAAGCAAACCGCTTTGACCGCCGCGCAGGAATGGGTGACACGGCATTGGCAATTAAACTACGAAGAGGAATGGATTAATTAAAGATTTGTTTTTATTCGTTTTATTCCGAATGCGGAGGGATTTTTCCAAAAAAATCTCTCCGCTTTTACATTTTAGCAAAGCCAACGAAAAAAATGATTCGGGCATCTTTCCAGCAATGAAAAAAATATTTTCCGCAGTTTTAATTTTATTTTTATTTCATTTCGCTTTCGCACAGGAAAAGCCTCTGACGCAAACCGAATATGTAAAGCGGATTTACGCGCTGCAAAAAAATCCGGGCGGCAGACAAGATTTAATCGAAATTATTCGACGAATCGGCATCGGTTTTGAACTAACTGACGGCTTGCGCGGTTTGACGCGCTCGAAAAGCGCAAATGATGAAGAATTAAAACGCGCTTTGGAAGAAGCCGAACGTCGCCGCCAAAACCCGACTGCGGCAAAATTGCCTTCCCAAAAAGAAGCGATGGAAGTTTTGGAAAAAACTCGTAAAAATACGCTCGCGGCGGTTGAAGAAATGCCGGATTTTGTCGTCAAACAGCAAATTCAAAGGTCTGCCGCGTATGCCGGAACAAATAATTTTCGTAATTTAGATAAACTGATTGTCGCGGTCAGCTATCGTTCGAGCGGGCAGGAAGATTACAAAGTTTTATCGCTCAACGGTGTCATCCAGGAAAACTCGAAGTCAAAACAATCATACGAAGAAGTCGGCGGAACAAGTTCGACCGGTGAATTTGTCACGGTTTTAGCGACAATTTTCAAACCGGAAAGTGAAGCGAAATTCAATTTGATTGATACCGATGTGATTCGCGGAAGGCGCGCGGTTGTTTATAATTACTCGGTCACGCGCGACAAAGCCAAACAGCGGGTGACGGCTTCCCGCTATATTACGGATTCGGCGGTTACCGGAATGAAAGGCAAAATTTGGATTGACCGGGAAAATTTTCGCGTCTTGCGCGTCGAAAGTGAAGCAACCGAACTACCCGAGTTTTTTCCGATTCGCACGGCAAAAAGAGTTATCGATTATGATTGGGTAAAGATTTCCGAAGAAAAATATCTTTTGCCGTCGCTTTCCGATGTTCGCCTTACTTTCCGCGAAAACAGCAAGGTGTTTGAAACGAGAAACCTTATTCGGTTTAAGGATTATCAAAAATTCGGCACGGACGTGATTATTTTGGACGACGATAATGCGGAAATTCCGACGGAAGACAAACCGTAATCATTGAATATTTACCATCTATCAAATTGTTTAATGATAAATGTCATTCCCAGGCAAAATAAGCGATAACGGCGGGAACAATCATCCACAACAAGCCTTTAATCAGAAAAAACATAAAGCCGACAAACCCGAAGCGTTTAACTAATTGCGCGGCTGAATATTTTCTTTTTCCCGAACTTTCCTGCATACTTTAAAATATACTTTAAAAAAACTTTTCAAAAAGACTTTTTAACTTTTAGGTCGGATTTAGATGAAATATAGAAAAATGAAAAAATATTTCCGGCAATTTACGGCTTTCGCTTTTTGTTTTATTCTTTTCACGACTGCCGTCTACGCGCAAAACGCGCCGCCGGAAAAAAACAAACGTGAGGCTAATTTGGTCGAACTCGTCACACTCGATAAAACAATAAAACTCGATATTCGTTACGCTACCGACAATAATTTTGTCGGCAAAACCGTCTATACGGAAGCCCGCGCCTTCCTGCAAAAACCAGCCGCAAAAGCCTTACTGCGAGTTCATAAAAAGCTGAAAAGAGAAAACCTCGGACTCGTAATCTTCGACGGTTATCGCCCGTGGTCGGTGACAAAACTTTTCTGGGAAGTCACGCCCGAAGACAAACGCAAATTCGTCGCAAATCCGGCGAAAGGCTCGAAACATAATCGCGGCTGTGCGGTTGATTTAAGTATCTACGATTTGAAAACAGGCGTTTTGTTGGAAATGCCTTCCGGTTACGACGAGTTTAGCGAACGCGCTTCGCCTGATTACAAAGGCGGAACGCGGCAGGAACGAGCTAATCGGGATATGCTCAGAAAATTGATGGAAGCCGAAGGATTTATCGTCAATGCCAACGAATGGTGGCATTTCGATTACAAGGATTGGGAAAAATACGCGATTTACGACGTTTCTTTTGCAGAAGCAGGAGAGAAGTCAGAAGTCAGAAGTCAGAAGTCAGAAGTCAGAAATTAGAAATCAGAAGTCAGAAATCAGAAGTGAGAAGTCAGAACGAATTTTTATTCTGTATTCTGACTTCTGACTTCTGATTTCTCACTTCTGATTTGATTTACTGTGCTTTTTGCATATTGCCTTCGACGTTCAAAACGACTTTGATGTCATCCGAAACCGCCGCAACGCCGCCCGGCAACTTGCTGTCGTAATTAACGCCGAAATCACGGCGATTGATTGTCGTTTCCGCCGTTGCGCCCATTTTTGTTCCGCGCTCGGTTTTGACAAAACCGGCGACCGTTATCGGAAACATAATTTGTTTCGTCACACCTTTCATCATCAAATCGCCCGTCAC
>Ga0136611_10001254_pt1 | contig 17624 bp, 20 predicted proteins | sample AntDrymUQ2232306_2_FD_106645 | JGI IMG/M metagenome (GOLD analysis project Ga0136611, IMG submission 106645) | Polar desert sand microbial communities from Dry Valleys, Antarctica - metaG UQ223 (23.06) | ecosystem: Environmental > Terrestrial > Soil > Desert | place: Antarctica: Dry Valley...
GCTCTGGCCGGTCGAGGAGAAGATCCCGAACAGGACGCCGTCCTCGAGCGGCTGGTCGAGGCGACCAGGCGACTGCGGGTCGGCCCCGGCACCGACCCGCGCACCCAGGTCGGGCCGATGGTGGACCCCGCCCACCGCGACAAGGTGGCAACGTACGTCGACCTCGCGCGGGCCGAGGGTGGCCGGGTGCTCTGCGGGGGGGCGGCCCCGGACGACCCGGCCCTCGCCGGCGGCGCATACTACCTGCCGACGGTCATCGACGGGCTGGGCAACGCGTCGAGCACCTGCCAGGAGGAGATCTTTGGCCCGGTCCTCGTCGTGCTCCCCTTCCACGACGAGGACGACCTGGTGCAGCAGGCGAACGCGACGGAGTTCGGCCTGGCCTGCGGCCTGTGGACGGCAGACTACCGGCGGGCCTGGCGGCTCGCGCGACGCATCGACGCCGGGACGGTCTGGATCAACACCTACAAGCAGTTCTCCGTCTCGACGCCGTTCGGCGGCCACAAGAGCAGCGGTGTCGGCCTGGAGAAGGGATTGCAAGGCATCCGCGCCTACGCCCGGCAGAAGAGCGTCTACCTGGGGCTCGACGAGAGCCCACTGCCATGGGCAGACCTCTGACGTCGCCGGAAGAAATCCCCGGTGATCACGTCAAGATGCGCGCATAGCGAACTCTTGACACTAGATATCTTGAGCCTAAGATAACCTCGACACTCTCGATCCCACGGAGGCCGCCCATGCCAGCGCCCATCGCCCAGCTTCGTGGCCTGCGCTCCGTCGAGCTGCGCACCGTCGAGCTCGGCGCGTCGGTCGACTTCTACTCCGAGGTGTGGGGGCTGCGAGTCGTCGAGCGCGACACCGACAGCGCCTGGCTGCGTGGTAGCGGCGAGAACCACCACGTCCTGGCTCTCACCGCCGCCGAGCGCAACGGCCTGGGCTGTTTGTCGTTCTCCCTCGCGACGCCGATGGAGGTCGACAACGCGGCGCGCGCCCTCGACGCCCGCCGCATCCCGCTGATCGAGGGTCCCGGCCGCTCGCCGCGTCCGGGCGGCGGCTACGGGCTGCGCTTCGCCGACCACGAGGGCCGGGTCATCGAGCTCGTCGCCGAGATGCTCGCCGTGGCTCCGTTGAGCCGCGACATCGTCGCGCCGATCGGCGTGACCCATGTCGTGCTCAACACCGCCGACATCGACGCGGCCACCCGCTTCTACTGCGACGTCCTGGGCATGCGGGTCAGCGACTGGTCGGAGCACCAGATGTCGTTCCTGCGTTGCAACAGCTATCACCACGCCATCGCGTTCAACGAGGACCGCTGGGCCTCGCTCAACCACGTGGCCTACGAGATGCCGTCGGTCGACCACTTCATGCGTGGGATCGGCAACCTGCGCCACCACGGACGCAGCCCGCTTTGGGGTCCGGGTCGGCACGGTCCCGGCAACAACACGTTCTCCTACTTCGCCGACCCGGCGAAGCTGGTATGCGAATACACCTCCGACATCCAGCAGATCGTCGAAGCCGACTGGCTGCCGCGCATCTGGCGGCGCATCCCCGAGCTGGCCGACCTGTGGGGGACTGCCGGCCCGCCGCCGGCCGATCTCCGCGCCAACATGGCGGGCTACGAGGACCCGGGCGCGTTCGACCTGCGTCCCGAGCTGCGCGAGCAGCTGGCCGGGCTGGGCGACTCCAGCCGGTGAAGGACGTCCACTCGGTCTCGAAGGGGAGCGGTCCCGTCGTGCTGCTTCTGCACGGGATTGGGGGGTCGACAGCGTCGTTCTGCGCGCAGGTCGACGAGCTGGCGCAGACTCACCGCGTCGTCGCCTGGGACGCCCCGGGCTACGCGGCGTCCGCCGACCCCGACGCTGCACCCGGTCTGTCCGGCTACGCCACCGCGGTTGCCGATCTCGTCGACGACATCGGGGAAGCGGTGCACCTGGTAGGTGCGTCCTGGGGTGGGGTCATCGCCCTGCAGCTCGCCATGCAGCGACGGGAGATGCTGCGCAGCCTGACCCTCGTCGCCGCGAGTCGCGGTTCGGGACGCGACCCCGAGGCCGCCGACCGCATGCGGCAGCGCGCCGAGCGCCTGCGGGAGCAGGGCGCCGAGGCGTTCGCCCGCGAGCGCGCGCCGCGACTGCTCTCGCCCGCGGCCGTTCCCGAGCAGGTCGAGCAGGTCGCCATCCAGATGGCGGCCGACATCCGGCTGCCTGGCTACGCCTACGCCGTGCAGTCGATGGCCGAGACCGACCACTCCCCGCGCCTGGCCGAGGTCGCCGTACCGACTCTCGTCCTCTGCGGGACGCAGGACACGGTCACCGGACCGGAGGAGAGCAAGGCGCTGGCCAACGGCATCCCGGAGGCGGTCTACGTGTCCGTCGAGGGCGGAGGCCATCTGCTTCCCCAGGAGAAGCCGACGTCGGTGAACACCTGGATCAGCTGCTTCACCCACATCACCCGCAACACCCAGCGCCTGTACCGCTGACGCGGACAGGGGGAACGAGGAGACGCGCATGACCGCCCATACCTCTGCCGCGCCGAGCGAGCCGACCGACGACCAGGACCTCGAGGCCTTCACCGACTCGCTGCTCGCCTCCAAGGACAGCCGCGAGCCCGACTGGGGGACGCTGTCGTTCCAGGAGAAGGCCGGCCCGCAGTACCGCCGGGCGCAGATCCGCTACGTCGGCTCGGGTGCGACCGGGAACCACGACGGTGACAACCGGATCATCCCCTCGGTCGGCTTCACGTTCTCCAACATGCTGCTGCCGCCCGGCGCGGAGGGCCCGGAGCACGTGCACAGCGACGCCGAGGAGGCCTTCTTCATCCTGGAGGGCTCGGTCGAGGTCGGTGTGCACCGCGGGACCCAGGTCGCCCGCAGGACGCTCGGCTACCGCGACATGATCGTGATCCCGCCGGGCGTCGCCCGCAGCCTGAAGAACGTCGGCGACGTCGACGCCTTGCTGTGCGTGGTCATCGGTGCGACGAAGCCCCAGGTCCCGACCTACCCGGAGACGTCCCCGCTGCACGGCGTCACCCGCGACTGACGCGGTGGACACCTTGCAGGGCCGCAACGTCGTCGTGACGGGGGCCGGCCGCGGCCTGGGCCTCGCCATCGCGCGACGGCTCGGGACTGCGGGTGCCCGCGTCCAGCTCGCCGAGGTCGACGGCGCGCGCGGGGTCGAGGCGGAGAAGGTGCTGCGCGACGAGGGGCTGGAAGCCCGCTACGTGCACATGGACGTCACCGACCCGGCGTCGGTCACGAGCGCGGTCGAGCAGGTCCTCGCCGACGGGCCGGTCTACGGGCTGGTCAACAACGCCGGACTCGCCGACGGGGTGGGGGGCAAGCGGTTCCAGGACATCACGGTCGAGGACTGGGACCGCCTCATGCTCGTGAACAGCCGCGGGCCGTGGCTCGTGTCCCGGGCCGTGGTGCCGAGCATGATCGAGGCGGGCGTCGGCCGCATCGTGCACATCAGCTCCGACGCCTCCCTCTACGGATCGGCACGGCTGGCGCACTACGTCACGTCCAAGGGCGGCCTGAACGCCCTGACCCGGGCCATGGCAAGGGAGCTCGGCGACGACGGCATCACCGTCAACGCGGTGGCGCCCGGCCTGACGCTCAGCGAGTCGGCCGAGCACGTGCCGCCGGACCGGCACGAGCTCTACCGGCAGGGCCGCGCCATCACCCGCGACCAGACGCCGGACGACCTGGTCGGCACCGTCGCGTTCCTCCTGGGCCCCGAGAGCAGCTACCTGACCGGCCAGCTCGTCGTCGTCGACGGCGGCTTCGTCTTCCCCTGAACGTCTCCACCGAGCGAGGAGTCATGGACCTACACCTGCAGGACCGCGTCGTCCTGGTCACCGGAGGCAGCTCCGGTGTCGGGATGGCGACGCTGCGCCTGCTGCACGCCGAAGGCGCCCGCGTCGCGACGTGCGCCCGGGACGGCGAGCGGCTGGACAAGGCCCTGGCAGAGGCTGGTCTGACCGGCGACCGGGTGCTGGCTCAGCCCGCCGACGTGCGCGACGCGGCCTCCGTGCGGGCGCTGGTCGCTGCCGTCGCCGCCCGCTTCGGGGCGCTCGACGGGCTGGTGAACAACGCCGGCGAGTCGCGGATGCAGCGCCTGGAGGAGTCGACGGTCGACGACTGGCGCGACGAGCTCGACCTGAAGTTCTCCGGAGTCCTGAATCCGACGTCTGCCTCCCTCCCGCTGCTCCGGCAATCGGCCCAGGGGTCGATCGTCAACGTCAACGCCGTCCTCGCGGTCCAGCCGGAGACCCGCCTGGCCGTCACCAGCGCCGCTCGGGCCGGTGTCCTCAACCTGTCCCGCAGCATGGCCGACGAGCTCGCCGCCGACTCGATCCGGGTCAACTCGGTCTGCCTCGGACTGGTCGACACCGGCCAGTGGCACCGGCGCTACGCCGCCGACCCGCGTGGGCTGGACTACGAGAGCTGGCAGGCCGAGCTGGCCGCCGACCGGCGCATCCCGCTCGGCCGGCTCGGGCGCGCCGACGAGGTCGCCGACGTCGTCGCCTTCCTGCTCTCCCCCCGCGCGTCGTACCTGACCGGCGGAGCCATCGACGTCGGGGGCGGCCTCGGCCGCTCGATCCACTAGCGGACCCAGCCACCGAGGAGCAGGACCATGACCTACAGCAATGGCGGCGAGCTGCTCGTCGCCGTGCTCCGCGCGGCGGGTGTCGACACCGTGTTCGGCGTCATCAGCGTGCACAATCTGCCCCTCGTGGAGGCCGTCGACGCCGCCATGACCTTCGTCCCCGTGCGTCACGAGGCGTCGGCCGTCAACGCGGCCGACGGCTACGCCCGAGCACGGGGCGGGCTCGGCTGCGCGCTGACCAGCACGGGCACCGGTGCGGGCAACGCGGCCGGCTCGCTCGTCGAGGCGCTGACGGCGGGCAGCTCTGTGCTCCACGTGACGGGGCAGGTGCCCACGTCCTACCTCGGGCAGGGGCGCGGCTTCATCCACGAGACGAAGGACCAGGCCGGCATGCTCGCCGCGGTCTCGCGCTCGGCGGTGACCATCCTCGACGCCGACACCGCGGCGACGGTTCTTGAGCGGGCTGTCGCCGTGGCGCTTCGTGCCCCCGGTGGTCCGGTCAGCGTCGAGTGGCCGATCGATCTGCAGTACGCGCCGTGCTGCCGGAGCGACGCGAGCCCGGACGTCCCCGCCGAGGACCTCGACGAGGACGCGCTGGAGGAGGCGGTGACGCTGCTCGCCGGGGCCCGCCGCCCCCTGGTCTGGGCCGGTGGCGGTGCAGTGCGCGCCGGCGGGCCGCTGGCCGAGCTCGTCGACCGGCTGGGCGCCGGCCTGTTCACCAGCAACGCTGGGCGCGGCGCGGTGCCCGAGGACCACCCGCTCTGCGTCGGGAACTACGCGACCTCGCCCGCCGGACAGGCGCTGCTGGACGACGCCGACGTGCTGCTCACCCTGGGCTCGCACTACCGGTCGAACGAGACGCACACCTACAAGCTCCGGCTTCCCGTGGTCCACCTGCAGGTCGACGTGGACCCGGCCGCCCTCGGTCGGTGCTATCCGGTCAAGGTGGCGGTCCGGGCTGATGTTGAGCCCGTGCTCCGGACGCTGCTCGCCCGCCTCGACGGGTCGGCAACCGAGGCCGGCTGGCGCGACCGGGTGCAGCAGACGCACGCCGCTGTTCGGCAGGCGCAGCGCGCTGCGCTCGGGCCGGCGCATGCCGCGCTCTGCGACGCTCTGCGTGCGGCGCTGCCGCGCGACGGCGTCCTGGCGCGCGACGTGACCATCGCCTCGAGCAGCTGGGGCAACCGGCTGCTGGAGATGTACGAACCGCGCAGCAACGTCTTCCCGCGCGGCGGCGGCATCGGTCAGGGCCTGGGCATGGGCATCGGTGCGGCGATCGGTCGTCCCGAGGTGCCGGTCGTCGTGATGGCCGGGGACGGCGGCCTGGCCGTTCACCTGGGCGAGCTGCTCACCCTCGCGCAGGAGCGGCCCTGGCTCACCCTGCTCGTGTTCAACGACCGGGGCTACGGCGTCCTGCGCAACATGCAGGAGGGCGCCGGCCGTCCGAAGGCCGGCGTCGACCTGCACACCGCCGACTTCGGCGCGCTCGCCGCGGCCATCGGGCTGCCCTACTCGCTGGTCGACGACGCGGCGCAGGCGCACGACGTGCTCGCCGCCGCGGTCGCGGCACCTGGTCCGCACCTCGTCGAGATCGACGTCGATGCCTTGGGCCCGATGCCGGAGCCGTTCACGCCCCCCGTCGAGGTGCCGGTCACGGCCGCAGGAGCCGGCCGATGAACACCGAGGTGCTGCCCGACCTGACCGTGCGCGTGCACTCGATGACGTGGGAGGCCGACGGCGTCCTGTCGCTCGTCCTCGTCGATCCGCAGGGCCGCGCGCTGCCTGCCTGGGAGCCCGGGGCGCACCTGGACCTGGACCTGCCGGGCGGCGCGATAAGGCAGTACTCGCTGTGCGGTAACCCCCGCGACACCGGCCACTACCGGATCGCCGTGCTCCGCGAGCCGGTAGGGCGCGGTGGGTCGGCTCTGGTCCACACCAGCCTGCGCCCCGGTGAGCTCGTCACGATCCGCGGCCCGCGCAACCACTTCGCGCTCGAGCCCTGCCCGCGTTACCTGTTCATCGCGGGCGGCATCGGCATCACCCCGATCCTCGCCATGGTGCGGCAGGCCGAGCGGGCCGGCGCCGACTGGAGGCTGCTCTACGGCGGCCGCTCCCGCGCCTCCATGGCGTTCACCGCCGAGCTCGCGGCGTACGGCGACAAGGTGGTGCTGGCCCCGCAGGACGAGATCGGCCTGCTCCCGCTAAACGACTGGCTGGGGGTGCCCGAGCCGGGCACCAGGGTGTACTGCTGTGGTCCGGAAGCTCTGCTGGCCGCCGTCGAGCAGCTGTGCCGGGCGCACTGGCCGACCGACGCCCTGCACGTCGAGCGCTTCGCGCCCAAGCCGACGGGAGACGTGGCGGCGGGCGAAGAGCAGGCTTTCGAGGTGGTGTGCCAGACCTCCGGCGTGCGCGTCGACGTCAAGCCCGACTGCTCCATTCTGGAGACGCTGCGACAGGCCGGCCTCGAGGTGCCGAGCTCGTGCGAGGAGGGCATCTGCGGCACCTGTGAGACGGGGGTGCTGGAGGGTGTGCCCGACCACCGCGACTCGATCCTTAGCGACGCCGAGCGGGCCGAGGGGCGCACGATGTTCATCTGTGTCGGCCGTTCCCTGTCGCCACGACTCGTGCTCGACCGCTAGGGGGGCCGGATGTCCCAGCCGGCCCCGGCGAGCACGATCCTGCTCACCGTCTTCCTGCGCCACGACCAGTCGCAGCACCTCGAGCAGATCCAAGGCGCGCTGGCCGAGCGCGGGTGGTGGACCGGCTTCCCGCCCGAGGGGGTCGAGGTCCTCTCGTGGGTCGTCGCCATGGGTGTCGGCCAGATCGTCACGCTCCGGCTGCCGCCGGAGCGGCTGGCAGCGGTCAACGTCGAGCTCGAGCGGCGCGCCTGGGGCGTGTTCGCCACCGACTTCTACCCCACCTACGACTTCGTGCCAGTGCGGGAGCGGCTCACCCGCGAGTGGCTCGCACGGACCCGGCCCGAGACCGACGAGAAGGAGAAGTAGCCATGCCCTACCGCATACCGCCCCCCTATCTGGAGATTCACCAGACGCGCACCCACCCGCCGACGGACTATGAGGACCGGCTCGGGGACGCGCTGGAAGAGGCCTTCGGCGAGAAGGCGTGGGAGCTCCCCGCGCTGGTCGAGCGACTCAACGCGCTCGGTGTGCCGGATCCTGCGAGCGCGCCCTGGACGGTGGAGTCCTTTCCGCGTGAGATGGCCACGATCGCGGCAGACGTCGCACAGCAGGAGGGAACGTCATGACGGTCCAGGACGCACCGGCCCGACCGATGGTCGGCGAAGAGCAGATCGAGCAGCTGCTCGCCAAGGGCATCCGCAACCGGTGGTATGCGATCTGCCCCTCGTCGTTCGTCACGACCTCGCCGATCGGGCTCAAGCGGGCCGGCGAGGAGCTGGTGCTGTGGCGCAGTCGCAGTGGGACCGCCTTCGCCATGGAGGACCTGTGCCCTCATCGCGGTGCGCCGCTGTCGCTCGGTCGGGCGGTGGGCGACGACGCACTGGAGTGCAGCTATCACGGGGTGCAGGTCGCAGCAGACGGCACCGTCGTGTCGGTGCCGGGCTCGCCGGGCTGCGCCCTCGAGGGCAAGCGCGCGGTGCGCACGTTCCCGACGCAGGAGATCGCCGGAGCGGTGTTCGCGTGGTTCGGCGATGCGCTGCACCCGGAGCCTGTCCCGCTGGTCCCGCCGGCGGAGCTGGTGTCCGACGAGCACTCCCGCTTCCTCTGCTACGCGGAGTGGGGCACGCCCTACACCTACTCGATGGAGAACAACGTCGACCCCATGCACGGGGCCTTCCTGCATCGTCAGTCGCACACCATGGCCAAGGGCAGCTTCGAGGCGAAGTTCCGGATCCGCGAACACGACAAGGGATTCGTCTTCGAGAAGACCGACCAGCGTGATGTGAACTTCGACTGGTCGGAGCTCGTCGACGACGGCGGCATGTACGTCCGCCTGGAGATCCCCTACCCGGACAAGGTCGGCCCAGGGGGCAACTTCGGGATCGTCCACTACGCCACCCCCATCGAGGACGGGAGCTTCGCCGCCTTCTGGTGGCGGGTGCGCATGGTGAGCGGCTGGCAGCGCGACGTGTGGCGCTTCCTCTACGCCAACCGGGTCGAGACGAGGCACTACGCCGTGCTCGAGCAGGACCGCGAGTTGCTCGAGGCCACCTCGCTGCTGGCCGGGCGCAAGGAGAACCTCTACCAGCACGACCTGGGTGTCGTGCGCTACCGCCGCAAGCTGCGCAGCGAGGCACGCGCACAGCTCGAGGCGCTCCAGGCCGGACCCTCGTGAGCCCTGTCATGCAGGCCGTGGTCGACGCCCCCGCTGCCAACGCGCCGCCTCCCGCTGCGAAGTTCAGCAACGCCTTGCTGCTCGGCGAGCGGCTCGTCCTGTCCGGCATGCACGCCGGCGACGGGAAGGGCGGGGTGGCGGGGGACGGCACGCCGTACGACCAGGCCCGCGTCGCCTTCGAGAGGATCCGCGCTCTCGTGGAGGCCGCCGGCGGCGTCATGGACGACATCGTCCTGCTGCGCGTCTATCTCACCCAGATCGAGCACAAGGCCGACATGGGTCGGGCGCGCGCGGCCTTCTTCTCGGCGCCCTACCCGTGCTCGACCTTGGTGCAGGTCAGCGGCCTGGTCGACCCCGGCCTGGTCGTCGAGGTCGAGGCGGAGGCGCTGCTCGGCTCCAGCGCCCCGCCGAAGGAGAACCCGTGACGTCGGACCCCCATCCCTACAGCCCGGCGTTCGTCGCCGGCGACACCGTCTACGTGTCCGGGGCGCTTTCGGTGGACGCCGACGGATGCGCCGTGGCTGGGCGGCGGGAGGCCCTCGATGCCGCCGCCGCGCGGCTCATCGAGCGGCTCGCCACTGCCGGGGCGACCCTGGCCGACGTCGTTAAGACGACGTACTTCGTCACGGATGTGACCCTTCGCGACGAAGCCAACGCGCAGTACGAGGAGCTTTTCGCCGTCCCGCGACCGGCAAGGTCCTTTGTCGCCGTCGCGGCGCTGCCCTACGGCGCCACCGTGGAGATCGAGGCGATCGCGCGACTCGCCCGTCCTGCAACCGGACGACCCGGTGTGGCGGGGTGACGACCTCGTCTCGATTGTTGCTTAGGTCCTTGACTGTTTAGGACTGTAGTGTCCACTGTCTGGGCAGGACGTGATCTGGCCCACCTTCTCGAGGAGAACCGCATGATGCGTCGCCGACTGACCACGCTTGTCGTCCCCTTCGCGCTGTCCGCTCTCGTGCTGTCGGCCTGCGGCGGAGATGACGCGGAGACCGAGCCTGACAATGCCGCTCCTGCGTCAGGTGGCTCGGAGGAATGCCCCTCGGACATCTCGGTGGGCGTGCTGCCCCTGCCGGACTACGCGGCGGTGTACTGGGCGCAGGAGAAGGGCCAGTTCGAGGAGGAAGGGCTCAACGCCGAGCTCGTCCCCCTGCAGGGCGGCCCGATCGGCGTGCAGAAGGTTGCCTCCGGCGAACTGGAGTTCAGCTTCTCGAACGCCATCTCGACCACAGTCGCGGTCGCGAACGACGCTCCCATCGTGACGGTCGCACTGACCTCCAGCCTCGGCAACGGCTCACAGGCCGTCCTCGTCAAGCCGGACTCGCCGATCCAGGGGCTGGCGGACCTGGACGGCAAGTCGCTCGGCACCAACACCACAGGCAACGTCGGCGACACCGCGATCAACAACCTGATCGCGGATGCCGGTCTGGACGTCGAACCCAGCTATGTGGAGGTTCCGTTCCCGGAGATCGCTGCGGGCGTGGAGAGCGGCTCGCTGGATGCGGGCTACCTACCGGAGCCGTTCCTGTCTGCCGCGAAGAAGGCTGGTCTGCGCCAGGTCGTCGACCTCACCGTCGGGCCCAACAAGCAGCTGCCCGTGGCGACCTTCGTGACAAGCGAGCAGTACCTCGGCGAGTGCCGCGACAACGTCGCTGCCTTCCAGCGCGCCGTGAACGATGCCTCGGAAGAAATCGTCGCCGACGAGGAGGAGTTCCGTACCTTCTTGTCTACCATCTCCCCTATCCCCCCGGACGTCGCGAAGGTCGTGCTGCTGCCGAGCTTCGAGACCTCGATCTCGGTGGAGAAGCTCCAGCGGACCGCCGACGTGCTCATCGACCTCGGCCTCGTCCCGGCCGGCTACGAGGCTGCGGACGCGGTCTTCGTCGCCGACAAGTGACTGTCAAGCTGGGGGCAGATCCCCTGAATACGAGGGATCGTGTCCTGCTGGGCTGTCTCGGGTTGGTCGGCACGGCGTTTCTGGGCGAGGTGCTCCTGCGCACCGGCGTCGTGTCGGCCGTCGGCCTTGCGCTTCCCTCGGTGGTGCTGGCTGAGGCCGGCGGACTGCTCGCCGACGACGGGTTCCTCGAGGCAGTGGGCTTCACTGTCCGCGAGCTGGCGCTCGGGCTGGGGATGGCCACTGTGGTCGGGACGCTGCTCGGTGGGCTGATGGGCGCGTCGCGGACAGCCTCGGTGATGTTCGAGCTGCCGGTGGAGATCCTGCGGCCTCTGCCGTCGATCGCCGTCGGGCCGGTGCTGGTGCTCCTGCTCGGCTCGGGAATGCTGCCGAACGCGATCACGGTCTCCGTGGCCTGCCTGTGGCCGATCCTGTTCAACGCGATGTACGGCGTGCAGGCCGTGGACAAGACAGCCGTCCAGACGGCCAAGACACTTCGGCTGTCCCCCTGGACCATCGCGACGAGAGTCAAGCTGCCCGCGGCTCTCCCGTTCGTCTTCACCGGGGTGCGGGTGTCGGCCTCCATCGGTCTGATCGTCGCGGTCAGCGTCGAGCTGCTCATCGGGAGCGGAGCCGGTATCGGCGGGTTCATCCTGTTGGCGAGCACCAGCGGGTCCAACCTCGACGTGGTGTACGCGGCCACGCTGATCGGTGGCATTCTCGGCGTGCTGATCAGCCTTGTTCTCGGCGGTCTGGAGCGGTTGGCATTTCCCTGGAAGGCAGGTCTTGCGCAGTGACGGCGACGACCCTGCGGGCCGCTCCTGGCCCGGTGACGCTGCCTACCCCCCGCCGATCAGGGCACCGGACGCGGGCGACGAGCCTGATGCTCCGGCTCGTGGTGCCGGCGGTGCTGGGCGCAATCTGGCAGTGGGCGTCCCAGCTCGAGACGAAGGGGCTGTTCATCGCTGCTCCGCTCGATGTGATGCGCCGCGTCGGCGCCGACTACCTGAGCGCCTCGCCAGGGTCGTTCTTCCTGGGGCAGTCGACCTTCGACCATGTCCTGCCCAGCCTGAGCCGTGCGCTCATGGGCTTCGCTCTCGCTGTGGTCTTCGGCGTGATGATCGGGGTTGTCCTCGGACTGTGGCCGGTCGTGTCAGCGCTGTTCACGCCGATCGTGCACCTGGGCCGGTCGCTGCCGACCCCGGCTCTGCTGGGAGTCATGTTCTTCTTGTTCGGCACCGGGGACCTGCCCAAGGTGCTGCTCATTGCCTTTGGTGCAATCTGGCCGGTCCTGTTCAACACCATGGACGGCACTCAGTCGCTGGGCACGGAGCGTGGCAGGGTCGCCCAGATCTTCCGCATCCCCTTCCACGCCGTGCTCACGCGGATCGTGCTGCCGGGTGCGGCTCCCAAGATCTTCGTCGGGATACGCACGGCTCTCTCGCTCTCCCTCATCCTGATGATCATCTCCGAGCTCCAAAAGTCGCTGAATGGGCTCGGCTACACCTTGAACGCCACGCAGCGGAGCTTCGACTACGAAGGGCTGTGGGCGGTCCTGGCGGTCCTCGCTGTTCTCGGCGTGGCGCTGAACTTCGCACTGGTCCGCATCGAACGCCGTGTCCTGGCCTGGCACTTAGGAGCAACGGGACAACATGACTGACCTCCAGCCTGCCGGTGAGCTCGTCCTCGACGGCATCTCTCGCACCTACGGCGAGGTATGCGCGATCGGCAGCATCACAGCGACCGTTCCGGCTGCCCAGGTGACGGTCATCGTCGGACCGTCAGGCTGTGGCAAGAGCACCCTGCTGCGGATTTGCAGTGGCCTCGAGCAGCCGACGGAGGGTCATGTGAGCTTCGACGGCGCCGCTGTGACCGGGGTGCCCGACGGGCTGGCGATGGTCTTTCAGGACTACTCGCGCTCGCTGTTCCCGTGGATGAACGTCGAGGCCAACATCGGCTTCCCGCTGCGCTCGGTGCTCTCCTCCGCGCAGCGCCGGCAGCGCGTGCAGGAGAGCGTCGAGGCGGTGGGTCTGGCCGACAAGGAGCGGCTCTACCCATGGCAGATGTCGGGCGGGATGCAGCAGCGCGTCGCCATCGCCCGTGCACTGGCCAGCCACCCGCGGCTGCTGCTCATGGACGAGCCCTATGCCTCCGTCGATGCGCAGACGCGCGCCGACCTCGAGGACCTGCTCTTGAGCATCCAGGACCGGCTCAACGTGACCGTGCTCGTCGTGACGCACGACATCGACGAGAGCATCTACCTCGCCGACCGCGTCGTCGTGCTGTCGAAGGCGCCGAGCGTCGTCGTGGAGACGATCCCGATCGACCTGCCGCGCCCGCGCGACCACATCACCACGAAGGCCGACCCCCGATTCGTCGAGCTGCGCACCCGGGTCGCGCGACTGCTCCGCCCTTCGCTGCACCAGGCCGCGCCGTCCGCTGCGGACCCCGAGCCGACTCTGCGCGCCGCGCCGAGCCCGCGTCCGGACCAGCCGGCCACAACCGGCGTCCCGCTCAGGGTGAATCGCGGTGCGTAGCTCGGCGCTGGGGGCCGGCCTCGTCGCACAGACTCAGAGCGGCATGCCGACGTTCCGGTTGCAGCGTCCGCGCACCGCGCAGGAGGCGATGGACGCGCACGAGCAGGCCCCCGACGCTGTCTTCGCCGCCGGCTGCACCGACCTAGTCGCGCAGGTGCGTGAGGGTCTGCTGGTCACCGACCTGATCTCGCTGCGGCGGGTGACCGACCTTTCCGCCATGACGCTCACAGACGGCGTTCTCGGCCTCGGCCCCCTGCTGACCCACGACCAGGGAGCTACCCATCCCCTCCTGCGCGCGAGGCTGCCGGAGCTGGCGGACGCCTGGGCTGCCATCGCGACGGTCCGCGTGCGCTACCGGGCCACGCTCGGTGGCAACCTCATGGCGCGTCGACCCCGCTACGAGATGCCGCTCCTGCTCGCGTCGCTGGAGGCCACCGCCCTCCTCTGCCGAGGACAGCAGCAGCGCAGGGCGCCGGTGACCGATCTGTGGTCGATGTCCGACGCCGGTCCGGAGCTGCTGCGGCAGCTGCTGGTCGACACCTCGTCCCTACGCTGGTTCGGCTACGAGCGCTCGATGCGCCCCCTGCTGACGGTTGCGCTGACGATCAGGCTCGCCAGCGACGGGCTTCGGCTGTCGGCGGCGGTCGGCTCGGAGTACCGCGCCCCCTTCCTTCTGCAGCATGCGATCGACGAAGGTTCGCTCGCAGATGCATCAACGCGGGAGGTGGCCGGCGAGATGGCGAGCCAGGTCCCGGACTGGGCTGGTGATTACGCAGGACCCGTGGGCTACCGCAGGCGCGTGGTGGCCACCTTGCTCTCGCGGCAGCTGGCAGCAGCCATGAAGGGGTGGAGGGCGTGAAGGATTCGGTTGACCTGGACGCCGTGCAGATCCGTTTCTCGCTGAACGGCGAGTGGCAGCAGCTCTCCGTCCCCACGAACCAGCTGCTGCTCGGGCTGCTGCGCGAGGGCTTCGGCCTGACCAGCGTGCGCGCGTCGTGCGACCGCGGGGTGTGCGGAGTGTGCACTGTGCTTGTCGACGACGAGCCCGTGGCCGCCTGCTCGACCTTTGCCTTCGACGTCGACGGGTCACGAGTCGAGACGGTCGAGGGGCAGACAACTCCCGGTTCGCTGAGCCCCGTGCAGCGGGCTTTCGTCGAGTGCGGCGGCATGCAGTGCGGTTTCTGCACCCCTGGCATGGTCATGTTGACCACCGGGTTGCTACGGCACACGCCCGACCCCGGGCCGGAGCTGGCCAGGCGCTGGATCAGCTCGAGCATCTGCCGGTGCACCGGCTACCAGATGATCCTCGAGTCGGTGCGCCGTGCCGGCGAGCTCCTCCGCGACGGGGAGTCGCGGGCATGACCGCCTTGGCTGGACGCGACACCCCGCGCCGCGACTCCGTGGAGAAGGTGACGGGACGCGCCCGCTACGCCTTCGACGCCTCGCTTCCCGGCATGCTGCACGCGAAGGTCCTGCGCAGCCCGCACGCGCACGCCCGCGTCCTGCGGGTCGACGCCGCACGCGCCCGCGCGCTGCCGGGCGTGCATGCGGTTCTGACGGGTGACGACCTGCACAACGTCGAGCCCGGGCACGGCACGTTCGTCAAGGACCAGCCGGTGGTGGCGCTCGACACCGTCCGCTACGTCGGGGACGTCGTCGCCGCGGTCGCGGCCACCGACGAGCAGACGGCCTTCGCCGCGCTGGACCTGATCACGGTGGACTACGAGGTGCTGCCGTCGGTCGCATCGGTCGCCGAAGCCCTCCAGCCCGATGCGCCCGAGCTGTTCCCCGTCGCCCCTTTGGGTGTCGTGCCCGGCTACGGCGAGGGCGCGTCCGCTTCGTTGCGGCCGGCCCGCAACGTCTCCTACGAGTTCCGCTACCGCACCGGTTCCGAGGACGTGTGGGCCTCGTGCGAGCACATCTTCGAGGACACCTTCGTATTCTCGCGGATGTACCACATGCACCTGGAGCCGTTCGTCTGCGTCGCAACCGCCGACGAGGACCAGATCGAGGTCTGGACCTCCAACCAGAGCCCCTTTCCGCTGCGCAAGGAGCTCGCCCGGCTGCTCCGCTTCCCGGAGAACCACATCCGGGTGCACGTCGGGCTCATCGGTGGCGGCTTCGGGTCGAAGAACGGCTGCAAGACCGAGCCCATCGCGATCCTGCTGGCGCGCGCGAGCGGCCGACCAGTGCGCTACTGCCTGTCGCTGGAGGAGTGCTTCCTGACCCTCAGCCAGCACGAGGCCGTCATCACGGTCCGCTCCGGGGTTCACGCCGACGGCACTCTGGTGGCGCGCAAGAGCGAGGTGCTGCTGAACGCCGGCGCCTACTCCGACGCAAGCCCGCTGGTCACCGAGAAGGCCGGCTACCGCATGCCGGGTCCGTACCGCTGGGAGCACATCGACAGCGTCTGCCAGGCGGTCATGACCAACACCGTGCCGGCGGGGCCGTTCCGCGGGTTCGGCGGCACACAGGCGACCTGGGCGAGCGAGCGCCAGATCGACCTGATCGCCGAGCGACTGGGCCTCGATCCGTTGGAGCTTCGCCTGCAGAACCTCAAGCGATTAGGGGAGCCCTTCGTTCCCGGCGAGAGCGGCATCGACAGTGATCTGGGCCTCGGGCTCCAGCTCGTGGCGGACGAGATCGGCTACCGCGGCCGGGAGCGCCGGCCGGGGCGGGGCATCGGCATCGCCGTCGGGATGAAGGACGGCGGCGGCGTCAACAAGCCGGCGCAGGCCCGCGTCAAGATCTCCACCAGCGGCGACGTCTACCTTCACTGCGGCCTGACCGAGATGGGTCAGGGCAGCCACAGCGCCCTCGCCCAGGTGGTGGGGCAGACGCTTGGGGTCGAGCCCGCACGGGTGAAGTACGTGCCCGTGGACACCGACTCCGCACCGTTCGACCAGGGCACCAACGCCAGCTCGGGTATCGCCGTCATGGGCCAGGCCGTAGCCCGTGCGGCCGAGGACGTGCGCCGCAAGGTCCTCGAGTTCGCCGCAGAGTGGCTGGGCCAGCCCGTGGCCGGTCTGCGGCTGGTCGGTTGGTCCGTGCTGGGGGCGGACGGTGAGCTGCACAGGTTGCCACCCATGATCATGAGCCACTTCGGCGGGACTGGCATGGAGTTCCAGGGTGACGGCTTCCACAAGGCCGAGAGCACTCATGCGGCGCCGCTCGAGGCGCCCTGCGTGTTCTGGGAGGTCGGCTGGGCGGCGGCCGAGGTCGCGGTCGACGAGGAGACCGGAAGGATCTCGCTGCTGCAGTTGATCGTCAGCGGCGACGCCGGCACGGCCATCAACGCCCTCGGCTGTCGCGGCCAGGACGAGGGAGGCGCGGTCATGGGAATCGGGCAGGCGCTGTTCGAGGAGCTGCGCTACGAGGGCGTGCACCTGCTCAACGGCGAGGCGCTCGACTATCGCGTCCCGCTTGCGGAGGATCTCCCGCCGGTGTTCCGGTCGATCACGCAAGAACAGGGTCACGGCCCGGGTCCTTTCGGCGCCAAGGGCATGGGCGAGGGCGGCTTCCTGCCTGTCGCTCCCGCGATCGCCGCAGCCGTGGCCGATGCTGTCGGCGCTCAGCTGACGCAGCTCCCACTCACGCCGGAGCGCGTGCTGGAGGCGATCGACAGCCGCCCGCGTGCGGAGCAAAGCAGTGCGCCGTCCGCTCCGCACGCGACCGCCCTGCCGTAGCTCGAGCCCTCCGCCGCACGTGAGCCCGGAACGGTCCGCGGCGGGTGGTGACGGAGTCGGCGCACGCGCAGTGAACGAGGCAGGGACCGCTCCGGCCGGGGAGTCGCATCAGGTGGCGACGGGGCTACCCAGCTCGCTCTTGCTCTGCCTGCTCGTCCTGGCTGCGGTCAACCTGCGCGCCACCATCGCGGTCGTGCCTCCGCTCGCGGAGACGATTGCCGCTGACCTCGGCCTGTCCGCAGCCGCGACCGGTCTGCTGACCACGTCCTTGAGCAACCCCGGCACCTCCGGGCTGGTGACGACCTTGTAGAGGACGCCGCTGAAGCCACAAGCGGCGACAGTTCCCACGGTGGCATGGTTGCGCCACATCTAACGTGACGCTCCGCGGCCCCCGAGGCCCCGCGGAAAGTCGACCCAATCTGCCCCACTCTGTCCCGGTCTGGCGGACGGCTTTCAGCCCGGAACGGGCCGCCCGCAAGGGCGACGGGGTCTAGCTGCCCGCCAGCGTCCGCTCATGGCACCCCTCTGTGTCAACGGATTGGTTGTTCCCGCCTGTCGAGGGTGCGCCGGTCCTCGCCGTCGTCAAGCAGAC
>Ga0136611_10001255_pt1 | contig 17622 bp, 16 predicted proteins | sample AntDrymUQ2232306_2_FD_106645 | JGI IMG/M metagenome (GOLD analysis project Ga0136611, IMG submission 106645) | Polar desert sand microbial communities from Dry Valleys, Antarctica - metaG UQ223 (23.06) | ecosystem: Environmental > Terrestrial > Soil > Desert | place: Antarctica: Dry Valley...
CCGGCCAGGAGAAGGCTGGATTTTGATGGCCGCGCGGAGGGGATGGCGGTCCAGAAAGGTAGCGGCGCCAGCCGGCTCGACGGAGCGCGGCGAGCATGTCCGGGAACGACGGGGTGGCCTTGGCGCGATACCAGGGGCGGTCGGGCCAGCCCCCCGACGCATGGCCGGCGGCTACGTGCGGGTGGACGTGCTCGGCATACCAGAGCAGGACAAGGGCGTAGACCAGGCCGGCGACCGGGGCGGTGCGACGGACGGCGGTCGCCGCCTGGGCCTGAGAGTCGGCGAGGCCGAGGTGCTGCTTGGCGTCGTGGAAGGTGACCTCGAGCGTCCAGCGGCGGGCGTACCCCTCGAGGATGAAGGCCTCGCTCGCACCGGGATCGGTGCAGAAGAAGGCCTCATCCTGGCGTCGCCGCGTCGGGTCGCGGACCACGACGATGCGGACCGGGTGCTCCGGCAACGCGGCGTACCAGAGGGCGGTCAGCGCGAAGACGAGGGGCGCGACCTCCCGCCCGTAGAGGGTGACGGGCAGCGGCCGCCAGCGCCGCCACCCGGTGGCCAGCGCCTGGGGAGCCGGCACCCGCTTGCCCCGCTTACGCGGGCGCCCGATCTGGCCGGGGCGGCGCCGGCGGGGACGGGTCCACAGCGCGGCGTCCAGCCGCAGCCGGCTGATCACGTGGAGGTTCGCCGGGCGGCGCCGCAGGAGCTCCTGGCCGGCGTAGGCGCTGTCGACCACCGCGTAGACGGCCCGGTCGCCGGCCCACGCGGCGACCAGCTCGACCAGCTCGCGCGCCAGCTCCAGCTTCGTCGGGCGCTGGCTCGCCGGCGGATGGGCCGCGTGCGCCGCCCGCAGCCGCGCCCCGGTGGTCGCTCGCGACGGCGCGTCGCGCTGGCCACCGCGCTTGGCGCCGACGTACAGCCGGAACAGGAGCGGGAGCGCGAAGCCGCGCGCCCCGCCCATCGGCAGCGGCACCCAGAGCGCCAGCACCACCCAGACGTGGCCGAAGCTGAAGAACGGCTTGCGCGCCGCGGACAGGAGCGGGTCGTGGTGCATCGACGCCAGCGCCACCCCCTTCCCGCCCTTGCGCGCCAGCGTATCGTCGATCACCACGTACAGCGGCTGCTCGGCCGGAATCCAGGCCACTGCGAGGCCGAACAGCACCCGGCCGAGGTCATCGAGGGTCCAAGCAGCCCGACTGAAGAAGCGGTGGAAGACGGAGATGTGGCGATCAACCGCCGCGCCCGACGCCAGGGCCACCGCCGTGATCGTCCGCCGCCCGAGGCAGTGGACCCAGCCGCCGACGAGCACGCGGAAGTTCCGATAGCTGGGGGCACCGAAGCAGGGCTCGAAGGCCGCGAGCAGGACGAGGAACGACTGGGGTACGATCCCCTCGGGCATGGCGTCCTCCTGGTGCTGGACATCCCAGGCTCACGCAGAGAGCTATGTTCTGACAATTCGCCGCCTCAGCTACGCGCGGTCAGCCCGACAATGATGGAGGTCGCGCCTAGAAGCCTGCTCCGAAGGCGGCATGACTGCGACCTATGACGGCGGTCAGGTCCAGGGTCAGGACGAGCGTCACCGGGAATTTGGCGAATAGGCGGGTCGCCCGCTCAGTACTACGGCCCGCAGGAATGGGATAGCACAGGGAGCGCCACCATGGCGGCAACCATTAATCTTGGCTACCCACGCATTGGACCGCGCCGCGAGTTGAAGCGCGCGCTGGAGGGCTATTGGAAGGGCACGCTCGGTACCGAGCAGCTCCGGCGCACCGCCTCCGAGATCCGGACAGCGAACTGGGCCGCGCAGCGGGACGCCGGCATCGACCTGATCCCTTCGAACGACTTCTCGCTGTATGACCAGATGCTCGATATGATCGCCCTGGTTGGCGCGGTGCCGCGGCGGTACGGCTGGGACGGCGGGCCGGTCGACCTCGACCTCTACTTCGCAATGGCGCGCGGCGAGCAGGACCGGCGACGCGATGTCCCGGCTCTGGAGATGACCAAGTGGTTCGACACGAACTATCACTACCTGGTACCCGAGTTCCACCCCGGCCAGCGGCTCCACTTGGGCGGGACGAAGCCGCTGGATGAGTTCAAGGAGGCCAAGGCGCTCGGGATCACCACGCGGCCGGTCTTGATCGGCCCGGTCAGCTTCCTGCTGCTCGGCAAAGTACGCGATGAGGACGACAGCGGCGCGAACTTCGACCCCCTCGTCGACTTGCTCGATCCGCTCGTGGCGGTCTACCGCCAGATCATCGGTACCCTAGCCTCCGAGGGCGCCACCTGGATTCAGCTCGACGAGCCCTGCTTCGCGCAAGATCGCGGGCCACGCGAGTGGGCCGCGCTCGAGCGGGCCTATGCGGCCCTCGCGGAGAGCAAGGGCGGCGCCAAGCTGCTGGTGCAGACGTATTTTGGTCACCTGGATGCATCGTACGGGGCGCTGGCGGCCTTGCCGGTCGATGCGTTGGGCCTCGACCTCGTGCGCGGATCGCAGAATCTGGCGTCGATCGAGCGGCACGGCTTCCCCGCGGATAAGGTGCTCGCGGCCGGCGTGGTCGATGGGCGCAACGTCTGGCGAAACGACCTCGAAACATCGCTCGATACGCTGGAGCGGCTGGCGAGCCGGGTTCCCCACGAGCGGCTCATGATCGGGCCATCCTGTTCGCTGCTGCACGTCCCGCTTGATCTCAACGACGAGAGCGAGCAGACGATCGATCCCGAGCTGCGCTCCTGGCTCGCCTTCGCACGCCAGAAGCTCGACGAGGTCGCCCTGCTCCGGCGTGGGCTCGACGAGGGGCGCGTGGCGGTCGCCGCCGAGTTGGAGGCCTCGCGCCGGGCGCAGGAAAGCCGCCGCATCTCACGACGCACCCGCCAGCCGGAGGTCCGCGAGCGGCTGGCGAGGGTCAGCACGGCCGAGGAACAGCGTGCTAGCCCCGCCGTGGTGCGTCGTGTGGCCCAGCAGGCGGCCCTGCACCTACTGCCCTTCCCGACGACGACAATCGGATCGTTCCCCCAGACAGCAGCCGTACGCCGCGCGCGGGCCGATCTCACCACGGGCGCGATTTCCCAGGCGGAGTACGACGGCTTCATCACGCGGCAGATCGAGGAGGTGATCCGATTGCAGGAAGAGCTGGGACTCGACGTGCTGGTGCATGGGGAGTTCGAGCGAAATGACATGGTCCAGTACTTCGGGGAGCAGCTCGACGGATTCGCCTTTACGGCACGGGGCTGGGTGCAGTCGTATGGCTCGCGCTACGTGCGCCCGCCGATCATCTACGGCGATGTGCGCCGCCCCCGCCCGATGACGGTGCGCTGGGCAACCTATGCCCAATCCCTGACGACGAAGCCGGTCAAGGGGATGCTCACCGGCCCGGTCACGATTCTCAACTGGTCGTTCGTGCGCGACGACCAGCCGCGATCCGAGACGGCGCGGGCAGTCGCCCTGGCGCTGCGCGATGAGGTCGCCGATCTCGAGGCGGCCGGCATCCGGGTCATCCAGATCGACGAGCCCGCCCTGCGCGAGGGCCTGCCACTGCGTCGCTCAGAGTGGGCAGCGTATCTGGATTGGTCGGTCCGTGCTTTCCGCCTCGCCTCGTCCGGGGTGCGAGACGAGACCCAGATCCACACGCATATGTGCTACAGCGAGTTCAACGACATCATCGAGGCGATCTCGGACCTGGACGCCGACGTGATCTCGATCGAGAACTCACGCTCAGACCTGGAGCTGCTCGATGTGTTCCGCCGCTTCCGCTACGACAAGGGGATTGGCCCCGGCGTCTACGACATCCACTCGCCGCGCGTCCCCCCAACCGAGGAGATGGCCGCGAACCTCGGTGCGGCGACGACGGTGCTCGACCGGGATCTGATCTGGGTGAACCCGGACTGCGGCCTCAAGACGCGCGATTATCCGGAGACCACGGCAGCCCTGAAGAACATGGTGGCGGCAGCGCATGCGCTGCGTGGCGCGGCGGTGCCAACGGGCTAGGCCCGACCGCCGCCATGCTTTACGGGGCGCACCCGATCCAGGTTAGGTGGGCCCGATCCTCATTCGACCAGATAGGGAGGAGTCGCTCCCGCCGGCTCGATGCCAGGCCCAGACGGAGGATTCATGCCGGTCCAGCGTGATCCCTCCGCTCTTGGTGGAGCGGCGCCCGAATTACGACCGGGCCTCGGTTAGGTGCGGTTTCGCATCTTGGGGATGACGTGGCATGCACGATGGCTCAGACAGCCTTCAGACTGCCGCCCCTTCTGGGGCGCGGCACTCCTGAGGCAATGCGCCTGTCAAAGTCCTGAAAATGGCGGAAGTCGAGTCTAGCAGGCTGCGGAAGAACCCTCATCTGAGCGGCAACCGGGCGGGATTTGGGCCGGATGAAGGTTCGGCGATCCCGTTAGGCAGTCAACGACGGGCGGGAAGGTGATCCGACTGCTCTCACGGGGCGATTCAGGCCCCCCGTTCCTCCGCCGTTCAGCCGAACTTGGTGCCATAGGTCAGGCTGCGGCTGGGATCGCGCTCGGTCTCGCCGCAAGTCGGCTCAGTCTGACCAAGTTGTAGGCGGTCGCGACGAGGTAGCCGGCCAGGCCGGTGCGGTCGAGGCCCCGGTAGCGGGTGCGACGGAAGCCGCCCACCGTTTTCATCCAGCCGAAGATCTCCTCGACCCGTTTCCTGATGCGCTGGCTGACGGCATAGCCGGGGTGGCGGGTGGTCCGCCCGTCGATGGCACTCCGCCGCTTGCTCGTGTTCCGGGCGACGTGCGGGGTGACCCGTCGGTCGCGCATGTCGGCGACGCAGTCCTGGGTGTCGTAGCCCTTGTCCCCGCCGAGCGTCCTCGGATGGAAGCGCCGCTCCTTGGCTTGGTCGAGCAGCTTGGGGACCGTGTCCCGCTCCGCCGTGCCGGTCGCGTGGGTTACCTGAAAGTCCACTAACATCCCGTGGCGGTTCTCCATCAGCGCGTGCCCCATGAAGACCAGCTTGGCCTCTTTGCCCTTGCCCTTCCGCATCAGCCGGGCGTGGGGGTCGGTCGTGCTCTGATGGGTGTCGTTCGACCGCTTCTCGCCGTGGAAGTCCACCGACGGGTTGCCGCGATCGCCGTCGGTCGCGGTGGGCGGCTCGCCGTCCTTGGGCTTGAAGCTCTTCAGGCTCGCGGCAGCCTCGATCAGTGTCCCGTCGACCGTGAAGTGCTCGTCCGAGAGCAGCCCCCGCGCGTGGGCCCGGCCGACAACCTCGTCGAAGAGCTGCTGCCCGACCTCGTGCTTGAGCAGGCGCTCGCGGTTCTTGGTGAAGACGGTCGGGTCGAAGCTGGGCTCGATCGGGTCCATGTCCAGGAACCAGCGGAACAGCAGGTTGTACTCCAGCTCCTCGCAGAAGGCCCGCTCGCTCCGCACCGAGTAGAGGGCGATTAGCAGCGACGCCTTCAGCAGGCGCTCCGGTGGGATCGACGGCCGACCGCCCTCGGCGTACATCCCGTCGAACATTGGCGACAGCTCCGTCAGGGCGTCGTCGGCCAGTCGCCTGATCGTTCGCAGCGGATGGGCCGTCGGGACGCGCTCCTCCAGGTCGATGAACGCCAGCATCGTGATCTGTCGATTCGGTCGTCCACGCATCCTCGCCACCTCGCCAACCGGTGGCTCCATGGTATCGCGGCCTACCGCCACTCCGGTAGGCCGGCGCCCCTGTCGGGCGAACGGCGGAGCGCGTTCGCGACCTACCCTAGTACGGCCCGGTGAAAAGCCTATACTGCCCGCTGCACCAGGTAGGCGGACGCAGGAGGCGCCATGCAAACCGTAACGTCCCGTGACGGCACGCGAATCGCCTACGAGCGGTCCGGCACCGGGCCGCCGCTCGTCTTCGTCCATGGTGGCTGGGATGACCATACGGCCTGGAGGCTGGTCCTCCCAACGCTCGCCCGGCAGTTCACCGTCTATGCGATGGACCGCCGTGGCTGCGGCCAGAGCGACCCTTACCGCGATGACTACGCCGTGGAACGCGATTTTGAGGACGTGGCCGCAGTCGTCGACATGATCGGCGAGCCGGTCCATCTGGTGGGGCATTCAATCGGCGGCTTCTGTGCCTTGCATGGGGCCTTGCTCACGCCGAGCCTCCGCAGCCTCGTCCTCTACGAGCCTCCCCTCGGTGGTCCGGACCTCGCCCCGGCGGCGGTTCTCGACCGGATCCAGGCTCTCGTCGCGGCCGGTGACCGTGATGGGGCAGCGGTGATCTTCGTCCACGAGGTCGTCGGCCTGCCCCGCTCGGACGTGGAGCATCAGCGCGCCTCGCCAATCTGGTCGCTCCGTGTGGCGGGCGTCCACGCCGTCCCGCCCGGCTTACGCGCGTTCGGTCGTTTTCACTTCGACCCGGATCGGCTACGGGCGCTCGACGTGCCGACCCTCCTGCTCGTCGGGAGCGGCACCACGACCTACCACAAGGAGACGGTCGCGACCGTCGCGGAGGCCCTATCCGACGCCCAGGTGGCGGTCCTCCCTGGGCAGCGGCACAACGCGAACATCACCGCCCCCGATGTTCTCGCCGCCGAGATCTTGCGCTTCCTCACAGCGCCTCGCGGCGGATTCGAGAGGGCTATTTCAGCAGCCTGCTAGAGACGTGGTGGGCGTCGCGTAGCACCGTGTCGCGGTGCCGGCTGGCGTGGGGGCCCAACATCACCTCGCACCACGCTCGACCGGCGCTTATCCGGCGTCGGCGGCACCGGTGGACGGTCGCGGGATGCGCCCGGCGATCCGGGCCTCGAACCGTCCGCTATCGCACCAGGGTATCCACCGCTAGGAGGATGTCGTCGTACTCGGGGATGGTGCTTCCGGACACCAGGCTGGCCGTCTTGGTCTGGCCGGGTTCGAGGTCGTTGACGGCGCCGGACGCCACGCCCACGAGGTTGCCTCCCTTGAGGAACGCCGCCTGAACCGTGAAGCTGTGCGCGGCGGTGTCCTCGTTCCTGACCTCGACGTCCATCGTCGGGAGGTTGCCTCGCCGAATCGCGGGCGGACCAAACCTCAACTTGGCGGCCGCTTCCGCTGCCGGTGTCGTCCTGACGTCGCGGACCATCGTGTCGACGTCGAGGCGGACTGACTCGAAGGTCGAAGGCAGCGGCGACGACGAGACGAGCGTAACAGCCCGCCGCTGTCCTGGCCGCAGGTCGTTCACCGCGCCGCTGGCGGTCGCCAGGATCGTATCCCCGTTCTTGTAGGTCGCCTTGACCGTGAAGCTCTTGACCTGATCGGTCGTGTTGGTGACCAGGGCCGCGACGGTGTTCTGGCGTATCGTGATGGGCTGCCCGAACACGACCCCTCGGTTCGGGTCCGTTGGCTTGGCAGCCGCTGGCTTCTCCTGCTGGGACTTCGCGGGTGCGGATGGCTTCGCTGCGGCGGCCGGCTGGGTAGCCACGACCGTGGGCGGTGCTGCCGTAGGGGGTACGGCTGTGGGTGGGGCAGCCGTCGGCGGCACCGGAGTCGGCGGGATCGGGGTCGGGGGCGCTGGCGTCGCCGTAGCCGGCACCGGGGTAGGAGTCGGCGGGGCCACAGCTGCGGTCGGCGGGACAGGAGTCGGCGGGATGGCCGTTGGCTGGGCTTGAGCGACCACCGTGGGCGCGGCGGGCGACGTGGCTACGGTCGCGGCGGACCGAGGCTGCGTAGCGGCCAGGACCCCGCCCCACACGAGTAAGGTCACGAAAAGAAGCATCACCCAGCCCACGCCGGCGACAAGGCGGTTCGAGGCATTCAGGAGCGGCACGCGCGAGCGAATACCCCACGCATTGGCGGCCAGCAGGCCGAGGCCCAGGAGCAGCAGTCCCAGTGCGAGGGTGCCGACGTTACCTCCCGCCAGGCCACCCAGGATGAGCAGGGCGATGACCGCGTACCCCAGTGCGGCAATGAGACCCTTCCACCACCGGCCCGAACGAAACCCCGGCACCTGTCGCAGCGCGCTTGCCATCCTTACTCCCCGCCGAACGAAGATCTGGCCCGTGTGGCGACGCCCATGTCACGACGCGGGTGTATCGCTTTGAGATCGTAGGGCACGCGGCATCACGATGTCATGTCGCGTGCCCTCAGCGTCGCGTAGCGCCGCGAAACGCCGCCGGCTGGCGGGGGGCCCAACATCACCTCACACCACGCTCGGTGCCCGTTGGCTGGGCGTGGGCGGCACCGGCGGATGGTCGCGGGATGCGCTCGGCGATCCTTGCCTGGAACCTCCCACGATCTTCTTCGGAGAGTGGCAGCGCGTCGAGCGCGGCATCGACCGAGTTCCAGAACGCGGTGCGCCAGGGCTGGAGGTCGAGTTTCCGCTCGGGGATGGTGCCCAGGTGCTTGACGTAGATCTGATGCGGTCGCCCGTTGATCCGCCGTCCCTCGACTAGGACGGCGCTCAGGCTCCGACCCGGATCCTCGTCCCACTGTCTCCTGCGGCTCAGCGGCCTTGTTTTCCATCGGACATACACTGTTGTGCCTCACAAGTTCCCGACGTCGGGAAAACATAGTTACCCCTCGGTCTCCGAATGGCGCGCCGCCACTTGCCTCCGACTTCGGCCACGGCTTGCGCAGGGGTTCCCCACGGAATAGGCCCTCAGAGTCCCTGAGCGTGCCCTGACGGCCCGAAAGGGTACCGTGCGGTAGTGAGGGAGGGGAAGGTGTGCGATGTTCGGCGCCTGTCGCGATGATCGCCCCGCCGGCTGACCGGCGGGGCGCGCGATGTCTCGTGGATCGAGCCGGTGCTCAGCGTGACCAGACCGGACCGGTCGGACGTGGGGCGTACGTCGAGAACATGTACTCCGCCATCGTGACCATCGCCGCCAGGTCGTTGGCTTCCCCGAGCCTCGCCTCGGCGGAGGCGCGCCGGGAGGCATCGGCCGGGCCGACGAGCCGGGCGGCGAGCGAGTCGGTGGCGGCCGCCAGCCGCCGCTCGTCGCCCGTCATCGCGGAGCCGGGCGGGATCGGCCGGCCGTTCTCGACGACCAGCGGCCCGCTGCGCTCGCCCTCAAGTCGCGCGAGCAGCCGTTGCCCGTGGCGGTAGTAGAGCAGTTGCGCCACGCGGTCGCCGGTCGCCACCGCCTCCTCGACGCGCGCGGCGAGCGCCACCGGGGACAGCGCGTCGAAGTCCTCCCTGAGGAACGGGTCGAGCGCCCCGGCACGCTGGATCTCGCCGGTGGTCAGCCGTTCGAGCGCCGCCGATCCGACCAGGGCGCCGGCGACCCGCGCGATCTCCGACGCCGCGTCGCCGGCCGCTTCGTTCGCTGCATCGGCCGCGCCCTGGAGCGTCTGCCGCCAGGCGAGCCAGGCCGCGTCCTGGCGTTCCCGATGTTCCCGCTCGGCGTAGACGCGGCTCCCGTCCGGACGGGTCAGGGCGGCCATCGCTGCTTTGTACAAATCCGGTGCTGCCTCTACCGCGTCGGCCCACTGCGCGAGCGTCCGCCTGGTGATGGTCATCGCGTCCTCCTCTGCGCCGGAATCGACACCCGGCGATTCGCCGCAAGCCGCGATCGGTAGGTCGACGTCCGGCTCGCCCTGGTCGACACCCGCGTCGTCCGTGACGGGCCTCTCGTCTTGGTCTTGCTGGTCATCCTGCCCTCCGAGCCGGCGCGTGTGCCGCGTCGGCATGTTCCTGTTCATGACCTCGTGCGACCTGATGGCGGTCGCTCACCCGTCGTCAACCTCCTCCCCCGCGTCTCCAATGGGGTCTCCTAGCATGCGGCCAGGCCAGTTGTCTGGATAAACCACTTCGGCGTACACGTCCGGGCCGTCGTGCAGCAGGGGCGTCTTGCAGACCACGAAGTCGCCCATCTTCTGGAACTCGCCGTAGGCGTCGTCGGGGTGCCAGGGCGTGCCGATCACGACGGCGCGCCCGACGCCGGCCTTGAGCCGGGACAGCAAGCTGTTGTGGACCCATTGGTAGACCGTCTCCCGCTGGTGGGCCGTGCGAGTGTTCTCGAAGTCGAGCAGGTCGTCCGCGACGATCAGGTCTGCACGCGCCCCGACGATCGCGCCGCCGGTGCCGTACGCGGAGACGGTCGGGTGCAGGCGTCCGGGCGACGGCCGGCCGTTCGGGGCCAGGCTCCAGCTCGCGGCGTGCTGCGGCATCCCGCGCGCCGGCAGCACGCCGGGGAAGGCGGCCCGCCAGTCGGGCGCCTCGGCCGTCGTCCGGAGCGACGTCGATCGCTTCACGGCGATCGACGTCGCGGCCGAGGCGAGGATGGCCGCTCGCTCCGGGAACATCGCGACGTAGCAGCCGAGCCAGGCGGAGACGATCCACGTCGTTTTTGCGGAGTCAGGCGGCGCCAGGATCAGGAGCCTGCCGATGCTGTCGTCGCACAGCAGCTCCAGCCAAAGCGCGTGATGCGGGGCCGGCTCGATCGGCTCGCCGTCGTCGGTCCGCAGCAGCAGGCGGGCGTAGGCCGCGACGACATCGGGCGTCATGCGCCGGTCCGTCGTCGCTCGGCGGACGATCTCCCGCAGCTCGGCCTGCTCGGGCGAGACGTCCGGCGCGGCGGGGCTGGCCCCGGCCCCCAATGCTCGCTCAAGTCGATCGACCCGCCGTGTCAGCTTCATCTGCCATCACCTCCATGCCGTTCGGTCTTGGCCTCCAGCTCCGCGAGCCGATCGGCCAGCTCGACATGTTCGCGGTACTTCAATCCGGCGTCGAGCAGCACCCGCGCCGCCGCAACCCGCACGCTGTCGGCCTCGGCGCCAAGCAGCCGCACGAGCGTGCCCACGGCCGCCGATCCGGCCGCCGCCGTGCGCCCAACCGTCCGGTCGACCATCTCGGCGCGGAGCCGCGCGACCTCTCGCCGGAACTCCGCGTCGGCCATCCGCCGCGCCACGGTGCGCGGGCTGACGTTCGCCGTCCTCGCCGCCTGCCGCGTCGTGGCCCCGGCCGCGAGCGCGGCGGCGAGGATCTCGTCGCAGTCTCGACGTCCAGGCGTGCCATGCGTTGCCATCCCGTGTCACCCGCCCGTCGAGGAGTCGGCGTCGAGCGCGGCGACCAACTCGTTGGACTCGACCCTGAACGCCTCGACCACGAGCTCGGCTTCGGCCTCGACCGCCACGACCACATCATCGGTCAGCACGTCAGGATCGCCATCGAGTACGAGCCGTCCGTCGTCAAGCCCGACCGAGATTTCGTGTTGGCGCAATACTGAGATGATGTGCTGGCCGAGTCCCTGGATCCCCTTCACGGCTGCCCCCCAATCGTGACGCGCCGTCGCGCCGTGCTCGAGTCGGTTACAGCGACCCGCTCAGTAACCGAAGCTGTAACCGGTGCCGAACGATCTTCGTCGGCCCGTCTCGCGGTCCGTTCGTCGCTGCCTGTAACCCGTGTAACCGCGTAACTCTCCTCCTGGTCAGATGCGGTCACAGGCGCGGTTACACGGTCCAGCTGCGTAACCGCGCCGCCGGCCGGACGAATGCCCGGAGCCCTCGTCGGTTTCTCGGTTACAGCGGTTACAGCACCATCGGGCAAGAAATACCGAGACTTGTGCTTGTCGAGCTTGCCGGCGTCCGCGAGCCGCCACAGCGCGGTCTTGACGCGGTTGTGGTCGAGTCCAGTGGCCGCCGCTGCCTCTGACGGGGTGAGCCCGTCTGTCGCGGCGCCGAGGGCTGCCCTGAGCGCCTTTTCAATCTCGGAGCGGCGCGCGTCCTCGGCGTTACCGTTCAGCGCCCATGTGAGCGAGTCCCGGTCGAAGCGGATGGCAAGCTCGCGGTCAGGAAGATCACGACCCGTGATGGACAGGCTCACCCCACCGGCCGCGCTATCACGCTTCATGACCAGGATCGCGTCAACGGCGGCGGTCAATCCGAACGACCCCGACACCGTGTCGAGCGGATCGTCGCTCCCTTGCTTGCGGCTGTGGTGGACCACGACGACGGCACAGCGGTGCCGATGTGACAGATCAGCGAGGCCGGACAGCGCGTTGTAGTCGCCCCCGTAGAGGGATGCACGGGCATCAACCGGGGGCCGCACCCTCGCCAACGTGTCAACGACGAGAAGCCGAGCATCCGGGTGGGCCTGGAGCCACGCTTCGGCCGCCGCCAGACCGCCCTGGTCGAAGCGCGGCCACTCCGTTGCAAACGTCAACCGCTCGGGAGGCCGATCCGTGAGGGCCTTCAGGCGCCCTTGCAGCCGTCGCGGACCATCTTCGAGCGCCAGGTACAGGACGTCGCCGGCGTCCACGTCAATCGTCCCGAGCGCCCGGCCGCCGGTCGCGACGGCGATCGACAGGCCAAGTGCGAGCCAACTCTTGCCAAGTTTCGGCCGCGCCACCAGAAGAGCGGCCCCCTCGAAGAGCAAGCCAGGCACAATCTCCCGGAGGGCAGGGAACTGTTCGCGCCACAGCTCCGGTGCCGTCACCATCTCGACCGTCGCTGCGCGAGCCCGCGTGCGGACGGCCGGCTTCGGCGGGACGTCGACGTACTCGATCCCGGGCGGCCACGGCCCGTCATCGGGGGCCACGATCGGCACCGGTTGTGGCTGTGGCCCCACGCTGTTCACAGCGCCGGCCGCACGGCCGTTCCGGAGCGCGGTCGCGGTTGCGGCGAGCGGCTTCGTGCGTGGCCCCCGGTGGTGGTGGCCGACCTCGCACTCAAACTGGCCGCCGGCCAACAACGTGCGCCACGGCCTGCCACAGCCCGGCGTCGGGCACATCCCCCGCGCCGTCCAGATCATGTCTGGGGCGCCGGCGCTCACCGTGGCCTCCGTGCGCTTGCTTGTGGGGCGTAGGCGCGCCTGGCTCGGTTCGCGCGGCGTCGAGCCCGAGCGGCCAGGCGGCTGGCATAGACCACAAGTTGTGAGGCGCGCTCGATCTCGCCCGGCGGAGCACCGGCAAGCCGGAGCCGGCCGAGTCGGCGCTCGGCTTGTTCGCTCAGGCGCTCGGCCTCGTCGCGCTCGGCGCGGGCGAGGGCAATCTGCTGGGAGTCGCTCACGGTCAACCCCTACCGCTCGCCGCGCGCTTGGGGCTCACCAAGCTGGCGGGCCACAAACTCGCGCACGGCCGTGGCCGGGACGCGTACGGCCCGACCGACCTTGACCGTCGATAGCTCGCCGGCCTGAATCAGTTGGTAGGTCTTCGACCGCCCCAGGCTAAGCACCTCTGCCGCCTCTTCGATCCGCAATAGCATCTTGTCCATCAGGACGTCCTCCAAGTGGTCTACGTCGATCATGGACAATGTCGGATATGTCAGTATAGACTTGAAATCACCATTCAAGTAGAGAGGATTGCATGCCTACGACAAGTAAGCCCCTTGACGTGCCCAGGCGCGCAGGTCAGCTCGCCGGCATCCACCTCGACGGCGGGGATGTCGCCGACCTCGGAGTTCCGTCACCACGGGCGGATCGGTGGCACTTTCGAGTGCAGTCGAACTACTGGATCCAGGAGGTTGAGACAGCGGATGGCCCGATCCCGTCGCTGTGCTACGGAGGCAAGCTCGCGAGCGGCGATCCCAAGACGTCGGCCGGCGAACCGGCGCTTGAACCGTTCATCCGACTCGACGACGGACCTCCGGAGCAATTCCCAGATCGGGTTCTGGCGTTCGCGCGGCACTGGGGGGCTCTAGGTATCTGCGCGCATGGCAAGCCGGCAGCCCACGACACCCACTGTCAACGTCTGTGGATGCCATCCGCCCCTGAACAGCCGAGGAATCGATGGGAACCGCTCGAAGCGTGGCGCCGATACTCGCAGCAGCTCGGGGCAATCCTATTGCTGGCGGCCAAACTTCGGGGTGGAACGCTCAGACTACCAGAACTGTGGGAGATGGTCGGAAGCGGTGAGCCATCCGACGATCTGGTGTGGCAGCTCAGCGAGGGCAGAGTAACGCCTCACCACGACCTGTGGGGACCGGGCGGCGGCGCCGGTGATCTCGGGCAGGAACGGAAGGCGTTGGGCGATGCACTGGACCAGTGGCTTCGCTACGGCGGCGTGACGCTCTACGCGTACTGGCCGGAGCGCGCATCCGAACCGAGTGTCGTTTTGGCTCGCGATTCGCTACCGGGCGTGCTGGCGGTGCAGCTCGTTGCCACGGTGCGATCACCGCTCGGCCTTTACGTCTGCGCCGACCCAGACTGCGGCAAGGCGTTCACACCACCGGCCAATCAGCGCCGCCGCGCGGCGGGTCGAGCCGCGTTCTGCCCTGAGTGCAGCAGAACGGGCGCGGCCGGGCGGGCATATCAGCGACGACGATACGCAAAGCTCAAGCGAGAGAAAGGGGACACGAATGGCAAGGACCAGCGGCAAGCGGGCGAATAGCGAAGGGTCGATCTACCAGCGAGCGGACGGGACGTGGTGCGCCGCGATCTCGGTTGAGGGCGGGAAGCGGCACGTTTTGTACGGGAAGACGCGGGCTGACGTTGGCCGAAAGCTCAGGGAGGCCCAGGCGAACAAGGACAAGGGACTTCCCGCCGTCCTGCCACGTCAGTCGATTCGGGTGTTCCTCGCAATCTGGCTAGAGACGGCAGTCAAGCCAACCGTCCGGCCCAGGACGTACGAGAGCTACAAGCAACTGACAGACAATCACGTCATCTCTGCCCTGGGCCACCACCAGCTCACCACGTTGTCCCCGCAGCACGTCCAGGAGTGGCTCAATGCGAAGCGGGAATCCGGCCTGTCCCCGCGAACCTGCCAGTATCTCCGGGCCGTCCTGCGTCGGGCGCTCAATCAGGCGATCCGATGGGGCCTCGTCTTCCGCAACGCGGCTGCCCTGGCCGATCCGCCGAAGGGGAAGGCGCGGGAGATGACGCCACTCACCCCAACCCAAGCGAAGGCGTTCCTCGTGGCGATCAAGGGGGATCGGCTCGAAGCGTTGTACGTGCTCGCGCTCGCGACCGGGCTACGGCAGGGGGAAGTCCTCGGCCTGACGTGGGCCGACCTGGATCATGACGCCGGCGTCCTGCACGTCCGGCAACAGGTCCAGCGGATCGACGGGAAGCTCCAACTGACGGACCTGAAGACCGACGAGTCGCGCCGGTCGGTGGCCCTGCCCGGCTTCGCCCTCGTCGCGCTCAGGGAGCATCGCCTCCGTCAACTCGAAGAGCGCCTCGCGGCCGGCGAGCGGTGGGCGGACCGGGATCTAATCTTCCCGAGTTCGGTCGGGACGCCGGCCGAAGGCTCGAACGTGCTGCGCCAGTTCCACGGCCACCTGAGCCGGACCAAGCTCCCGCGCGTCCGATTCCACGATCTGCGCCACTCGGCCGCCACGTTCCTGCTGCTGCAAGGCGTGGCCGATCGCGTGGTCATGGAGATCCTCGGCCATACCAGCCTCGCCATGACGAGCCGCTACATGCACGTTCTGGACGGCCTGAAGCGGGACGCGGCCGATCAGATGGACCGCCTCTTCACGGGCACCGGAGGCTAGGGTTCGATCCGAGCCAACGGGGAAGGGCCACGGGGGTACTGATGAGAACCTGGGAGTACGCTCAGGGCTCGTCAGGAAATAACCGTCCCATCTCCGGGTGATCTCGGGCGGATGCTGTAGTTCCAGTCGCCGTGGAAGTCCTCGCGGTGGAGATTGACGGTGGCGAGCTCCTTGTCCGAGACCTTGCGTCCGGTCGGGTAGGCGTTGGTGTCGAGTTGGCAGCGGACGGTGAGCCCGGTGGCGGTCGTGGTGGCGGCGATGAGGCTGACGATGACGGCGTGGCTGACGAGCGGCTTGCCGCGCCAGTTCTGGCTGATGAACGAGAAGAGGCGATGCTCGATCTTGTTCCATTTGCTGGTGCCGGGCGGCAGGTGGCAGACGCCCACCTCCAGGCCGGTCTCGTCGGCCAGGCGCTGCAGCTCCAGCTTCCACAGCCGCACGCGCGAGCCGTTGCTGCCGCCACCATCGGCGGTGATCAGGAGCCGGGTCGCCGCCGGATAGGCCGCTCGCCCCATCGAGGTCCACCAGCGGCGGATGCTCTCGACCGCGAACGCGGCGGTGTCATGGTCCGTGCCGACGCTGACCCAGCCGGCGTTCTGTGCGAGGTCGTACACCCCGTACGGATTGGCCCGACCGAGCGCCGGAATGATGAAGTCATGGACCCGTACCGGCTCCGGATCACCGGCCGGCCGCAGTTCGCGCCCGCCGTTCTTGAAGTCGCCCACCAGCTCCTTCTTCTTGGTGTCAACCGAGATCGCCGGCTCGCCGCGCGCCACCCGCGCCGCGACGCGGCGATTGAGATGCTCGAATTGCGCGTTCCGGTCGGGATGGCTCGCGCCTTCCAGGGTCTTGCGATTGGCCTGGAGGCTGTACCCCAGGTCGTGCAGCAACCCGGCCACCAGCTGGCGACTTACCCGATGGCCGATCCGTTGCAGCTCCTCCGCCAGCTTCCGCACGCTCTTGCACGTCCAGCGCAGCGGCGACTCCGGGTCGCCACGGGTCACCGGCTCGACCAGCCCTCCGAGATCCCCGCGCAGCGTCGGATCCGTGTCGCTCGTCCGTTTCCGACCGCCGCCCGGTCGCCGAATCCGCACGCCGCCGACCGGCGCCTCGACCAGCTCTTTGATCCCTTCACCGATCACCCGGCGCGACACGCCGGTCGCACGCGCCACCCTACTCGCGCCGCCCCGACCGATCACCACCGCCTCGCTCGCCACCAGCAGCCGGCGCGTCCGCTCGTCGAGATGCGGGGCCAACAGCTCGAACCGCCGCTTGATCGCTTCGACCTCTGCCATGCCAGACAGCCTAGCCCGGTACCGGCTCGCTGTTACGTCTATTCCCTGACGAGCCCTAAGCATCCGACCAGCTCGACGCCTAGCAGGTCAGCTTTGCCGGTCCCGAGTGGGGCCTCGCGGTCAATCACGGCGATCACCGGCGAGCCGGCCAGCGGGAGGAGATGGGGAGCCTGCTCGACCAGCGTATGCAACGCCGCCTCATCTGGGAAGCCGGTCGGTGCAAGTGGCTTCCAACCGGAGCCGTCGTTGTTCCAGATTGCAGTCATGATCGCCAGTGTAGCCGAGTCGGTCACGTACCGGTGCCCCTGACCCAACCACGGTCGTCAAGCGCCGCGCCGGCGCGAACGTGGAGCAGCACCGCGCCCAGCTCGCGCGAAAGGATCGCCAGCGCGCCCACCAGGCCGACCTGGCATCGCCCGAGTTCCAGGCTGCTAGCAGCGCCTGGGAAGCGCGCTTCAAGGCTGCCAGGCCCGACCTGTGCGACACGATCGACACCCTGGAGCACGCCCTGGCCCAGGTCCCACCGGGCGCCGACGTGGCCTACGCCATCTGGGGCGGCTGTCTGACCGAGCCGCTGGGCCTGACCGAGCCGCAGACCATCATCACGCTGAGCGACACGGAGGCCGGCGCCGGCGACGGGGTTGTCTCCGAGCCCGCCGACGCCCACTGGACCCCGCTGATGCGGGGCGGCTGGGCCGCCCAGGCCCTGGCCGACATCTTCACCGCCATGACCGCCTACGAGGCCGCCGCGGGCGACCTGCGCCCCATGCCGACCCAGGACCTGGCCGACGCCCACCCGGCCGAGTCGGCCGCCGAGGTCCAGCTCTCGGCCGAGGATGACGCCGAGACCGCCGAGGCAGAGGACCCCGCCCAGCGCTGGGCGGGCATCATCCCGGCCGAGGTCATGGAACAGGCCCAAGCCAGTGTGCCCGGCCTCGCCTAGCGTTCGGGCTCGGACGGCTCGGAGATGCCCTCCAGGACCTGGCCG
>Ga0136611_10001256_pt1 | contig 17611 bp, 17 predicted proteins | sample AntDrymUQ2232306_2_FD_106645 | JGI IMG/M metagenome (GOLD analysis project Ga0136611, IMG submission 106645) | Polar desert sand microbial communities from Dry Valleys, Antarctica - metaG UQ223 (23.06) | ecosystem: Environmental > Terrestrial > Soil > Desert | place: Antarctica: Dry Valley...
CGGCAGATGTGCCGCCGATGTTGCGGATGCGGTAATGCGTTGAAAGCTCGAGCACCGCGGGTGGATAGACCAGACCGCTCGTGACCCCGCCCTTCATGACGAGATCGCACTCGCGTTGAGGTTCGGCGTAGGAGTTGCGCACGGTATCGTTCATGGTTCCTTTTTGCTTAGTCTGTTCCGCCGCAGGTGAGCTGCGTTACACCCCAATCACTCAGCCGCGACGCGACGCTTCAACCGTGCGTCGATCACCGCACGCAACCGCTCCGCGCTCACAGGCTTGATCAAGAGGTCGCACCCGTCGAGCCGCATCTCTTCGATGCGCTCGGGCACCGTCGTCCCGGTGACCACGATCGCAGGAATCTCCGGATCGAGCGCGTCGCGCAGGCGCTTGATGAGCTCGATTCCGGTCACTCCATCGGCGAGCTGGTAGTCCGCCATGATGAGGTCGGGCAAGGCCCCGGCGCGCGTAACTTCCTCGATGAGATCGTCTCCGGAGCGTGCAGCGAGGACGCGGGCGCCCCAGCCCCGCAGCAGCATCGTCATCCCTTCGACGATCGCCTGCTCATCATCGATCACGACGATAAAACGTCCCGAGAGGTCTTTCGGCTCGTGGGTAATCGAGGCGGCAGGCGCGCGCACCGTCGCCTCGCCGAGTGGAACCTCAAAGGCAAAACGCGAACCTTTTCCGGGTGCTGACACGAGCGTCATCTCCGATCCGAGCAGCGCACATAAACGTCGCACGATCGAAAGCCCAAGTCCCATGCCCTTGGTTCGACTGCGCTCGGGATTGCCGATCTGGTAGAACTCGTCGAAGACCTTTTCGGTCTTGTCCGCCGCTATCCCGACTCCGCTGTCACGCACTTCGAACCTGAGAGCGTTGCCGCGACGCCGGCATCCGACGCTGACGGCGCCCGAACTCGTATAGCGAATTGCATTGCTTACGAGGTTGGAGAGAATGCGCTCGAGCAGAATCGGGTCGCTGTAAGCGAAGCGCTTGGTGTCCATTACAGAAAAGCGCAGCCCCTTGTCGCGCGCATCGTGATCGAAGTTCGCGCGGGTGCGCTCGAAAAGCGCAGCAACCGGGAAGTGCACGAGCTCAGGTCGCGTCACGCCCGCGTCGATTTTTGAAATGTCGAGGAGCTCGTCGAAGAAACTCTCCAGGGCACTGATTGACGCGTTTATGTTGTGTAGCAAGCTCTGCGCTTCGGGCTCGCGGACTTTTTCATTGAGCGCCGCCACGAAAAGACTCATCGCGTGAAGCGGCTGGCGAAGATCGTGGCTCGCCGCAGCGAAGAATTGCGTCTTTGACTTGTTCGCAGCCTCTGCCTGAACTCTCGCAATTTCAGCAATCGCAGTTTGTTGGGAAAGCTCTTCTATGAGCTCGAGATTTTCGAAGCGCTTGCTTAGCGTCTCTGCGATCAGCCGGTTCACATTGCGTCCAAAGCCGAGCGCGACGATCAGCACGATGACACCCGGCGCCGCGATATAGGCATGGATCGCCCCGGGTTCGAGCAGCATGCGCACGACGAACGGCAGGAGTGTCAGCGGTATCAGCGTATAAAATGCCGGTGCATACGCAGACAGCGACGACATTGACACCATGGCGATGCCATAGAGCACCAGGGAGAGAAACGCCTGATGCGGCACCGACTCCGGCACGAACATGAGGAAGCCCGCGCTGCCCCAGATGAGACCTGCGGTGGTTGCTGCGAACAGGTAACGGCGCGCCCACTTCTCTTCGGCCTGGTCCGCCGCCGGCGCTTTCATATACGCGCGGTAGTGGTGAATGCGAAGCGCCTGATGCGCGCACAGGATGATCGTCCACGGGATGAGGACTTGCGGCGACACCTGGCCCCACATGACGCCGACCAGAACCGCACCCGCCATCAACGAGCCGATGGTGGTGTAGGGAGACTGCAGGTAGACGGAGCGCACTTGCTCCGCGCGAACCTGGCGCGCGCGGCGCGCGACTTTGTCCGACCCCTCGTAAGCGAACGTGCGAGCCGCCATGTCCGCGGGCGAGCTCACGCAGCAGCGCTTGCCGTGAGCTTCCGCCCAGCGGCGCGCGTCGCGGCCTTCGGCGGCGGGTACACCGGCGCCGACTCGAGCCAGCGCTCGAGAACGCGGCCCTCGCCGTCGGTGACGCGCCACGGCGAGAGGATGCGCGCGCGTTCTACGTCGGACGCGAAATCAGAGTCATCGAAGGGCACGCGTTCCGGAGGCTCCGTGTCCGTGCCGGCAAGGAGGCTGCGTGATCCGGCCGGTGACGGGTCCGTAGCGCAAACGTCGGCTGCATCGAAGAGCGCGGGGAGCCACCGCCCTCGCTTGAGGAAGCGCGGCAGATCGTCGGCGAGCTTCCGTACGCGGTTTCGCCACGAGTAAACATCGGCAATGACCTTTCGATAAGCATCGATGTATTCGGGAACGGGCGCACGCGCGGGTTTCAGTACGAGCGTATAGCCCGTGAAGTCACGCAACAGCGCGTTCGGCAGGAAAGGCGGTGACTCAACGCTCGCCAGTCGCTGGAAATGGGGCGTTCCGGGGATCGGGCACTCGAAGCAAATGAAAGTCGGCACGTGCAGGCCGCTTTCGCGCAGATATTCGGGAAGGCGCTGAATATAGGCGAGGTCATCCACGAGCGGACTCAGCATCAGTCCGGCCATCACCAGAATACCGTTCTCGCGGCAGTGCTCGAGAGCGGCGCGGATCTTCGGGACCGCGTTCTGGTGCTTCTTCATGTCGGCGATCGCTGCCGGATTGAAGCTTTCCAGACCAACGAAAAGAGTGCGACAGCCGGCCCTGGCCAGCATCTCGACGAGCGCGGGGCGGCTGATGACGTTGAATGTCGCAGCCGCATACCACTGCAGCCGCAGCGGCTCGAGAGCCTTGCAGAGCTCCCGCAAGTACGTGAGGTTGCCCCCGATGTTGTTGTCGCAGAAGCCAACGACGTTGAGGTGCGGCTTGGGCACACGCCCTTTCAGTAGCGCCCGTCCGCGTTCGATGTCTCGCAGCACCGCCTGAATCGGGCGCGTGTGGTGCCGGGTTCCGAGACCCGTGAGAACACAGAATTCGCACTGGAACGGGCACCCGCGCGTCGCTTCGAAACACAGCGCGTGTTTCGCCTGATCCGCAATGAGATCGAAGCGAGGCGTCGGCACGGCTTCAGACCGGTATTCGCGGCCATGATAGAGGGGCTGCAGCGCGCCGCGAGAAAAATCGTCGGCCACGGCAGGCACCGTTGTTTCAGGGTCGCCGACAATGACTGCATCGAAATACGGTGCACACAAGCGGGGATAGCTGCTGGCGAAGGGGCCGCCATACACCGTGCGCGCGCCGCGCCGCCGCCAATAGTGCGAGATTTGCCGCGCCCGGTCGAAATCGGAATGCATGCTCGAGATGAAGAGGAGGTCGTATTCGCGGCTCCAGTCCGGATCTCGCCAGGCTTCGTTGACGTAATGGACGTCGGCGTCGCCTGGAAGGAGCGCGGCGAGCAGCGGGCCAATCTGCGGCTGCAGCGCCGTGCGATTCTTACGGCCGCGGCGATGATAGTCGACGAACACCGCAATGATGCCGATCTTCATGCCGCCCCCTGTTACCGTGATGCCGCCGCTATGTTGCGGTTCAGAGCTTCGTCGGAAGCTTCAATCCCAGTCTACTGACCTCGATGACCGCCTGGGTTCTGTTCGAGACCTTCAGCGCCTTGAGAATAGCAGTGATATGGATCTTCACCGTGCCTTCAGCGAGATCGAGGTCACGGCAGATGAGCTTGTTCGGCATGCCCTGGATCAGCAGCGCCAATACCTGCGCCTGACGCTCGGTGAGGCCTACGTCACGATAGCCTGTCGCCGCACTCGACGGCGCCCGTGCAGCGGCCCCGCCGCCATGCGTCGAACGCCGCACCATTTCCGGTGGAAGGTACACGCCCCCTGCCAGCACGAGCCGCAGCGCGCTGATCATGACCTGGCTTGATTGTGATTTCGGTATGAAGCCCATCGCGCCAGTATCCAGTGCACGCGTAATGTCGGCGGGATCTTCCGAAGCAGAAATAACCACCACTGGTACAGCCGGCGCGGCGTCTCGAAACGACTGGAGGCCGTCGAGTCCGCTCAACCCTGGAAGGTGGATGTCGAGCAGTACCACGTTCAAGTCGGGGTTCGCTTCCGCGAGTTGCAGAGCATCGGGGACATTGCCTGCCTCGAGCACCTGCAGGTTGGAATCGAGTTGCGTCAGGACGACGGTAAGCGCCTGGCGGATGAGTGGGTGGTCGTCTACGACTAGGACCTTCAAGCGATATCTCCCCCGGGACTGCCGCGAAGGTGCGGACGAAACAACGATAGGTCGCCGCCCTGTGCTTCAGCAATAGAACGATAGGGCTATGACAGCCCGATTACAAGGTTAACCGCTGCGTACGGTTGGGCGCCGCAAAGCTGCTGTACGAGTGAGGGTTTCTGTGCTTACGGCCGTGAACCCCCCATTCGTCCTAGACGCTGCGTCTGATTACGCGTTGCCGCTGCCGCGCAGACAATTCGTTCCCATACAGCTGCAGCGGACATCCATTCGGGGTCCGTCGGTGCAACTGGGAATCAGGGAGACCCAAAGATGAACACTGAATCAGGCCTTCAGAACGCCACCAGTGCCAACGTTGCGGCGGGTGCCGCCTCGCCCCACTACGCGGGCAGCCTCACGACAATCATCGGTGGGGTGGTGGTGCTGGCTTGCTTCGCAGCGCCGCTTTTCCTCACGTTGCCTGAGACGATGGATTCAGCGGCGCGTCCCAGCCCATTGATCAGTGAAGCTGTCGCCGCAGACGTTCGCGAACCGACCTTTCACGAGCGGCATCCGGTGCAAGGCAGCGTCGACTGGACTGACACGCTGGACGAAGCCAGACTCGCACAGTAACGCCCACGCTCGAGCGATCAGGCACCTGCTCGAATGTCTATCGCCTGTGTATTGCCTCGAAACTACAGGGAAATCGTAATGATCAGCTCATCGGAGAAGCAAAGGCTGTCGAACGCCTATGGTGTGCCCATCAACGCCCGGGCCGCAGTGGCGCGGGCCGCAGCGGGGCTCCTCATCGTGCTGGGTGTGAGCCTGATCGGGCTCAGCGCCTCCGGCGAGGCCGATTCAGGGGCGACAATCAGCTCACAACAGGCCGCGAGCGGTCGCTGACCCATTCGCTCCATGAGCCGGGGTAGAGGCGGGAACCCGCAAGCCCTGCGTATTCCATGGCGAGGAGGTTGTGGCACGCAGTGACCCCTGAGCCGCACTGGTGGACGACGCCGCGAGGATCGCAATCGGGCAGGACACGAATAAGCTCGCTTCTGAGTTCCCCCGGCGCCTTGAAGCGGCCGTTCCCATCCAGATTGAGCTTGAAGAAGCGGTTGATAGCTCCGGGGATGTGACCGGCGATCGGGTCGAGCGTCTCACCCTCACCACGGAAGCGCTCAGGGCTCCTCGCGTCGATCACGCCGACTTCAGCGTCGCTCAAGTGCGCGGCGACGTAAGCGGCGTCGACCGCAAGATCGGGCCGCGGTCGAAGCGTATACGTGCTGTGTTGAACTGGCGGGTTTTCAGCCGTGACGGGATGGCCGGAGGCGCTCCAGGCCTGCCAACCTCCGTCGAGAACTGCCACGCGCGTGTGGCCCACCCAGCGCAGCATCCACCACAGACGTGCGGCAAAGCAGCCGCCGCTCGCATCGTAGGCAACGATCTGCTTGTCATTATCGATGCCAAGCGCGCCGAGGCGTAAAGCGAGCGTCAGCGGGTGAGGCAGTGGGTGCCTCCCGTTGTCGCCGGTTTTGGGACCGGACAGATCTTCATCGAGGTGAACGAACCGCGCACCGGGGATGTGCCCCTCCGCGTACGCGCGGCGCCCCGCCTCGTAATCGGTAAGGTCGTGTCGGCAGTCGCAGACGATCCAGTCGGTCTGGTCGAGCCGAGGGGCAAGCTCATCAGGGCTTACGAGAGTGGTGAACATTAAAACTCAGGCTCGATCTCGCGCCGCACGAACTCGTGGAAGTGACGCATGCCATCTTCGAGGGGCGATTGGTAGGGACCGACTTCGTGCAGACCCTGCTGCACGAGTGCCCGACGACCCTGTGTCATCCGGTCGATGATCTCTGCGTCCTCGACGGCGGTTTCGCGATACGCAGCCTGTTCTGCCTCGACGAATTCGCGCTCGAAGAGCGCGATTTCTTCAGGGTAATAAAACTCGACCACGTTCGTACAGGCTTCAGGTCCTCGTGGGATGAGAGTGCTCACCACCAGCGAGTGTGGGTACCACTCCACCATGACGTTCGGGAAGTAGGTGAGCCAGATTGCACCGTGAGCGGGCTTGCGTCCGTCTTCCAGGCGCAGAACCTGCTCTTGCCAGCGGCGATACACGGCGCTTCCGGGCTTCGCGAGTCCCCGCTTAACGCCGCATGTCTGAACGCTGTACCAATCGCCGAATTCCCATTTCAGGTTCGCGACGTCGACGAAATTGCCAAGGCCCGGGTGAAACGGCTCGACGTGGTAGTCCTCGAGATAAACCTCGATGAACGTTTTCCAGTTGCAGGCGTATTCCTGAACGTCGGTTCGGTCAAAAACGAATCCTGAAAAGTCGAGCTCTGCCATGGGGCTGAGCTTCTGAAGATCGACCGCAACGTTGCGCGTGCCGCCAAATAGGAGCCCGTTCCATGACGTCAAGTTTGCTCTCGCAAGGTCAAGGCAGGGATTTTCCGGGAACTGCGGCGCGCCGAGAAGGCGCCCGTCGAGCGCGTACGTCCAGCGGTGCAAAGGACACACGATCGTGCGTGCTGCCCCCCGTCCCTGCAGCATCACTGCCTGGCGGTGCCGGCAGATGTTCGAGAGAAGCTCAATCCCCGATTCGCTGTGTACGAGCGCCTTTGCATTGCCAAGCCATTCGAGCGCTTGGTAATCACCGACTTTTGGCACCATAAGCTCATGGCCAGCGTAGCCGGGGCCGCGATCAAACAGCGCGCGCATCTCGATGGCGTAAATGTCGGGATCGAAGTACCAGTGAGGCGGAAGCTGCGGTGCGGTACTGCTTAAGATGGAGGCGCTGGAAAGGTCTGACATGCAGGTGTTCTTGAGGTTGGGGCGCCCGGCAAAAAGGATGGCTATTCTTTCTTAAGTACCTTGAAAAGGCAACAGATTCTCCCCTCAGAGAAGCGTGCCGCGCTAGCTGCTCGTAGCAGCCCCGTCCGAAGGGCTCCAGGTGGGTTGACCAACAAGACGCAGAGGGGTTCCGGCCGACGGCGCCACTTACCCAGTGCTCACCCCGTCGCCGCCACAAGGCCACTCGCCATGAGGCGCACATAGTCGGCGGGCCTGTCGACATCCCACAGGGTCTCGAGCTCCGTCCAGTTGAACCCAAGCTCCCGTAGCCGTACCCGTGTCGCCTCCATCACGCGCGAAGTGCTCCAGCAAATGTCGGAAAATAGCTTCGGATGAATGCGCGTGAGGCCGACCAACGCGTAACCCCCATCCTCGGTCGGAACGAATACCGCGTCGCGTCCGTCAGCGAGCGCGCGCTCAGCGCTCCGCAGATGCCGCACGGTGAGGGCCGGGCAGTCACTGCCGATGAGAAGGACGCATGCGCTCTGCGCGAACGCATTGTCGAGCGCTGTATGCATCCGCTTGCCGAGATCGCCCTCGCACTGGTCCACGAGCGGAACGTCGTAACGCTCTGCGCACGTGCGCAGAAATTCGTCAGCCGCTGGAGTCCCGTAGAGCGCCACTGATCCGACCGCGGCTGCCTTGGCGGTGACAAGAGTGTGCTCGACCAGGCGCGCCTGGAGCGCCGCGGCGCCGTCTGCGCCAAGGAGCGGTATCAGCCGCGTCTTTGTTGTGCCGGGACGCGGCGCTTTCGCGAAAACGATGATGCAGCTATTTGTGAGCTGCATATTCGAGCGCGAGCTTGTCGGGATTGGCGCCGAGTCGGTACGCGAGGCGCAGGCGCCACATCAAAAGCATCGTCCGGAGCACTCCGTGCTTTTCCCAGCGCCTGCCTGACGTGCTCGCCTGCTGCCGCAAACACGCCGGCGCGCCCTCACGCATCAGCGCCGTGCTCAGAGCAATGTCTTCCATCAATGCGATGGATGGGAATTCACCGGCGCGCTTGAATGCGCCACGCGTAACGAAAACCGCCTGGTCGCCCGTCGCAATGCCAGTCCAGCGCGAGCGCAGATTCATCATTGCCGCCACGACCGGCAACAGCGGGTGTCGTCCACGTATGTGTACGTCGAATCGCCCCCATACCCGTGCCTTGTGCCCGAGGCCTTCGCGAATCAGCACATCGGCAGCAGCAGGGAGGCGCGTGTCCGCATGCAGGAATAAGAGCACGTCACCCCGGGCGTGTTCGGCGCCGCAATTCATTTGCGCAGCGCGGCCGCGAGGCGCCTCGAGCACAAGGTCCGCTTTGGCGCGCGCGAGGGCGAGGGTAGCGTCCGTGCTTCCGCCATCGACTACGATGAGCTCAGCTCCGCGCTGACGTAGCGGTGCGAGCGCGTCGAGCGCCTCGCCGATCTCTTCAGCTTCGTTGAGGCACGGCACGATGATCGAGAGCGGATACGCCCGACCGGCGTCGCGCGTCAGGCGCGCATCCATGCGTGATATCGCTCAACCCAGCCGAGGAGTTTCTGTGGAGCGTGAGCGCGCTTCCAGTTTCCGGCTGCGTATTTGTTTGCTTCGACCATGGTCGGATAGATGTGGATCGTGCCCAGAAGTTTGTTGAGGCCGAGGCCGTGGCGCATGGCGAGCACGAACTCGATGATGAGATCGGCAGCGTGTGCGCCCGCGATTGTCGCGCCGAGTATCCGGTCTTTACCCGGCACTGTAAGCACCTTCACGACGCCGTGCGCTTCCTCATCCGCAATCGCGCGGTCGAGCTCGGCGAGGTCGTACGTCGTCACTTCGTATGCAATGTTCTTTTCGCGCGCTTCAGTTTCGTTCAGTCCGACGCGCGCCACCTCCGGATCCGTGAAGGTTGCCCACGGGATTACTGAATAATCGGCCCGAAACTTCCGGAAGCGGCCGAAGAGAGCGTTCACCGCCGCGAACCACGCCTGGTGGGCGGCGGTATGCGTGAACTGGTAAGGACCTGCAACGTCGCCGCAGGCGTAGATGTTGGGATACATCGTCTGCAGATAGTCGTTGGTCTGCACCGTTTTCGCGGGGTTCAACGGGATACCCAGCGCTTCGAGACCATAGCCTTCGGTATTCGGCGCGCGTCCGACCGCGCAGAGCAGGGCGTCGAAGGGAATGCGTTTCTCCTGCCCCTGATGTTCGACCACCAGCACCTTCTCGCCGCCCTCGGAAAGCACCTGCTTCGCCTTGTGATCTATCAGCACGCTGACGCCTTCGGCTGCGAAGCGCTTCGCGACGAGGTCCGAGATCTCGGGGTCCTCGCGTATCAGGATGCGGGGCAACATCTCCACTTGCGTGACGGCGGAGCCGAAGCGCGCGAAGCATTGTGCGAGCTCGCTGCCTATCGGTCCGCCGCCGAGCACGACCAGACGCCGCGGCAGCGTTCTCAAGTCCCAGACGCTGTCCGATGTGAGCGGGTTCGCTTCCCGCAAACCCGGGATGGGCGGCACGAAAGGACGTGCGCCTGCCGCGATAATGATGCTGCGCGTGGTGAGGGTGCGCTTCTCCCCACCGGCCAGCGCCACCTCCACGGTCCACGGGCTGGTGATCGTCGCAGCGCCTGCGAGACACTCGACGCCGAGGCTTTCATAGCGTGTTGCCGAATCGTGCGGCTCGATCGTGCGGATGACCCGTTGCACGCGCTCCATCACTTCGCCGAAATCGACCTCGGCGCTGGCTGAACGAAACCCCAGCTCGCGTGCGCGCGCCATGTCCGCGAGCAGCCGGGACGAGCGGATCAGGGCCTTGGAAGGCACGCAGCCGGTGTTGAGGCAATCGCCGCCCATCCGATGCTTCTCGACAAGCGTCACTTTGGCTTTGACCGCTGCGGAGATGTAAGCGGAGACCAGTCCAGCCGAACCGCCGCCGATCACGACGACGTTGCGATCGAATCGGCGCGGGCGCGACCAGCGGCGATATACCTTGCGCGCTTTGAGAGCGTCGAGCACCTTCTTTGCCACGAGCGGAAAAATCCCGAGGACGACGAAGGCGGCAATCAGCTGCCAGGTAAGCTGGAACTGCCCGAGCTGCGTGCCTGCATAGACGTAAACGATCGTTCCCGCGAGCATGCCGAGCTGGCTCACCCAATAGAAGGTTCGGGCGTGAATGGACGTGAGGCCCATCACGAGATTGATCGCGAAGAACGGAAAAACGGGCACGAGACGCAGCGCAAAGAGATAGAACGGGCCTTCGTTCGCCACGCCTGCGTTGATCGTCTTGAGTTTGTCTCCGAATTTCGCCTGCACCCAGTCGCGAAGCAGAAAACGCGACACAAGGAAAGCCAGCGTCGCGCCGAGGGACGACGCGAACGAGACGATCACCGTCCCCCAGAGCAGACCGAATACCGCGCCCGCGATCAGCGTCATGACGGCCGCACCCGGCAGCGAGAGGCCGGTGACGGCGACGTAGACGAGGAAGAACGTCAGTCCCGCACGTGTAGGTGAAGCAGCGACATAGGCGTCGATCGTCTCGCGCTGTGCTCTGAAATATTCCAGCGAGAGATAGCGATCGAGCCCCAGCGCAAAGAACGCTGCAACGCAGAGCACGATCGCGCCCGCGACCACGAGCTTCTTGCCCAAAGCGTTCTCCTGAGTTTTAAGCGAGTGCGCCGCCGCGGGTTGATCCCTGACCTGCCGTGCAGCCGAAGCAGTGATCGTGCATTAAGAATTGCGCTCCTGGATAGATGGCGGTAATAGTGTTCGCATCGCAGCGTTTTTTCAATTGCTTGGTTGCGCGCTTGCGAAGCAGCCTTACACCGCCGGGGTTTGACCGCAAGCCACTGATTGCGTTAATCTTTCGGTTTCTCAGGTTTTCCTATGGCCACCCCCGGCAAGAGTCAGGACGCGCCCACTTTCGAATCGGCGCTCACTGAGCTCGAAAAAATCGTAGCGAGCATGGAAGCGGGGCAGATGCCGCTCGAGGACTCGCTGGCGGCCTACAAGCGCGGTGCCGAACTTCTCAAGTATTGTCAGACTGCGCTGCAGGATGCGCAGCAGCAGGTGAGAATCCTCGAAGACAACGTGCTGAAGAACTTCGGGCCGGCCGAGCAGTAGCGTGAATCTCCCCGCCGATTTTCAGAGCTGGGTCTCCGCCCGGCAAAGCCGCATTGAAGCTCTGCTCGAGCAGGTGCTGCCGGCGCAGCGTATCGTTCCCGGACGTCTGCATTCAGCGATGCGTTACGCAGTGCTGGGCGCCGGGAAGCGCGTGCGTCCGTTGCTTGCATTTGCTGCGGGCGAGCTCGCCGGCGCGGACGTGGAGCGCGTCACCATTGCGGGCGTGGCCGTAGAGCTGATTCACGCATACTCCCTGGTGCATGACGACCTTCCCTGCATGGACGACGACGTGCTTCGCCGCGGTAAACCGACCTGTCACGTCGAGTACGACGAGCCGACGGCGCTGCTTGTCGGAGACGCACTGCAAAGCCTCGCTTTTCAATTGATCGCTGAGTATCGCCTCGCTGATGATCCGAACACCCAGCTCGAGATGGTGAAGCTCCTCGCGAGCGCATCGGGCTCCCGCGGTATGGCGGGCGGGCAGGCGATCGATCTCGAGTCGGTCGGTCGCAAGCTCACGGTGCCCGAGCTCGAGCTCATGCATATTCACAAAACCGGGGCGCTGATACGCGCGGCGGCTTTGCTCGGCGCCCGTTGCGGTCGTGAGCTCGGGCCCGAACGGCTTGCGCATCTCGATACCTTTGCCAAGCTCGTCGGGCTCGCTTTCCAGGTCGTCGATGACGTGCTCGACGCGGAAGCACCCACTGCGACGCTCGGCAAGACTGCAGGGAAGGATGCGCAACAAAACAAGCCTACGTACGTATCAGCACTGGGTGTGACGGAATCGCGCCGGTTTGCAGAAGAGCTACGGCACGACGCGTTGCGTGCGCTCGAAGGGTTTGGCGAGCGTGCGCTGCGCCTGCGTCAGCTGGCCGACTTCATTGTTTTGAGAAAATTCTGATGTACGAGCTCCTTAACGGTATCAATTACCCGCACGAGCTGCGGCAGCTGGAGAGGAGTCAGCTACGGCGCCTTGCGCAGGAGCTTCGACAGTTTCTTCTCGAATCGGTGAGCCACACCGGCGGCCATCTGTCTTCGAATCTGGGGACGGTCGAGCTCACCATCGCCCTCCACTACGTATTCGATACTCCACGTGACCGCATCGTGTGGGACGTCGGTCACCAGACATACGGCCACAAGGTCCTGACCGGGCGGCGCGAAGGCATGCAGAAGCTCAGGATGTGGAAAGGTATTTCGGGTTTCCCGCGCCGCGAGGAAAGTGAATACGACACCTTCGGAACTGCGCACTCGAGCACGTCGATCAGCGCAGCGCTTGGCATGGCGGTGGGCGCGAAGTTGAAAGGCGAGCAACGTCGCGCGGTTGCAGTGATCGGCGACGGCGCGATGACGGCGGGAATGGCGTTCGAGGCGCTGAACAACGCGGGTGACATGGACGTCGATCTCCTCGTCATTCTCAACGACAACGACATGTCGATCTCGCCGCCGGTAGGCGCCCTCAACAAGTATCTTGCAAGGCTGATGTCAGGGCGCGCTTACCGTGCGGCGCTGGGTCTCGGCGAGCGCGTGCTCGGCGAGCTTGCGCGACGTGCCGAAGAGCACATGAAAGGTATGGTCACGCCCGGCACGATGTTCGAAGAATTCGGTTTCAACTACATCGGGCCGATCGACGGACACGATTTCGACTCGCTCATCCCCACACTCAACAACATCAAGCACCTGCGCGGGCCGCAGTTCCTGCACGTCGTTACGCGAAAAGGCCAGGGCTACAAGCTTGCGGAGGTGGATCCCGTCCTCTATCACGGGGTCTCGAAATTCGACCACACCAACGGCATCGTCGGCAGCAAGCCCGGCGGCAAGCTCACTTACACGCAGATCTTCGGAGACTGGATCTGCGACATGGCGGAGATGGACTCGCGGCTCGTCGGCATCACGCCGGCGATGCGCGAAGGCTCGGGGCTCGTGAGCTTCGCCGAGCGCTTTCCGGAGCGCTACTTCGACGTGGGTATCGCCGAGCAGCACGCGCTCACCTTCGCGGCTGGTCTCGCGTGCGAAGGCTGCAAGCCGGTGGTCGCGATCTACTCGACGTTCCTGCAGCGCGCCTACGATCAGCTTATTCACGACGTGCAGATCCAGAATCTGCCGGTTGTGCTCGCAATCGATCGCGCGGGACTGGTCGGTGCTGATGGGGCCACCCACAATGGAAGCTTCGACCTCACGTTCCTCCGATGCCTTCCGAACATGACGGTCATGACGCCCTCGGATGAGAACGAGTGCCGGCAGATGCTTTACACCGCATTTCAGATGAGCTCGCCGGTCGCGGTGCGGTACCCGCGCGGCAGTGGGCCTGGCGTGCAGATCTCCAGGGAAATGCATGCGCTTCCGATCGGTAAAGGCGAAATCCGTCGCGAGGGCGGCGCGCTGCAATCGACCGAGCGCGACAAGGTGGCGATACTCGCGTTCGGCGCGATGGTGCATCCGGCGCTCAAGGTGGCCGAATCGCTCGATGCGACTGTTGCGAACATGCGCTACGTGAAGCCGCTCGACGAAGCATTGGTGCTCGAACTGGCCGCGAGGCACGATCTACTCGTGACCGCCGAGGAAAACGTCGTCGCCGGCGGGGCGGGCAGCGCAGTACTCGAAGCGCTGAACCGTCACGGCGTCACCACACCTGTGCTGCAACTCGGGCTGCCGGACCGCTTTATCGATCAGGGTGAGCCGGGATTGCAGATCGCCGATGCGGGGCTAACGGTCGACACGATGTTGTCTGCAATACGCGCACGCCTGGCGGGATAAGATATGCCGCACTTTCATCCTGCATTGGAGTTCGCATGAACGATCCACGCAAGCCGCCCGAAAGCGAAGCGAACGGCTACGCGAAAATCGATCAGTACAATCCAGCGGCGGTGGAACGCATGGCGGAACACGTGCACAGCATGCTGAGCGAGCTCGGTGAAGACCCCGGGCGTGAAGGTCTCGTCAAAACGCCGGAGCGCGTCGCGAAGGCGTTACAGTTCCTCACCCACGGGTACAGTGTGGATCCCGCGCTTATTCTTCGCTCTGCCATGTTCCGCGAGGAATACCAGCAGATGGTGATCGTGCGCGAAATCGAGGTGTACTCATTGTGCGAGCATCACATGCTGCCATTTTTCGGCAAGGCGCACGTCGCCTATATCCCGAACGGCCACATCGTCGGCCTTTCCAAGATTCCGCGAGTCGTTGACGCATTCGCCCGGCGCCTGCAGGTGCAGGAGCGTCTGACGATGGACATCCGAAACTGCATCGAGGAGACGCTTAAGCCGCTCGGTGTCGCGGTAGTGATCGAAGCCCAGCACATGTGCATGGTGATGCGGGGTGTTCAAAAGCAGCATTCGATCGCAACTACTTCTGCGTTCACCGGGGAATTCAACAGCGAGAAAACGCGAGCTGAGTTCATGCGGCTCATAACCAGCGGCACGCGCGCCTGAAGGTCGAGGGCAAAGACATGGGCTCGCGGCGCACGAGCGAATTCATGGTCGAGCGCGTCCTCCCAGACGTTCGCAAGGGCCGCATGGTGATCCTCGTCGACAGCGCGGATCGCGAGAATGAAGGCGACCTCTTCGTCGCTGCGGAGAAGGCGACGCCCGAAGCGATCAACTTCATGGTGACGCATGCCCGGGGTTTAGTCTCGCTGGCTCTTACCGAAGAGCGGATGCGCGAGCTCGAGCTTTCCCTCATCACCGATGATCGCGTAAACAACACGAAATTCCAGACTGCGTTCGCCACGCCGATCGATGCGCGCGAGGGCGTGGGCTCCGGCATGTCAGCGCAGGATCGCGCGCGTACCATTGCCACTGCGATCGCCGAAGGCACGCGTCCGGCGGACCTGATCCGGCCGGGACGCCTTCAGACCCTGCGCGCCCTCGACGGCGGGGTGCTCGTCCGGCGCGGGCACACTGAAGCTGCCGTCGATCTCGCCCGTATTGCAGGGTTGAAGCCGGCGGGGGTGATCTGCGAAGTCCTCAACCCGGACGGTACGATGGCGCGGATGCCGGAGCTCGAGCGCTTCGCCGCAACACATTCGATTGAAATCGTGCAGATCGCCGACCTCGTTGCATATCGGGAGGGCGAGCGCGCAGTGCGACGCCGTGCCGAGACGGTGCTGCCCACGCGGAAGGCCGGCCCGTTCAAGCTGATCATCTACGCAGACAGTCTGGAGACCGTTGCGTATGTCGCGCTCGTCAAAGGCGAGATCACGCCTGATACCGCGGTGCTCGTGCGGCTGCATTCCCAGTGCCTCACGGGCGACGTGTTCGGCTCCGAGCGTTGTGATTGCGGCGAGCAGCTCGATGCAGCGCTCAAAACGATCGAAGATGCGGGGAGGGGCGTCCTCGTTTACATGTTCGACGAGGGTCGCGGCATCGGGCTCCTGAACAAGATCCAGGCGTATGCGCTGCAGGATGAGGGACATGACACGGTTGAAGCCAATCACGCCCTCGGCTTCGCAGCCGATATGCGCGATTACAGCGCAGGGGCTCACATCCTTTTCGACCTCGGCGTGCGTGAAGTGCGGCTCATGACGAATAACCCGGACAAGGTAGCGGCGCTTGAAAGTTATGGCCTGAAGGTTGTCGAACGTGTCGCTGTCGAAGCTCCACCGCGTGCGGCCAACCGAGGCTATCTCGAGACGAAGCGCACCAAGTTCGGCCATCTCCTGTCGCTCATGGGCGGCGAGACGCAGGAGGATTCAGCAGCCAGGCTGCAGGATTCAGGATTGAAGCCTCCGGATTCCGGGTCGGGCAAACTGCCGGGTAGCAGCGGTTCTTCTAAATCCTGAATTTTGAATTCCTGACGTATGGATCCGGATCTCCTCGACCTCCTCCAGTGGCCTGCCATGCTCGTGACAGTGACAGCGGCGTGGCTCGTCGCATCGACCTCGCAACGCAAGCGAACGGTGGGCTTCTGGGTTTTTCTCGCCAGTAACGTGCTTTGGAGCATATGGGGCTGGCATTCGGGTGCGTATGCGCTGATCGTTCTGCAGGTGTGCCTCGCAGCGATGAACGTGCGCGGCGTCTACAAGAACGACCCCGAGCTCAAGGTGAGTAAGGGGTCAGGATCGGGATCGAGGAATTAGGATTCAGCAGACTGATCAGCATTTATCAAACATGCCGTTTCCAAGTCCTGAATCCTGAACTTAGTATCGTCTTACCAGAATCATCGTGTCGCCGTCGCGCGTCATCTGCGTGCGATTGAGAAAGCTCATGCCGAGGAGTGCGACGTGCGACGGCCCCTCGCTGACAGTTGCCGTGACGTTGTTCAGCGTGATCTCGCCGACGCGAACGTTATCGAGCTGAACCACGAAGACCGATATCAGTCCGTTCGCGGTATTGGACTGGGCACGTCTGCCGGTGCGGTAGTTGATCCCGAGCTTCGTTGCCTCGGCGGACGAAAGCGAGATGCTCGTTGCACCCGTGTCGACCATGAAGCGCACCGAGATGCCGTTGATGGTACCCGTCGTGAAGAAGTGGCCGCGCGAATCTGCGAGTATGGTGGTGCGCCCGGAGCTGCTGACGGCCGGGGCGCTTGCGACGCGCGTGCCTTCTCCCACGCTGAGACTCTGACGGCGGCCCTGAAATTCGATCACGGCGGCTCCGCTGGTGGCGCTGAGGAGCTTTACGCCTTCAGGTGTCGTTTGACCGGCGCTCAGCGTTTGCGGCTTCCCTCCGTCGATGAGCAGCACGGCCTTGAAGCTGAACAGCGCTGACACCGTGATATCGGCTGCATGAGCCGGCGACAGCATCAGGGCAAGCAGAGGAAACGCTAAACTGCAGATGCGCATGTTTATGTTTATAGAGGATCGATGAAACCCGTCGCTATTTGCCGTTACGCGCCGCAGGAAGGGCCGGGTTATTTTGCCACATACCTCACACAGCGCCGCATACCGTGGCGCATCGTGAAGCTGGATGATGGTGAGCCACTTCCTCGCTGCGAGGACATTGCGGGTCTTGCGATGATGGGCGGCGCGATGAGCGTGAACGATGACCTGCCATGGATTTCCCCTATGCTTGCGCTCGTACGCAAAGCTGTCGACGTCGATGTGCCGGTGATCGGCCACTGCCTTGGCGGACAGCTGCTGTCGAAGGCGCTGGGCGGTACAGTGACGCGCAATCCAGTGAAAGAGATCGGCTGGAGCTCCGTCAATGTGCTCTCGACGCCTGTAGCCACGGCGTGGGCGTTGCCCGGGACTTTTCTTTCCTACCAGTGGCACGGTGAGACGTTTTCGATTCCGGCAAATGCCGTTCGCGTATGGTCGAGCGTGCACTGCCAGAATCAGGCTTTCGCAATCGGAAAACACTTCGGCATGCAGTGCCACATCGAAGTTACCGAAGCAATTATCGAAAACTGGTGCGACAGCGGCGCGGAGGAAATCGCGGAAAATGTGTGGCGCAGCCCGGTTGTACAGACGCCGGAAG
>Ga0136611_10001257_pt1 | contig 17610 bp, 13 predicted proteins | sample AntDrymUQ2232306_2_FD_106645 | JGI IMG/M metagenome (GOLD analysis project Ga0136611, IMG submission 106645) | Polar desert sand microbial communities from Dry Valleys, Antarctica - metaG UQ223 (23.06) | ecosystem: Environmental > Terrestrial > Soil > Desert | place: Antarctica: Dry Valley...
CGAGCCTTTTCGGTTTTCTTTCATCTTTCGCTAACCTCGAATAGATTTTAGCGGAAATTACTGAAAGTCTTGCACTGAAAGTGCAAGGTTTTGACCTGCGTGTTTCAAAGAATAAAAAAAATCGCCAAAACGATTTACCGCTTTGACGATTTTGTATCGGATTTTTATTTTTTGTTAACGGGTGAAAATTTTTACATCACGTATTTAATTCGAGATTGATGATTGGTTGGTTTATCAAGTAATTTAAATTTCTCAAATTATCGTCAATAAAAATCTCCGCCTCGTTTGCCTCCAAAGGTCTTGAGAAGAAATATCCCTGACCGTATTCACAACGCAGATTTTTCAGCTGCCCGAGTTGGGCGGCGGTTTCGATGCCTTCCGCTACGACTTTCATTTTTAGATTTTGCGCCAGCTTAATAATCGTCGAAACGATTTCGCTGTTCTCTCCGCTCTCGGTCATTTCCATCACGAATGAACGGTCAATTTTCAAATAGTTGACCGGCAATCGGTGAAGATAGCTGAGCGATGAATAGCCCGTGCCGAAATCATCGAGGCTCAATCCAACGCCGAGGGCGCATAAACGATTCATGATCACTATCGCTTTCTCGCTGTTTTCCATCAGGTGACTTTCCGTAATTTCCAACTTCAAACATTTTGGGTCGAGACCCGTTTCTTTAAGCGTTGCCGCGACTTGTTCGGCAAGGTCGTGCTGTAGAAATTGTTTGAAGGACAGATTGACGCTGACCGTTAGAGATGATGCCGAAGGATGGGCAATTTGCCACTCGCGCATTTGCCGACAGCTTTCGTGCAGAATCCACTGTCCGAGCGATATGATTAAGCCATTTTCTTCAGCAATCGGAATAAAATCAGTCGGCGAAATCAGTCCGAACTCAGGATGCTTCCACCTGACGAGCGACTCGAAACCGATAATTTGGCTGGTTTCGAGATTGAAAATCGGCTGGTAGAATAAACAAAACTCTTTTTGTTCGACTGACTGGCGCAGTTCCGTTTCTATTCGCAGTTGCGCCAACGCCTGTTCGTGCATCGCCTGATCGAAAACCTGATGCCGCGCTTTGCCTTTGGCTTTGGCTCGATACATCGCAATGTCGGCGTCGCGCAGCATATCTTCGGCTCGCTCATGTCCGGTCGTGCTGAGCGCGATGCCGATGCTGGCGGAAATAAAAATTTCGCCGCTGCCGAGTTCAAAAGCAAGTTCCAGATTTTTCTGGATACGCTCGGCGACGCGCAAAGCGACGGACGAATCACTGAGGTTGTTTAGTAAAATCGTGAACTCATCGCCGCCCAAGCGAGCGACCAAATCGCCGGAACGCAAGGAAGATTCGAGCCGTCTGGCGATTTGCTTAAGGAGATTGTCGCCTTCGGCATGTCCCAAAGAATCGTTGATGATCTTGAAGCGGTCGAAGTCGAGAAACAACACGGCAAACAACTCGCTGCGGTCACGCCGCGTGCGTTCGATTGTCATTTGCAGATGGTCGGTGAAAAGCGTCCGATTTGCCAAGCCGGTCAAACCGTCGTGAAAGGCATCGTGAAGCAGTTGTTCTTCAATTCGCTTACGCTCGGTGATGTTGAGGTGCATTACAACCGCGCCTCCCGATTTTTCTTTGTGCAGCGGAGTGACCGTTAGTTTGAACCATCTTTTCTCGGTCGGCGAGTGGCAGGGATATTCCATTTCAAAATGGGAAGATTCTCCCGAAAGAACAGCACGGCACATATCGGCAGCATGCCTCGCGCCTTCGCCGCAATCGCCGGTCGCGTTATCACACATCCCGAGATAATTGCTTCCGACACCGTGATTAACCCCGCTATAATCGTTTTCGAGAGCAAACTGTTTCCATTCGTTGTTAACTTCGAGAATTTTCCCCGATTGATCGAGCAGACAAATGTGAGCCGGCAGCGCGTCAAGGATGGCGGATTGCCGCTCCGCTAATTGTCGCTGCATAGTTTCGCCAGCTTTTAACACTTCCTCGACCTTTTTACTGGCGGTGATATCGGTGAACACGCCCATCGAGCCCATCACGATGCCTTTGGCATTGAGAGTCGGCGCGCCGCCGATAATCACCCAAAGCATTTCACCCGACTTTTTCCTGAGTTTTATTTCATATCTATCGGAAATGCCTTTGCGCCGCCGCTCGTTGGCTTGCCCGATTAAATCTCGCCCTTCATCATCAAGCAACATCTGAGTCCAATTTTTATTTATCAATTCCTCCGCCGAATAACCTACCATTTCACAAAAACGGTCATTAATAAATTGGGCGCGGTCATCAATATCAACCTGTAATAATCCTTCGCTGGTGCTTTCAATCAATAAGCGATATTTGTTTTCGCTCTCGCGCAACGCTTCTTCGGTCTGCTTCCGGCGGGTTATATCGCGGGCTAATCCACGAAATCCGACCGCTGCACCGGCGGCGTTTCGGATTAATGTAATGGAAGATTCAAGGAATCTTCGAGTTCCGTCTTCGCGGATAACTTCCCAGTTCAATTCACTGATAGGCTGACCCGTCCGATAGACTTTCACGTAGGCGAGAAACAGTTTTTTCGCATTCCTGCGGTCAACATAACGCTGATAAGGCATTCCTAACAGTTCATCGGCGTCGTATCCGAGGACATTACCCAGAGCTTCATTATAAAAGGTGAAAACGCCTTCCAGATCTGCTTCAAAATATCCTTCTTCGATAGTTTCTAGAATGTTTCGATACTTTTCTTCCGATTGCCGAATTAACTCTTCCCCTCGCTTGCGTTCTGTAATATCACGAAAACTTAAAACTTGACCCACAACATTGCCGTCCAGTATTTGCGGATGGCTGTAGCGTTCATAGACTTTTCCGTCCTTAAATTTCAACAAATCAAAATGTTTGTTTTCAGGATTGGCAGTCAAAAAATTCGTCGTATTGGAAAAATCATCAGCATTGATCAATTGTTTCATAACATAATTGACCGTTTTGGCATTATCTTTTGAATCAATAATTTCGCCGGGGATCTGCCACATTTCAATGAATCGTTGGTTATAGGTAACGATACGGTTGTCGCAATCAACAACTAAAATGCCGTCGGCAGTCGCTTCAAAAGTTGAAGTGAGCAATGACAGATTTTTTTGTAGTTCTTCTTTGTTTCGTTTGCGTTCGGTAATATCGCGGAGAACTGCCGTGAACAGATGTTTACCATTGCTGTAGATTTCTCCAAAGGTAATTTCAAGCGGAACTTCGTAACCATCTTTGTGAAGTCCGGGGAGTTCCACGCCCTGCCAGGGGATATTGCGTTTATTTGTTGCGGCGTAACCCTTCATTCCCGCCGCGTGCGCGCCGCGCAAATGTTCGGGTATCAGCATAGACAACTTGTCACCGAGCATTTCATCCACCGCGTAGCCGAAGATTTTCTCCGCCGCCGAATTGACAAAAAGAATCGTCTGCTCTTGATTAATTGTGATAATGGCGTCCGAAGCCGATTCGGTCACGACGCGATAACGCGCTTCGGATTCGCGTAAAGTTTCTTCGGCGCGTTTGCGGGCGGTAATGTCACGCCCGATGCCCTGCACACCAATCGGCTCATCCGCCTCATAAATCAATCTACTGCTAATATCCAGCGCGACGCGATTACCGGTCTTGGTAATAATTTCTATTTCATACGTAGCCGAAACGTCTCTTTTCGGTTCAATAGCAGGTATTCGGCGGGCGAGTTTGTGATACTCAGGGACGACAACCTCAGTAAAGCTCATTTTACACAGTTCGTCTTTCGTATAGCCCGTGATGTCTTCTCCTACTTTGTTAATAGAGGTGAAACAACCCTGAAAATCAGTGGTATAAATAAGGTCAGTGGCATTTTCAAATAACTCGCGGAATCTCGCCTCGGACTGCTGCAATGCTTCTTTCGTCCGATTTATTTGGGTGTTTTTGGCTAAAAAGGTTTTCTGGAACTTTTGAAAGAATCGAATCGTTGTCAACCATATTCCTATAACGATATTGAATACAAAGATTACCGCCATCACCAGCCAGCCAGAATATTGATGCGTGACGACTGATTGCACATTATCATAACCGGAAAGATGTCGGATAAACCAAATAAAAATCGCTCCCATCATGAATATGGCAACGCTTAACAGAAAAAGTGGAAAACGATTTGTGGAAGATTGGAGAAATTTAGTTTTCATAGTGATTGCCAAAAAAGGTTAATCAACGGACGAAGAACTTATCAGACGTTCATAGAAATTTTCAGTTTTTGTAAGGAAATTGAAAAGAAATCAAAGGAGATATTTGATTTTTGCGCGAGTAAAAAACTTTAGATTCAGACAGTTTGTCTTAAGCTGGCGTAGTGGAAGATCGAAGCCGAGCTTTAAACTCTGATCTCTATTTTACATTTAATTAACTTCACTTGTAAAACATTATTTTTTTTCAGTCAGCACCTCTTATTTCAAGGCGTTGAAGAGTTGTTTTACCAGCCCGCTTTCAAAATTCCCGATGCGGGAGTAATTTTGATAAACTTTTCTGCAATCTGTCTTAAACTCAAAGTTTATGGTTGCCGTTTCCGTCGAAAATCTTTCCAAAACTTATCCGGTTTCATTCCCGCGTTTGAAGAAATTTCTGCATTTGGAAATCAAACCGCCGGTCGAAGCCGTGCGCGATGTCTCGTTTCAAATCGAAACGGGCGAAATTTTCGGACTCATCGACAAAAACGGCGCGGGCAAAACTACTTTAACGAAAATCATCGCCACCTTAATTCAACCGACCGACGGCATAGTGATGGTCGGAGATTTCGATTCGGTGAAAGATGAAGTCAAAGTGCGATCTCTTGTCGGCTTGGCGACGGCGGAGGAAAGAAGTTTTTATTGGCGTTTGACAGCGGAACAGAATCTTTTGTTTTTCGCGCGATTATATGGACTGAAAGACACGGAAGCGCGAAGCAGAATCAAACAGCTTTTCGATCAATTGAATTTAGGCGAACTCGCAACGCGCCGTTTTTCCGAACTCTCGACAGGGAACAAACAACGGCTGGCAATCGCTCGCGCTATTCTGCCGAATCCGCCGATTCTGCTGCTTGACGAACCGACTCGCTCGCTTGACCCGCTCGCCGCCGAAGCGATGCGCCGCCTGATTTTATCTTTGGAAGGCGTTTCGATTTTGCTGACTTCTCACAACCTTTCGGAAGTCGAAGAGCTTTGCAATCGCGTGGCGATTATCTCGAAAGGCGAGATTCGTGCCGTTGATTCGCCGGGTAATCTGCGTCGGCGAAACAAACAAACTCAGCAGGTGGAAATTACTTTGCGCGGAATTACCGAAAATTTTCTGCGCGAAAATTTATCTGCAAAATTGCTAAACTTCACAACCGAAAATCACACCGAAGCTGTTTCGCTAAAATTTCAACGCGAATCCGACGACGATTTTTTAGGAGAAACAATGCGGTTTTTAATGAACAACGGCGCGAAAATTACAGATGTCGAAATCGTCAAGCCGACATTGCTCGACGTTTTGGAAAGTTACGAATGAACCCGAAAATCTTCCCGCTTGGCGATAACGCTCTGACAATCGAATTCGGCAATCAAATCTCTGCCGAAACGAACGACCGCGTTCTAATGCTGGCTCGTTTTTTCGATGCAAATTTGTTTGAAGGCTTAATCGAAATCGTTCCGGCTTACAGTTCGCTTTCGGTCTTTTACGATGTTTCGTTTGTTCGCCGAAACTTTCCCGATTTTCCGACCGCTTTTGAAGCAATTAAGAATTTTACGGAAAACGCTCTACAAAATCTGGACGATTTAGAAAAAAACAAGCCGCGTCTCGTCGAGATTCCGATTTGCTTCGACGAAAAATACGCTCTCGATTTGGATTCGGTTGCCTCGCTGAATAATCTGAAACCGAGCGAAGTTATCGGAATTTTTCTCGCCCCGACATATCGCGTTTATATGCTCGGATTTCTGCCCGGTTTCGCTTATATGGGCGAAGTTGACAAAAGAATCGCCGCGCTGCGAAAGACCGCGCCGCGCTTGCGGGTTCCAAAAGGAAGCGTCGGGATCGCGGGACGACAGACGGGAATTTACTCGCTCGAATCGCCGGGCGGTTGGCAGATTATCGGAAAAACCAACGTCGAGCTTTTTACGCCCGAAGGCGACTTTCCGAATTTTTTTCAAGCGGGCGATGAGGTGAAATTTCGCGCGGCGAAATTCTAATCCGTTCTAAACGAGTTCGGTTGTTTCGTTGTATTGCGGCGCGACGACACTCCACCCGAACCGTTCGCGGATATGTCCCGCCATCGCTTCGGCGGCATCGGGTTCGCCGTGCGTCGTAAAAACCATCTGCGGCGTGTTTTGCAAACCTTCGAGCCAGCGCAACACGGCTTTCCAATCGGCGTGCGCGGAAAAACCTTCGATTCGTCTGACGTGACAACGCACGGGAATCCATTCTTTGAAAATCTTCACTTCCCTTTCGCCGTCTAAAATTCTTCTGCCGGTCGTTCCTGCCGCTTGATAACCGACGAAAACGAGCGTCGCATTTTCGTCGGGCAAAACGCGCATCGCGTGATGAAGTACGCGCCCGCCGGTCATCATTCCCGACGCGGAAATAATGATGCGGGTTCCTCTTTCATCGTTTAATCGGATTGATTCGTCACGACTCGATGTAGTCATCATCGAACCGGTGCGAAGCGGATGGCGTTTGCCTGCTAAAATGCTGGCGTATTCTTCGTCGTGTTCTTCCGCGAAGCGATTGTAAACTTGCGTCGCCTGCGCCGCCATCGGCGAATCAACGCGCACGGGCAGAACGGGAATTCTTTTCGCGTCTTCGAGTTCACGAATCAAATATAAAATCTCCTGCGTTCTGCCGATGGCAAACGCCGGAATCAGAATCGGCGCGTTTCGTTCCGCGGCTTCGTTGATCACGTCCGCCATTTGGTCTTCGCTCGATTCATCGCCGTGCAGACGGTTGCCGTAAGTTGATTCGACCATCACGTAATCGGCGACTGTTGGCGCGGTCGGGTCTTTGATAATTGGCTGATCATAATGTCCTAAATCGCCGGAGAAAAGAAATTTTATGCTTTCATTATTTTCACGCGCGTTCATCATTTCGATCAAAACTAAACTCGCGCCCAAAATGTGTCCGGCAACGTTGAAACTTGCTTTAAAGTTTTGGGCGATTTCAACCGGATTTCCGTCATTCGGAATCGGCACTAGTAGTTTTAAAGCAGCGTTTGCATCAGTCTCGTCATATAGCGGAAGCGCGGGCGCGTGTCTCGTCAAATTTTTGCGGTTGCGATAATCGGCTTCTTCTTCCTGCAATCGTCCCGAATCAGGCAACAGAATTTTAAGCAAATCGGCGGTCGCCCGTGAGGTGAAAACTTTTCCCTTAAAACCCAATTTGACGAGACGAGGCAGATAACCCGTGTGGTCAATGTGCGCGTGTGTAATAATCACCGCGTCAATTTCGCGCGGGTCAAACGGCGGCGACTGCCAATTGCGCTCGCGCAATTCTTTCAAACCCTGAAACAGTCCGCAGTCAACCAAAACCCGTTTGCCGTTGTGTTCGAGCAGATATTTTGAACCCGTCACCGTTCCGACACCGCCGTAAAATGAAATTGTCGCCATTCTTTTCTCCTGATATTTTTTATTTGTAACGCGTTCTGATTTTCCACTTTTTGTTAAAATATGTAAATTGCGCCAAGAAATGAATTAATGCGGATTCGTAACACACAATCGAAAAATCACATCGTCCGAAATCGAGTAATCGCCCGGCGCAATAAACGCGTCAACGTCTGCTTATTTTTTCTTTTTGCGACGATTGTTTGCGTTTCAATTGCCTGCCGAAATCCGCAAAAAGCCGATATGCGAAAACTCTTACCGGGCGAAGCGATTATTTATCTTGAAACGGGCGATGTCGCCCGAACGCTCGAATCTTTAACGGCGAGCCGGGCATTTCAGGAACTCGCCGAAAGCGTACCAGATTACTCCGTTTTTGAAAATATGCAGATCGCCGTCGCCGTCACGGGTTTTGAAACGACGGAGGAAAACGCCGCGCTGAGTTTCAAGCCGCGCTTTGTCGCCGTCGCCGAAACTCACGCCTGGTCGTGGCAAACCATTTCGTTCGCCGAAAATCAGCTTGCCGGTTTTGTCGTAAAAAATTATGGCGAAGACGCAAAACTCGAAACGAGCGAAAAGAACGGCGGAAAGTTTTTTAATTGGAAGGCAAGCGATAATCGGCAAGTCTTCGCGTTCGTTCAAGGCAGTTTGATTTATTTCGGCAACGATGCGGCTGCGATTGAAAAATGTCTGGCGATTCAAAAGGACGAAGCCGAAAGTTTAATGAAAAATGAATCGCTGACGCGCGTTTATTCGGGAAACAATTTGGCTTTCGGCTACGTGTCCTCCGAAGGCGTAAAACAAATCGCCAATCTCGCGGGCGTTTCGGTCGCCGTTGAAACAACCACAGAAGCAAGCGGAAGAAGTTTTATCGCCGGAATTCTGCCGCAGATTTTACAGAACACGACTAAAGAAATCGTCTGGACGGCAAACAAAACCGAACGCGGAATCGAAGACGTATTTTCAATTTCTCTGACGACGGAAACGGTTTCCGTTGCCAGAGAAACTTTAGCGACGGCGCAGCCTACGAATAATTCGATTGATTTTTTACCGGCGGAATTTTCTTTGGCGACTCGTTATAATCTGGAAAATCCTTTAACCGCCTGGCGCGGTTTGCTTTTCGTCACGGCGAAAAACGCCGACGCGGTGAGCGGCAATTTATTGATTCGTTTTTCCGACTCCTTGCTTGAGCCGTATGGGATTTCCGAAGCGGAAACTTTTCTGAGCCAGATTGATTCGGAAATTTTCACCACACAGTTTGACGCGGAAGGCGAGAAGAGCGTGGCAATTGTAAAGATTAAAGATGCAGAAAAATTAAAGTCCTCAATTTCCAAAGAAATCAATTTTCAATCTGTCCCGACGGTACAAGACGGTGCGGAAATATGGTTTTCACAGGACAAACGAGTCGCGGCGGCGTTCATCGAAAACAAATTAATTTTGGGCGACGGCGAAAGCGTTTTGAAATGCCTGCAAGCCAAACAAGCCGGACAAAGCATAATGAGAGCGGGGATTTTTCAACTTTTTTCAGACAATAAAACAGTCGCCGCGACCTTTGGAACGGATTACGACTCGGCAAAAAAAATCGTTGGAGTTCTGGCGACGAATAAAAATGAACACCGAAAATTAGCGACGTTCTATTTTACGGAAACGCGCTTTACCGATAAAGGAATCGAACGCAAAACCGTTTCCGATTTCGGTTTAATAGGAACGATCTTAAAACAATTGGACAAGTGAAAAAACCGGAAGAACCAAAATCAAATATCTGAAAGCTATCAACTTTTTCACTTTTTAAATTGCCTACTTTTCTCTTTGACGTTTCTCTTCAATTTCCCGGCGTTCTGCTCAATCCAATTCTCGGCTTCTTTATGGCGAATAAATTTTTTTTCATCGCGCCGAAATTGCGGCGTGTGGTTGTAGCGTCTGCCGTCGCGGTGCGTCGTCGGATGAAAGATGTGCAGCATCTCGTGGAAAACGACGTATTCGACTACATAATTTGGAACTTTTACATCGTCCAAAGATTTGCTGATGATAATGGCTTGATGCGTTGAATCGTGATGTCCCAGAATTCGGTAAGTTTCCCGCGCCGACCACGACAAGGTTGGTTTTTCGATTGAATTACGAAAATACGTTTGATTTAAACGGGCAAAAATTTCCTCTAAATTATAAATCTCGCCCTTTGGCGAAGTGATAATTTTCCGACCTTTCGAGCGTTTATTCTCAACCGCCTTCGCCTGCATTTCCCGGCTTTTAACAAACGAATGATAAACTTGCGCGGCGAGCGGCGGAACTTTCTTTCGCAAAAGTTTAGCGACTAAAATAAAAGCTAAAGCCCTTTGTGTTTCGAGCGGAGCGGTTTCGCAAATCTCCGCCAGACGTACGAAAATCTTACCGTTGCGAAGGCGAATCGTGTGATTGATGCCAACATATGGATAAAATCGCACTTCGATGTCGGGCATTTCACGCTTTGCGTCCAAAACTTGAAACGCTTCTTCGTAAAACTTCTTAAGTTTTGAAAAATTGGCGGATGAAAAATTGTTTATCATGGTTTAACTCATATTTCTTGACACGAGCGCGGCGAAAATGCTATTCGTTTTAGTAGCTTAAGAATACTGTTCTCAAACAGTGTTCTTCAAACCCGCCAGAGGAAAAATGGCTGTCTCAGATAAACGCTCGACAACCGAAAAAAGTTTCTCTGCTCCAAATACTCGCGGACAGATAATTCTTTCTGCCATCATCAACGAACATCTTGTCACGGGCGAGCCAATCGGCTCGAAAATAATCGCTGAAAAATTTGCCAACGCCGCGGGCTTAAGTTCGGCGACGATTCGCAGCGTTATGAGCGATTTGGAAGATTTCGGTTTTGTTGAACAGCCGCATACTTCCGCCGGGCGAGTTCCGACTGATAAAGGCTATCGGTTTTACGTTGATAATTTGTTGGGCGTCCTGCAATTGTCGAACGATGATTTGAGTTTGATTAACAAAGAACTCGGACTCAGCGAGCTTGAGTCGCCGAACGCGCCTGACCGTCTGATGGAAAAAACCTCGCAGCTTCTTTCGGCTCTTTCTCAAAATGTCGGCATCGTCGTCTCCCCAAGTTTGGCGAAAGACCGCCTGCAGCATATCGAGTTTGTCAATTTGTCCGACAAACGCATTCTCGTCGTTCTTGTTTCCGCGCCCAACATTGTGCATAACAAGATAATTCGGCTCAACGAAGGTTTCTCCAACGAGCAGCTTGACCGCACATCGAATTATTTGAACGCGAAATTCAGCGGGCGAAGTCTGGCGGAGATTCGGACGGAGATTTTGAAGTTGATGCACGAAGAAACCTCGCTTTTTGATAAATTACTGCAAACGGCGATGATTCTCTGCTCCCAGAGCATCGAGGGCGACGAAGACAATCGCGGCGAGGTTTACGTCGGCGGCACCTCAAATATCCTGACCAAACCGGACTTTGCCGACCTCGAAAGATTGCGCGAACTCATCCGCACGATTGAAGAAAAAACGCGCCTCATACAAATTCTGACCGAATGTATCGAGCGTGACCCGTTTTTGAAAAACGATGTTCAGGTGATGATCGGAAGCGAAAATTCCGCTTCTTCTTTGCAAAAATGCACGCTCATCACCGCGCCTTATCGCATTGGCACAGGCAGCACGGTCGGCACATTGAGCGTTCTTGGTCCAACGCGCATCGAATACGCCCGCACGATTTCGATTGTCAGTTATGTGGCAAGCATTCTCGAAAAGATGATGACGAAAGAATACTCAGGTAGTTGATAAAAAACTAAATTCAGACACAACTAAAAATGGACTCCAAACAAAACCCGCAAAACATCAAAGACGTTTCCGAAGAACCGGAAACGGACAATACGCTTTCGATTGACGAGTTTTTCAAACAACTCGAAGCAAAGGAAAAAGATTTGGATATTTCTTCCGATTTGGTTATTGAAATAGATGAATCGGATGTCGGCGAGCAGGATATTTCCGATTTTCTGCATATAGATTTATCCGTCGCTCCCAACAAAACGGAATCGGCGATTACCGCTTTCTCTAATAATCCGCCGCAGGCAAAAGATACCCCGACGCTCCAATCAGAAATTTTAACTTTGCAAAATCAGATCGCCCGACTGGAAACCGAGAGGATCGAACTTTTCGATACATCGCGCCGCCGGCAAACCGATTTCGACAATTATAAAAGTCGTACGGACCGCGAGCGCGGCGAAACCTTCCGCAATCAACTGAGCAATCTAGCGACTCAGATGCTGCCTGTGGTTGATAATCTGAACCGGGCTTTGGATTCTTCGGGACATATCACTGAAGAGTGCAGTCAGGATTTCAAACAATTTTTTGAAGGCATCGTCCTTGTCAGCCAGCAGCTCAACGAAATTTTGGCGGAGATGGGCGTGCAGCCCATTATCGCCGTCGGCGAAAGATTCGACCCGCATTTTCACGAAGCCGTCGCCACCGAAGCAACTGACAAAATCCCCCCGCAAACTGTTACGGCGGAACTCCTTCGCGGTTACCGTATCGGCGACAAAGTGATTCGCCCGTCAATGGTCAAAGTTTCAAAAAGTATAGACTAAAGAGCGGAGAGCGGAGAGAAAATCTTCGGTTTTCAATGTTCTACTCTTTGCTCTTTACTCTTCGCTCACCACTGTCCTCTTTTCACTTTCTAACTACTAATAAATAACAAAATTATGTGTAAAGTTATAGGCATTGATTTGGGCACGACGAACTGCTGCGTTTCCGTTTTGGAAGGCGGCGCGGTGCAAATCATCTCGAACAAAGAAGGCGGCAGAACCACACCGTCGGTCGTCGGTTTTACGGAGAAAGACGAACGGCTCGTCGGACAAATTGCCAAACGCCAAGCCGTGACGAATCCGACCAACACGCTATATGCCGTCAAACGGCTGCTCGGGCGCAAATTCAATTCGCCGGAAGTGGCAAAAATGCGCGAAAATGTTCCGTTTGAAATCGTCGAAGCCCCGAACGGCGACGCTCATATTCGCGTACTTGACCGCACATACAGCCCGCCGGAAATTTCGGCGATTGTTCTTCAGCGTTTAAAGCTCGCGGCGGAAGAATTTTTGGGCGACAAAGTGACCGAAGCGATTGTCACCGTTCCCGCTTATTTTGACGATATGCAGCGCCAGGCGACGCGCGATGCCGGTAAAATCGCCGGTCTTGAGGTCGAGCGTATTATCAACGAGCCGACGGCAGCCGCGCTTGCCTACGGTTTCGATAAAAATAAAAGCGAGCGCGTCGTCGTTTATGATCTCGGCGGCGGCACGTTCGATATTTCGATTCTGGAAATCAACGACGGCGTATTTGAAGTCCTTTCGACTTCGGGCAATACGTTTCTCGGCGGTGAGGATTTCGATCAGCGAATTATCAACTGGCTGTTAGAAAATTTCGCCAGCGAAAACGGCATCAATTTGAAAGAAGATCGGCTTGCTCTGCAACGTCTCAAAGAAGCATCGGAACGCGCCAAGTGTGAATTGTCGAGCGTTTCGGAAACGAACATCAATCTGCCGTTTATTGCCGCTGATCCTTCAGGTCCGAAACACATCAACACGGTTTTGAGCCGCGCCAAATTTGAAGAACTCGTTCAGGATTTAGTCGAACAATCGGTCGAGCCGTGTCAGAAAGCATTGTGGGACGCGAAATTGCAGCCGTCGGATATTGACAAAGTAATTCTCGTCGGCGGACAAACCCGCTCACCGATTATCTCGCGCACCGTGACGGAAGTTTTCGGCAGAGAGCCGTCGGCGGAAATCAACCCGGACGAAGTGGTGGCGATGGGCGCGGCGATTCAGGGCGGCGTTTTGACGGGCGATATTAAAGACATTGTTCTGCTGGACGTTCTGCCGCTTTCGCTCGGATTAGAGACGCGCGGCGGTTTGTTCGTCAAACTTATTTCGCGCAACTCGACGATTCCGCTTAAAAACTCGATGACTTTTACGACAGTCGTGGATAATCAATCATCGGTAGAAATTCATATTCTGCAGGGCGAACGTGAGATTGCGAGCAGTAACCGCAGTCTCGGTAAGTTTGATCTGGTCGGCATTCCGCCTGCGCCGCGAGGCATTCCGCAAATTGACGTTTCGTTTGAGATTGACGCGAACGGTATCGTCAATGTTTCGGCGAAAGACAAAATGACCGGCTTTGAACAGGCGATGCAAATTACGCCTTCGTCGGGACTCGCGCCGGACGAAATCGAACATCTGATTATGGAAGCCGAACATTCCGTCGAAAAAGACAATCTAACCAAAGAATTGATTTTGCAGCGCAATCGGCTTGACTCTTTAATCAAAAATACCCGCCGAACGCTCACCGAATTCGGAACGTCGCTTTCCGCCGACCAGCAGGAAGCTATCAACGGCATTCTGACGCAAGCGGAAGAAAATTTACGTTCGGACAATGCCGGCGAAATCAAAGCGTTTTATTCAAACGTCGAATTCGCCGCCAATCAACTGACCGAATCACTGATGGCAGCAGTTTAAAAGGCAAAAGTTCAGAGCCGTTCTCGCTAAATGTTGGATGTATTGACAAATTAAGTTAGAATGCGGCGGCTGTTTGCTGTCCGCTATTGATTATTTGCTGTTTTTCAGGATTCCTTGTAATAAAGACAGCGAATGGCGAATAACGAAAAGCGAACAGTTCACCCGTCGAATTAACCAACTTAATTTGTCAATACAGTTAGAGTTTAGCTGGATGGCTTTTTACTTTTGCCTTTCGTCTTTTATCCTGAAAACTGTTCCATTCGACAAATCTCGCCGCTGTCGCGCGGGCTTCGATCTCATAAGGGATTTCAAGATAGGCTTCCTGCCGCGCCGCCGCATTCCATTTTTTCTTCGCGCATAAATTACGCCGGTAACTCAACAGATACTTGTAAAAGAATTTTACGAAACCTTCACGCCGATATTGCAAAGTGTGCGTAATTTCGTGCGCGATCAGGTCTTCTGGTAGCTTCAAAAAATTGTTTTGATTTAATGAAAGATGTTTCGGCGCGATAAAAATTCGCTTGCCGAAAGTAATGCCGTGAACGCTGATTAAGTTGGTCAGAATTTTAGTGAAAATTCCGACGTAAAAATTGATCGCGGGCAAGCGGAAATCAGCGTCGTTCAGATGTTCACGATAAAATGCTTCGAGTCGTTGGTGCGAAGAATCGGCGAGTTTCATCTCATCATTCAGAATAAATCATTATTCAGCACAAAAAAAGCGATGAACAAAAATTTAATTTGTCTGATTTCAATTTTCCATCCCAAGTAAATAAATGTAAAAAGACGGCGGGATTCGATTAGCAATCCGCCGCCATTTTATAGAACACTAAAACTGATTCAGAAAACTATTTGTTGATATTTTTGCCGGTATTGCTGATTGCATCGCCAACTGCATCAACCGTGTCGCCGACACCGCGCTTAAATTTGCCCCACGTTTCCTGCGTTTGACCTTCGACTTGGTCGGCTTCGCCTTCCGCTTCCAAACTGCGGTCACCGGTCAGATTTCCGACGCCTTCCTTAATTTTTCCCGTTACATTTTCAACTTTACCTTCGACTTCATCTTTATTCGGTATTGACATAAATTTATCTCCTTTCTAAAAATTTAGTGTATTGTTCTCAAACAAATCTCACACTTGTTTTTGAACAGAGCAATTTATATTCCCGATAATCGCAAATCTCTACATTCCTTTATAATTCGGACCGCCGCCGCCTTCAGGCGTAACCCAATTGATAATCTGATACGGATCCATAATGTCGCAGGTTTTGCAGTGGACGCAGTTCGAGAAATTGACTTTTATCTCGCGCCGTCCGGTTTTCGCATTGTTTTCCATTTCATAAACCGCCGCCGGACAGAAACGCTGGCACGGATTGCCGTATTCTTCTGCGCACCGCACCGCGCAGATTTCCGTATCCAAAATATGCAGGTGCGAAGGCTGATCTTCTTCGTGTGACACCGCGCCGTGATAGACATCGGTTGCCTTGTCGAAAGTCAGTTGATTATCGAACTTCAAATCCGGGTAACGCTGTTTGATTGAATCGCCCTGATAATCATATTCTTCAAGCATTTCCATCCGCTCGTGTCCCGCAACGTGATGTTCCATCGGCATAAAGCCCCACGAATATCCGCCGGTCAAAAACTGCAGCCCGCCGTTAACCAGTGCCGACCAGCGACCCGATTGAAACGAAGCGTGAAAATTTCTGACCGCCCAAAGCTCATCGTGAATCCAGCTCGAGTTAAATTTTTCGGTAAATTTTTCGAGCGTCTTCGAGGTGAAATCCTGATGTGAAAACGCGTGAACAATCGTGTCCGCCGCGAGCATTCCTGATTTCATCGCCGTATGAATGCCTTTAATGCGCTGACCGTTGAGAAATGAAGCGCAGTCGCCGACGAGCAGCACGCCGTCTGCGTAAAGTTTCGGCATCGTGTGCCATCCTCCGGCGTTAATGGTTTTCGCGCCGTATTTGAGCATCTTGCCGCCCGCGAGTATCTCGGCGATTTTCGGATGCGTTTTGAATTTCTGAAACTCGGCGTGTGGGTCAATCAGCGGGTCTTTGTAATCCAAGCCGGTCACGTAACCAATGCTGATGACGTTATTTTTCATCCCGTAAATCCAGCCGCCGCCGTAAGTCTGCGTGTCCGAGGGAAACCCGAGTGTGTGAACGACCCGACCTTCTTCAAAGTTTCCGGCAGGAACTTCCCACAATTCTTTCACGCCCAGCGAAAACACCTGCGGCTCTTTATCATCCATTAGATTCAGCCGCTGCATCAATTGTTTGGCGAGCGAGCCGCGCGATCCTTCGCCGAGGACGGTAATTTTAGCGAGCAGATCAACGCCCGCTTCGTAATTCCCTTTCGGTTCGCCGTCTTTACCGATGCCTTTCTCGCCCGTGCGAACACCAATGACGGCATCGCTTTCGTCGTAAATAATCTCCGCGCCGGGAAATTCGGGGAAGATATTGATTCCTGCTTCTTCGCATTTCTCGCCGAGCCACTCGCACATTTTGCTCAGAGAAATAATATATTTGCCGTGATTCTGGAGCGGCGGCGGCGTAATCGGCGAAGCGTAGCCGCGCGCTTCGGTCAGATACCAGAACGCATCGCTTTCAACCGTTGAATCAACCGGACAGCCTTGTTCGAGAAAATCCGGCATCAGTTCGCGCAGCGCAATCGGGTCCATCACCGCGCCCGACAAAATATGCGCTCCGACCGCTCCACTTTTTTCGATAATCCCGATTTCCAGTTCGCCGATTGGCTTGCCGAATTTTCTGCCTTTGGCAACGAGTTCGTCGTGTTCTTTGATTGCATTTTTAAGATGCAGTGCCGCCGCCAGGTTTGCCGGACCCGCGCCGACAAACACCACGTCCATTTCGAGTTGTTCGCGTTCAATCATAATTTTACGTTTTTGTAATGAATAGCCGTTCAGTCTTATGGAAAAGTATAACAGACTTGGATTTAGGTTGGCTAGAACGAATTAGCTCGGAGCTTGATTGACGGGAAAGGCGTTCTCTTCGACAACTTCATCGGAAAGTAATTTACGTTTGTAATTGGTGGGTAAGGAACGAACCTTTTTGTTCTTGTCGGTGACGAGATGCAAGGTTTCGCCTTCAGCAAGAATCGTCTCATCCGACGAGCGATAAATCTCGTAAACAAATCTTAGAGAACGACTGCGAAGTGCCTCGACTTTCGTGCGAACCGTCAAAACGTCTTCGTAATAAGCAGGTGATTTATAGCGACAGTAACTTTCGGCGACAACCATCAGCGCGTTTTCTTTTTCTTCCATTTCCTTGTAAGAAAAACCGCGCGCCCGGCAGAATTCGCTTCTACCGACTTCAAACCAGACCAGATAATTCGAGTTATGAACGATGCCCATCTGGTCGGTTTCGGCGTAGCGAACGCGGATTTCGGTTTCGTGCCATTCGTTCATAAAATTTGGCTGGGAGACAGGGATTCGAACCCCGATAGGCAGATCCAGAAACTGCAGTCCTACCATTAGACGATCTCCCAACAATCTCTAATTTATTGAGAGAAAAAGC
>Ga0136611_10001258_pt1 | contig 17603 bp, 16 predicted proteins | sample AntDrymUQ2232306_2_FD_106645 | JGI IMG/M metagenome (GOLD analysis project Ga0136611, IMG submission 106645) | Polar desert sand microbial communities from Dry Valleys, Antarctica - metaG UQ223 (23.06) | ecosystem: Environmental > Terrestrial > Soil > Desert | place: Antarctica: Dry Valley...
CCATAAACCAGGCGTTCCTATCACGGGCAGCATCCTGACAGAGGCGACAGTCGAGATAACGCGAGTGGCTGCGCGATTCGACGGAGATGGCTAAACGTCCGTTTGCGTACGGAAAAGGTACGTTGCGGTGTGACGGCGTGGCTCTCTCGGAGATCGCCGATCGCTTTGGAACCCCAACATACGTCTACTCCGCCGATGCGATCCGTGGAGCCTACCACGAGATGGATCGAGCGTTCGACAAACTCCCGCATCGAATCTGTTATTCCGTCAAGGCGAACCCGAACTTGTCCGTTTGCTCACTCCTCGCGGGCCTGGGGGCTGGAGCGGATGTCACATCTGGTGGCGAGCTGGCGCGCGCCCTCCAAGGGGGATTCCAACCGGAGCAGATCGTTTTTGCTGGCGCAGGGAAGTCGCGCTCGGAGATGGAAGACGCACTCACCGCCGGAATCGGTTGCTTCAGCGTGGAAAGCGAGGGCGAGATACGCCTCCTCTCGGCAGTTGCCGCCGAGCGAGGCGCCGTCGCGCGCTTCGCACTTCGGGTGAATCCGGACGTGAATGCTCACACCCATCCATTCATCACAACCGGACTTGCCTCTACCAAGTTCGGCGTTCCCATCGCCGATGCTTCGGACCATTACGCATTAGCGGCCACTCTGCCAGGGCTACGCGCGGAGGGCGTGGGAATGCACATCGGCTCGCAGATGACGGATCTCTCCCCCGTCGTCGAGGCAACCCAGGGCCTCGCGGCCCTCGCCTCCAAGCTTCTCGAACGCGGGCACACACTGCGGCACATCGACATCGGCGGCGGGTATCCCATCCCGTACGGCGACGAGCAGCCAGACACTCCCGGTCAGCTCGCGACTGAGATCGAGCCCATGCTGCGCCCGCTCGGACTCGTCGTGCTCACAGAGCCAGGGCGCTGGTTGGTGGGCACGGCAGGAGTCCTCATCGTTCGGGTCCTGTACCGAAAACGGAACGGTGCGCACGCGTTTATCATTGTGGACGGTGGGATGAACGCCCTGCTTCGGCCGGCTCTTTATCGCGCACAACACAAGGTGGTCGCCGTGCGCGAGAACTCCCGTAACACCCGGGCCGAGGTGGTTGGCCCCGTGTGCGAATCAACGGATGTGCTTTCCTTTGAGGCAATGGCCCCGGACGTTCAACCCGGCGAACTGCTGGCGATCCTTGATGCCGGCGCTTATGGCTTCTCGATGGCAAGTGAATACAACGGCAGGCCGCGCCCAGCCGAGGTACTCGTCGACGGCGCCGAGGCGCGGCTCGTGCGGCGGAGACAAAGTCACGAGGAGATCATGGCCCCTGAGATGGGTCTCTGAAGCAAGGAGTAGTCAATGCCCAGCCATCAAAGAATGGTCGTCACGACAGACACCGCGCCTCAGGCGGTGGCGGCATACTCGCAAGCGCTAGTCGTCGGTGCCTTTGTGTACACGAGCGGGCAGATCGGCCTGAATCCCGAAAGCGGCACGATGGTCGACGGAGGCATCAACGAGCAGACGCGACAGGTACTCGAAAACGTGAGCGCGGTGCTGCAAGCCGCTGGGTCCGGCCTCGACCTCGCGATAAAGAACACCTGTTACCTGGCCGACATGTCGGACTTTGGCGCGTTCAACGAGGTCTACAGAACGTTCTTCCCGTCAGACCCGCCCGCGCGGACCACCATCGGGGTCTCGGCGCTGCCACAGGATGCGCGCGTAGAAATCGAGACCGTGGCGCTGGTTCGACCGGCGTAAGCTGGGTACCGCAAGCAACGACACATATTACTCGGCGCTGCACGCGAAGTCGCTGCTTTGGCACCCACGCCTTCTTGCCAGGCAGGTTCCAATCGCACACACCTTGATTCGGAGGGGACGATGTTCGTCAAAGAAGCCCGAGAGATCGCGCGGCAATGGGTGACTCAAGAGGCCAGTAGCCTGCCGCAGCTCCATGGCGCGTATTTTGCCGGTTCCGCCACCCGGCTCCCGGATCGAGCAATCCTCCCTGCGACGTCCGATCTGGACATCAATCTGGTGCTCTCCGGCCCGAGCACAGCGGGCAAGCGTGGGAAGTTCATGTACAAGGACGTGCTACTGGAGCTCACCTACCTGTCAGTTGATCAGGTGCGCTCGCCGGAGATGGTCCTCGGCGACTACCACCTGGCTGGTGGCTTCAGAACCCCCAACATCATCCTGGATCCGACGGGGCAGTTGGCCGAGCTTCAGGCCGCAGTGGCCTCCGGCTTTGCACAGCGACGGTGGGTATTGAAGCGGTGCGAGCAAGCCAGAGATAAAATACTGGCTGGACTCGCGGCGCTGGACGCGGCCGCGCCGCTCCACGATCAGGTGATCGGCTGGCTTTTTCCGACGGGCGTGACGACCCATATACTGCTCGCCTCTGGCCTGAAGAATCCGACCGTGCGGAACCGCTATTATGCCGCGCAGCAACTCCTGAACGAATACCGGCACCTGGACCACTATGAGACGCTTCTGACGCTCCTGGGTTGCGCAACGATGACACGGCAACAGGTCGAGGATCATTTGGCCGCGCTCACTCTGGTGTTTGATGCGGCCACCGCAGCGCTTAGCACGCCCGTCGATTTCGCCTCGGACATCAGCCTTATCGCCCGCCCGATAGCGATCGAAGGCAGCAGGCATCTCATCGCGCATGGCTATCATCGGGAGGCTGTATTCTGGATGCTCGTCACGTACTCCCGCTGTCGGAAGGTGCTCTACAATGACGCGCCGCCAGCAACTATGGCAAGGTTCGATCACGGTTACCGGCAACTGCTGGTGGATCTCGGAATCACCTCGTTCACCGATCTACAGCAGCGCGGAGAACAGGTAAAGAGACTACTTCCCGATATCTGGGAGGTGGCGGAAGCAATCATAGCCACTAATCCCGAGATCAAAGAGTAGTATCAGGATGAATGGACCGGTGTATGGCGCGGTCATCGATCATACCTCAGTGCGGGCGGTGGTATGATACCCACAGTTGGCGTCTCGCGGCACAAGTGCCTCGGCCGACTGCCAGGACGCTCGCCGACCCAACAAATCGTTGCCCTCCCTGCTTGTTAACGCTGGGTGCCGGTTGACACGCCACGAAAGCAGGGTGCGTGCTCAGTTATACTGAAGGGTCGGGAAGAGTCCCTCCAATCAGCGCTTTGTGATAAGGATCCGAATCACATGAAGCTTCAATACCAGCGCGTCAGCTACATCAGTACGGTAGCCGCCGGTCGCCAGCTCGAACGGATGCTGGACTACTTGATGGATGCGTCACGCAATACGGCGCTCAACGCCGCCGGCGAATGGCGCCCTCCCGTGGACGTGTATCAGATGGACGATGAACTGACGGTTCTGATAGAGCTCGCTGGCATGCTCGAGGATGACATAGAGGTGGTGCTCTTCGACGATGTGCTCGTCGTGAAGGGCGAACGCAAGCCCACCCTTGAGGCCGAGCGGGAGTTGACCTACTACGAAGCCGGAGTCCGCTACGGACAGTTCCGCGTGGAGGTCTTCTTGCCCTTGCAGGTTGAGGCCGACCGGGTCGAAGCCTCCTATCAGAACGGGTTCCTGAGAATCAAGCTGCCGCGCCAGGCGAGCAGTCCGCAAACTACAGTGGTACTGGATAGCAATGATGACTGAGCAAAACAACACCGATCCAACGGAGTTGCAAACACCAGCGGACGCGGCCCCAAACAAGGCGACGGAAAGCCCGGCGCGCGACGAGGGGGAAACACGGCCAAATATCCCTGGCAGCCTCCCCCTGCTGCCCTTGAAAGAGGTGATTGTCTACCCGTTCGCAGTGCAGCCCTTCCTGGTAGGCCAACCCCGCTCCGTTCGCCTGATTGACCAAATCATGAAGGCCGACCGTCTGGTTGCGCTCGTCGCGCAAAAAGACGCCTCCATAGAACAACCGGGGCCCGCGGACATCTACACCGAGGGCACTGCCGGCCGCATCGCGCAACTACTCCGCAGGCCAGATGGGACGATTATGGTCGCCGTTCAGGGCCTGGAGCGGATCCGGGTCACCCAGGTTACACAGGAAGAACCATACCTCATCGCAGACATCGAGGTTGTCCACGAGGACTACGAGGAGACCGTCGAGATTGAGGCAATGCGCCGCAACGCAGTGCAGTTGTTCCAGCGGCTCCTGAGCTTGAACCAGCAACTTCCAGAAGAGTTAGGAACCTACGCGACCAGTCTCACTGATTCTCGTCACGTCACGTACCTCATAGCGGGTTCCATTCGAATGGGGCTGGCAGTACGGCAGGAGCTCCTGGAGTTGCCGAGCGTGCGCGAGAAGCTTGTGCGGCTCACCGACGTTCTCAACCACGAGTTGCAAGTGCTGGAGCTGGGGCAGAAAATCCAGACCCAGGCGCAGGAGACGATGACCAAAGCGCAGCGGGAGTACTTCCTGCGCGAGCAGTTGCGCGCCATCCAGCAGGAACTCGGTGAGGAGGACGACCAGGTCGCTGAGACCAACCGACTTCGCGAGCAGGCTGCCGAAGTGGCGCTCTCCGAGGAGGCGCGCAAGCAGGTGGAGCGTGAGCTCGGACGGCTGGAGCGCCTGCCGCCCGCCAGCCCGGAACATTCCATCATTCGCACATACGTCGAAATGATGCTCGGCTTGCCGTGGGGCGTCTACACTGAGGGGGAGATCGACGTACCGCGAGCGCGGCAGGTGCTTGATGAGGATCACTACGACCTGGAACGCATCAAGGATCGCATCCTCGAGTACCTGGCCGTTCGCAAACTGAAGGCGCAACGCATGCCGGAGGCAGAACGCGCCGACCTTCGCGAACCCATCCTCTGCTTTGTGGGGCCACCCGGAGTCGGCAAGACATCCCTCGGGCAGAGTATCGCCCGATCGCTCGGCCGCAAGTTCGGCCGCATGAGTCTCGGCGGTGTTCGAGACGAGGCCGAGGTGCGCGGGCACCGGCGAACGTACATCGGCGCAATGCCTGGCCGGATAATACAGGCTTTGATGCGTGCCGAGAGCGCGGATCCCGTCTTCATGCTTGATGAGGTGGACAAGCTTTCCATTGGGTACCAGGGTGACCCCTCCGCAGCGCTGCTGGAAGTGCTTGACCCGGAGCAGAATCACACATTTCGGGACAACTATCTGGACGTTCCATTCGATCTCTCCCGCGTGATGTTCATCGCGACCGCCAACACCCTCGATACGATCCCCGCACCGCTGCGTGACCGCATGGAGACACTGGAACTCAATGGGTACACGGAGGAGGAAAAGCTCCGGATCGCGGAGCAGTATCTGATACCACGCCAGTTGCGGGCGAATGGGCTTCAGCCCGAGGAGGTCGCAGTGACCGAGGATGCGTTGAAAGGCATTATTCGGGGGTACACTCGCGAAGCTGGTGTGCGCACTCTCGAGCGCACCATTGGCACGCTTCTGCGCAAACTCGCGCGGCGTTACGCGGAGGGGGAGCACGGACCCTTCCTTGTCGCCGAAACCGACCTTCAGGAATATCTGCGTCGTCCGTACTTCGAGAACGAGGCAGTGGAACGCATAGACCGGCCGGGCATCGCGACGGGACTCGTCTGGACGCCGGTCGGTGGTGACATCGTGTACGTGGAGGCGTCGATGACGCCCTCCGATGAGGACCGCCTCATCCTGACCGGGCAACTCGGTGACGTAATGCGCGAATCGGCGCAGGCCGCGCTGACGTACGTGCGATCAAGCGCACTTGCGCTGGGTCTGCGCCCCACGGCGTTCGACAATCAGGCGGTGCATCTGCACGTTCCGGGCGGAGCAGTACCGAAGGACGGTCCGTCAGCTGGAGTTACGATGGCGGCGGCCCTCGCTTCCGTTGCCAGTGGCAGACCCGTGCGCTCCGACATCGCGATGACCGGCGAGATAACGTTGCGTGGGAAAGTGCTGCCAGTCGGGGGCGTCAAGGAAAAAATCCTGGCCGCGCACCGGACCGGTCTCCGCACCGTGATCCTCCCACGGCGCAACGAGCGCGATTTGGAAGACCTGCGCGATGAGTTGCGCCGTGAGATGACCTTCATATTTGCTGACAATGTGGACGAGGTGTTCGCCACCGCGCTCACCGAGCCGGCGACCGTGGGAGTGTAGTGGCGCTCATTTCGGGGACCGATTTCTGGGTGGCGCTTGGTTGCGCGCTCCGCGCGGTTGTCTGCTCAGTGTGGCGCGTGCGGAACCCGCACAATGATCGACTGAGCCTTGGAACCAGGGGATCGGCGTGCGGATAGAACGTGTGACACCGGACTCGGTGGGGTTGATCCTCCCACTGGTGTCGGCGTATCAACGCTTCTACCAGGCAGAACCAGATGAGCACCGCAACAGGAAGCACTTCTCGTTGGTGCTGGGGGACCCAGCGTTGTCGGTTGGCTTCGTGGCACTTGATGACAACGCCGCTCCAGTCGGCTTCGCCACCCTGTATTTTCCGCTGTCATCCGTCACCCCCGGCGCGTACTGCCTGTTGAACGACTTGTATGTGATTCGGGCAAAACGCGGCAGGGGCACGGGACGCGCCTTGATTGACCGATGCCGACAATACGCTTACGAAGCGGGCTACGCTATCCTCCAGTGGCAAACCGAGCAGTCCAACACAGAGGCGCAGTGGCTATACGATAGAATGGGCGCGAAGCAAAGCAGGTGGTTTTCGTATAGCCTGCGTACCGCCCCAGCAGCAGCGGACGATACAGAGGAGATTCAATGAGTCAGGAAGAGCAGTTCGAGGCTAAGCGCGCAATGTGCGTATTCGCGCATCCCGACGATGCGGAGTTCGGCTGCGCGGGTACGATCGCGAAATGGGTGAACGAGGGACTTGAGGTCGTGTACGTCGTCACCACGGACGGTAGCAAAGGTTCCAGCGATCCAACCGTCAGCGGCGAGCAGTTGGTACAAACACGACAGGATGAGCAGCGAGACGCCGCCGCGGAGCTCGGCGTACACGAGGTGGAGTTCCTGAACCATCCAGATGGCTACCTGCAGCACACTTTGGAACTTCGACGTGATATCGCTCGGATGATCCGCAAGCACAGGCCGGACCGGCTTATCAGCATGACCTCAACCCGCTCGTTCACCGTCAGCGGCTATATCAACCATCCCGATCACCTCGCGACCGGCGAGGCCACGCTCGCGGCGGTGTATCCGACGGCGCGCGACCGCATGACCTTCCCGGAGCTGATCACGGAGGGGTACGAACCGCACAAGGTTCGTGAAGTCTACGTCACTGGCACCGAAACGCCAGACTGCTGGATCGACATTTCCGAGACCATTGACAAGAAAATAGCTGCGCTCTACCGGCACGCGAGTCAGGTCAGCGATTCTGAACTTCCCAAGTGGATTCGGGAGCGAGGGGCAAAGGTCGCCGAGGGCCAGGACATGCAGTACGCGGAGTGTTTCAAGATATTCCGTTTGGGCTAACCATTCCGCTGGTTCCCACCACAGTTCGCACGCACCCAGGCTACGAGCGCATCATGGCTGCCAGCGGTATCGTTGATGCGTGTTGCCAACCGTAGCGATACGCCGACCCCATGGCCAGAGAAGCCCGCTCCGGGCAGCACAGGCGGTCCATGCTGGTGTGTATATGCGCCACCGTGCGAGTATATTAGGAAGTATATTGGCGTTATCAAAGGGTTTGGCGGCAGGAGTCTTGTATGGATAACTTCCGGGCGCTCGTCGTACTTGCGTCTAACAATGTCAGCGCACCCCTAATCACCTCGCTGGTCGGACTCGGCGTTCCCTCCGACGCTACATCTGAGCCGTCTATGGCTGTCAAACATATGCGGACGACGCCCTATGGCGCGCTGATACTAGATGATGCGTTACCAGATGGCGGCAGCCTCGCGGTTTTCAACAGCCTTGACGACATGGGCGAGAACAGACCCGTTGTTGTCATGGTCACTGTGCCGCGAAGCGCGCTTGCAGCAGCACGGCAGAACCCATCAGACCGCTTGGAATACGTCGCCATACCACAAAGCGAGAGCGACACGGAGCGCCTGGCACTACGCGTGCGCTCTCGCTTGATGAGTGCCACGCTCGCCGCAGAGTTTGGGGCCGAACCGCAGCCGCCACAAGACCGGAATGGACTTGTCGCGGCACTGACCAGCGTCGGGCAGCAGACCGCGCGGCCCTACGTCGCGATAGCTGCGGTCTTGGTAATTCTACTAGGGCTGCTTTATCTACTGCAGCAGATCGGCGAACAAGCAGGGCCGGTCGGATAACAACGAGCCGCCAGGCGTGAAAGTGCGGTCTCCCGGTCCGATCCCATTTGTGAGTGGTAAGTACAAAGGAGTCGTTGAACAAATGCACGAGACGCCCGAGGAGATTCGGATTGAAGAGATTGCGGAAAGCTCGCGAAATGATGGGGGGTTTGATCAATTTGGGCTAGATCTCACGAGCGTTATTACCAGCCTGCAGAATAGTGTGGACCAGATGCGACAAGCGGCGCATGCCGAGATAACGCGGTTGCGCGCTGAACACGATGGCGAGCGGTCCCGCCTGGAAGGTCAGATCGAAGAACTGCAGGAGCGCTGTTCGGCGCAAGATCAGCGAGTGCAGGGCCTGAAGGAGAAGATACACCGCGTGCTTCAGGACTACCGTGGCGATCTGGAAATACATTTACAGCGAGCTGACGCGGCCCGTAGCCAGCTCGAGCGCGTCGACGAGATGGCGTCGTCACTGGAAGGTGCGCTGGTTTCTGGAGACGGGCTGAACGTGCCGGCGAGGCAGCCTCAGGCGGGACAGCCGCTCCGTCAGCGTCGTGGACACGTAATGGATAACTGGTCAGGGCCCGCGCAACAGGATTCGGGCGACCAAACAGTAGCAATAAGCTCGGCGGACGCATCGGACAAGGCGACCACGAAGATAGCGATCAAAGGTGTCGCCACCGTTTCCGCGATGATGCGGGCACGGAAGGCCGTGGAGAGCTTGTCAAGCATCGAGAATATCGAGAGCCGCTACGTCTCGGAGGGCACGCTCTTCTTCAACGTTCAAACGGGCGATACGGAACAAGTTCTCGCGGACGCACTCGCTGCCCTGCCCGAGCCGAGATTGCGCGTCTTGCAGGTAACCGACGGCGCCGTAGAGCTGGAAATGTAGCGGCCAGTGCGATTGGAACGCGTGGAGTTGCGCCTCATTGCCCTGCCGCTGCTCCATCCATTCGAGACGAGCTTCGGCGTTGAGGCAGAGAAGCACTGCGTACTCGTACGCCTGGACTGCGAGGGCGTCACTGGCTGGGGCGAGTGCGTGGCGATGAACGGGCCGTGGTACTCCGAAGAGACGACGGGAACCGCATGGCATATTCTCACACAGTTCATTCTACCCCACGTCCTGGGCCGCGACTTCGATTCCGCTCAGGAGCTACAAGGGCGGCTTGCACGTGTGCGTGGCAATAAGATGGCCCGTGCTGCACTGGAAGGTGCGTTCCTCGATGCACTGGCGCGGTCACGCGATCGCTCGCTCGCGCACTTTTTGGGAGGAGAGGGGACTGAGATAGAATCCGGCGTGAGTATTGGCATCCAGTCGTCTCCAGAAGCTTTGGTAGCCATAGTTGAGCGCGAACTTGCGACCGGGTACCGGCGAGCGAAGCTCAAGATCAAACCCGGTTCGGACATAGAGTTTGTACGTGCAGTCCGCCTGGCATTTCCGGAGGCACAGCTCATGGTAGATGCGAACTCCGCGTACACGCTTGAAGATGCGGAGCACCTCCGGTCGCTCGATGTGTTCGGGCTAACGATGATTGAGCAACCACTTGGACACGACGACATCGTGGACCATGCAACGCTCTCGGCGCGCGTACAGACACCGATCTGCCTGGACGAAAGCATCCACTCTGCTCAGGACGCGCGACACGCACTGGAACTCGCTAGCTGTAGGATCATAAACATTAAGGCTGGCCGGGTCGGCGGGCTTACCGAGGCCATCCGGATACATGACATCTGCCGAAATCGCGGGGTGCCGGTGTGGTGCGGCGGCATGCTGGAAACCAACATTGGGCGGGCGCACAACGTCGCCCTCGCCTCACTACCAGGCTTCACACTGCCGGGCGACATCTCCGCCAGTGAGCGATACTTCGTGGAGGACATCGCGTATCCCAACTTCAGGGTAAGCTCGCGTGGCACCCTCGCGGTGCCCACTACACCAGGCACGGGCGTGGAGGTCGACGAGCAACGCCTGGAGCGCGTGACGCTGCGCCGCACGGAACTCGTTGCCTGAGCACAAAACCGCGAAGAGGGCGCGCTGAACTGGTGGAGGAACGCGCATGGAGCCCCAATCGTGGACGCATCCTTGCCGTCCGCAGCAATGGCCTGTAGGTCAGGGCAGACAAGCCCGTCGTACCCCTGCGGCAGCCCACAGCGAGGGATCCACTGGCCAATCTGTGGATCCCTCCCATGGCCCGCCGCCATGCTACGCGGCGCGTCTAGCTCGGCGACGCTTCATCATGGCGTTGTACCGGCACGTCTCGCTGCAGTAACGGTTGCGGCCGCTGGCGCGAAACGGGATACCACAATGGTTGCAGGCGCGCTGGCCGGGGTGCAGTACTGGCGTGCGGCCGAGGGGCTTCTTGCCCATCCAACAACGCGACGCGGTACACTGCGAGCATGGGAATGACTTATATCTGCGAAGCTCGTCGAGACACGGGTACACGCTCATTCTCAAGACCCTCCCTGTATGATCCATTGCTCCCCAAGTACTTCAATCATATAGAACAAATGTTCTAAAGTCAACGCTCTCAGGTGCGGTTTTGTTTACATTGGACTGCGCTCTTGAGCGACGCAGGAGGCGTCTTTGGAAGAGGATATCGACCACATACTTATTACCGAGGAGCAGTTACGCGCGAAGGTTCGCGAACTCGGCACACAGCTCGCCGTGGACTATGCCGACAAGATGCCAATACTTATCGGCGCACTCAACGGTGCGACGTTGTTCATGTCCGATTTGATTCGCGCCTGCCGCATCCCGCTGAGCATTGACTTCATTGCCGTCAGCTCATATGCCAGTGGAACACGCTCCAGCGGAGTCGTGCGCATCCTCAAGGATCTCGACCGCAACATCGAGGGGCGTCACGTGCTCGTCGTAGAGGACATCGTGGACACCGGCCTCACCCTCTCGTACCTGATCGAGAACCTGAGCGCGCGAAAGCCAGCAAGCATCCGGATATGTGCGCTGCTCGACAAGGCTGAGCGCCGGGTCGCGGACGTGCCACTCGACTACGCAGGATTTCGAATACCAGATGAGTTTGTCGTTGGCTATGGCCTGGACTACAACGACCTCTACCGCAACCTGCCGTACATCGGCGTGTTGAAGCCACAGTTGTACCGTTCGTAAAACCCATCTGCCAGATAGCACAGACGATGGAAGTCGCGGCGATGGCTGCGACCGTTCCTGCCACCGGTGAAGCCAGGATGTCTGGACCGCATACACGCTTCTTCGGACGGGGCATCCGCGTCCCGCGACAGGCAGGAGTCTCGCATGTTCGCACTGTTTCGCCCCCACAGCGGAAACACCACTGTGCAGGCGGAATGCGAATGACCGAGCTGACCGAAGAGAAATCCTGTCCCCTGGCATCGTGTCCCCGAAGTCGGAGACTCATACCGTTACAGTCGCTCACACCTCGTAGAACGGGAAGCGGTCGGTAAGGTCGGTCACCCTGCGCCGCACTCCGGAGAGCGTCGCCTCATCTTGCCGTTCCAGTGCGGTTGCGATGATGTCGCCGATCTCCTCCATCTCCGCCTCGCGCATGCCGCGCGTCGTTACTGCAGGGGTACCGATGCGAATCCCGCTCGTCGTGAATGCGGACGCGGTTTCGAAGGGTACGGTGTTCTTGTTCACCGTCACTCCGACCGACTCCAGAAGCGCCGATGCGGCCTTGCCGGTCATGCCCTGTGGTCGGAGGTCGATCAGCATCAGGTGATTGTCCGTGCCGCCTGACACCAGCGTATACCCCCTAGTGATCAGCACGCCAGCAAGCGCCTTGGCGTTGCGTACGATTTGCTGTTGGTACTCGCGGAAACCTGGCTGTAGAGCTTCCTTGAACGCGACCGCCTTAGCCGCGATCACGTGCATGAGGGGACCGCCCTGGATACCAGGGAAGACCGCCTTGTCGATCGCCTTCGCGTTCGACTCACGCGTCAGGATTAGCCCGCCGCGCGGCCCGCGCAGGGTCTTGTGCGTCGTTGTCGTGGTGTAGTCGGCGTACGGGATGGGCGACTGGTGGATGCCTGCAGCGACGAGACCCGCGATGTGGGCCATGTCCACCAGCAGGCCTGCTCCCACCTCATCGGCGATCTCCTTGAAAGTATCGAATTGAATCGCACGAGGATAAGCGCTTGCGCCCGCGACGATCAGCTTCGGACGGTGCTCCCGAGCGACCGCGCGCACCTGGTCGTAATCAATGTAGCCCGACTCCTGTATCACGCCATAGCGCACGAAGTTGTAGTAAAGTCCCGAGATGTTGATTGGGTGTCCGTGAGTCAGATGGCCACCGTGTGTCAAGTCCATGCCGAGCACCGTATCGCCCGGCTGCAGCATCGCAAGGTATACCGCAGTATTTGCCTGTGCGCCGCTGTGCGGCTGCACATTGGCGTGGTCGGCACCAAAGAGCGCCGTGGCTCGCTGGATCGCCAGGCTCTCGGCAACATCCACGAACTCACATCCGCCATACCAGCGCTTGCCAGGATACCCTTCGGCATACTTGTTCGTGAGCACGGACCCTTGCACTGCCATCACCGCACGCGAGACGAAGTTTTCAGACGCGATAAGTTCGAGCGTCCCCATCTGCCGGCGACGCTCCAGATTCACGGCCTCGAAAATCTCCGGGTCCACCGCCGCGAGGTGACCAGTGTCCGTTTCTCGCTCAGTGCTGATAGCCATCCGCCTCACCTCTCCATTCCTCATGGGCCTGCAGTACGACACACGGTCCGCTCGGTAATGGTGCCTGACCGTGATGGGAGCATCGAGTATTACCCTGGCTGCAGCCAACTCGGTACCGTCGATTGAATGATGCCCTCACCCATTCTACCAGTCGCAAGTGCTCATCCCCAGACGGCGCGCGGCTCCTACTGAATCCGGATAAAAGCCAACGCTGGATTGTACGCAGGGGTAAGGTAAACCGTGCGTTTTGGACGCTGAGAAAAGCAAGCAAGCAACTGGACTGCGTATCAGGTGTGGGCGGCCCTGATACACTTTGCAGAGAGGAGGGCGAACCATGGGAGAGACCTGCGGCATCAGTTCAACGATCGACTTGCGGTCAGGCGACGTTTTGAGCATCGTCGGGGCAGGCGGGAAAACGACGACGATGTACCGAATCTGCAAGGAACTGCGCGCACAAGGTTTCCGGGTCATCAGCACGACCACGACCGCGATCCAGCGCCCCACCTCCACGCAGTCGCCTCGACTCCTCATCACAAATGAGACCGCCGAACCGACCGCCGCAATCGCGGCGGAGCTGGATGAGCACCAGCACGTCACCGTGGTAGGGAGGACGCGGCGCGCGGACAAGTTCGAGGGCGTCTCCACCGCAGCCATTGCCGCATTCAGAGAGCTTCCCGATGTCGTGGTGATCGAGGCGGATGGTGCGCGACACGCGGCGATAAAGGCTCCCGCCGAGTATGAACCCGCAGTGCCGGAATGCACGACGGTGTTTCTTTCCGTCGCCGGGCTCCACGCGCTTGGGTGTCCTCTGGGCGATGTCTGCCACCGTGCGGAACTGGCGGCGCTCCTTACTTGCCAATCTGTGGCGGCAGTCGTGACCGGTGAAACCGTGGCGCGCTTGCTCCTATCCCCGGAGGGTGGGCTGCGGGGAATACCTCCGGAAGCGCGTGCGTGGGCCGTACTCACCCACCTTGGAGCTGAAAACGGGAAAGAGGCGCACGATATCGCCCGCGTGCTACGGCCCTCCCGATACCAGGGAATCCTCGGGCTCTCTCACGATAGCGTTGCGCTGCTTACCTGACCTCTCCCACAGGAGAAGATCCGGTTCGAGGTACATGATGCTGCGTTGATGCCGCTGTTGAATGTTGGCACACGCGTCACACGATCATCTGTGTCATAATGACAGCGCCCGGCTACGCCGAGAGTAGCCGGCTGTAGCAAGGGAGTAGTCAAAATGGCCGATAGCACGACGCCGAGCAGGCCCCAGTCCGGACCGCCCATGGTGACGGAAACGAGCCCCGTTCCGAAGCCTGAGAAGAAGAAGAAAGCGAAAAAAACCAGCCGGAAGAATCAGGGTAAGCCGCGATAAGGCGATCGCGCATAGCCTTGACACGTGGGGAGGCAACCGGGGGCGTTCGGTTGAACGCCCCCGGTTACCTCCCCACCCGTATATCGTGCGGCGCGGCGCCTAAAACGCAATCCGCTCGAACCATTCACGATGTCATTGCGAGCCGCAGCAAGAGATCCGTACGCCCGACAACGGATTCCTCGCGCGCTCGGAAGGACAGAAGCACTTCTATTCAAGCCGCAGTACGTATTTACTTGTGAATGATAACCTGCGTGCCCACCTTGGACCAGGTATACAGCCAGCCCATCATCGAGGACGGCACGTTAACACAACCATGTGAACCCGTGGAGGCAGCTCCACGTCGCCCGGAGCCGTTCGTTCCCGGTCCATATTCGGAGCGCCACGGCGCATCGTGGATATACAAACCATCGTATCGGAAACGAAGGGCGTACTTCACCTTTGCTGTTGGGTACCACCACCTGTGACCTTTGGGCCACGGAGAGACGAAAGTGTAAGGACTAAGTTTGTCGACCACACTGAAGGCGCCAGTAGGCGTCGCAAGTTCTGGGCGGCCTGAGGTAATGAACGACACCTTTACCTGCTTCTTACCTTCATACGCTGCGATAGTTTGCGTAGTCAGGTCGAGGTCGATCCATTTCTTCGGAAACTTTCCCGTCCAGTGCGCTAGGTCGCCCACATGTCGGGGTACGGATGGCTTTTCCTTGATCACGCTGTACTCGATAGCAACGCTGCGGTCGCCGCGCTCCAAGGCGTCAACCACGTTCGCCGCAGTCTGCTCGTAGTCGATCACCGTTTTCGACGGCGCCTTTACCCACCGACGGATCTGCTCTTCCATCGTCTCCGTATTGAGGTTCGGTTCGATCTCGGCGCCACCGGCGTTGTTCCAGAACGTAGCGCCGGCGATATCCTCCCGGTCGAGCCACCAGGTGTGGTCATCGTCCATCGTGAGGTAGAACCGGTCAGAGGACCAAGACGAAATCTGGTCGTATTCCTCCTGTAGGTCCGCCGAGGCCACAGTCGGTGCGAGGCTACTCGACAATACCTCACCGGAACGGTACTCAGCAGCGGCAAGCTTGTGGAAAAGTCTAGCCGTAGCGTCCACATCAATGTCAACGCCAGGGATCTCTGCAATCAGTATCGGGAGGCCACCCGGTTCGAGGTCCACGTAGGCACTCTTCGGTTCTCGAAATACCCCGTACCCGACGTTCTTGGCGAAGGAATAGACCTGACCCTCGTCCAAAGCAGGGACAACATCCTTGCCCTCTCCGCGCCAGTACAGCCAGCTGCGTAGCGTCGCCGTGTCAACCGTCCACGTCTCGTCCTGATACGTCAGCGAGACGGGCGACCCGATCAGGTGGCTTGCGCGGGCCGCCGCTGCTTTCAGATCTGCTGCACTCACTGCGGCGGGCAGCCGTACAGTGGTGACCTTCGCAATGCCCTTCGAGTCATCGAGCATGCCTTGAACGGCAGCAAACGTCTTCTGAGTGTCCATCTGCCTGCCCGGCGTATCGGAGAGCACGCGGGCCAGACCGTCCCACACCACAATGCGCGCGTTCACGGGACTGGCGCCTATCTCTTGGGCGGCCACCCGAACCCAGGATTTGAGCGGCCCTGCGGCCAGGTACGGCGTCCAGTTCGGAGTCGTTCCCTTCCACCGGAGCAGTGCCGTCAACTTATTCGAGCTGAGTGTCCACTCGCGGCTACCGAACTGGAGACTGAGCGGACGGTTGACCATGGAATTCGCCTCGCGCACCTCAGGCTGTAGGTCCGCATCCCCGATTGCGGGACGGACGACTCGGACGCGTGCCGACACGGGAGCGCCGGCAGTGAACGCGGCAGCTTGGAGACTCCGCACAGTCGCCGCAACGTTGGTGCTGTATCCCACCTGCGATTGCACCACAGTCACAGCGCCGGGCCGAACGACGATACGGGCGTTCCGAGGCGCGCGATTGATGTCAGCGGAAACCTGCTGCAACCACTGACGCAGTGGAGCGGTTCGCAACGATGGCTGAATCGATGCCCCTTCGCCCGTGAGGTGAACGAGGGACCGGACCCGCTCCGGCGCCAGCTTCCAGACCCGCCCCTGGAACGATAGTCTCAGGGGCCGTGCCGATGCCGCCGCGACCGCGTCGCGGGCGAACGTAAGCTGCGCCTCCAACACACGGGGCTGGGTCGCGCGGATCACTGTCGCCACTGGCCGATCCTGCGCATGCAACGTTTCGAGAGAGGACGGAAGGAGCGAGAGAGTCGCGGAGGTGTCAAGCTCGTATCCCACCTGGGAAGAACCGATGACCGGTCCATTGGGGGTAAGTGCTAGCGTCGCATCACGGGCTGGCCGGTTGACGGTGCTTGCCATCCCGATCAGCGCCTCGCGTGCGGAGTCCGCGTCGAACGTGACCACGGGCGCGACCTGCTTTCCGCTACGCCATACTTGATAGCGCCCCGACCATCGGTCGAAGGCGCCTCCAGTCCGACCGACCCCGAAAGCGCGGTCGACGGTGCGAGCGGCGTCAACGGACAGACCCAACCCACCCGCAGACACCTGCCTGGTCTGCGTCACAAGTCGGAACTCGACAGGTCGTTTCATATCCGCCCGTGTGCGGCTTTCGACCGCAGCTATGGCCTGTTGCCGTTCCATCCCCCCCAAGTTCTCACCGAGAACCTGAACACCGGGGTGGACCCTTGAGCCATATCGAGCGTTGAAGACGGCAGCCGTTCCGGCCGCGGCGACCACGAGCGAAAGAAGCAGTGCGAATGGGACGAGCAGATGCCAGCGCCAATGGACTGTCGACCGTCCAAAGGGACGGGTGAGCATGCGTGGAAAGCTTGAGGTATTACTATCCAAGTGTTAGTCTTTTCTCCCATCAGGGGGCGACCTGTGCTACCCAGATGGTCTCACTGCCATATCATACGAAAGGACCGTAATCATCGCAAATACTGGAGGCGCTTGGACGAATTCGTCCGGCACATCGTTTTCATGGGTAATGATACTTGACGGAGGCGAACGCACGCATCCGCCTCGAGTGCATCTGGGCTAAGCCAAATGTCGTAGAGCGTTCTTGACACCGAATCGCGCTGCGCGACTGTGCCAGGCCGACTTCAACCCTTGCGGGCATCCGGGTGGTACAAAGCACCGAGCACAACGCCATACGCGGCGTGTCGCAGGGTCCCCACTAGAAAGCCGGTACGCGACCAGGCGGCAGCGAGCTGTCCTTCGCGCCGCGCGGGGTGGAAGCGGTCCACGACGAGCATCAGTGGCCAGAGCGTCAGGTTCTCGGCCTGTGCGAAGATCAAGCCACGGAGCCAGCCCGGACCACGCAGGAGAGGGTACACCAAGGCATACACCAGGCCGATCACCGTTCCGTTGAGTCCGTGA
>Ga0136611_10001259_pt1 | contig 17602 bp, 12 predicted proteins | sample AntDrymUQ2232306_2_FD_106645 | JGI IMG/M metagenome (GOLD analysis project Ga0136611, IMG submission 106645) | Polar desert sand microbial communities from Dry Valleys, Antarctica - metaG UQ223 (23.06) | ecosystem: Environmental > Terrestrial > Soil > Desert | place: Antarctica: Dry Valley...
GCCGACCGGGGGCGGCGAGCCGGAACGCCACTCCGTGCGCAGCCGGGTGCGACCCCGGGCTACGGTGAGTAGCCATCCGCTGCCAGCCGGTTCGGCCGAGACGAGAAGCCAAGCGGACTGTTCCGCGAGGCTCGATCGAACGTCTTCGGGCCGGATGCCGAGCGTCAAACGGTGTGTCGATCCGTCCTCCGATACCGGAATCACCGGTGCCGAAATTCGGATCGAGCCGCACTCCGAGACGAAGATGAACTTCGCCGTTGCGGAGGGGTCGCCGTCACCCGCGTTCCGTTCGGTTTGGCCGTCGATGAGGTTGAACCCACCGAGTGCCGACGCCGCGAAAACTGTGGGCGGAAGGGATCGCAATTCCTCGGCGGTGCCGACGGATTGCAAGATCCCTTCGCCCATGATCCCGACGCGACGGCCCAAAGACCACGCATCGGCCGGATCGTGAGTGACGAAGAGCATTGTGACGGCCGAGCGGCCGAGTAGCAAGTGGAGTTCCTGTCGAAATTCGGCCCGGAAGGGGGGATCGAGGGCCGAAAAGGGTTCGTCGAGGAGCCAAATGCCGACTTTGCGGAGGAGGAGCTTGGCCAAAACGACCCGCTGGGCCTCCCCGCCGGAGAGTTCGTGCGGATAGCGATTCAGGAACGGGCCGATGCGCAGGAGTTCGACGGCGGGGGCCAACTCGGCGCGATCCGTCAGGACGGTTTCGAGGTTGCGCCGGACGGTCATCTGCGGATAGAGCGCCGGCCGCTGCGGGACGAACGCGATCCCGCGCTTGTGCGGTGGCAACCGATCCACGCGCACTCCGCCGACCGAGATTTCCCCGGCGTCGGGCGTCTCCAGCCCGATGATCAATCGGAGCAGCGTCGATTTCCCCGACCCGCTCGGCCCGAGGATGACCAGGCGTTCCGCGGCTTCGACTGTGAGGTCGGTGGGGTGTAGCCCCACGGCCCCACCGGGATAGGTTTTGCGGAGGCCACGGATGAGGAGCGAAGGGGCGATCAAGGATGGGATCTGCCGAAGTACGAGACGATGAGGATCGTCGCGATCGAGATGAAGACCGACAGGAGAGCCGTGGCGATGGCACCCGCGATGTTGGGGCCGAACGACCAGAGGCGGCGGGCCTTTTCGTCGCGATCCTTCTTCTGCTCGTCCTTCCACTTTTTGAGGTCTTCGACTTCGCGCTTCAGCAGGGCCTGATTGACTTCGAGTGCCAAGCGCAAATCGTTGTGAGCTTCGCCGAGCCGATCAAGCTTCTTGTCGAGCTCGTCTGCGCGCTTTTCCAAGGTCTTGATCCGACCTTCGAGCAAATCGGCGAAAGCTTTGACTTCCGGCGCTTTCACCGCAATCACTCCGGAGCGGTAGCAGCGGCGGCGTATTCCTGCGACAGCCGCGCATACTCGGCGCTGAGCACGGCCGTTTTCGCACTCAAGAGACTACTCCAGATTCGGGAAAGGGGGGCCGGGCCGGTGATAAGACTCGCCAGATCGTCACGCGTGAAGAGGGTGTTGATGGAAGCTTTGGTATCGTCGTCTTTGAGTGTGAGTTGAACCAGCGGTTCCCCGGATGTCGGAATGAAATCCCACTCCGCAGTGATACGCATGCTCCTGCGAACGTAATCTGCTTCGAGGATGGAATTGACTTGATCGACCTTACTTAAAATGGCGGGGTCGCCGCGAATCTCGGGGGACTCCGAGCTCGTTAAGTACTTGATACGGTGCGCGGGCGCGATCGCAGAGGTAGGAGGAAAATCACCGGAACGGAGCAACACTTCCGAAGTGCGCTCGCTCTCGGAAGCTTCGATCTTCTGGCGAGCCACCAGTTCGATCGCGGAGCGATTCTGACGGAATGCATCGAGCGAAGAAAAGCCTTGGGGATCGACCGGGCCAACCGGGAAGTGATCCATCAGCGCTTCCAGTGTGACGAAACAGGGGATGACCCGACCATCGACGAGCGCATAAAAGCGGACGCAATCGCGGCTGGAGACCCACTGAGCAGCGGCCTTTGGAAATTCGATGACTTTCGGCATGGCCACTATCCTCCGATGTGTCCGGCACTTCCACTTTACCCTATCGGTCGATGACCGGCTATCGCGGATCGATTCGGAGCCGAGGAACTACTCGGCCCGGCCACCCTCCCCCATTCCCATCAGCACGCCCGCCACGAAGTCGAACAATTCCCGCTCGTACCGCGCCTTGTTGAACGGCTCCGCGTTCCTCCGCGCCGCGGCGGGATCGAACGCGTTCCGCTCCCTCTCGAAACGCTCGATCGCATCGGCCACCGCATCGACCGTCTGCTCCTCGAAAAAGACCCCCGTCGGGTCGAGGTGCCTCAGCCCGCGCACGGTTTCCGTCGCGCCCCCTCGGCCGAAGGCGATCACCGGGGCACCGCACGCTTGAGCCTCCACGGGGACGATGCCGAAGTCTTCCTCGGCGGGGAAGAGCACGGCGGCGCAGCGGCGGAAGTGGTCGCGGATCACGCCGTCGGGCTGCCAGCCGAGGAAGGTCGTCGTCGGGCCGGCCGTCGCTTGCAGCTTCGCCGCTTCCTGACCCGAACCGATCACGATGAGACGCTTGCCCGAGCGGCGGCACGCTTCCACGGCGAGATCGAACCGCTTGTACGGGGCGAGTGCCGAGATCACGAGGTAGAAGTCCTCGCGTGGCACATCGGCGGGGGTGTAGAAGTCGGTATCGACGGGGGGATAGATGACCGCGCTGTCGCGGCCGTAGCACTCGCGGATGCGCTGCCGGATCGTCTTGCTGATCGCGACGAAGTGCGTCACGCGGTTCGCGGTGCGGCGATCCCACTCGCGCAGGCGCTTCAGGATCACGCCGATGGCGCGGGCCTTCACCCCGCCGCGGAAGTAGGATTCGCGCATATGCCAGGCGTAGCGCATCGGGCTGAAGCAGTAGCAGATGTGCGGAACCCCGCGCGGCGGTCGGGCGGCCTTCGCGACGCAGTGGCTGAAGCTCAGCACGAGATCGGTGCTCTCGGGGATCGGCCAGCGCGCCGCCAGCGGCATGACGGGGAGCAGGTACCGGTAATAGCGCGGCCAACCGGGGAGGGCGTTCAGCGCGCTCGCCTGCGGGCGCAGCCGTTCGATGGCCTCCGAAACCGACCCCCGCTTGTGCAGCAGCGCGAAGAGCTTGGCCTCCGGCCAGCGCTCGCAGGCGGATTCCAAACACTTCTCGCCGCCGCGCATCCCCGTGAGCCAATCGTGGACGAGCGCGACGTTCGGCTCGCGTCGGGAATTCGGCGCTGCGGGCGGGTTCATCCGGACAGTTTACGGACGGACGGCACGGCGAGAATCATCGCGGTTGGAACCTGTGCGGCGCAAATTGCCCGGAGTGCCCCCTTTGCCGGATGCGCCGCCCGACCCGGTGGATCGCGCCGGTTCGCCGTGAGGCCCGCCCGAAAAAACATTGAATCGGTCGGAATTGAGCTTACCATCACCGAGCGGCTCTCTGGGTCAACCACCGCGCTCGCTCCGCTCGTCCATCCGGCGTTCCGCCGGTCGCCCCTCGCGGCCCGGAACCCCCCGAGGGTCTCGCATGTCCTCCGAATCGTCCCGTTTGCGATCGTGGTTGAAGCCGTCCTCCCGCTCCGTGCGCCCGCGCGGCCGGCGATTGCAGTGCGAGCGGCTCGAAGACCGCCTCACGCCCGTCATCGGCGGGTACGACATCCTGCCGCTCGTCCAAGAGCCGTGGTCGATGATGCCGGGCAGCGCGACCGACAACTTCGCGGGGGTCGTCAACTACGCCGAGTCGTGTACCGGCGCCCTCGTCGATCGCGGCGGCGTGGTCGTCGGCGGCCAGTACGTCCTGCTCGCGGCGCACTGCCTGCCGGCCGTCGGCGATCGGGTGACGTTCTACCTGCCGGCGGCACCCGGCGGCGTGGCCGATGGTTCCCTCAAACCCATCACGATCTCGGTGAGCGACGTCTGGGTTCACCCCCTGTTCGATCCCGCGACCTTGCGAAACGATATCGCCCTCGTGACCCTCGCGTCGTTGGCCCCCTACGGCGCGACCGCGTACCAGCTCAACACGGCCACGAACGAAGTCGGCAAAGACTTCGTCATGTCCGGCTACGGTCTTACGGGGACGGGCACGTCGGGCCAAACGGCCTTCGGCGGACGGGATTACGAATTCCAGCGCATGACCGTCACCGCGACCTCGGGCCGTTTCTTCGTCGGCGCGGACGGCGTCGCCGGCACGACGGCGCTCGACTTCGACGCGACGGCGACCGAGATCGAAGCGGCCATCCTCGATTTCGGCTTGGCCACCGTCGTCACGCAGATCGCCGCCGGTCCGTATGCGGGCGCCTTCGAAATCGCCTGGGATATTCCCAATTCCGGCAACCAACCGCAATTGGAATTCTTCTCCGATGTCGGGGCGAACGCCCTCCGGAATGGAGCCGCGGCCGGCCGGGTCGATTTCGTCACGCTGCACAACGGCGAAGATTCGGAATTCCAGCGGCTGCTCGTCTCCGGGAGTTCCGGGATCTACACGCTGCTCGTGGACGGCAACCAGACCGGGCCGATCGCCTACAATGCGACGGCGGCGCAGATCGAGGACGCCCTCAATGCCCAAGCCGGCTACGGCGCGTTCACCGTGTTCCGCAACGCCCCCGGCGACGACTCGATCCAGTTCAACACCACCGGCAACTTCGACGCGATCGAGTTCCTGCCCGAACCCTCGTTCGTCGGGACGGGGAGCGTGCGCACGCTGCAGGACGGCGGGGCGAGGACCTTCCGCGTCGGAACCAACCGCTATGACTCCGCGGCGCCGGCCACGACCTCGCTGATGTCGGACTTCGACGAGAACTCCACCGATTCGTTCGAGGGGCAGGGCGACTCCGGCGGTGCCGGCTTCATCGATGTTGGCGGCGGCGATTACGCCATCGCCTCGGTGGTCTCCAATGGCGGCCTCTTCTTCGGAGATCCGGAGCTCAATACCCGCGTCTCGACGTTCGTCCCGGTGCTCAATACGGTGCTGAATCCGACGACCTACGCCCTCACCCTCGATATGACGAAGCAGCTCGTCGGGGGCGACGGCCTCACCGACACGATCTCCCTCCAAGAAGTCGGCGGCCTGCTCGAAATCCGCGTCGACGGCAACCTCTACTTCCGCGATACGATCGCGAGCGTCTCGTCCCTGCGGATCGTCGGCAGCGGAGACTCCGACGTGTTCGTGATCTCCGGCGCGCTGAACCTCGGGAGCATCACGCTCATCGGCGACGGGGGCACCGACTACCTGGTCGTGTACGGCTCCGCCGGCGACGAACTGTTCGGCGTCTACTCGACGGGCGCGGCGTCCGGCGCCCTCTTGACCCCGACCGCGCGGTACGACTACTCGTCGGTCGAAGCGGTCTCCGTGGAGGGGGGCGGCGGCACCGACTCGCTGAACTGGGTCGATGCGTCCGACCGGGCCTACGGCACCCCGACCGCCCCCGTGTCCGGCATCGTATACGTCCCGACCGGGGCGGCTTCGGGCGACCTCCGCATCGATTCCTCCGCGTTCGGCTTCCGCTTCGGGGGCATCGCCGGAACCTTCGCCCTCTACGGCGACTCGGACGGCTCCGGCGACCGCGACACCCTCACGGTTCTGGCCCCCAGCGCCGCGGGCGCGCAGTCGGACTACGGCGAATTGGCCGTCGGCGACGGAGTCGATGCCATCACCGTCACCGAGGAGGGGGTGACGATCTCGAATTCCTCGCTCGGCGCCCTGCGACCCGTTTCGCTCGGCGCGGGAACCTTCGCGACGCTGTACGTCCGGGGGGGCAACGAACTCGGACCGGTCGGCGACACCTTCACCGTGACCCCCTCGACGGCCGTCAACATCGTCGTGGACGGCATGGGGCCGCAGCGCTCGCGGCCGGGCGACATCCTGATCGTGAACTCGGTCGGGGAATATTCGATCGCGGCGGGAAGCCCCACACTCGGGCCGGCTCACAACCGCTACATCCGCCTGTCGGATCGGGCCAACTTCGGCTTCCTCGGCTTCGAAGCCGTCCCCTCCGCCCAGATCGTCGCCGTGGCCACCAATCCCGGCGTGGGGGGCGAAATCCGCGGCCTCGAGCCCGGCAGCCAAGCGGTCCGCTGGGCGGCGAAGCCCTTCGGCGAATTCGCGGGGGGAATGAGTATCGCGGTGGGCGATGTCGACGGCGATGGCCTCCGGGATGTCGTGGTCGGAGCGGGCCCCGGCGCCGGCCCCCGCGTCGTCGCCCTGAGCGGGGGGGACGGCCGCGAAATCCTCAGCTTCTTCGCCTTCGCCGCCACCTTCGCCGGCGGAGTCACGGTCGCCTCCGGCGATGTCGACGGCGACGGCGTCGACGACATCATCGTCGGAGCCGACACGCGCGGGTTCTCGCACGTCAAGGTTTTCGACGGCCGGACGCTCGCGGAAATCCGGAGCTTCTACGCCTTCCGGCCCGACTACGAGTTCGGCGTCCGCGTCGCGGCGGGCGATGTGAACGGCGACGGCCGCGCCGACATCTTCGTCTCGGCGGGCGCCGGCGGCGCGCCGCAGTTCCGCATCTTCGACGGGGCCACCGGCGCGCTGCTCGTGGATCTGATGGCCTTCGCCCCCGACTTCGCGGGGGGCCTCTCCATCGCGGCCGGCGATGTCGATGGCGACGGCCGCGCCGACGCGATCGTCGGCGCGGGCGGCTCGGGCCTGCCGCACGTCAAAGTGTACAGCGGGGCGACCGGCGCCGAACTCGCGAGCTTCTACGTGAACGAGGACTTCTCGCCGAATGCGATCCCGAGCGTCGCCTTCGAAGGCGGCATCAGCGTGGGCGCCTCCGACCTCGACGGCGACGGCATCGACGAAATCCTCATCGGCAAAGGTGCCGGCACCCGCTCCCTACTCCGATCGTTCCGGCTCGCCGCGCGGGATCGCTTCGGCAGCATCGCCTTCACGGGCCTCCAGCCATTCTCGTCGAAGAACGTCTTCGAGGGCTTCTTCGGCGGCATCACCGTCACCGGATGACGGGCGACTGTCGGGGCGACGAGGTCGGTCGGCAATTCGGGCGTCAGGTCGTCGGCTCGGGTTCCGCGGGTGGGCCGGCGTGCCCCCCGCCGCCGTTCATGGTGCGGCCGTGGCGGTACACGTCGGCGAGCATGGCAGCGGCCTTCGGGTCGATCCCCATTCGCCCGATCCCCGCGACCGTCTCGGCGATGTCGTAATCCACTTGCTTCAGTTGCACTTCGCCGTCTTCGATGATCGCGTAGCGGGCGCGCGGGTCGCCGTCGCGCGGCAGGCCGACGCTGCCCGGATTCACCAGGATCGAGTGGCCGACGGGGAAGCCGAACTGCTGGTGCGTGTGGCCGACGAGGACGAAGTCGGCTTTGATGCCGCGCAGGCGCGGTTCCCACGCTTTCGGGTCGCTCGGGGTGTACTCGTCGAGCGGGTCGCGCGGCGTGGCGTGGACGAGCAGGAAGCGCTTGCCGCCGAGCGTGAGCATCTGCGTCGTCGGACGGGTCGCGAGGTAGCGGCGCTGCGGATTGTCCAAAGCCGCGAGGGTCGGCTGCCGCGTGACCATCGTGAGGTAGCGGAAGCCGCCGACGCCGACGAGATCGACGTTTTGCACGACGCCGTGGTCGTGGTTGCCGCGGACGCCGTGATGGGCGTTCCGGCGCACCCAATCGACGCAGGCGGCCGGCTCGGGGCCGTATTCGACGGTGTCGCCGAGGCACAGGCAGACGTCGTGCGGTTCGCGGATCGCGTCGAGCGCGGCCCGGTTGGCGTGAATGTCGGCGATGACGAGTATCCGCATCGGCCCTCCCCGCTCTGATATTAGAGCGGGGTGAGAGCACGGACTATACCGCGGGAGCGGAATCGAGGGGTCAATACCGGAATCTGCAGTGTCCGTAGCCGGACGCGGAAGCCGAAAGGTCAGCCTCGCGACCCCCTAACTAAGAACAGGTGCTCCAAGCCCTTCGACCCAGTCAATTCTTTCAGCCCCGCATCCGTGATCTGCGGGCTGCGGAGCGTCAGTGTCCGCAGGGCCTTCAGCCCGCCCAAATTCTCAAGCCCCACGTCCGTGACCCGAGGGAAGTTGAAACGCAGCATCCGCAAGCTCTCCATCGCGGCCAGTTCTTTCAGCCCCGCATCGGTGACTTCGGAACTGTCGAGGGAGAGGACCTGCAACCCGTCGATCGCCGCGAATTCCTTCAGCCCACATCCGACAACTCCGTGAATTGGAAGGAGAGCGCCCGCAAGTTTCTCAGCCCGGCCAGTTGCTTCAGTTGTGCATCCCTCACGAGTCCATCGAGTTGCAAACCGTACGCCGAATCCGGCGGGGGCAATTTGGCCAAGTCGGGCAGCTTCGTGCGTTCGATCCCTTTGATCCGAGTGAAATCGAACGCGGGGAGATCGCCGGGCTTCCCATCGTCGATCGCAACGAACAGCACTGAGCCGGCGGTGGGATCCGCCCGGAGCCAGCCGACATCGGCGCCGGCTTTCACCCGGGCTCGAACGATCTCCTCCGGAAGGCGTTTGTGCGGATCCGTATTGGGCGGCATCTCCACTTCGACCTGCGGCGGATCGGCGGGGCGCTCCGTGGCGACGGCCGGGGGCGCTGCGCTTGCAAGCCCCGGTGTCAGCACCAGCAGCGCGGCCAGAGCGCTGGCAGCCCGCGTCACGCAGAGCGTGACCTACGGGGATCACCCGAACAGTTGTGTCAGCGGCTTCCCTTCCGTGAGGGCCAGTTCGCGGCCGAGGCGGTCGGCGACCATCGCGCCGGGGTCGATGCCGAGGGCGTGGTACATCGTCGCTGTGAGGTCGGCCGGACTCGTCGGGTTCTCGGCGGGCGCCGCGCCGATCCGATCGCTCGCCCCGTAGATGCTGCCGCCGCGGATGCCGGCCCCCGCGAGCACGGCCGAATAGCACTTGGGCCAATGCTGCCGCCCCGCGCTCTCGACCTTCGGAGTGCGTCCGAATTCGCCGACCCACACCACCAGCGTTTCGGCGAGCAGCCCGCGCTCGCCCAGGTCGTCGAGGAGAGCGCTGAAGGCCCGGTCGGCCGGGGGCATCAGGCGATCCTTGAGCGCGGGGAAGTTGTTGCCGTGGGTGTCCCAGAAGCTCTGGCCGTCGTCGGGCCAGTTCACGGTCACGAGCTTCGTCCCCGCTTCGACGAGCCGCCGAGCGAGCAGGCAACTCTGACCGTGGGTGTGCCGGCCGTACTTGTCGCGCACCTTCGGCGCTTCCTGCGCGAGGTCGAACGCTTTCGACACGCCCGGCGCCACGAGCAGGTCGAGCGCCTTCGAGCGCAGATCGGCGTGCCCGCCGGTGCGGTCGAGCTGCCGGCACAAGTCGCCGCGGCCGCGCAGCCGTTCCGCGGTGAGGTCGCCCGGCGCGGTCAACCCCGCCACGGCGAACTTCGGCGAGTTCGGATCGCCCGACACGAGGAACGGATCGTACCCGGCTCCGAGCCAACCGGCGTTCTGACCGGGGGCCATCCCGCCGGGGGCCGACGGGTGCGACACGGCCCACGGCAGCGTGACGGCCGAGGGGATCGCCCCGTTTCCCGGTGCGCGCTTCTGCACGACGGCCCCGATGCAGGGCGCGTCCGAGCGCTTCGGGCCGTCGGCGTCCGAGTTCACCTTCGCCGCGATGCGGCCGGTCATCAGGTGGTGCGTCGGCGACAGGTGCGCCGGATCGGTGTGCGTCATCGACCGCACGACGGCGTACTGCTTCGCCCGCTTGGCCAACTCGGGGAAGTGCTCGCCGATTTGCAGGCCGGGCACGGTCGTGGCGATGGGCCGGAACAGCCCGCGGATGTTCTCCGGCGCGTTCGGCTTCGGATCCCACGTATCGATGTGGCTCGGCCCGCCCCACATGAAGAGCAAGATCACGGACTTGGCCCGCGCCTTCGGAACGGGCGCAGCGCCCAGCACCGGAAGTAGGCTCAGCCCCAATGGGGCGAGGCTGCCCGCCCGCAGGACTTCGCGGCGGGTCGGGCCGGTGCAGCGCGGCTTGGGCATGGGGTCGAACTCGCGCCGGAAAGGGAATCGCCAGGCAGGAAGGAGAGTCTACCCGGAGCGGGGCGACAATGCCAGACGAGAGGGATCCCTGCCGCGCGAGTCGTCGCCGAATCGATTCGAGCCACCGATCGTCATCCGCTCACGACGGCGTCGAACGCGGTCCGCAAATCTCCATAGTCCTGCGGACGCTCGTGAGGGTTCTTCGCGAGCATCCACAGGCAGAGATCGCTCACGAGCGCCGGCACCTTCGGGTTCAGCGAACTGGGCGGCGCGGGCACCGTGTTGAGGTGGTGGAAGATCATCTGGATGCGGTTCTTGCCGGCGAAGGGGAGCTTGCCCGTGAGCGCTTCGTAGAACGTGATGCCCAGCGCGTAGATGTCGGCGCGGAGATCGACGACCGAAGCGTCGTTGGCCTGCTCGGGTGCCAAGTAGCTCGCGGTGCCCGCGAGTTCCGGCCCCGTCTGTCCGGCCGCGGCCTGGAGCGCCACGGCCTTCGCCAGCCCGAAGTCGATGAGCTTCGCATCCCCCCGGCCGCAGACGAGCACGTTATCCGGCTTGATGTCGCGGTGGACGAGGCCCGCCTGCCAGACGGCCCCGAGCGCATCGACCACTTGCGAAATGATGTGGATCGTCCAGTCGAGCGGCAGCGAGCCGCCGCTGCGGATCAGTTCGCCCAGCGGCTGGCCGTCGATGTATTCCGTGACGAGGTAGGGCCAGCGCGGGTCGAAGCCGAAATCGAGGAAGCGGACGACCTTCGGGTGCTTCACGCGCGAGAGCGTGATCGCTTCGACGCGCATCTGCCTCATCGCCGCGGTGCGGTCGAAGACGTTCTCCCAGTTGATGATCTTGAGGGCGACGAGCTTGCGTTTCTTTTCGTCGTAGCCGCGGAAGACGAAGCAGGACGAACCGCTGCCGAGCTGCTGCGTCAGCAGATAGGGGCCGACGAGGTCGCCGACCTGCGGCGGATCGACGGGCGGCGGGTTGCCGTCGCCGTCCGGGCCGGCGAGGTGCTCGGCGATCTCGCGCTGGAGCAGGCTGATGGACTGCGTGTCTTCGCCGCCGGCGCGGATGGTGTCTCCGGTTCCCGTCGTGGGGATGAGTCGGGGGGCCGGAGTGACGGATTCCATCGGACGCGCTTCCTGCCGGGGGCGGAGGTTCGGGCGCAGGAAGCCTAGCACGCGATTCGGGGAGGCGGGAGAAGAGGAAGATTTGAACCACGAATAACACTAATGGCACGAATGGGAAATGAGCCGGAAGAAGAAAATTGAGGAGTTCCCTCTCCTGCTGCTTTTTCCCATTCGTGCGATTCGTGTTATTCGTGGTTCAAATCTTCAGGCCATAGAGCCGGTCGAATTTTGCGCTGAGGTACTCCACGAACGGCACCGGCGAGAGTGCGCCGCCGGTGGCGCGGGTGCAGAGTTCCTGGGCGCGGTAGCGGCGGCCGTGCGTGTGGATGTTCGCCGTGAGCCAAGATTTGAGGCCCGAGAAATCCCCGCTGCGGATCGTCGCTTCCGAATCGGGCATGGCCCGTTGCAACTGCGCCGCGAGCAGGTTGCCGAGGGTGTAGGTGGGGAAGTAGCCGATACCGCCGAAGCTCCAGTGGACGTCCTGCAGGCAGCCGTCGGCATCGGTCGGCGGCGTGAGGCCGAGGTAGTCGCGGTACTTCTCGTTCCACGCGGCGGGCAGTTCGGCCGCTTGCAGGTCGCCGGTGATGAGCGCCAGTTCCAGTTCGAATCGCACGGCGATGTGCAGGTTGTAGGTCGCCTCGTCGGCTTCGACGCGGATGAGCGAGGGCTTCACCGCGTTCACGGCGAGTTCGAAGGCGTCGAGCGAAACGTCGTCCAAAGTGCCGGGGAACGCCTGCTTCATCCGCGGCAGGAAGCCCTGCCAGAAGGGGCGCGACCGGCCGACTTGGTTCTCCCAGAAGCGCGACTGACTCTCGTGGACGCCGAGGCTGCAGTAGCCCCCACAGGGGGTGCCGAAGTGTTCGGCGGGCAGGTTTTGTTCGTACAGGCCGTGCCCCGCTTCGTGGAGCACGCCGAAGAACGCCTCGTTGAAAAAATTCGGGTTGTAGCGCGTCGTCAACCGGCAATCGCCGGGGCCGAAGGTGCTGCAGAATGGGTGCGCGGCGATGTCGAGCCGACCATTGTTGAAGTCGAAGCCGATGGCGACGGCCGCCGATTCGGCGAACCACTTCTGGCGCTCGACGGGATAGTCGCGCGTCAGGATCGTGTCGTCCGGCCGCGTCGACGATTCGCCGATGGCCTTCACGAGCGGCACGACGGCGGCGGTCAGTCCCGCGAAGAGCACCGTGAGGTCGGCGGTGGACGCTCCGGGTTCGTATTCGTCCAGCAGGGCATCGTAGAGGTGAGCGTGCTCCGCGGTGCGCACGGCTGCGGCCTCTTCGCGCTTCAGCGCCAGGATCGTTTCGAGGTGCGGGCGGAAAGTCGCGAACGAGTCCCCCTTGCGGGCGTCGACCCACGCTTCGTGCGCGGCCGCCGTGACGCGGGCCAGCTCTTCGACCAACCGGCTCGGCAGCTTCGTCGCGCGGTCGTAGCCGTGCTTCAGCTCGCGCACGTTCGCCGCTTCGACGGTGCCCTCCGCGAACGTTCCACCGAGTTCGCCCAAAAGTTCCCCGAAGCGCGGATGCGTCGCTTCGGCGTGCGAGAGCTTCGCGATCAGCGCGAGTTGATCGCCGCGGAAGGCGGCCCCGCCGCGCGGCATGTAGGTCTGCTGATCCCAGCCGAGCACCGAGGCGCACGATTGCAGCACGGCGAGTTCGCCGGATCGGGCGACGAGTTCGGCGTAGGCTTCGGCGTGTGTCATGCCGGTATCATCGGGAAGCGCCGGCGGACGGGAAGGTTTTCCCGAGCGAGATTCGCAAGCCCCGCGTCAGGAGCATGAACGCGGTTGCAGCGATGAGCAGGAACATCCCGACGGTTTTGCCGAGTGCCAGCAGTGCTGCAGCGCTGCCGAAATTGCGCAGGTAGACGATGAGGAAATGCTTCTCGATGCGCCAGGGATCGTTCGGCGGATCGAGTTCGACCACATCGTCGAAGATCGCGATCCCCTGCAATTGCCAGCCGATCGACCAGACTGCCATCGCGCCGAGCAGCCACGCTCCGCGCGGCCGACGTGCTACAGGTTCTGCTCCCTCTCCCGGCTTTGCGGGAGAGGGTTGGGGTGAGGGTCTTCGTTCGCAAATCCCCTCACCCCCGGCCCCTCTCCCGCAAAGCCGGGAGAGGAGAGAAGTGCCCCCTTGCGCAACCGCCTCCCAGCCGACGACGATCAGCGGAAGCAGCAACGGATACCCTTCGCAGAGCATCCGCGAGGCAGGGGTCAGACCCCCCTGCCAGTCGTGCCAGCGGGCGAAGAGCATCAAGTAGCCGAGGAAGCAGAGGCTGTACGCCCGCAGCAAACCGCGCCCTGCGAGGGTCGAACTCCGCCAGACGATGACAGCGCCGACGACTGCGAGCATCAGGAACGGGCTTTGCACGAACAGCCCCGAGTTCGGGGCGATCAACTGCCCGGCGAACCCTTCGGCGAACGGCGTGCTCCACTTGTCCATCTCTTCGGGCGAATACCCGGTCGCCGACCAACTGCCGAAGAGTTCGACATTCCACCACGCGTTCAGCGCCGGCACGACCGCGACGCCGACGAGCGCCGCAACGTAAGCCTTCCAACCGGAGATCCGGCCCGGCAGCAGCAAGTAGAGTCCCAACGGAAGCAGCAGCACGACGGTGGTCGGGCGCATCCCGACGGCGGCGCCGGCGAGGAACCCGACGAAGGCCACACGCTTCGGACTCAGTGGCAAGCGGTCGATCAGCAGCACCAGCATCGACACGCAGAGCACGCCGCCGACGTGATAGTTCAGCACTTGGCCGACCGTCGTCCAATAGCAGGTGCCCAGGCCGAGGAGCAAAGCGCACACGAGGGCGGCGCGCTCCGAACCCCAGCGTCGGCCCGCGGCGTACGACATCCCGACACTCGCGCCCGTGAGCAGCGCCGTCAGCAAGCGGCCCCAGCCGATCCAGAATCCGGTGTCGAGCGTCGGCACGCCGCAGAGCACGGGCGGGGCGTAGAAGGGGACGGCGAGGAGAGAGATCGCGAACGGCTTCATCGGGTAGAGGTGCCCGTTCGCCTCGACGAACATGTAGCGCTGCCCCGGATTCAACCCGTCGTAGTAGGGGCGGTAGCCGTCCATATTCAGCGCGCCGCCGCGGAGTACGGTCACCGGCATCAGCCCGATGGGGGCCACGTCGGTGGCGTACTTGCGGAAGTTGACGCAGAGGAAGAGCGCGGCGCAGAAGCCGCCGAGCAAGCAGGCCCGCATCGGGACGGAAGGGGTCACGCGGGGCATTCTCCGGGAGGCGCGGTGTCCGCGTGTCAATTTAGCTGCGCCCCGGCCCGCATGCGCCGCCGAATGTCCGTAAATCAATCGGGTATGAAGTACGTCCTCCTCGGCCTCTTCCTGCTGATCGCGCTCACGGCCGCAGTCGTGCTCGGCTTCTACGCGTGGACGTTCCGGCACTCTCCGGCGTACCTGTGGCGCGCCCGCGTGCGACGACGGACGGAGGAATTGCGGGGGCAACTGCAACCGCCCGACCGGCCCACCGATACTCAAGCGAAGGGGGCCAAGCTCGGAGAAACGCTCTTCCAAGCCCACCTGCAAACGATTCCCACATCGGCCGTCATCGGGTTCCCGAGCATCGGCCAGGGCACGGCGGATCGGTTGCAAAGTGCGGGGCTGCGGACGCTGGCGAGCCTCGCCGGGTTCGACTACGAACGCATCCCCGGATTCGGGCCGGTGAAGGCCGCGGCAGTGAAATCGGCCGTGCGGCAACTCTGGAGCGATGCGAAGGCGCGCTTCGAAGCCGGCGGTTGCTTGGAAGGTCGCGAGTTTCAGAAACTCTGGGCCGAGATTGCCGCCGCAGATTGGGCCGAGAAGCAGACGCGTGCGCGGCGGAATGCGGCGATCGAGCGAACGATTGAAGCGATGCAACCGCTGCTGCAACTCGCCGACGATGCGACGTTCTGGAATCACCTGTTCCACAAGGGGCAGGTGCCGGGCCTCACCGATGAGGTGATGGATCGGCCGCTGCCGGAAGTGATTGTGGAAGCGGCGCCTCCCGCACCGGTGCTTCCCGTGGTGAAGCCGGTGGCCCCGCCGGTACGCGAGCCGACGCTCGCGGCGCTCGCGGCGAAGGGGGCACCCGACATTTTTCGACAGGCGCCGCAAGCGCCGACTTCCGAGCATCCGCAGCTTCCGAAGCTGCGGGCGTACTGTGCGTTCGCGCTGATCGTCGCGAAGGCCGATGGGAAGATCGCCAAGTCCGAGCGCAAGGAAGTCCGCGAATTGCTCGCATCGACCTTCGGTCACGATGCGGCGCTGGTGCGTTTCATCGACCCCGTGATGGAGCGGATCGAAAAAGCGATTCCGGAAGAGAGCGACGCGCTCGCGGACATTCTGAAGCTCACGACGGCCGACGAACGGCGGATGCTCTACGGAGTGGCCGAGAGGATCGCGGATGCGGCGGGGGAACGGGGCACCCGTGAGGTCGAAGCGCTCCGCCGGATCGCGGCGGCGCTGGAACTCACAATCGCGGCACCGGCACCCGTTGACGAATCCCGGCCGGTTGGAAATTGGTCGCCCCGCGCAGTGCTCGAAATCGAACCCGCCGCGCAGCTCACCCCCGAACTCATCCGCCGGCGCTTCCACCTGCTCACGGAGCGCGCCGACCCCGCGAAGGCCGCGGCGCTCGGCCCCGAGTTCGCGGCGATGGCCGAGGCCAAGCGCGCCGACATCCGCCGCGCCGCGCTGCAACTGATCGAGCCGTTCGGCGAACCCCTCGATGCCGCGCCGGCGCCGCCCCCCGACATCCGCCACAACCCCGACCTCGACGACGTATTCGGAGCCTGACGCATGGCCCTCTTCGACGAACATCCCCTGGCCGAACTCGACAAGAAGGCCCACGCGCTGCTGGGCGACAAGGTCGTCGTGAAGTCGCTCGCCGCCGCCGCGGCGTTCGCCCGGCTGCCGCGGTACGTCTCCGAATACCTCATCGCCAAGTACGTGAAGCCCGAGACGTGGAAGGCCGACATCGCCGGCATCCAGGCGAAGATCGCGGAGCTGCTCCCCGATATGGATCGCCGCGAACTGCTGAAGGACAAGCTCCTCGCGCGCGGCGAAGTGACCCTGATCGACGCCATCGAAGTGCGCATCAACCTGCAAACGGGCCAGCGGCTGGCGCGCGTGCCGGCGCTCGGCGACATCAAGGTCCGCGTCGCGGCGGCGCTCACGGAGCAGAACCCCGGCCTGCTCCTCGGCGGCCTCTGGGGCACCGCGAAAGTGAAGTACGCCCCCGAGACCGACGCCGAGACGCCGAACGAGTTGATCGCGTTCACGCCGTTCCAAGTCGGCCCGCCCGACCTCGCGGCGTACCGCGCATCGCGGGCGCAGTTCACCACGGAGGAGTGGGCCGGGCTGATGCTGCAATCGGCGGGGTACTCCGCGAACGCTTTCCCCGACTTCCGCACGAAGATGCTGCTTTTCGCGCGCATGGTGCCGCTCGTCGAGAGGAACGTGAACCTCATGGAACTCGGCCCGCGTCAGACGGGCAAGACCTTCCTGCTGCGGAACTTGTCGCCGCGCGTCTTCACGATCTCCGGCGGCAAGACGACCCCGGCGAACCTCTTCGTGAACCTCGCCACGCGGCAGGTCGGCATCCTCGGCACGCGCAAGGTCATCGTCTTCGACGAGATCGCCCACACCACCTTCGACGGCGACGAAACCGTTTCGACGCTGAAGGATTTCATGGAGAGCGGGCAGTTCACGCGCGGTTCGTTCAGCTTCTCCTCCGACGCCGGATTGTTCTTCGCCGGCAACATCGATGTCGAAGGCACCCAGCCGCACCCGAAGTACGAACACCTGCTCGAACCGCTGCCGGAGAAGCTCCTCGACAGCGCCTTCCACGACCGCATGCACGGATACATCCCCGGTTGGGAGGTGCCCAAAATCACGCCGGCCTCGGTCGCCACGGGCGTCGGCTTCGTCATCGACTACTTCGGCGAAGTGCTCGTGAAGCTGCGCGAGGATTCGTTCATGGACGCCGTGCGCGCGGTGCCGATGCACGCCGGATTGACCCGCCGCGATCAGACCGCCGTCGAACGGATCGGTTCGGGATTGCTCAAGATCCTTTACCCGAACGGCCTCTGGACCGAGGCGGAACTGCTCGCCGTCGTAACGTTCGCGGGGGAACTCCGGCAGCGCGTCCATCAGCAGTTGTGCGTGATCGCCGCCGGGGAGTTCAAGCCGCGCCTCATCGCTCCGGCCTCCGTGACGAACCACACGGCGCAGGATCTGATGGCGAAAGCGGTGACGCCGAGCACCGACCGGCTGAACACCGAAGCCGTCGTCGGCGCGGTGACGGGCCTCGGCGTGACCTACCGCGGCGAGCGCGAAGTCGGCGGCGATACGATCCTCATCCAAGTGTCCGCGCTCAACGGGTCGAGCGGATTGGAAGTGACCGGCCTGCACGGCACGAGCCTGAAGGATTCCGTGCGCGCCGTGTACAACCTCATCCGCGCCAACTTCCGCGAGTTCGGCATCCCCGA
>Ga0136611_10001260_pt1 | contig 17602 bp, 21 predicted proteins | sample AntDrymUQ2232306_2_FD_106645 | JGI IMG/M metagenome (GOLD analysis project Ga0136611, IMG submission 106645) | Polar desert sand microbial communities from Dry Valleys, Antarctica - metaG UQ223 (23.06) | ecosystem: Environmental > Terrestrial > Soil > Desert | place: Antarctica: Dry Valley...
ACCTCGAGCGCGTCGCCGCCAGCCTCAACAACCGCCCTCGACAGACCCTCGGCTGGATGAAACCATCAGAGAAGTTCGCCGAGCTTGTTGCGATGACCGGTTGAGCCCGCCGGGGGCTGCTCCACAGAAGCACCCAGGAGCGCTCAGAGGCGGCCGGAGGCCAAGGCCCAGAGCAGCCCGGTGAGGGACATGCCGTCCTGCACCTGGCCGCGCTCGATGGCCTCCTGAACCTCGGCCACGCTCACCCACTCGACGCGCTCGGCCTCGGTGTTGTCGGTGGGTGGCCCGATCTCGGTGGCCGAGGTAGCGAGGAACAGGTGGAACTCGGTGTCGGCCAGCCCGTTGTGCGGACGATAGGAGCCGAGCTTGACCAACGGGCCGGGTGACCAGCCGGATTCCTCCAGGGCCTCCCGGGAAGCGGCTTCCTCGGGCGACTCGTCGTCCTCCACCCGCCCGGCCGGGATATCCCACCCCCACGTGTCGGTGATGAAGCGATGTCGCCACAGGAGCAGGACGCCGCGGCGCGCATCGGTGATGACGGTGCCGGCGGCGGGCCGGGTGCGGATGACGTGGTGCTCGAACGGCTCCAGCCCGGGCGGCTCGACCTCCACCAGCTGCAGGTCGAGCCAGTCGGACGAGTACAGCGAGCGCGTGCCGTGCACGGCCCAGCGGGTCATGCCGCGAACTGGGTGTTGTAGAGCTCGGCGTAGTGCCCGCCGGTATGGACGAGCTCTTCGTGACGGCCACGTTCCGTCACCCGACCGCGGTCGAGCACGAGGATCTGGTCGGCGGCCCGGATGGTGGACAGGCGGTGGGCGATGACGATGGCCGTCCGGCCCTCCAGCGCCTCGGTCAGGGCCTGCTGGATGAGCAGCTCGGTCTCGGAGTCGAGGTGGGCGGTGGCCTCGTCGAGGATCACGACGGCCGGGTTCTTCAACAGCAGCCGGGCGATGGCCAGGCGCTGCTTCTCGCCGCCGGACATGCGATGGCCGCGCTCGCCGACCACCGTGTCGTAGCCGCTCGGGAGCGACGAGATGAGGTCGTGGATGCGAGCGGCCCGGCAGGCCGAGACGAGGTCGGCGTCGGTGGCTTGCGGCTTGGCGTAGCGCAGGTTGGACGCGATCGAGTCGTGGAACAGGTGGGGGTCCTGTGTGACCACGCCGATCGTCGAGGTCAGCGATGCGAAGGTCAGGTCGCGAACGTCGACACCGTCGATCCGCACCGCTCCCCGGGTGGCGTCGTACAAGCGCGGCACCAACGAGCTCAGCGTGGTCTTGCCCGCCCCGGACGAGCCGACCAGCGCGGTCATGGTGCCGGGCTTGGCCCGGAACGACACGCCCCGCAGCACCCATTCCCCGGCCGCTTCCTCCGGTCCACCGGTCTCCCCTTCGAGGGACGGTAGCGACACGTCTGCGGAGGCGGGGTACCGGAACCACGCGTCGTGCACGTCGACCTGGCCGCGTGGCGACGGGAGGTCGACGGCGTCGGCCTTCTCCTCGATGGCCGGCCGCAGGTCGAGCACTTCGAAGCAGCGCTCGAAGGACACGAGCGCGGTGAGCAGGTCGACGCGCGCGCTCGAGAGGTCGGTGAGCGGGGAGTAGAGGCGAGCGACATAGGCGGCCAGAGCGGTGAGGCCACCCAGCCCGAGGGTGCCGCTGATCACCGCTCGGGAACCGACCCAGTACACGCCGGCCGTGCCCAGCGCCCCCATGAGGGTGAGGCTGGCGTAGTAGATGCGCGACACCATGGCCATGCGGATGCCGCTGTCGCGCACGGCGCGCGCCCGAGTCGAGAAGGCGTCGGTCTCGTCCTGCCGGCGCCCGAAGAGCTTCACCAGGAGTGCGCCGGAGACGTTGAAGCGCTCGGTCATGGTGGCGCTCATATCCCCGTTGAGCTGCATGCGCTGCCGCGACAGCTCGACCATCCTCGGGCTGAGCCGACGGTCGAGCACCACGATGCACGGCAGCACGACCAGGGCCAGTGCGGTGACCTGCCAGTTGAGCGAGATCATGACGGCGAGGGTGGCGAAGAGCAGGAACAGGTTCGAGCTCACCGTCGCCAGCGTGGTGATGGTGCCCTGGGCGCCGACCACGTCGGTGCTCATGCGGCTCATCAGCGCACCGGTCTGGGTGCGGGTGAAGAAGGCGATGGGCATGCGCTGCACGTGGTCGTACAGGGTCGTGCGCATGTCGAAGATCAGCCCTTCGCCGATGCGGGAGCCGAACCACCGGTTGCCCAGGCGGATGAGCGTCTCGCCGAGGGCCAGCCCCACGGCCAGCGCCACCAGCCGGTTGACCTGGCCCAAGTCACGGGAGGGGATGGCCGTGTCGATCAGACGCTTGAAGACGAGCGGCGGCTGTACGGCCACGATCGCGGCCAGGGCGATGGTGCCCAGATAGCCGAGCAGCAGGTTGCGGTAGGGGCGGGCGAAGCGCCAGGCCCGACGCAGGGTGGCCCGGTCGATCTTGGTGTTCGCCGCTTCCTCAGGGGTCAGCTTCCGAGCCCGTCCTCGGGCTCCTCTGGGTGCGGTCACGTCGTGGAAAACCCTACTTCGAGCCTCGAACTAGCAACCTGCCCTCTCCGGGCGGGACGGAGTACCTTGCCGGTATGAGCACGACCACGTCTCCAGAGCAGACCCTCGAACAACGGGTGCAGGAACTGCTCGACAAGGGTGACCGCAGCGACCGCCAGGCCTTCCTGAGCCTGCAGTACGACATGGGCCTGGCCTGGGTGCACTTCCCGGAGGGCTTCGGCGGCCTCGGCATCGCCCCGGGCAACCAACGCATCGTCAACGATGCGCTCGCCGCGGCCGGTGCTCCGATGGGCATCCGCGGCGGCATCGGTGGGGGCATGGCCGCTCCGACCATCGCCGTGCACGGCACCGATGAGCAGCGTCGCCGCTACTTGAAGCCGCTGTTCGCCGGCCAGGAGCACTGGTGCCAGCTGTTCAGTGAGCCCGGCGCCGGCTCCGACCTGGCCAGCCTGGCCACCCGTGCCGTCCGCGACGGCGACGAGTGGATCATCAACGGCCAGAAGGTGTGGACGAGCGGGGCCCACCTCTCACATCGCGGCATCCTGGTGGCTCGCCACGACCCCAACGCCTACAAGCACCGCGGGCTCACCTACTTCCTGCTCGACATGCACGCCCCGGGCGTCGAGGTGCGGCCCCTGCGGCAGATGACCGGTGCGGCCGAGTTCAACGAGGTCTACATGACCGATGTGCGGGTGGCCGACGCCGACCGCCTCGGCGATGTCGGCAACGGCTGGGCCGTCGCACTTGCCACGCTCATGAACGAGCGGGTGTCGATCGGTGGCGGAGGCGGTCCGCCGGCCCGGCCCCAAGCCGGTGCAGGCGCAGCTGCCCCGGCGGTACCGGCGGCACCCACCCGTGGCGGGGAGCCGGTGCGGGTGTGGAAGGACCGCGGGCACACCGACCCAGCCACCCGTGACCGTGTGATGCAGCACCTGGTGGCTAGCGAGGTGGCTCGGCTCACCAACATCCGCTCCGGCCAGACCCGCAAGCAAGGCACGCCTGGGCCCGACGGGTCGCTCGGCAAGCTGGCCTTCGCCGATCTCAACAAGAAGGGCACCGAGCTGGCCACCGACCTCATGGGCATGGAGGGTCAGCTCTACGCCAGCTACGACTTGGTCGACCGGCCGGGCATGGACCGTCCGGCCGAAGCGCCACCGAGCCGTGACGACCTACTGCGCCGCTCGTTCCTGCGGTCGCGCGCCAACTCGATCGAGGGCGGCACGTCAGAGGTCATGCGCAACATCCTCGGCGAGCGGGTGCTCGGCCTCCCGGGCGACATCCGCACCGACAAGGACCGTCCGTGGATCGAGGTGCCGCGCTAGCTCGAGCCGCAAGACGAGCTCGCGCATCGGATGTAGCTGCTCTCGAGGAGGCGACCATGGGAAACACATCGAGGTTCGGTCCATTGTCGGACGATGGCGAAGGGAAGGTCGGTCCATTGCAGTCAGGCAAAGCGGCCCGCGCGTCTCGCCTGACCCCGCAGGACGAGCGGTTCGGCACCGTCGACGAGGTAGGTGCGGCGCACGCCAAGGCAGCACCGGAGGACCCACGCTTCGTCGAGGTCGAGCAGGCGGACGACGCCCACGTCAGTCGGCGCGCGTTCGAAGCCATCGAGAGCCGGTACGAGGAGCTCGGACGGGCGGCAGGCCCGATGGGCAGGGGCGCGTCCAAAGGCCTCACCGTCGAACCCGACGGTGGGTTGCGAAGGGACTTCCGCGGTGGCCACATCACGTACTCGCCCGGGACGGACGGGGTGCACGTCGTGGTCACCAAGGTGGCAGAGGTGGTCTACAAGGGCCTCAAGTGCTTCGGCCGCCAGGGCGGTGTCGGCACCGACTCTCCGTATGTCATCCTCTCGGTCGTACTGGCAGACCCCCAGTTCCGGGTCAAGATCCTGAGCTTCCGGGCCCCGGAGACCGGCACCTACGAGGGCGTGAGCGACGGCGACACCCGCACCGACGGGCAGCGTGTCATCTGGTCCGGTCCCCCCCAGGACCTGGTGCTCCACACGGCGGTCATCGAGCACGACTCGGGCGACCCGGAGTACGTGCGCGGTGCCGTGCAGATAGCGCTCTACGAGGCCGCCAAGCGTGAGCTCGACAAGCTCGACTACAAGCTCGACGTCAAGCGCCTCAACGGGGTCGAGGTCGCCACGTCGGCCGTGGACGGAGGCCCCCCGTACCACGAGCTGCTGGATCCAGACACCTTCGGCGTGCTCTCGGGGGTGAACTACTTCGCCGACAAGATCGCCGGCCTCTTCGGTCCCGGAGAGGACAACCTCGGCGACGGCACGATCGTCATCCCTGCGGGCGCCTGGGAGGACGGGCAGATCCCTCCCCTCATGACCAGGGACGGCATCGAGTACAACGCCAAGCAGTACTGCACCGACGGCGACGCCAGCTACGACGTGATGTACGAGCTGAAGCTCTCCCGCGTCACCCGAGTCCTTTGACGTCGTTGGGCGTCCTAGTCGAAGGTCCGGGCCGCCGCTGCCTAGCGGTTGAGCTCGTGCAGGGCCGGCAGCACCTCGGCCACGAAGCGCTGGTTGGCCTTGGACGACTCCGTGCGATCTCCGCCGGCTCCGCCGCCGATGACGACGATCCGCTCGATGCCCAGGTCGACCAGATCGCGAAGCCGGGCCACGCAATGCTCAGGCGGACCGAAGACGCCGAAGCCGTCGGCGAAGTCGGTCGTCAGCACGGCCGCCTGGGGTGACGCACCCTGGGTGTGGGCGTTCATGTCGTAGGCGTCGTGCAGGCGGCTGAGGACGCCTCGCTCGCTGTCGCTGACCGGGCCGTGGATCTGGCCCTGCATCACGGAGAACCGGGCGAACGAGGCCAGCCCCCCCTCACCGAGGCGGTAGGCGACCTCGGGATCGGTGTGGGCCACGCAGTTGACGTAGGCACCGAATGAGATGCCGTCGGGGTCGAGCCCAGCGGCACGGCGCGCCGCCCTGGCCGTCTCCATGGCCCAGGCCACCCGCTCGGGCTTGGCCCCGACCGCGAAGGTGATGCGGTCGCCGAGCACGGCGCCGAGGGCGATGACCTTGGGACCGGTTGCAGCCACATCGACGGGCACCTTGGGCATGGCAGGGCGCAGCCACTGCAACCGGCTGGTCGCCGGCTGGCCGGCCAGGCCGAGACGGTCGATGTCCGACGAGTCGAGGGCCACGTCCTCGCCCCGTAGGTAGCCCTGGAGGTGCTCGAGGAAGCGGCGGAAGGTGGGCAGCGGCGCCGGGCTCAGACCGAGGTGGGCGAGGGCGGAGTCGCCCCGACCGATGCCGAGGACGGCGCGACCATCCGACTCGGCCTGCACCGTGGCGATGGCCGAAGCAGTGACGGCGGGATGGCGGGTCCACGGGTTGGTCACACCCGTGCCCAGCTTCAGCTTCGTTGTGGCCTTGGCGGCGAGGGCCAGTCCGATGAAGCAGTCGCCGACGAGGTTCTGCGAATCGACCATGAGAGCGCCGTCCCACCCCCTCGCCTCGGCTCGCTCGGCAAAGGCGGTGCCCGCACGCGGCACTCCGGAGCCCAACGTCCACATCTCCACGGGTGACATGGCGGCACCGTAGCGGCCGCCGCGGAGCCGAGCTACGGGCCGCCGCTGATCCCGTACAACCGGTACATCCCGTCACCAGTCGAGATGTAGAGAGACATGGTGCAGACCGACGAGCCGGCCGGCAGGACCGGGCCCTCGACCGATCGGCGGGTCAACGTGTGCCGGACCGTCTTCCACGTTGCGTTGGCGGAATGGCTTCCCACGATCTGCTGCGGCGTTCTCTGCACCTCGGTTCCCGGGTAATACCTGCGGCCGCAGTAGTCGATGCGCTCCGGCTCGCCCCAGAAGCGGAACGTGCCGAACTCGAGCCGACTCTGCACTGATTCGGCGAGGGCCAAGAGAATTACAAGCACCACCGCGAGGCTGAGGAGCAGCACGAGCCGGCGACAGCAAGGTGTGCAGGGACACAACCGCTACTCTCTCGATGTGAGGATCCGATTCCTCGAGTTCAGGGGGGTCGAATGCACGTGGTCGCCGCACTGGATGTTGGTCTTATCGTCGGTGCGCTTATCGTCCTGCTCTTCGTCGGCAGCATGGTGTTGAACTTCGTGGACAAGCGCCGCCACGGGGGCGTCTCTTCCTCCTCGCAGCGGGCCTCCGAAGGGTTGAACTCGGCCGGCCAGGAGGAGGCCGCCCGGGACTTCGGTCACGGCAGCGGCACCTACCAGGGACCAGGCGCCTGACAATGCGCGAGTGGACCGCCTTCGTCGTCCCCCAGAGGCGCAGCTGTGTGAGGACGTTGCATCCGGGTGGGGAATGTTGACCACACCCAACCCGTCGTTTTCTCGAAGTCCTTAGGCTGCGGGTGTGCACGGGCAGCTGGCAGCCATGGCTGTAGCGGCGAGAAGTGCATCAAATGCACGAGCGGTGGCCTTCCTCGACGTCTTCACCACCAGCTTCTTCAGCGCCGACGGGGACCTGAAGGTGAGCGAGCCTGACCTTTCTCGCCGAGTGATGTGACTGATCCATGGGCGGCTGTGTAGCCCTCCGCGGGTGCACCCCGCTCCTTCCCACGTTTCGAGCTTCTTCGGGGCTTAAAACGCGAGAAGTTGATCCAGGGTGTGATCGACAGCGCGATGGGCACGGCGCTCGGGTTGTGCAGGCCGGCGTCGAGGACGACGCCGCCGCCCGTTCCGGCGCCCCGTGAACTCGTCCGTCAGGCCAAAGCGGGGGTGGAACCCACCCCAGGTGGGGTAGGCTGGCGACGTGAAGGAACATCATCAGCGCAACGTGCTCAACCGGCTGAAGACCGCACGCGGGCACATGGATGCCGTCATCCGCATGGTGGAGGACGACGCCTACTGCCCGGACGTGATGAAGCAGCTGGCGGCGGTGCAGGGCTCGGTGGAACGAGCGAGCCGCATCGTGCTGCAGAACCACCTGGAGACGTGCGTCGCCGCCGCGATGGTGGCGGGACACACCGATGAGATCGTCGCCGAGCTGATGGACGCGCTCCGCTTCGACCGCACGGTCACTGCGCCCGGGCCCGAGCTCGCCGTCGAGGCCACCTGATGGCGGCGACCGTCCATCCCGGCGAGAGCCGCCTCGTCGAGGCCGAGTTCGTCTTGTCGGGCATGACCTGCGGCTCCTGCGCCACTCGCGTCCAGCGGACGCTGAACCGCCAGGATGGTGTCGCCGACGCGACGGTGAACCTCGCCACCGAGAAGGCGCTGGTCCGATTCGATCCCGACATCGTCGGTTCCGAGGGCCTCATCGATGCGATCGGCAAGATCGGCTACGGGCTGGCGCCGGTCACCGAGGACGGCGACATCGATGCTGTCGAGGGCGAAGCCGCGCTCCAGCGCATGTGGTTGCGCCGCGTGCTCGTCGCGTGGCCGCTCGGCCTTGCCGTGATGGTCCTGTCGCTCTGGTTCATGGAGGACCCGTGGGCGCGATGGGGCGCCCTCGCCCTCACCGTGCCGGTGCAGCTCTGGGCCGGCTGGCCGTTCCTTCACCAGGCGTGGATGCGGGCCAAGGTCGGCCAAGCCAACATGGACACGCTCATCTCGATGGGACCCTGGCGGCGTTCACCTTCTCGACCTACCAGGTCGTGTTCGGCGCGCATCACGCCGAGCACTACTTCGACACCGCTGCGCTCATCATCGCCTTCCTGCTCCTCGGCCGGTACTTCGAGGCCCGCGCCAAGGGGCAGGCGTCTCGCGCGCTGCGCGCCCTGCTGGAGCTCGCCGCCAAGGAAGCGCGTGTCGTCGACGACGACGGTGAGCGCATGGTGCCGGTCGAGACCTTGCGCCCCGGCGACGTGCTCCGAGTGCGGCCCGGCGAGAAGATCCCGGTCGACGGCGACGTGATCGATGGCGCATCCGCGGTCGATGAGTCGATGCTGACGGGCGAGTCCGTCCCGGTCGACAAGCAGGTGGGCGACGCGGTCGCCGGTGCGACGATCAACGCCAACGGTGTGCTCACCATCCGCGCCACTCGCGTCGGCTCCGACACCGCGCTGGCGCAGATCGTGCGACTGGTCGAGGAGGCGCAGGGTTCGCGGGCGCCGGTGCAGCGTCTGGCCGATCGAATCTCGGCGGCGTTCGTCCCCGCCGTGCTCGTGATCGCGCTGGTGACGCTGGCGGGATGGTGGATCGTCGGCGGCGACGCCACCAAGGGCCTGGTCGCGGCGGTCGCGGTGCTCATCATCGCCTGCCCGTGCGCGCTCGGCCTCGCGACGCCGACGGCGATCATGGTCGGCACCGGCCGCGGCGCGGCCATGGGCACCCTCATCAAGGGCGGCGAGGTGCTCGAACGGTCCAAGCGCATCGATACCGTTGTGTTCGACAAGACCGGCACGCTCACCCGAGGCGAGATGGCGCTCACCGACGTCGTCACCGTTGACGGCGACGAGCGCGAAGTGCTCACGCGCGCCGTGTCGGTCGAGCACGGTTCGGAGCATCCGGTCGGGCGCGCGATCGTCGACGGCGCCCCCGACCGAGGTGCCCAGGTGACCGCCGCCCGTGCGTTCTTGTCGATCGTCGGGCGAGGCGCGCAGGCGACCGTCGACGGCGTGCTCGTCCACGTCGGGCGGCGCACGCTGATGAGCGACAACGGTCTCATGAGCTGTACCGAGCTCGACGTCGCCGCCGATCGGCTCGAGGGCGAGGGCAAGACGGCGATCTTTGTCGGGTGGGACGGTCGCGTCCGCGGCGTGCTCGCGGTCGCCGACACCGTCCGGGACGACGCCCCCGCCGCGGTCGCCGATCTGCAGTCGATGGGGATCGACGTCGTGATGATCACCGGCGACAACCGCCGCACTGCGGCGTCGATCGCCGGGCAGGTCGGCATCAGCGCCGTGCTCGCCGAGGTGCTCCCGGGCGACAAGGCCGACGAGGTCCGCCGCCTCCAGGGCGACGGGCGTGTTGTGGCCATGGTCGGCGACGGCGTCAACGACGCGCCCGCGCTCGTGCAGGCCGACCTCGGCATCGCCATCGGCACCGGCACCGACGTGGCCATCGAGTCGTCGGACATCACATTGCTCTCTGGCGACCTGCACGGCGTGGCGACCGCCATCCGGCTGTCGCGCCGCACGTTCCGCACCATCGTGCAGAACCTCGCGTGGGCCTTCGGCTACAACGTCGTGCTCATCCCGGTCGCCGCGCTCGGGCTGCTCAACCCGGTCCTCGCCGGCGCGGCCATGGGGTTCTCGAGCGTCTCGGTCGTCACCAACAGCCTCCGCCTCTACCGGTTCGGACGGCGTTGAGTGGAGCCGGAGACACCTGAACCCGAGCTCAAGGCGTTTGAGCGCCGCACCGAACGACGCCGGCTCCGCACCGTTCGCCGCAAGCGCCGGCTGCTGGCCGCGCAGCGCGGCAAGGAACGCAAGTACCGCGGCAAGGGCAAGGGCGACGGCAAGGCCAACATGAAGAGCGGCGGCAAGAAGAAGCGATGACCGAGCTCTCCAACATCCCACGCGTGCTCGAGTGCATCACCGTCAAGCGCAACCTGCCGCTCACGTGGCGCTCGTACGGCCACTGGTGGGTCGAGGTCGACGACACCGAAAGCTACGGCTGGTGGCCGGCGAAGGCGGCCGGGATCGTCCGGCTCGTGCGCGGCAGCGACGGCGTGCTCAACGGCGGCGACTCGCGCACCGTCGATCCGAACCACGGGCTTCCCGGCGACCATGAGTTCCACCCGGTGCTGACCCGGCACCGGAGCGACGACGAAGTGCGCGTGTCGATCCGATCGTTCGCGCAGTCCTTCGCCGGGGAGTGGCGCTGGTCGACCCGACCGTCGATGAACTGTCGACTGTTCCAGCTCGCGCTGTTCGACGCGGTCGGCATCGTCGACGGGACCGGCAGTTACCACACCCGCGGCAGCGGCTGCCCGGCGCTCGCTCCCGTTCGTCGCATCGAGGGCCGGATCTCCGGCCGACGCCGGTGGCCACGCAACCTGCCCCAGCCTGGCGTGCGGGTCGCCGACCTCGAGCTGACCGTGGCCGCCCGGCCGGGCACCCCGGCGGCTTCGGTACGATCGGCGCCGGCATGACCTGGAAGAAGGCCATCCTCGTCGCACTCGTCATCCTCCTGGTCCTGATCGGCCTACCAATCCTCAGGTCCGGCATGAATATGGCGACCTGCGTCGACTGCGGCCCGGCGGTGATGGTCGGACCATGCCTTCCGCTGCTCCTCGGAACCTTTGCGCTCCTGATCGCGGTGGCGTCCTTCCTGCTCCGCGGTCGCCGCATCGACCCGCTCGAGCTCTTGCGCGCGGTGCTGTTCGACCGACCTCCCCAGCTGGCATAGCGCGAACGAGCGCGCCCGCGCGCAGCCAGCTGATCAGCGGACGCTCACCGAGCGTCCCTCACCCGGAGGTCCATCACCCATGTCCAACATTCTCTCCTTCGCGCTGCCGTTCGCCGGTTGCGCGCTCATGATGATCGTCTGCGCCCGCACGCGCAGACGCTCTACGCCGGTGTCCAGCGTGAGTCAAACGTGGAGGTGCACGTCAGGACCGACGGAGTGTCACGTGGTCGCGGCCGTGACCTCGCGTCCTTCCCGAGTCCGTCGTCCAACGCCATCCCTCGGACCATTCCAGGTACGCGCGTACGACCTCGCCATCGCCATCGCCGTCGCCGTGATCGTCGCCCGTGAACGATCGGCGCGACCCGTCGTGTTGACGTGACCGGCGCCCGAGCTCGCCGATCTGCTCACCGCTGGCGCCCGGGCGGTGGTCGCGAGCACGACGGCGCCTTGTTCGCGCGGGTCCTCGGCAGCGGTCCACCGATCGTTCTGCTCCATGGGTTGATCGCCTCGAACCGGTATTGGGGCGCCGCGTACGACCGGCTCGGGACTGATCACACGCTCATCGTCCCGGATCTCCTCGGGTTCGGGCGGTCGCCAAAACCCGACACCGGCTACGGCCTCGACGACCACGTCGACGCGATCGACGCCCTGCTGGCCGAGCTCAACCTCGGGTCGCCGATCTATCTCGGGGCGCACTCGATCGGAACCGTCATCGCGCTCCGCTACGCCCACCGTCACCCCGGCGACGTGCGCGGGGTCGTCGGCTTCGGGCCGCCACTGTTCCCCGCTGCCGCCGCAGCACGCGCCCACCTCGGCGCGATGGGTCCGATGGCGAGGCTGTTCACGCTTCCGGGGCCGTTCGCCGAGCGAGCGTGCCGGTGGGTGTGCGACCACCGGGCCCTGTCGGCTCGGGTTGCGCGATGGACCCATCCCTCGCTTCCGCTAGTCGTGGCCGAGGACAGCGTGCAACACACCTGGCCGTCGTATAGCCAGACGCTCACCGACGTCCTGCTCACTGATCACGGTCCCTGGCTGGACCAGGTGCGCACGCCCGTCCATCTCGTCGCGGGCACGCACGATCGCGTCGTCGAGCTGGACCACCTCCGTACGCTCGCCCGTAGATCGAACATCGAGCTCGAGCTCTGGCCGGGCGACCACCACCTCCCGCTGCGGGAAGCCGAGCGCTTTGCGGAGCTCATCGAGGACCGAATGCGGCGGCCCGACGTCACAGAAGCGTGACCGCGCGGCAGCTGACGGCATGGACCTCGCGCAGACCTGCCCGCGGTGCGCCGGGGATTGTCGACGAGCGGCTCGCCGTGGTCTCGCACCGCCTGCATCGCTGTCGGCCAGCCCACGCCCAGGTCCCGGGCCACCTGAGCCACGGAGTGGCCGTCTCGACCCACCCGCTCGGCGGCGTTGCGTCGAGCTCGTTCGCCCATCGCGCAGCGCCACAGGCGCTTCGACACGCCAACACCACCTGCCGGCCGCCGGCGGGCAGGTCTCGCATCCTGACCACCCGACGACCGTGAGGAGTGACCCTCACGCCTCAGCGGTGGCAACCGCTGCGCTTGGCGGTCGTCTCCACCATCTGGTGCCCTCGCCGTCGATCTCCACGGCACCCGTGAGCACGAAGCCGTCCGGCCCCAGGAGCGCGGCCGCGTCCGTTCCAACGTGTCCATCCACACGTGGCCCCCAGGTCTCGCAGTTGTGGGGGGCCGCACGGCTTGCGAGGCCGCGGATCTCCCCGGTGCATGATCAAGTGACCCGCCACGGAGAGCTCATTCCGCGCTTCATCGCGAAGAGCCGAATCGCCAGCACCACCACGAGGCTGAGGAGCAGCCACCTCGTGACGGTCCCCATGGGGCCTCGCGGTGTGGCATCCGTTCCACACCCGGATCGTCGAAATGCCCGACGGCCTGGCGCGACTTCCATCACGTATTTACCTCCGTTGTGCCAGGCGGGACGTTCGGTCAGCTCGGGCGTCGCCCTGCCCTCCCGCTACTTCTCGCTGGCAGTGAGCTGGCGTACGAGGTCCCCAAGTCGACCCACGTTGCCAGCTGGCGCCCGGTGCGCAGCCCGTCGGGGCCGACGCGTAGCCAACCCCGCATCGGCCGGCCCCGCATCACCATGGGTTCGGCCGATGTGGTGGCCACGAGATCGTCGGACGTCGCCGGGTCGGCCCGGACGAGCAAGCCACCCTGGCCGCTGGCTGCGACCGCCATGTTGCCGCCGATCAGGAAGGCCAAGCCGCCGAACATCTTTTGCTCGGTCAGGCCTGGCCGGCCCGCCACCAGATCGCGGATGCGGGCGGCGAGCGGTTCGTCGTAAGCCATCGTCCTAGTGGTCCGATTCAGGGCTGGCGCCCGAGCCAGGCCATCAGCCGCTCGGTGTCGGACCCGGACTGGATGGTGATGGCCGGGCCGAACGGGCGCCTATCGCCGCGAATGTCCTTCGACGCCTGCCACGCAAGGTCGTGGAGCTGGGGGTCGAGCTCCGTGGGCTGACCTGTGGCCTTGGACAGGTCCCAACCGTGCACGATGGCCTCGACGGTGTGCATGCTCAGCGCGTATGAGCCAGGGACATCGCCGATCGGGAGGCGCACAGTGCGCTCCAACACTGCCGGGTCCCTCCAGGCGGCGCCCACTGCCTCTGCCGACTCCCGAAACGGTCCGAGTGCGCCGTCCCGCACGAGATCTGGGGTGGGCACCGAGCTGCCTGGTGCGCCCCTGGCGATCGCCGTGAACCGATGGTTTCCCTCGATCATGTGGTTGATCAGCGCACGCACATCGAAGTCAACGCATGGCGTCCGCAGCCCCAGCTGTGCTGTCTTCACGTTGGCCACGATGCTCACGGCCGCTTCGAGGGCTCGGTCATGCAGCGGTACCGGGTCCATCACCGGCCTCCGAAAGGACCGTGGTCCGGACCGGGGTCGCCGCCTCTGCTCCGCACCGCCAGGCGTTCGAGGTAGTGCGACCAGCCGTGGCCGTGCCGATCCCCGTCGCCGTCGGGCAGACCCCTATGAATCAACCGCACGCGAGTCTTGTCGCCGTCCGGTTGCAAGGTGATCTCGACCGTGGTCGAGCCGGGAGGAATGGGGTGACCCGCCTCGTCCCACCCGAACGTGAACACCAGCTTCTCCATGGGCACCACTTCGACATAGGTGCCAGTCGATCGAAACTGACCGCCCACAAGCACGCGATAGGTGCCACCGGGCCGCGGGTCGATGTCGACCAGGGTGCCCTGCCATTCCACGTACTTGGCGGGATCGGTGAGGAAGGGCCAGATGGTCTCGGGTGTGGCATCGATCATGATCTCGCGTACGACCTCGCCCATCAACGTCCGTCCTTTTCTCGTTGGGCGGACTCGGCGACGTCGCGCAGTCGTTCCAAGCCGCTCGTCCAATAGTCATCGAGGAACCGGCGAAGCTCCGTCATCTCGCCCCGGTCGGCCCGATAGAGCCGCCGGGTGCCATCCCGGCGCTCACTCACGAGCCCGGCCGCTTTCAGGACACCGAGGTGCTGCGATATGGCCGACCGGGTGACGTCTGAGAAGTGGTCGGCGATGGCCGTGGCCGCCAGCTCGTGGGACCACACCAGGCGGAGGATCTCGCGTCGGCGGGGCTCGGCCAATGCCTTGAGAGCTGCATCCACCGCCTGAGCGTAAGCCATTGCTTGCGTAAGTGTCAACTGAACTTCGGGGTACTGCCGGGGGCCGAACGTCACGGATCCGAATCTCGGCGCTTGCGCTGGGTCGGTGGCGGGTAGCATCTCACCCGGGCTGAAGTCAAGATGACCCCAAGACGTGCGTTGCTCCAGACTTCGGTAGCGCGATGTAGCACCGAGGAGAACGAGATGTCCGCGCCACCCGTCGAGCCGACGACGATGCAACGCACCTCCCCCGTGACCGCCGACGCCGCGCTGGTGGCGGACATCGGCCGCGGGAGTCGCGAGGCGCTGGCCGAAGCGTACGGCCGCCACTCGGGCGCGATGCTGGCCGTCGCTCGCCGACTGCTGGCTGACCCCGATCAGGCCGATGACGTCGTGCGTCAGGCCTTCCTCCACCTCTGGAGTGAGCCAACGCAGGTCAGCCCCGGGGCAGGGTCGTTGCGAGCCGACCTGGTGGCCGAGTGCCACCGCCAGTCGGTCCACCGCCTGCGTATGGACGACGCGCAAGGCGGACACCAGGACGGGGCGGCCGTCGACCCGCCTGTCGGTGACGTCCTGGCCGACCTGAGTGCCGACGAGCGCGGTGTGATCGAGACCGCCTACTTCGGTGGACACACCTATCGGGAGACCGCCACCATGCTCGGCTGCTCGGACTCCGTCGTGAAGGACTGGATGCACAGCGGCATGGTTCGCCTGCGCACGGGCCTCGAGCGCCGTGGGGGCCCGCAGCTGTCGTCGTGATCACGCGCCAGCGCCGACCGTCTGACTGGGGACGCTCGGCGCTGGCCGTGCTCGGCGTTTGCGTCAGCCAGTGTGCGCTACGGGAGAGTGATCTCGATCGTGCGGTCGTTTGCGGTGGCCGGGTGCTGGATGTTGACCCACGCCCGGCGCTTGTCCGTGGGGTCGAAGCAGAGACCGGTGAACTCCGAGCCGAGCGTTCCGTTGGACGCCCACCGCCCGATGCCTTCGCCCGCGTCGTCGAGGTCACCGTCGAAGTTCAGGTCGCGAGCGAGCCAGATGTCGTCGTCGACCCCGCCGTTGCGGTCCTCCACGATGTAGATGTTGCCCTCGGGATCGATGGCCAGGTTGTCCGGGCTGCTCAGGCCGGTGCCCACTGGAGCGCCCGTCGCCAGGTCGGTGGTGGCCCGGTCGGCGAAGACGGAGATGGTGTCCGCGCCGAGGTCCATCCGGTAGACCTCGTTCGTCGTGGTGGTGGCGACGTACAGGTACTCGCGGCCCTTGACTGTCTGGATCTGCAGATCTTCTGGGCGCTGGTAGTCCGTGCCCTTGAAGGCGGGGAGGTCGGTGGTGTTGCGGCCGTCGACCGATGTGACACCGTTGCTGTCGGTGATGCTGATCGTGCCCGCCAGACCCTTCCCCATCGCGTCGGTGATCGGCACCCAGGCGTAGTCGCCGGTTGCGTTGGGCGTGTAGCCGTCACCGACGCGGAGGACCGACGTCTGGCCGGCGGCGAAGTAGCCACCACGACCCGACTTGATCTCACCCCAGCTGGCGGCCGGTGAGTAGCGATAGATGCTTCCGCCGTTGAGCTCGTCGATGAAGTACATGTTGAGGTCCTTGTCGAACTGGATGCCCTCGTGCGACACGCGAGGGATCACGTTCTGGTGCACCATCGCCGCTCCGGCGTTGCTGGACGCGGTGACCGGACCCGTGATCGCCGGTGCGGTGGTCGGGTTCTGCAGCTCGAACAGGCGCCCGTAGTTGCTGTTGCACCCCGTCGGGCTGGTGCACCACGACTCCTCGGCGGTGATGAACGTGCCCCATGGAGTCCAGTAGGAGGCGTCGAAGGCGACGTGCCCGCCTGGCACCGGGCTGTACCAGATCGTGTCCGTCCGGCCCGTGGCGATCTCGTGGCGCTGCACGCCGGCCTGGCTCGTCTCGAAGACGGTGAACAGGTACTTGCCCTTGTGCGGACCCGTCTCGTTGACGGTAAGCATGTCCCAGTTGCCACTGTTGGGTACCCTGCAGCAAGCTGCGTCTTGCGGTCCGCGACCGAGCGCTGCTGCAGCGCCGGGTTGCCGAAGGTGATGGGCGTCGCCTCGTCGGCCGTCGGTCCCGCCGACATCGCCAGCGGCGTGAAGTCCGAGAACCGGACGTTGGCCGCGCCGGCCACGTCGGCCATGGCGACGGCGCCGGTGAGCAGCAGGCCCCCTACTGCGAACGCCTTGTTCTTCTTGCGCGAGTGACTTCTCATAGGTGACTTCTCCAGTTCGAAAGGTGAGCTCCGTTGCGAGGTCTAACGAACGGCTCTGTCGTCCAAGCGAACGTCCAGCCGCGGGGAAGCGAACGCCGCATGAGCATCCGGCTGGCAGGGGAGCCGGGTGACTGCGAGCGGACGCGCGCCGACCGCCCCAAAGGGCGGTCGGAGCCCACTTCGGCGAACCGCTAGTGGCGGAGGGGGTGGGATTTGAACCCACGGTGACTTGCGCCACAACGGTTTTCGAGACCGTCCGATTCGGCCGCTCTCGCACCCCTCCGGAGCCTTCAGATGTTAGTGGACCGCCCTCGTCGCTCCCGGAAGAAGGCCCGCAGCAGATCCCCCGACTCCTCGGCCAGCACGCCACCCGTCACCGGCAGGCGGTGGTTGAGTCGCGGGTCCGCGCACAGGTTCATCAGTGAGCCGCACGCGCCGGCCTTGGGATCGGTCGTGCCGTAGACCAGGCGCCCGACCCGCGCGGCAACCAGCGCTCCGGCGCACATGGGGCAGGGCTCGAGCGTGACCACCAGCGTCAGGTCTCCGAGCCGCCACCCAGTGCGCAGGCGAGCCGCATCCTGCAGCACCAGCACCTCGGCATGGGCGGTGGGGTCGCCCCGCAGCTCGCGTTCGTTGTGCCTGCGAGCGACCACGGCCCCGTGGGCATCGACCATCACCGCGCCGATGGGCACGTCACCGTGGACGAGGGCGGCCCGAGCCTCGTCGAGGGCCAGCGCCATGTGGTGCTCGTCGGTCGTCACCGGCGCAGCCGTTCCCACACGGCGATGCCGGCGGCCCGGGCGATCACGCGTCCCGCAGCCACATGGGCCCGCAGCGGCAGGTCGGGTCGGCCCCGCTCGATCACGGGGGGAGAGGGCTGATA